>Ga0068867_100000395_pt1 | contig 29180 bp, 23 predicted proteins | sample KBSMisM32_FD_65649 | JGI IMG/M metagenome (GOLD analysis project Ga0068867, IMG submission 65649) | Miscanthus rhizosphere microbial communities from Kellogg Biological Station, Michigan, USA - KBS Miscanthus M3-2 | ecosystem: Host-associated > Plants > Roots > Rhizosphere > Soil ...
ATCTCTCCCTCCTTGAGGGTGAGATTGACATCGTCCAGCACCAGCAATTCCTCGCCGCCGCTGCGGGGGAAGGAGCGCCTGACATTTTGCAATTCCAGCAGATTGGCCATGCTTTGCGGCTTCCTCAGATGAGACGGTACTTGCGTTCGGCCAGCCAATAAAGCGGCTGCCAAAACAGCCGGTTCACCACCACCACAAAAAACGCCATCACCGCCATGCCCAGCACGACATGGCGGAAGTCGCCGGCCTGGGTGGCGTCGGCGATATAGGCGCCCAGCCCGTCGGCATGCAGGGTGGTGTTGCCCCAGCTCGCCACTTCCGCGATCACACTGGCATTCCAGGCGCCGCCCGAAGCGGTGATCGCGCCGGTGAGATAATGCGGAAAGATGGCGGGCAATGCGACACGCTTCCACCACAGCCAGCCTTTGACGCCGAAATTGTCGCCCGCGTCCATCAGCTCCTTGGGCATGGTGCGCGCGCCGGCGATCACATTGAACAGAATGTACCATTGCGGTCCCAGCACCAGCAGCGGCGACAGCCAGATATTTGGGTTCAGCTTCCAGATCACGATGATGGACACGACCAGGGGAAACAGCAGGTTGTTGGGAAAGGCCGCCAGGAATTGCGCCACCGGCTGCACAACGCGGGTGAGTGACGGCCGCAAGCCGACATAGACTCCGACGGGTGTCCAGACCAGGCTGGCGAGAATGATCAGCACTATCACGCGCAGCATGGTGAGAAAGCCCAGACCGACGGTCTGGCCGAGGTCGCTCCAGTCCAGGTTGGTTTGGGCGAAGGCATAGATGCGCCAGCCGCAGGCCAGCGCCAGCAGGGCCAGCAAGGCATACCAGACGATATCGGCCACCCGGCCCTCGACTTCGCGCACGGCGCCGCGCAAGCCGAAATGGGGCGGATGCCAGCGATAGCTCCAGGCCATCATCTTATCGAAGGGCGCGGCCATCCAATCGATCAGGCGCGAGCGGCGCAGCATGGTGAGGACCCAGCTTGCCGGCGGGTCGTCGGACTGATCGTCGCCGATACGGAAACGGTCGGCCCAGCTCAACAGCGGGCGGAACAGGAGCTGGTCATAGATCAGGATCACCACCAGCATGGCGACGATGGCTTGCAGGATGGCGGGCAGGTTGCGCTGTTCGATCGCCACCGCGATCCAGGAGCCGATGCCGGGCAGGGCGATACTGGTCTTTCCCACACTGATGGCTTCGGACACGGTGACGAAGAACCAGCCGCCCGCCATGGACACCATCATGTTCCAGATCAGGGGCGGGGTGGCGAACGGCGCCTCGATGCGCCAGAAGCGCGCCCAGGCCGACAGGCCCAGCATGCGGCCGGCCTCGGTCAAGTCCTCAGGCACGGTGCGCAAGGACTGATAGAAGCTGAAAGCCATGTTCCAGGCCTGGCTGGTGAAAATGGTGAAGACGCAGGCCAGCTCGGCGCCGAAGACCCGGCCGGGCGACAGCGACAGAAACCACACCACCGTTACTGACAGAAAACCCAGGATCGGCAGCGATTGCAGAATGTCCAGCAGCGGCACCAGCAAGTTTCCCGCGCGGGGGTTTTTGGCTGCCCAGGTGGCGTAGCTGAAGGTGAAGGCCAGGGAGACCAACATGGCCAGCAGCATCCGCAAGCCGGTGCGCAGCGCGTAACCCGGCAAAAGCGCGGGATCCAGGCTCATCTGCGAGTCGCTGACCACCGACAAGGGCTGAATCAGCAGGCGGCTGGTATCGGCAAAGGCCACGATGAAGGCAAGCACCAGGACCGCCGCCAGCAGATCCCAGCGGCTGGGCAGCAAGCGGCGTGCTTCGATCGAGACGGGCGGCAGGATTTTCATGTCCGGCGTGCCTCGAGGGCGGTCAGGGTTGAGACGATTAGGCTTGTTCCCGATAGGCGGGTTCGCGGTGCGAGGCAACCACTTTGAAACGCCTGCACAACTACAAGAATTTCACGACAGTCCGTGACGCGCGGATCCGCCATGCGGGTCCCTCGCCACGGCCGCCCGCCAGGCTTTAGGTGAGGGACAAGACATTGTTTACATTGTCAGTTTTGCTCCACAGCCACAGCCCGCAATTGTGCGGCGGCACGACCGCAGCTATTGCGCCACAGCATGAAATCAGCGTAAAACCCCCCAAATGCTGGGAAAAACGGTGGATTATCCGCTGGTTAGCCCGCATTTCCGGTATAGTAAATTTCCACGGGCGGAACGGCGACAGGTCCATGACGCAAGGTGCGACCAGCAAGAGGGCGACAGGCGGATTTTCCGCCTGGGTGTCTTTGCGCGCCTGCCCTCGTCCTTCCCTCGGTTCTTCGCGCGCGCTTCTTCTTCTTAGCGGCCCCTAGGCGCTGTCCGATGCGTGGATGGTCCGCGCATCCGGCGTGTAGGGGATCAAAGCCAAAGGAGAATGGAACCGCTGAGTGCGGTGAACAGAAGGACTGCATGTCATGACCAATACCGACACAACACCGATTCAAATCTTCGACACCACCTTGCGCGATGGCGAGCAATCGCCGGGCGCCGCCATGACGCATGAGGAAAAACTCCAGATCGCCGAATTGCTGGACGAGATGGGGGTGGATGTCATCGAAGCCGGATTCGCCATCGCCTCGCCCGGCGATTTCAAGGCGGTGCAGGAGATTTCCAAGATCGTCAAGCGCGCCAGCGTGTGCAGCCTGTCGCGCGCCGGCTTCAAGGATGTCGACCGCGCCGGCGAGGCGGTGAAGGGCGCGCATCGTCCCCGCATCCATACCTTCATCTCCACCAGCCCGGTTCATATGAAGCACAAGCTGAATATGGGCGAAAATGCGGTACTGGAAGCGATCGGCGCCAGCGTCACACGAGCGCGAAACTACACGTCGGAAGTGGAATGGTCGGCGGAGGATGCCACGCGAACGGTGCCGGATTTCCTGTGCAAATGCGTGGAAGTGGCGATTCACAGCGGCGCCACGGTGATCAATGTGCCCGACACGGTGGGCTATTCCACGCCCCAGGAATTCTTCGACATCATCACCATGCTGCGGAGTCGCGTGCCCGATGCCGACAAGGTGATTTTCTCCACCCATTGCCACAACGATCTGGGCCTGGCGGTGGCCAACTCGCTGGCAGGGGTCCTCGCCGGCGCGCGGCAGGTGGAATGCACCATCAACGGCATCGGCGAGCGCGCCGGCAACGCCGCTTTGGAAGAGATCGTAATGGCCTTGAAGGTGCGCAAGGACATCATGCCCTTCACCACCAACATCAATACCACCTTGCTCAACCGCGCATCCAAGCTGGTGTCCAACGTCACCGGCTTTCCCGTCCAGTACAACAAGGCGATCGTGGGCAAGAATGCCTTTGCCCATGAGAGCGGCATCCACCAGGACGGCATGCTCAAGCATGTCGAAACCTATGAGATCATGCGGCCCGAGGATGTGGGGGTGAACGCCACTTCCCTGATGCTGGGCAAGCTGTCCGGCCGGCATGCCTTCCGGGACAAGCTGGAAAGCATGGGCTACAGCCTGGAGGACGAGGCCTTCGAAGACGCCTTCCGCCGCTTCAAGGACCTGGCCGACAAGAAAAAGCACGTCTTCGACGAGGATATCGCGGCCCTGGTCGACGACGAAATCATCCGCGGCCAGGACACCATCTCGATCAAGGCCCTGAGGGTCGAGGCGGGAACCGGCATCATCCCGGTGGCCTCCCTGACCCTGGATGCCGCAGGCGTGGTCAAGAGCGTCACCACCTCGGGAGACGGGCCGGTGGACGCCATTTTCATGGCCATTCGAGAGGCTTACCCCCATACGGCCACCCTGCAATTGTTCCAGATCAGCGCCGTGACCGAGGGAACCGACGCCCAGGCCCAGGTCAGCGTCCGGCTGGAAGAGGAGGGCCGGACCGTCACCGGCAAGGCCTCGGACACCGACACCATGGTCGCGGCGGCCTATGCCTATGTGAACGCCCTAAACAAGTTACTTGTAAAACGGCAGAAACAGGAGCCAGAAGCGTTAACCATCGCCCGCTAGACTAGGCTTGGGTTTGAGCCGACCCCGGGACGAGCGCCCCGGGCCGGTTTATGGGATAGGCGCTATTTGGCCTGGTTTGCAGGTTAAGGGATACACGTCGCATGTTCAGTAGTCTTCTTGGCGCTCTCTCCAGCGACATGGCCATCGATTTGGGGACCGCGAATACGCTGGTCTATGTCAAGGGTCGCGGCATCGTGCTCAACGAGCCCAGCGTCGTCGCCACCATCACCACCAGAGGCGGCAAGAAAGCGGTCCGCGCCGTTGGCAATGACGCCAAGATGATGCTGGGGCGCACGCCCGGCAATATCGAGGCGATCCGCCCGATGCGCGATGGCGTCATCGCCGACTTCGAAGTCGCGGAAGAGATGATCAAGCATTTCATCCGCAAGGTGCACAACCGCCGCTCCTTCGCCAATCCGATGATCATCGTCTGCGTGCCCTCCGGCTCCACCGCGGTGGAGCGTCGCGCCATTCAGGAGTCGGCGCTGTCAGCCGGCGCCCGCCGCGTCTTCCTGATCGAGGAACCGATGGCGGCGGCGATCGGTGCCGGCCTCCCCGTCAGCGAGCCCACCGGCTCGATGGTGGTGGATATCGGCGGCGGCACCACCGAAGTGGCGGTGCTCTCCCTGGGCGGCATCGTTTATTCGCGCAGCGTGCGGGTGGGCGGCGACAAGATGGATGAGGCCATCATCGCCTATATCCGCCGTCACCAGAACTTGCTGATCGGCGAGGCCTCGAGCGAGCGGATCAAGAAAGAGATCGGTTCCGCCGCGCTTCCAATGGACGGCAATGGCGTGACCCTGGAAATCAAGGGCCGCGACCTGCTCAACGGCGTGCCGAAGGAAATCACCATCACCCAGCGCCATATCGCCGAGGCTTTGGCCGAGCCGGTGGGCGCCATTGTGGAAGCGGTCAAGGTGGCTCTGGAGGCAACGCCTCCGGAACTGGCTGCCGATATTGTGGACAAGGGCATAGTGCTGACAGGCGGCGGCTCGCTGCTCGCCAATCTGGACCAGGTGTTGCGCGACGAAACCGGCTTGCCGGTGTCCATCGCCGACGATCCGTTGTCCTGTGTCGCGCTGGGAACCGGAAGGGTCCTGGAAAACACCAAGGGCATGCGCCACGTCCTGTCCACCGCTTTCTAAAGACGCGCGGTCAGGGCCGCGGTTTGTGCAATGGCAAATGCCTGGAAAATCGCCCGCAAAAGCAATGTTCAGCTTCCGCTGATCCTTGTCGTCGCGCTGGCGGTGGTGGTGGTGCTGCTGGGCAAGGCGCAAGGGACGCTGTTCGACCGGATGCGGGCGCACGCGACCGACACCATGGCGCCGGTGCTGGAGAAACTGCGCGCTCCGGTGGCGGGATTCGACCGCTTTTTCGGTTCGATCACCGAGATCTTCTCGGTCTATGAGCAGAACCTCAAGCTCAAGGAAGAGAATGCCCGGCTGCGGCAATGGCGCAATGTCGCCATCGTGCTGCAGGGCCGGGTGGCACGCTACCAGACGCTGCTGCATGCGGTGCCAGATCCCAAGTTGAATGCCGTGCTGGCGCGGGTAATCGGCCGGGCCAACCGGCCGTTCCTGCGGACCATGATCCTGGATGCCGGGCGCGCTGATCATGCCTTGCCGGGTCAGGCGGTGATGGATGCGCGCGGCATGATCGGGCGGGTCTTTCTGGCTGGACAACGCACCAGCTGGGTGATCCTGCTGACCGATTTGAACAGCCGCGTTCCTGTTGCCATCGCGCCGGGCAATGTCCAGGCGATGATGACCGGCGACAACAGTGCCACGCCAAGGCTGGAACTGGTGTCGCGCACCGTGACTTTGCATGCGGGCGACCAGGTAACGAGTTCCGGCGATGGCGGGCTGCTGCCGGCTGGACTGCCGATCGGCACAGTGGTCGCGGACGGCGAGGGATGGCGTGTGTCTTTGCTTGCCGACGCATCGGCCAGCCAGGATGTGGAAATTTTGAATTTCTCGAAGCCGCCGGAAGCCCCGCCCTCCAGCGCCGAACTGCCGGCCGAGGCCGCCGGACTCAAGCCGCAAGTTCCGCTGCCGCCGGCCAGCGCCGTCATGGCGCAAATTCCCGCCCCAGCCAAGCCCAAGCCGGCCACGCCCATAGAAGCCGCGCCGGTTGGGCCTGCTTCCGCCGACGAAGACGAGGACCGCTGAGATGGTGAGGCTGGAGCGCGCCCAAGCCCCCCGGTTCCGCTATTTGGTGGCCATGATCCCCATGGCCGCCGGTCTGGCGGGGGTGGCAATCGCCAACTTTCCCGTCTCCATTCTGGGCGGGTTGGTGCCGGCGCCGCTGTTCGGCCTGGTGCCCGTCTATTTCTGGTGCCTGGTGCGACCCGACCTGATGACGCCGGCCGTCTCGTTCAGCATTGGCTTCGCGGAAGACATACTTTCCGGCGGGCCGCCCGGCATCTGGACGCTGGCCTTTGTGTTAACCTATGCCCTGGTGGCGCGGCAGCGCGAGAGTTTTGCCGGCCTTTCGGGCATGGCGGCGGTTTTGGGTTTTGCCGGCGCCGCAACCTTTGCTTGCGCGGTGGCCTATTTCACGGTGGCGGGGTTGAACCTGCTGTCGGGCCTGCGCTGGCCGCCTCTGGTGCCCATCATCAGTGAACTGATGATGACGGTCGCCTTTTATGTGCCCGCGACCTTGGTGGTGGGCTGGCTGCATCATAAACTGATCGGCGCATCGCGGAGCGATGTCTGATGCCGCTGTTCGATAAGAAAGACAAAAGCCGTTACGCCACCTTTACCCGCCGCTCGGTGGGGATGGGCGGCGGCATGGCGGCCGTGTTCGCGGTGCTGGGAGGCAGGCTCTACCAGCTGCAAATTCGCGACGGCGACCAGTATCTGTTGGAAGCCGAGGACAATCGCGTTTCGGAACGGCTGATTGCGCCGCCGCGCGGACGCATTATGGATCGTTTCGGCATCGAACTGGCAAACAGCCGGCGGAACTATCGCGTTCTCCTGGTCAGCGAGCAGGCGAAAGAGGGCGTGGACGCCGCAATGGACGCGATCGGCAAGGTCGTTTTGATCTCGGATCAGCAGCGCAAGAAGGTCCTGCACGATATTGCCGTCAACAAGAAGTTCGTGCCGGTGCCGGTGGCCGAGAACCTGACCTGGGAGGAATTTTCCCGCGTCAATCTGCATTTGCCGTACCTGCCGGGCATCCAATGCGATGTGGGTGAAACCCGCGACTATCCTTTCGGCTCCGAGCTGGTGCACATATTGGGCTATGTCTCCTCGGTGTCGCCGCAGGAGCAGCAAGCGGACGACGATCCCCTGATGAGCATGCCCGGCATGCGCATCGGCAAGCGCGGCATTGAAAAGCAATTCGATAAGGAAATACGCGGACGCGCGGGCGCGTCCCGCGTCGAGGTCAATGCCTATGGCCGCATCATCCGCGAGTTGGGCAAGGATGCGGGCGAACCGGGCGAAGATGTCTATCTGACCATCGACCGCCAAGTGCAGGCGCTGGCCGACCAGAAGCTTGAGGGCCAGAGCGCGGCCCTGGTGGTGATGGATGTGAACAATGGCGATGTCATCGCCATGTCGTCCACGCCGGGCTTCGATCCCAATCTGTTCAATGTCGGCCTGACCGGCCAGCAATGGCACGATCTCACCAACGACGATCACAAGCCGCTGCTCAACAAGTTCATGGGCGGAATTTATCCGCCGGGCTCCACCTTCAAGACTGTGGTGGCGCTGGCGGCGATCGAGGCCGGCATCGCCACACCCGATTATCATGTCAGCTGTAACGGCGTGTACAATTTCGGCGGCCATGCCTTCCATTGCTGGCAGCATCGGGGGCACGGCACCTTGGATGTTGTGGGCGCCATCCAGCATAGCTGCGACGTCTTTTTTTATGAGACCTCGCGCCGGCTGGGGATCGACAAGATCGAGGAAACGGCACGCAAACTGGGTCTGGGCGCAGTCACCGGCATCGAGCTGCCGGGCGAGCGATATGGCCTGATCCCGTCGCGCGCCTGGAAGCAGAAGACCTACAAGCAGGTCTGGCAGCAGGGCGATACGCTAAGCGTCGGCATCGGCCAGGGCTATGTCACCGTCACCCCATTGCAGCTTTGCCAGCAGGCGGCGCGCATGGCCAGCGGCAAGCAGGTTTCGCCCCGCATCGTGCATTCGGTGGGCGCGCGGGTGCTGGAACGGTCCGAGCCCGCACCCTTGGACGTCAGCGCGGACGCGCTGGCGATTGTGCGCCAAGGCATGTCCAAAGTGATGAACGAGCCGGGCGGCACGGGCTATTCCTGGCGCATCTTGCAGCCGGGCTTCGAAATGGCGGGCAAGACCGGAACCGCGCAAGTGCGCGTCTACAGCAAGGAAGAGCATCTGCGCGGCCTCACCAAGAACGAGAATCTGGAATGGAAGATGCGCGATCATGCGCTCTTCATCGGCTATGCGCCGGTCAACGATCCCAAATATGCCTGTGTGAGCATCATCGAACATGGCGCGGTGCCGGCGCATCCCCATGTCGCCAATGCCCGGGATGTCATGCTGCTATGCCAGCAGCGCGATCCGTCGCGGATGCCCGCAGCCTATCCCATCCCCAGGTCGGCCAGCGCCGCCGCGCCCAAGAAACAGGCTGAGATCAATCCGCCGCCGCTGGCGACTCCCGTCAAGAAAAGCATGCTCTGATGGCACTCCGTCCTTACGCCGCCGCCAAGCGTACCCTTTCCCTGGCCGACAAGCTGGGCGAGGTGAATTGGGGCTTGATGCTGCTGATCTGCCTGATCGCGATCGCCGGCATCGCCATGCTTTATTCGGTGGCGGGCGCCCATTTCCAGCCCTGGGCGTTGCGCCAGATCTTGCATTTTACCCTGGGCCTCATCGTGCTGTTCGCGGCCGCAGTGGTCGACATTCGGGTGTGGATGAGCTTGGCCTATCCGGCTTACGGCATTGCGCTTCTGTTGTTGATCGCGGTCGACTTGGTGGGCCATGTCGGCCTGGGGGCGCAGCGTTGGATTTCCATCGGCCCGCTGGATTTGCAGCCGTCGGAGTTGATGAAGATCGCCTTGATCCTGGCCCTGGCGCGCTTTCTTCATGGCAAGAGCATCGAGGAAGTCTCCAAGCCCGTACCGCTTGCCATTGCCTTGGCGATGATTGGCATCCCCGCCATTTTTGTCGTGCTGCAGCCCAATCTCGGCACCACGCTGATCATTGTCGCCGATGGCTGCGCGCTGTTGTTCCTGGCGGGACTGTCCTGGTGGTGGATCGCCCCCACCTTGGCCGCGGCCGCGTCGGCTGTACCTTTGGCCTGGCGCTTTGTCCTGCATGATTATCAAAAAGCCCGGGTGGAAACCTTCCTGGACCCGGAATCGGACGCCCTTGGCAAAGGCTGGAACATCACCCAGGCCAAGATCGCCATCGGCTCGGGCGGGGTCGGGGGCAAGGGCTTCACCCAGGGAACCCAGAGCCGGCTGAATTTCCTGCCCGAAAAGCAGACCGACTTCATCTGGACCAGCTTTTGCGAGGAATTCGGCTTTGTCGGGGCTCTCGCCTTGTTGGTATTGTTCGCGGTGGTGATCTTCTACGGCGTCCAGACGGCGATGAGCGCCCGCAGCCAATTCGCGCGCCTGCTGGCGATGGGCGTGATCCTGAATTTCTTCTTCTACATCATGATCAACGGGCTGATGGTGATGGGCCTGATCCCGGTGGTTGGCATTCCCATGCCGCTCTTGTCCTATGGCGGCTCGGCCATGCTGACGGTGATGCTGGGATTCGGTCTGCTGATGAGCGTGCACATCCACCGCCAGGTGGAAATCCCCCGGCATTCGGGCGGGATCATCTGACCCGAGCTCAGCCCTTATTTTCCGCGGAAAATCTGCCCACAGGCAGACCGACAAGGCTTTGTAGACAGGGGGAATGCCCTCTGCTATGAGGCCGCTCCCGCAGCCATTTTCGTGGCTGGGGCCGCGTGGGTGATTAGCTCAGTTGGTAGAGCAGCTGACTCTTAATCAGCGGGTCGTAGGTTCGATCCCTACATCACCCACCATCGTTTCAAGCACGGGCGCTTGCATCTGTTTCTGCAAAGCGCGGTGATTGAAGGGGGCCAACATCAAGCCGGCGAACGAGCGCGGATAATTCGGCATGTCGCCGATGCCGATATCGTCGCTCGGCTGTTTGCCTTTCGGTAAATAGAAGGTGCCGAACAGAAGATCCCAGACGATGACGTCGCCGCCGTAATTGGTGTTGCCCTCCCGGGTGTTCTTGGAATGGTGATAACGATGATTCTTCGGCGATGAAAAAATGTAGTCAAAGGGTCCCAGGATCAGGTCCATATTGGTGTGCTGGAAGCGGCCGATCGTGCGGCTCATCAGGTACGCTACGAACACGATATCGACAGGCGCTTTCACGAAGGCAAGCGGGATCCCCCACAGGAAGCCATTGACCAGTCTTTCAATCGGGTGGGATCTGGTGCCATTGAACCAGTACAGGCGTTCCGAGGAGTGGTGCACGGCGTGCCAACGCCACATGAAGCTGTTTTCATGCATCCAGCGGTGGTACCAGTAGCGGAAGAAATCGTTGATCACCAGGAGCAAAAAGACCTGCGCCACGGGAGGGAGCGACGACGGCCAAATCGATTGTCCGATCGCCGGGGAAATCTTCTGCACCACGATGGCGATGGTCGCGAGTTGCAGCGGCACTATGATCCAGTCGCCGCAAAACTTGTTGCCGAACAGCAGCATGACGTCGGTGGACCCGTCAGGATTTTTCAGCCACTTCCTGCTGAACGGAATCAACCGCTCAAGCGGCATCCATATCGCTCCGTAAATCAGATACATGCCGATCGATGCGATGAAGGTCTGGCTCGTATATCCGTTCTTGACCAAATGGAAACCGATGACGAGGGTGGCGGTCATGAACAGCGGAAAGATCGTGACCTGCAGAATTTTTTTGAAAAGTGTGCCTTCGATCCTGTGGCTTAAGGGATCAATGTGGTCGAGCAACCGGCTGATCTGCTTCACCACTCCGGCATAGAAAAGATACTCGATGGGCTGGAACAGACGCTCGGCGGCTCGGCAAATCCAGGCCCAAAGCGATCTCAAAATGTCCGAGTTCGTTTCCTGTGATTGGACAACCGGTTGCGACATGGAGCCAAACCCTTTCCAGCATGGCCATTATCCATTCTATCGTCCGATCTACAACCCGATTCCTGTCTCATAGGCGCTGACGGTGGGCACTTTTCGCCCGCGTGCTGTTTGCCTAGGGGTCTGCCGGCACCGATGTCGGCTGTCCGGCCGTGCCGGCATAGGTCACGATAATCACCACCGGCTCATCATCCGTCGAGCCGCGATGGGCGGCATTGACTTGCTCGGGAATGGCTTCGCCGGCCCGGAAGATCTTCTTCCGGCCCGTCGCGCGGTCTTCGACCGTGATATGGCCGGATAGAATATAGCCGACGCTTGGCATGGGATGCCGATGCCAAGGAAGACGCGTGCGAGGCGGTATCGTCACCCGGGTGACCGTCAGCTCCGGACGGCCTTCGCCGAACTTTTCATAGGGCCTGCCGTTCCAGGCCGTCGCGCTCTTCACCAGCAGCTTGGTTTGGACGGCTTCCTCCGTCTGCGCCCTTGCGGCGGCCGGCAGCAGCAAAATCGATAACAATAGGAAATATCTGACCATAGGACGGCCCCCAAAACTTTGAAAAAGCCCATGAAAACCTATACGCGGCCGGGGCGTTTTCCAAGATTCGGCGGATTTTCTCCAACCTCGGAAACGGAACCTCCACCGCGCGACCGACTTATCTCATGGAATCCGGGAAGCCGGCGATGCGACATGCCCTTTGGGTTCTTATCCCTGCCTGCACTTGGCTGCTTGCCGGGATAGCGGCTGCTCAGCCCCGCGATACAAACTGGGCGCTGTGCACCGGCAGCACCGACGACGACCATCGCATTATCGCGGCCTGCACGGCGATCATTCAATCGCGCGATCAATCCGATGCAAATCGCGCCATCGCCTTCCAAAATCGCTGCATGGCGATCAACAACGGGGGCCATCATGACCGCGCCATCCAGGATTGCGACCAGGCTGTCAACCTGGATCCGGCCAATGTTCAAGGCTATCTTTCCCGCGCCCATGCTTTGTTCAACAAAGGCGATTACGACCGCGCGATTTCGGATTATGGCCAGGCCATAAGCCTGGGCTCCAATGGGGCAAACACCTATGTCGGCCGCGGCGCGGCCTATCACAAGAAGGGCGATAACGCCCATGCGATCGAGGATTTGAGCCAAGCCATCAAGCTCGACGCCAACAATGCCACCGCCTATTTCGCGCGTGGGGCCTCTTATCAGGCGCTCAAGGAAAACGAGCACGCGATCGAGGATTACAGCGAGGCGGTTAGGCTGGCACCGCGGTTTGCCGCGGCCATTTATCTCCGCGGCATGGTGAAGAAACTCACCGGCGACGATAAAGGAGGCGACGCCGATATCGCGCAGGCCAGGAAAATCGACCGGCTGGTCGGAAAATAGCCGCGCCTGCCCGCTATGGACCGCCGATTTTGGCGGGATTCGGGCAGATTCTCCTCTGTGGACTTGTTCCGCGCACAGACGTTTTGCAGGAGCTTTCGTTCCATTTTGGAACCAGAAAAATTTTGCATGCTGCGCAAAAGTTCCGGGAAACGCTGACGCAACCCGTCGCGTTACGATTCCGATCCGAAGGATCAACAAATGCGAGTTCGACCTCCCAGGATGGTCCTCCGTAGGCGAGCGCAGAATAAGAGGTGTGTCATGCTCAAACTTTCGGGAAGAAGCGCATTGTTGATGTGCGCCGTACTGCCGATCGGTTTGCTGGGGGCGGGCTGCTCATTCGTGGAAGGAATGGGAGCCGAAGGCTTCCATGAAGCCAAGGCGGGCAACTGGCAGGCGGCAAAGGTCGAATTCGCGCAGGATTACCAATACGCTCCGAATCACCCGATTGCCCAATTCAATATGGGCACCGCCTATCATCATGAAGGCAACCTGAACGACGCACACAAGCTGTTCAGCCAGGCCGTGATCAGCGGCAGGGAATATTTCCCCAGCGCGTCGCTGGAACCGGAAGGCACCGCCGTCACGGTGGCCCGGCATGCCTGCACGCGCCTGCATCGGGACAACACCCTGGATGTCAATTGCGGCGACCAGATCGCGATGGAATTGCCTCCAGCCCCTCCGCCGGCACCGATAGCCCAAGCCGAACCCGCACCCGCGCCTGAAGCGCCCGTGGCGGTAGAAGCCCAGGCCACGGCGCCAAAGCAGGACCGCAACTGACGAGCGCCCGAGAGAATGTGAAGGGGACGGTGAATGGGGCACTGGTCTGACAGGATCGCCGCGAGCATACCCAAATTCTTCTTCCTGGGTGTGGTCGCGGCGAGCCTTTTCATATCGCCGGCTTATGCCGACGATACCTTGCCGCCGGCAACCGCGGCCGGCGAGTCGGGCGGCGTGCCCGCTGCCAAGCATGCGGGGATCGCCAGTTGGATCGCACCGGATGCGGTCAAGAAAATGGCAAGCTGGATTATGGAGACCGGCGACAATCGCGGCCGGCCTTTTGTGATTGTAGACAAGGTCGAGGCCAAGGTCTTTGCGTTCGGCAAGTCCGCCGAGATCCTCGGCAACGCATGGGCCTTGGTCGGTTTGGCGCAGGGCGATGACAGCGTGCCGGGAATCGGCACTATGCCGCTGGCGCAGATCACCCCAGAGATGCGCACCACCCCGGCGGGCCGCTTTGTCGCAAGCATTGGCCATGACCTGGGTACGCTGAATGTGTTGTGGGTGGATTACCCGAATGCCATCTCGCTTCACCGGGTGATCAACACCAACCCGGCGGAGCGGCGGCTGGAGCGGATCGTGTCAAAGCTGCCCGCGGATCACCGGATCTCCTTTGGCTGCATCAATGTGCCGGCGCAATTTTTCGACGGCGTTGTGGAGCCGGCATTCAAGGACGGGCCCGGCATTGTTTACATTTTGCCGGAAGTGAAAGAGATGCGCGCGGTATTCCCGGGCTATTTTGACGTGGACAATCCCGGAAAGGCGCAGACCGCGCTCAATTGATGATCATGACCTTGCGGGCATTATCCATCGACCAGGATTGGAGGCGACTAAGGAAGCTTTGTCCCAGCAGCAGGCTGCTTTTTGACGCCGCGACACGGACGGTGACGTTATTCATCACCATTCCACCGATCCGCAGGGAAGCCATCCGGTAAATTTTCGAAGGCACCAACGACCCATCGGCCAGCATATAGGTCTTGCTGCCGAGCAGATCGGCGTTCGTCATGGTGCCCGATTTTATCAGGGTCGAGGCGAGGTCCTCGGGGATGCTGACATCCGCGGAGCCGCTATCGACAATGAACTTCACGGTCATGAGGTCATTCAAGACGGCGGGAACGACAAAGGCGCCATCGTGCGGCTCCAGCGAAACCATATGCTGTCTTACCGGGCGCTCATCCGCCAGCGCATAAGAACCAAACCCAGCCGCCAGCGCGAACGCCAACACCGCCCGAATAATCGACATCTCCGCCAGCCCATGCTTCTTCGACCCTGAGACCATAAAAAATTTCGCGGCGTCCCACAATGTGGAACTCATGGAACTCAGGGACGAATGCTGACGTCGTTGCCCCTATTCTCAATCACATAAGGCTGGAACTCGTGCCTGCTCAACCGCCGGAGCACATCTTCCAGCGCCAGGCGCAGGTGACTGCGGGAATGGGCCGCGGCCGACCGCATCTCCGGCGTGCTTAAGGAAAGCGCCGCTTTCGCCTGGCCCGCTGCGCCGGGCAAGCTCAGAAACAAGATGGCTTTTTGCTCGATGCCCTTGCGGACGAAATCGAGAAATTTCTGTTGGCGGATGGTCTTCAAGGGATTTGCGACTAGGACCAAAACCGTGGCGTCCGGACCGACCGTGCTCGCCGTGCCGCTTTCGATCAGGACACCGGATTTGTCGGGCCGCCAATCATCGTCCAAGAATGCCAGGCGCCGCCAGCCGCAAAAATATGTGCGGCATGCCGTCGGTCTTTTGTCATAGATATTGCAGCCCCCCGCCAGGCGATGGCGGCAGATCGCATTGGGGATTTTTTGCATCTCGACTTCATCGATAGGCGGCACAATGCAGCACACTTTGCAGTCGCCGCACGCTCTGCCGGGAACCAAACTATCCATAGCCCGCCTTGTCTTACCCGTGACCGCCCGGGCCCTTCCATCGCCCAGCATAGGACCAGCGGAGCGGCGGAAGAAGCCGCCGGTGTAGGGTTTGGAAGGCTTGCGCCGCGGCGGCTTTTGCGCCCGCCGCGAAATGAGGTAGAGAAGGGCTGCCCAGGGAAAGAGCACCGACATCATGCGCCGCCAGCCTGTCCGACTGCTGACGCTTGTCTGCGTTCTTGCGGCTTTTCAAAGCCTTCCAACTCGGGCCCAGGACGCCGTCGAGGCTTATCCCGCCGGCTTTTTCGCCGCCAACCAGCCGGCCACCGCCTACGAGATGGTATCGCTGGTGCCGGGTTTTCACATCCAGCTGGGCGACAGGTCCGTGCGCGGCTTTTCCGGCACGGTGGGCAATGTCCTGATTGACGGCCAGCTGCCCACCAGCAAGGAGGATAGCGCCGAAGTCCTTTTGCGGCGCATTCCGGCTGCGTCGGTCGAGCGCATCGAACTGATTCGCGGTGCCGCCGACATGCATGGCTATCCTGTGCTGGCCAATGTCGTGCGCGCCAGGAACACATCGCTGCAAGGGCGTGCGGAAGTGGAGGGTGCCATCACACATACGGGCACCACCGCGCCAAAACTGGCGCTTCACCTGGTCCGGCATGGGGAAAGCTCGACCGCCGAACTGTCCGCGTCCTGGGGCCGGGATATTGGCATGATGAACCAGAACGGCTATGGCGCGCGCGGGCGCTTCCTTCCCGACGGCACGCCGCTGCAATTGTCGCGGTACAATTTTCCCCGGCTCACCAATTTTGGCGAACTCAGCTCTTCCTACCGCCAATCCTTGCTGGAGGGCGAGCTGTCGCTGGGTTTGGTGCTGCGGCAGGAGCGCATGTATTCCAATGTCAGCGAGCGCATCTATTTCCCCGCGCCTGCGCTGGCTTCGGGCCTGGAAAGCAACCGCACCCGCAATGGCGAAGGGCGGGTTGATTACAAGCGGGATATAGGCGATTTCGGTCAGATCCAGGCGTTCGCGGTGCATCGCCTGGAAGAGCAGGACGAGATCAGCCAGACCACCACCGCAGCGGGCACTGACATGTCGCGCAGCCGCTTCAATCAGCGCGAGGATGTGGGGCGGCTGGCCTGGCAGATGGAAGGGGCGTTGAAGCTGCAAGCCGGCGTGGAAGGCGCCATCAATGTGCTGAGCAGCCGCAGCACCCTGACGCTGGGTGGGGCGCCGGTGGTTTTGCCGGCCGCCAATATCCGGCTGGAGGAACGGCGCGCCGAATTCTTCTCGACCGCGACCTGGCGGCTCAATCCCGTGCTGATGTCCGAATTGGGGACGCGCTACGAGACCTCAACCCTGACTCAAAGCGGCGACTCCAGCTTGGTAAAAGATCTCTCATTCCTCAAGCCGCGCTGGCTGACGACCTGGAATCCCGCGCCGGGTCATGAGCTGCGCTTCCTGATGGAGCGCCAGGTGGGGCAGCTGGTGTTCCGGGAATTCGCCAGCTCGACGTCGTTGAACAGCAATATCATCACCGGCGGCAACAAGAATTTGGAGCCGGCGCGAGCCTGGAATATCTCGCTGGCCTGGGAGCGGCATTTTTGGCAGCGCGGCTCGTTCGTGCTGGAAGCGCGGCGCGAGTTCATCTCGCATGTGGTGGACCGCATTCCGGTGTTTGCGGGGACCAGGGCCTTCAATGCGGTGGGCAATATCGGCAGCGGAACCCGCGATACGCTGCTCACCAATTTCATCGTCCCGCTGGATGAGGTGGGGTTGGAGGGTCTAACCGTGAAAGGTGAAGCCAGTTGGCGTCACAGCCGCGTGCGCGATCCCGCCACCGGCCTATACCGCCGCGTCGTGGGCGGCCAGACAGTCGGCGGTCCGTCCTTTGCCTTTACCACCATGTCGGAAATCACTTACGACATGCCGCAACGAAATCTTCAGCTGGGCGTGACGGTGCACGATCACCTGACCACACAGGAATACGAGTATCGCATCGACGAGATCAGCACCAACTACCATGCCTACAAGATCGGCCTCTTTGCCGAATACAAGCCGACGCCGGTTTGGACCATGCGGATATTCGGCCGGGACCTTGCCCAGACCTCTGCTTTCCGTAATCGCGAGGTCTATGCCGGCCTGCGCGGCAGCGCCCCCTTGAGCTTTATCGAACGCCGCATCTTGAACAATGGGGCGGTCTACGGCTTCAACGTCCAGCACGATCTTTAGCCGCCGGCCAGTCCGCCATGCTATAGCTTCCTTGTCCGATCGCAGGAGACATTCCATGTCATCCGCCCCAAGCCTAAAACATGCCGAATTTCGTGGACGCATCGGCACGGCCAGGACCGTCGTCACCCCGCCTGTCGGTATCTATTCGCGCACCTGGGGCAGTGCCCGGCATGATGTGGCCGAGGGCGTGCACCGCCCGGCGGTGGCAAGTTGCTTGGTGTTCCAGAGCCTGGCCGGCGACAGCGAGCTGGTTTTTCTGACCATGGATTCCTGCTGCGCCGATGACGGCGAAGTCGCGGCCATTCGGGCGGCTATCCTCAAACAGTTTGGGATGAAACCCGAACAGCTGATGCTGCATCCCTCTCATTCTCACAGTCTGCCGGTTCTTACCCGGCGCACCGCCGACCGTGCCGGCGGTTCCCTGCTGACGGCCTATCTGGACAGTCTCGCGCCAACCTGCATTGGACTGGTCGAACAGGCGCGCAAATCCTTGGCGGAGGGCGTGGCGAGCTGGGCCTATGGACGCTGCGGCCTGGCCTTCAACCGCGATGCCGTCGATCCAGCCAGCGGCCGCGACATTTGCGGCTTGAATCTGGCGGAAAAGGCCGACGACACGTTGTTGGTCGGGCGGATTACGGACAGTAAGGGGCAAATTAGGGCCACCATCGTCAACTATGCCTGCCACCCCGTCTCGCTGGGCGGCGGCAACAGGCTGCTGTCGCCGGACTATATCGGCGCGATGCGGGAGGTGGTGGAACGCGACACCGGCGGCGCCATGTGCGTCTTCATGCATGGCGCGTCCGGAGACTTGACGCCGCGGCGGAGCTACGAAGCCCAAGCGGAAGTCGCCGACCAGAATGGCAGGGAGCTGGGCTTTGCCGCGCTTTCCGTCTTGGCCGGAATGTTTCCGCCCGGACAACAGCTGCAATATCAAGGCGTGGAGGAATCCGGTACGCCGCTGGGCATTTGGAGGCTGACGCCCCGGCCCGAGGTGAGCACTCAGCTGTCGGGCCGGTTCGTCACGACGCAATTTCCGCTGCTGCCTTTTCCGTCACGCCAGGAATTGGAGGCGCAATTGGCTGTCGCCACCGAACGCTACGCCATCGAGCGGCTGGACCGGAGTTTGGCCCGCCGCGCCCAAGTCGGCGACGGGCCCAATGGCGATTTCCATTTCACGGTTTGGCGGTTGGGCGAGGCGTTTTTGGTTTCCACGCCGGCCGAATGCTACAGCCAGTTCCAGATCGACCTAAGGCGGCAATTCCCCGACACCACGGTCGCGGTGATGAATCTATCGGATGGCACCACGACCTATTTGCCCAAGCCGGAAAGCTTCAGCCGCGACGTGTACCAGGCGCGCATCGCCTTCTACCAGCCGGATGCCTTGGCGCGGGTCACTGTGCTGGCGAGCGGCGCGATCCAGGACATGCGCTGAAGGCCCAGCCCGTCCCCAGCACGATAAGCGCCGACAGCAATTGCGCGCCGCCCAGCGCGGCCATGGCGGCTTCATAGCCGCCAGTGCGGGCCTTGAGGGTGCCCACGATGATGGGGCCAAAAAAGCCACCCAAGGTGCCGATGGTGTTGACCAGCGCAAGGCCGCTGGCGGCGGCCGGGCCGCGCGCGAGGCTGGAGAGCATGCTTTGGAACGGTCCGATGCCGGCCAAGCCGCCGGCCATCGCCAGGGTCAAAGCAGCCAGGATGATAATGTGATTACCGCTCAGGCTCGCCACCACCAGGGCGGCGGCGGCCAGCAACATGGTCACGGCGGTGTGCCAGATGCGCTCGTCCCGGGCATCGCTCAAGCGCGCCCAGCCGATCATCGCGACCCAGCTGACCAGGTAAGGCACGGCGGCAATAAAGCCGGTCATGCGATGGGAATATCCCATCGCCTGGATCATCTGCGGCAGCCACAGATTGATTCCATACAGCGCAATGCCCGAGCCCAGCCCGCAAAGGCCCAGCAGGAACAAGCGTGGATCGCTCAGTGCCTGCTTGACGCTGCGCTCGGGTGGCGGCGCGGCGGCGGCGAGGCCGGACGCAATCGCTTTTCTTTCGGCGTCATCCAGCCAACGGGCCTGGGCGGGACTGTCCGGCAAGACCGCAAGCACGACAAAGGCCAGCAGCGCGGCGGGCAGGCCTTGGATCAGGAACAGCCATTGCCAACCGTGCAGTCCCGCGGTCCCATCCATTCCCAGGATCAGGCCGGAGAGCGGCCCGCTGATGATGCCGGCAATGGGAATGGCGCTGCAAAAGGTGGCGATGAAACGGCCGCGATAGGCTGGGGGAAACCACAAGGTCAGGTAATAGATCATGCTGGGCGTGAAGCCGCCTTCGGCCACGCCCAGCAGAAACCGCAGCAGGTAGAAGCTGTGCGGACCCTGCATGAAGGCGTTTGAGGCCGAGATCAGGCCCCAAGCCATCATGACGCAGAAAATCACCCGCCGCGCGCCCAGCCGCGCCAGCAGGACGGCGGTGGGAATCTGGAAGGTGATAAAGCCCAGAAAAAAGATGCCGGCGCCCAGGCCGAAGATCTGAGGCGAAAATCCCAGATCGCGATTCATGGTCAGGGCCGCGAACCCGACATTGGAGCGGTCGATGAAGCCCACGACATAGAGCAGGGTGATGAAGGGGATCAGCCGCCACGCGCATTTTGCGAAAACTGGCTGAAGCATGAATCCCCCGGCGGGATGCTATTGCGGAAAATGCGGTATGGAAACGCCGTCCTTCGGCTTGTAACGCGCCGTGTTCAGCATCATGGCATTGAAGGAGTAGTAGCCCACGATCCCCACAAGATCGACCACGGCCGCCTTCCCCCATCTGGATTCCGCAGCCTTGAAGGTGGCGTCGGAAACGCCCTTGTTGTGCAGCAGCTCGGTGGCAAAGTCGTAGACGATGGCTTCGTCGCGGCTTATTCCGTCCGGCCGGCGGCCCTCCCGAATCGCAGCGATGGTCTCGGGCTTGATGCCGGCCTTGGCAGCGATGGGCGCATGCGTCGACCATTCATAATCCTGCCCCCAATCACGCGCCGTCACCAGGATCGCCAGTTCCGACAGCGTATTTCCGATGCCGGAGGCGTAGCGCAAATAGTCGCCCATGGCGCGGGCGCGGGTCATAACCGGGGGGCTGTACATCATCGGCTCGAAGGGACCCTGCACGGCGTATTTGCGTGCGGCGAGAAATTCCGCGGCGGCCTGCTTTTGGGCTTCGTCATATTGCGCGGGAGGGATGGTGGGCAGGCGTTCCTGTGCTGTGGCGGGCAGGGTGAAAATTGCCGCCCAAATCAACCCGGTCGAGATCAGTTTTTTCATGGCCACTTGCTCCAGTCCGGACCGCCGGAAGCCCGCATAGGGAAAAATAGGATTTCCGCAACACCATCCCGGGCTTTCGTTCAGCCGCCGGGCCCGTCAAGATAGGGCAAAAAGGGGGAAGTCATGTCTCTTAGGCTGATGCCGCTGGTCCTGGCGCTTTTTGCCGCCGCTGCCGGAGATGCCGTGATCGGCGCGCCCGCCGCGCCATCGGCCGCAAAGCCCGTCACCATTACCGTGGACGAAGGCACCTCCATGGCGGTCTCGGTTTCGCCCGACGGCAAGATGCTGGCGATGGACCTGCAGGGCAGCATCTGGGTAATGCCGGCCACCGGAGGGCAAGCCAAGCGGATTACAGACCTCTTCAACGATGCCCACCAGCCGGTTTGGTCGCCGGACGGCAAGACCATCGCCTTTTTTGCCTATCGCGATGGCGGTTATGACCTCTGGGCCGTCGCACCGGACGGCAGCGGACAACGCCGGTTGACTTCGGGCGCCTTTGACGATCGCGATCCCAGCTTCAGCCATGACGGCACGCGGATCGCGTTTTCCTCCGACCGGGGCAATGTGCTGGGCAGCGACTATAATATTTTCGTGCTGGACCTGCGCAGCGGCGACATCCGCCAGCTCACCAACAACCCGGCCGAGGACATGATGCCCAGCTGGTCGCCGGACGACCGCCAGATCGCATTCGCGTCGACCCGCGAAAATGGCAACGGCGTCTGGGCGGTGGACGCAAGCGGCGGCGCCGAGCGCCGGCTGAGCACGGCCGCCAAGCGGATCGATGCCGTCAGTTGGGGACTTGATGGTCAGGTCGTCGCCCATGCCGTGGACGGGACCAAAGGCTGGCTGGAAGCCAATGGCAAATCCATCACCGGCGACGAACATGTCTTTCCGTTCCGGGTAAGCTTTCTTTCCGGCGGCGGCGGTTTCTTCTACACCGCCGATGGCAAGATCAAGAAGCGGGGCGCGAATGGCGTGGCCGAAGTCATTCCCTTCACCGCCCAGTTGGAGGTTACGCCGGCGCGCAACACCTATGCGCGCCGCAAGCGCGATTTCAACAATCAAGCGCCGCGCAAGGCGCTAGGCATCCTGCATCCGGTTCTGTCGCCGGATGGAAAATCCATCGCCTTTGCGGCCCTCGGTGACCTCTATCTGATGCCGGTGGGCGGAAAGCCCCGCAACATCACCCATGACGCCGCCTATGACACCGATCCGGCCTGGTCGCCGGATGGCAGCACGCTTGTCTACAGCTCCGACAAGGTGGGCGGACTGTTGCAGCTTTTTCTGTATGACGTGAAAAGCGGGCGTGAGCGGCAACTGACCCGCATCCCCACCCAGCCGATCATGCCGGCCTTCTCGCCCGACGGCAAACGCATCGCCTATCTGGATGTGGACGGCATGTGGCGGCGCGCAGGCGTGGCGGTGGTGGATGTCGCCAGCGGCGCGATCTCCCAAGTGCATGCCTCGATTTTTTCGCCGGGCGAACCCACCTGGTCGCCGGACGGAGCCCGCATCGCCGTGGCGATGGTGGCGCCTTACTCGACGCGCTATCGCGAGGGCACCAACCAGGTCCTCACCATGTCGTCGACCGGCACGGTCGCCAATAGCGATGACAAATGGTACGCGCCGGTGCCCAATCTCTCGATCGACAGCCGCGGCGGCAACGGACCGGTGTGGTCGCCCGACGGCACCCGCATGGCTGTCATTTATGAAAGCATGCTGACGGTGGTTCCTGTTTCGGCGGCGGGTGTGCCGCTGGGACCGCCGCGGCGCCTGACCAACGAGATTGCCTATGCGCCCAGCTGGTCGGGCGATGGGCGGCAGATTCTCTATCAGTCCAACGACAAGCTGCGTTTGTTGGATGTCGAGACCGGTCAAGCCCGCACCGTGCCGTTGGATCTCACCTATCGCGTCGACATGCCGAAGACAAAGATGATCCTGCATGTCGGCAAGTTGGTCGACGGTGTGTCCAAGACCGCTCGCGCCGACATGGACATTGTCATTGACGGCAATCGCATCACTGCGGTCGAGACTCACAAAGCCGGCCGCGATGCGATCGAGTTGCCGCAGCTGACCGCCATGCCCGGCCTGATCGACTACCACACCCATCGCCAGAGCGACTTCATGGAACAGCAGAACAGGTCGTATTTGGCCTATGGCATCACAACCATTAGAAGCCCGGGCGGCTTGCCTTATGAAGCGGTCGAAGACCGCGAGGCCAGCGATGCCGGCATCCGGATCGGTCCACGCGTCTTCAATACCGGCTATCTGCTGGAATGGCAGCGCATGTATTACAAGATGGGAATCGCGATTTCGTCGCCGGCCCAGCTGGATTTGGAATTGGAGCGCTCCCGCATCCTGGGCTTCGACATGCTGAAAAGCTATGTCCGCATGCCGGACTTGCAGCAGCGCCGGATCGTGGATTTCGCCCATGCCATGGGCGTGCCCGCTTCCGGCCATGAAATCTATCCCGCCGCCTATGAGGGCATGGACAGCGTCGAGCATACCGAGGGGACCTCGCGCCGCGGCTATTCGCCCAAAATGACCTTGGGCAGCAGCTATAACGATGTTTCCCGGATTTTGGGCGCCTCGCATATGAGCATGACGCCCACGCTGATCCCCCGCATCTACGACTTCCTGCAGGCCGAGCCGGAGATGCGCAACGATCCGCGGCTCAACCTCGATCCGCCCTGGCTGAAAGCGCAGATCCTCAATTCAACGCCGCACTTGGATCATACGGGCACCGCCAAGATGGTGATGGATGTCAAGAAGGCCGGGGGCCGGATTGTTGCCGGCACGGACGTGCCCGAGGGCATCTACCTGCATTCCGAGTTGGTTTCCTATGTCGCCTTCGGCATGACGCCTTTTGAAGCCCTGCAAACCGCCACGGTCACGTCCGCGGATTTGCTGAACCTGGATGCGGGCACGATCGCGCCCGGCAAGCTGGCGGATATCGTCTTGGTGGAGGGCAATCCGTTGGAAAATATTGCCAACGCCCAAAAAGTGAAAAGGGTCGTCGCCAACGGCCGCATGTTCACTTTGGAGGACCTGTTGTCGGGCAAAGCCAGAGATCAGCGTTAAGGGACCAGCGTTAGGTTTTCAAAATGAGCATGCGCATTGTTTTTTTAATCGCGCCCCTGCTGCTGGCCGCGCCTTCCGTTTTTGGCCAAGCGCGCGACTGGGCCTTGTATGGCGGGGAAGGAGGGCGGCGATTTTCCGCGCTCACCCAGATCACGCAGGCCAATGTCGGCCAGTTGGAACAGGCTTGGCGCTTCGATATGGCGGAGGCGGGTGATCCACAGACTCATCCTTTGGCCGTCGACGGCGTGGTCTACGCCTATTCTCCGTCGCTGGACACCATCGCCTTGGACGGGACGAGCGGAAAATTGCTATGGCGGTTTCGGTCCGGGGTGAAGGCCGGTGGCCCGCAACGCGGGCTGGCGATGTGGCGCAAGGGTGGCGAACGCCGGCTGTTCGCCCATGCCGGCAATTATCTTTATGCGCTCGATCCCGGAACGGGAAAGCCGCTCGCCGATTTCGGCACGAATGGCCGGATCGATTTACGGGAAGGTTTGGGACGCGAGCCCGGCAAAATCAGCGTGGCGCTGACCACGCCGGGAGTCATCTGGCGCGACACCATCATCATGGGCTTTCGCACGGCCGAAAGCGCGCCGGCGGCGCCCGGGGACATCCGCGCCTTTGACGTGCATAGCGGCAAGCAAAATTGGGCCTTTCACACTATCCCGCATCCCGGCGAACCCGGTTATGAGACTTGGCCGGCCGACTATTGGAAAAGCGGCGGCGGCGCCAATGCCTGGCCGGGCATGGTGTTGGATGAAAAGCGTGGGCTGCTTTTTGCGGCCACCGGCTCGGCGGTCAGCGATTTTTACGGCTATGACCGGACCGGCGATAATCTCTATGCCAACTGCCTGCTGGCGCTGGATGCCAACAGCGGCAAGCTGCGCTGGTTTTTCCAAGGCGCGCGCCACGACGTGGCGGACCGGGATTTTCCCTCGCCGCCGGTGCTGTTGACCGTGAAGCAGGGCGGCAAGCGGGTGGAGGCGATAGCCCAGGCCAGCAAGCAGGGCTATCTGTTCGTCTTCGACCGCCAGACCGGCAAGCCGCTTTTTCCCATCCACGAAATCCCGGTGCCGGCCAGCAGCGTGCCCGGCGAGAAATTGGCCGCGACCGCGCCGGTGCCGTCGTTGCCCGCGCCCTATGCACGCCAGCATCTCAGCGAAGGACTGCTCACCAACCGCACACCCCAAGCCCATGCTTGGGCATTGGAGCAATTCCGCGGTTTTGCCAAGGACGGGCCCTTTCCGCATATGCGGCTGGGTCAACAGAGCTTGGCCTTCCCCGGCTTCGATGGCGGCGCGGAATGGGGCGGGCAGGCCGCCGATGCCGAACGCGGAATCCTGTATCTGAATTCCAATGACGTGGCCTGGACCGGCGGGTTGGTGGAAAATCACAAGGCGGCCAGCCTGGGCGAGGGCCTGTACCTGGACAATTGCGCCGCCTGCCACGGCAGCGACCGCAAAGGTTCGCCGCCGGCCTTCCCATCCCTGGTGGATAGCAAGTTGACGGCGGCCGAAATGACCGAATTGCTGTGGTCGGGCCGAGGCCGCATGCCGGCCTTTCGCGGGCTCTTGGCCGGCGATCTCAATGCCCTCCTGACATATGTGCGCAGCGGCTCGGATAATATGGGGGGCAAAACCGAGCTTCAGCCATCGGCAAAAGACGATCGCCCGGCCTACCGCTTCACCGGCTATCGCAAGTTCTTGGATCCCGACGGCTATCCGGCGGTGGCGCCGCCCTGGGGCACGCTCAACGCCATCGATCTCAATGACGGAACCTATGTTTGGCGGATTCCGCTGGGCGAGTATCCGGCGCTGGCCGACAAGAGCACAGGCTCGGAAAATTACGGCGGCCCGATCCTGACCGCGGGCGGGGTTCTGTTCATCGGCGCCACGCTCTATGACAAGAAATTCCGCGCTTTCGATCCGCGCAACGGCAAGCTGTTATGGGAAACGATTTTGCCCTATGCCGGCAACGCCACGCCCATCACCTATCTGGCGGGCGGGCGGCAATATGTCCTGATCCAGGCCGACAATGCGCGCGACAAAAATGCGCCGCAGGGGGCGGCCTATGTCGCCTTCGCGCTGCCGAAGCGGTAAAGAAACGGGATGAAACAGGTTCTGATCACCGGCGGGGCGCGCGGCATCGGTTTTGGCATTGCCGAGGCGATGCTGCAGGCCGGCTATGGCGTCACCGTCACGGGCCGAACCGCGGAAGAGGTCGCTGCTGTTCCCAAGCGCGACAATCTTCGCGCCATGGCGCTGGATGTGACCCGCGACGGCGAGGTCGCGGCATGTGTCGCCGGGCTGGAACGCCTTGATGCGCTGGTCAATTGCGCCGGCATGATCCTGCGCGACGGCAAGGAATTCACCGTCGAGGGATTTCAGCAGGTGATCGACGTCAATCTCACCGGCACCATGCGCATGTGCCTGGCGGCGAAGCCGCTGTTGGAAAAGCAGGGCGGGACGATCGTGAACACGGCTTCGATCTGGTCGTTTTTTGGCGGTGGGTTGGTGCCGGCCTATACCGCCTCCAAAGGCGGGGTGGCGCAGCTGACCAAGGCGCTGGCGGTGGCTTGGGCGCCTGCCATACGGGTCAACGCCGTTGCGCCCGGCTGGATCGAGACTGAGCTCACCAAGGGTGCGCGCGCCGACCAGGCGCGTTCGGACGCCATTGTCGCCCGCACGCCGTTCGGCCGCTGGGGCAAGCCGGATGACATCGGCGGCGCGGTGGTGTTTCTGTGCTCGGAAGCCGCCGGATTCATCACCGGCACCGTGCTGCCGGTCGATGGCGGCTACACCGCCAAATAAACCAGCAAGGAAAAATCATGCCGCAAGACAATTCCCGCATTCCCTATCGTCATCCGCAGCCGAAAGAATCGCCTCCGGAATTGGTGATACCGGCGGTCATTCCCAGCGACGAGCGGGTGTGGGTGCCGCAGGGCGAGAATGTATGGTTCAGGCCTTTGTGCCTGTGCGCTTCGCGCGGCTATTGGATGAATCTGTTGCGCGTGCGCAAGTCGGGTGTCTTGTCGCGCCACCGTCATCCTCAACCGGTGCATGGCTATGTGATCAAGGGCCGCTGGCGCTATCTGGAACATGATTGGGTCGCACAGGAAGGCGGTTATGTCTATGAGGCGCCGGGCGAGACTCATACCCTGGTGGTCGACGAGGATGTGGAGGAGATGATCACGCTGTTCCAGGTCAACGGCGTGATGATTTATGTCGATCCCGATGGCGGCGTGTTGGGCTATGAGGACGTCTTCACCAAGATCAATCTTTGCCGCGCCCATTACGAAAAAGTGGGGCTGGGCGCCGGTTTTGTGGATCAGTTCATCCGCTGAGGCGGTCCGCCAGGATGCGGGCGTAAAGCTGTTCGATAGCGCGGGCAAAGCGCTTGGTGTCGAACAGGGGCGCTGTGGCGCGATTGCTGCGCAGGCGCTCGCGCAGACTTCGCAGCCTGCCGGGATCGCGCGCCAGGGCGATGGCCAATGCTTCATAGGCTTCCTGGGTTTCCGTCACCAGCTCCGGCAGGCCGACCGCCTGCAACAGGCTCGCCGAAACACACGCGGCATAGCCCCTGCCTTTGCGGGTGACGACGGGAAGACCCGTCCATAAGGCATCGCAAGCAGTGGCGTGGCCGGTATAGGGAAAGGTGTCGAGGAACAAGTCGGCCAGGGCGTGACGCGCAAGATGCGCATCCAGCGGCAGCGGCGGCGCGTAGATCAGCCGGGCAGGATCCACGCCATGAGCGAAGGCATTGGCGGAAAGATTGGCTTGCGCTTGGATCGACGGCTGCTTCAGCCACAGCAGGCTGCCGGGCACTGCCCTCAAGATGCGCATCCAGGAGTGGAAAACCGGGGCGGTTATTTTCCAGCCGCGGTTGAAGGCGCAAAAGACGAAGGCGTCTTCCGCAAGTCCCACGGCGGCGCGGTCGGGTGCTGCTGCCGGCGCGCGGCTGGTGTCGGCGCAGAGAACAGTATCGGGAAGAAGATACAGCCGTTCCGAGAAGGCGCTTGCGTCGGGAACCACGACCGCATCCGCAATCAGCGCATCTATATAAGGGGTTCCACTGGTCCCGGCATAACCCAGCCAACTGACCTGTGCGGGAGCAGGGCGCCGGCGCAGGACATCGAAATTGTCGTGCTGAGTATGGCCGTTCAAATCCACCAGCACATCCACTTCCAGCTCGCGGATGCGCCGTGCGATCGCGCGTGCTTCTTGCCCTTGCACATCATGAAAAGCATCAAAACCCGCCATCAGCCGGCGCCGTTCGGCGCCACCGTCATCGGCACCGGTGGAAATGGCTTGCACCTCGAAGCGCGTACGGTCATGGCATGCGATCAGTTCGGCAACTTGCCCGGCTACGGCATGGTGGTTGAAATCCGAGGAGATGTAAGCCAAGCGGATGCGATCGTGATTGTAGCGCGTGCCCTCCCAAAAGGGCGCGAGCGGAGGAAAACGCTTGGCGATAAGATTTTCCGCGTTGCGCCGTTGCAGCGGGGGATCGTCACAGCACAGAAGCAGCATCATCGGCGGTACGACATGCTTTTCCGTGATCAGACCCGGCATCTGGGCCGCCAGTTCCTGCGCCCGGTCCAAGTCGCAAGCCTCATGTGCCATCATCATCTTCACATGCAACAAATTTTCGAACAAAGCCGGGCGCGCAGGATCAAGTGCCATGGCGCGCTCCAGGTCGGTCAGCGCGGCGGGATAGTTCTTTTCGTCCGACAGGAGTTCGCCGCGCGCTTGTAGGGCCTCGGCAAAATCAGGCCATAGCGCCAAGGCGCGGTCGAAGCTTTCCAGCGCTTCTCCGATTCGTCCCAGCTTTCGCAACTGGGCGCCGCGCCCATTCCAGGTATCGGGATTGGTCGGATCGAGGGCAACGGCCGCATCAAAGTCCGACAGCGCTTCTGCGGTGCGTTCCAGACCGCGAAGGGCGGCGGCGCGGCCCGTGAGCGCAAGCACCGTTCCCGGTTTAGACGCCAGCGCCTGATTGAAGGCCGAGGCTGCGTCCGCAAATCGCCCCAAACCGATCAGGGCGAGGCCGTGTTGCGTTAGGGCTTCACAGTCGCCGGGCGCAATTTGCAGTGCGCGTCCCAGCAAGTCGGCCGCTTCGCTGCTGTCGCCTTGTTGCAGGCGCAGACTGCCCAGCATGAAGAGCGCTGGAAACAGACGCGGATCGATGGCCAGGATTTGGCGATAGCGCGATTCCGCTTCGGCCAGGCGGCCCTGCCGGTGCAGGGTCATCGCCTCCTGGCCCAGGGTGCGTATATCCACTTAGGTTTCCGCTCTCACGGCAAAGCTCTTAGCCTTTTCGCCGGAAAGCCAGGTCTGCCACATCGTACGGTAGGCCGCTTCGATATGCTTGCGAAAGCGATCGGTGTCGAACAAGGCACAACGGCTTCTAT
>Ga0068867_100000400_pt1 | contig 29042 bp, 29 predicted proteins | sample KBSMisM32_FD_65649 | JGI IMG/M metagenome (GOLD analysis project Ga0068867, IMG submission 65649) | Miscanthus rhizosphere microbial communities from Kellogg Biological Station, Michigan, USA - KBS Miscanthus M3-2 | ecosystem: Host-associated > Plants > Roots > Rhizosphere > Soil ...
TGATCCGTGTGTACTTACGCGGGCGCCCGCGCTCGAGCGCGCGGCGTCCGCGACGGGGTGGTGCTGCTCCTGCGTCCTTGGTCCTGGCCATATCGGGCAGGCAATCCTACAAGAACGCTTAGCCGCGGCGGCTCTCTGCCATCAGGCAGCCCTAGAAGGGAATGTCATCGTCACCGCTGCCGCCCCCCCCAGCCGCTGCTCCGGCGAAGTCGGAAGCGTCGGCTGGCACGTCGCTGCTGGGCGAGAAGCCTCCGTTGCCGTTCCCACCGCCGCCCGCGCCGTCGCGAGAGCCGAGGAACTGGACCGAGTTGGCGACGATCTGCACCTTCTGCCGCTTGCCGCTGCCGTCTTTGGCCTCCCACTCGCTCCAGTCGAGCCGCCCTTCGACGGCCACGGGCCGGCCCTTGGCGAGGTAGTTGGCGCAGTTCTCGCCCTGGGCCCCCCAGACGACCACGTCGAAGTAGTTGGGCTTGTCCTCCCATTCGCCCGTCTGCCCGTTCTTGCGCCGGCTGTTGACCGCGACGCGCAGCTCGCAGACAGCGGTGCCCCCGCCGGTATGACGCAGTTCGGGGTCCTTGGTCAGGTTTCCGGTGATCACAACTACGTTGATGTTCGAAGCCGCCACGGCTCTCAACTCCTCTGGATCGATGTCTGGATTCCAGTCTAAGAGCGCGAGCGGCGCGTCTCGCCCCCTTCGTCCCGCAATCTCCGCACGAAAACACCGGCCGACGGGACGATTTCCATCGCTATGCGTTGGTTTTGGGGGCCTACTCGGCGGGAGCGGCCGGCTCGTCGGCCTGCTCGGAAGCCTCGTCGGTCGACTCCTCGGCGGGCTCCTCAGCTGCGACCGCGACACGGGGCGGGGCCTGAGGCCCGCGCTCGCGCGAGCCGTGGGCCGGGGCGGCGGCCGCCGGCGGCACCATCACCGGCGCGTCGGGGTCGACCTTGAAGATGCGGAAGCGCAGGACGCCGTCGGCGATCTTCAGGTTGTGGTTGAGCTCGTCGAGCAGATCGTTCGTGCCCTCGAAGCGGTACCAGCGGTAGTCGGCCTCGTTGCGCTGCTCGATTTCGTAGGCCATCTTGCGCAGGCCCCATTTGTTCTCGTGCTTGAGCGTGCCGCCAGCGTCGATCCGCGAGCGCACGTCCTGCGCCAACGTGTCGCGACCGGCCTCGTCGGGGCCGGGGTCAAGCATCAGGACAAGCTCGTATTCGCGTGCTGCTGCCAAAGCGGCGAGGGACTATAGCTAGTGCGGAGCGAACTCCATCGAGCCGTCGCCGGGCGGCGGCGCGGACGGAACCGGCGGAGGTTCTGGCGTAGGAGTTGGCGCTGGCGGTGGTTCGGGAAGCGGACCAGGGGCATCGGCGGGCGGGTCCTGTCGTCGGGGAGGGCGACCGGGCTTGCGCTTCGCGCTGCTTCGGGCACTGGGATGTCGCGCCATGTGGGACGAAGCCCCGCCCTCAGCAGCCTCCGCGCTGAGCCGGCCACCTCTCCCCGACGCCACCCGCCCGAGATGCGCATGACGCCGCTTTCCGTGAGACGCCGACGCCGGCTCAGGCGCCGGAGTCACCGCGACCCTCGGCAGGCCCACGTCCGGCGGAAGCGGGGGCGGATCGGGCGGCCGCAGCAAGCTCGAAGCCGCCTTAAGCGCCAGCAATCCCAGCGCCGCTACAAGGGCCACGCGCCCAGCTCTCGACCAGCGAACCCGGAGACCTGTCACGAAGAGCTAAGTGCGCAGCGAAGCTGTTTCGTCCCTGGGCGGACGCTTGTGGGAGGGGATTTGCCGCCCCTGCGAACGGCTTGTACTTTTTCCGCTCGTTCGCCCGCCGCTGGCCTGAGTCTGTCTTCGGAAAAAGTTGAGTGAGGAGGGGCGGCAAATCCCCTCTCCTAACCAACCGCCTGACGCAACTCCTCGATGTCCCGCAGTTGGTCATCGACCCAGTCCCCCGGGTTCCTGGAGTAGATGATCTCCTTGAGATGCTCGGCCCTAAGCCGCCGCTCCTCCGCGTCCATGGTCAGGGCGCGGTAGATCGCATCGGCCTGCTCCTGGATGTCGAAGGGGTTGACCGAGAGGACGCAGTCGGCCAGCTCCTGGTGCGAGCCGGTGTTCTCGGAGAGCATCAGCACCCCGTCGCGGGTATTGACCGCCGGCGCCTCCTTGGCGACCAGGTTCATGCCGTCGAAGAGCGAGTTGACCATCAGCAGGTCGAAGTGCTTGTAGCGCGCGACCGCCTCGGGGAAGTTCTCGTAGATCTTGAGGTCGATCGGCATCCAGTCGGTCGTGCCATGGCGGTGGTTGACGACAGCTACCAGCGCCTCGATCCGCTCCAGGTACTCGGCGTACTCGGGCACGTCCTGGCGCGAGGGCTGAAGGTGGGCGATGAAGGTCACGTCTTCGCGGAACTCGGGATGCTGGGTGAGGAAGGCGTCGAAGGCGGTGAAGCCGCGCAGCACGTTCTTCGAGAGGTCGGCGCGGTCGACGCGGATGATCAGGTGCTTGCGGCGGCGCTCGAGCACCTCGCGCTCGGCCTCGGCGACCTGCGGCGATTCGGCCGCCCGCCGCAGGCGCTCGGCGTCGATCGAAAGCGGGTAGGCGCGGGTGTGCGTCTCGCCGCCGGCGTGATGGACGATCCCGCGCTCGTAGTCGACGTCGGCCTCGAGCAGTTCGTCGCAGCAACGCAGGAAGTTGATCCAGTAGGCGCTGGTGTGGAAGCCGATGATGTCGTTGGCGAGCATGCCGCGAAAGATCGCCTCGCGGATGCGCCCCGGCAGGATGCGCCAGCTGTCGGGCTGCGACCAGGGGATGTGGACGAAGTGATGGAGGAAGACGTCGGGACGCCGCTCGCGGATCATCGCGGGCGCCGTGTAGAGGTGGTAGTCGTGGAGCATCACCAGCGGGCGCTCGCGGCCGTCGATCTGGCGCACGACGGCGCTGGCGATGTCCCTGTTGACGGTCTGGTAGCCGAAGTCCCAGGCGTCGAGCTCCTCCTGGCGGATGTCGGGCGCGTTGGATAGGTCCCAGAGGTAGTGCTGGATGAACCAGAGGATCGGGTTGGCGATCACGTTGTAGAAGCGGTCGTAGGCCTCGGCGTCGCTGCCCACCAGCAGCACCTGGTAGTCGATGCCGTCGATCGAGATCTCCACCGGCCCGCCTCCGCGTTCTTCGGAGACGGCCACGTCCTCGTCGGTCATCGCCGAGGCGATCCAGAGGGCGTCGCGATGAGAGACGAGGCCGGAAAGCGCCGTAACCAGACCGCCGCCGCCGCGCTGCACCGTGCGGTTTCCCTCCGCGTCGCGCTCGAACTGGGCGGGCCCCCGATTCGAGACGATGATCAGTGGATCCGTGCTCTCAGCCGCCACACGTTCACCCTACCCCGCCCCACAGCTCGTGTACCGAAGCTGCGTGACCAGAAGGCGATTCCGGCAGGGGTGGAACGTCTTGTACTTTTCCCGCGGCAACGCCGGCGGACAGCCTGGAGCTGTCTTCGGGAAAAGTTAAGTGGAGTCCCTGCCGGAATCGCCTTCTACGTGCCCAGCTCGGCGAGCAGCTCCATCCAGTCGCGCAGGAGGCGCGGCGAGAGGAACTCGTGGCGGGCATGTTCCTTGCCCGCCCGTCCGAGGCGCATCCCGAGCTCCGGATCGGCGAGGATCTCGAGGCAGCGCTGGGCGCACTGCTCGGACGAGTCGACGAGGAAGCCGCTCTCGCCGTCGGCGATCTGCAGCGGGATGCCGCCGACGTTGCCGGCCACGGTCGGCCGGCCCTTCCAGAGCGCCTCGGTCACGGTCAGGCCGAAGCCCTCGCGGATCGACTTCTGCAGGCAGACGTCGGACTGCGACTGGAAGGCGTTGACCTCGATCGCGCCGACGTTGTTGAGGTTGTTGAGGATCTTGATGTCGTCGTCGCCTTCGGCGTACTCGAAGGTGTGCTGGAAGAACTCCCATCCCTCCGGGTCGTCGGTCGCCATCGAGCCGACCAGCGCCAGCTGCACGTCCGGCACCTGCTCGTGGACGATGCGGTAGGCGTCGATCACCCCCATCGGGTCCTTCCACGGGTCGAAGCGCGAGACCTGGGTCAGCAGCGGCCGGTCGACGTCGATGCCGAACTGCCGGCAGACGAAGGCCGCGTCGTCCGGCGAGAAGGCCATGTTCTTCGGCGAGAGCGGATCGATCGCCGGCGGGATGATCTTGACGCCGTTGTGGCCGTTGACTCCCTGCGGGACGTAGGCCGGCATGTGCCAGACGGTCGCGTCGTACTCCTCGATCATCGGCAGCAGGCGAGCGATCGGCTCGGGGTTCGGCTCGGAGAGGTCGATATGGCAGCGCCAGATCCAGTTGCGTGCCTTCCCGGCGGCGCCGCGGCGCAGTCCGATCGGCTGCGGGTCGTGGACGATCACCGTGTCCCACTCGCCCTGCAGCCCCTCGGCGTTGATCGCGTTGATCTCGTCGAAGCATTCCCACTGCTCCGGGCTCAGCGTCTCCTCGGCGCCCTGCAGCGAGTTGTGCAGCAGCTTCGTCGCGTTGAAGAACTCCTCCCTGCCGAAGATCACGTGCCAGTGGGCGTCGAGGCCGGCGTCGCGCATCAGTGGCACGATCGTGTAGAGGATCTCCGAGACGCCGCCGCCGAAGGCCGTGGCGCTGACGTGCAGCACGCGGTGCCCCTTCATCGGCTCGGCGAGCTCGCGAATGCGCTCGATCGTCTGCTTGCCCGCGATGTGCGTGTAGTCGGCGAGCGACTTCTGGCCCAGTGAGACTTCCTGCAGCATTCGCCGAGTTCTACAGGCAGGAGCGGTCGGGCGGCTGTTAGGCGGACGGACGTTTGCCGAGCGTCACTTCCACTTCCCTGCGCTCGCCGTCGCGAAGGATTTCCAGCGTAACCACGTCGCCCGGTCGGTAGGTCGAGACGATCCGCGCCAGGTCGTCGGGCTGGACGATCTTGTGACCGTCGACCGCGAGGATCACGTCGCCGCCCGCCTGGAAGGCGGCGGCCTGGAAGCGGACTCGTTCCTCGCCCCCCCGCAGGCCGGCTTCGTCAGCCGGACCGCCGGAGACGACTTCCGAAACAAGTCCCCCGTAGCTCGTATCGAGGTCGAGCTTTTCCGCGAGCTGCGGATAGAGGGTCTCGGTGGAGACGCCGATGTAGGCGTATTCGGCCCTCCCGTCCTGCATCAGCTGGGCCAGCGAGCGCTTGACGACCGAGATCGGCACCGCGAAGCCGACGCCGTTGTTGGCGCCCGAGTTGGTCTCGATCTGCTGGTTGATGCCGATCACGCGCGCCGCCCCTTCGAGCAGGGGGCCGCCGGAGTTGCCGGGGTTGATCGAGGCGTCGGTCTGGATCGCTCCGTCGATCTGGAACTTGGTCAGCGATTTGACCGAGCGGTCGGTAGCCGAGACGATCCCGACCGAGAGCGAGCGCTGCTCCCCGAAGGGGCTTCCGATCGCGGCCACCGGCTGACCGACGACGAGGCTCTCGTCGTCGCCGAGCTGCAGCGGATGGAGCGGGAATGAGACGTCCCTGGCTTCGAGCAGGGCCACGTCGGCGAAGGGATCGAAGCCGACGATGTGGGCCGGGACCACGTTGCGGTTGGGAAATTCGAGGAAAACCGCTTTGGCCGGCGTGCGGGCGCCGCTCGATTCGTCGGTGACGACGTGGGCGTTGGTGACGATGTGCCCGTCGTTGTCGAGCACGAAGCCGGAGCCCTCGGCGGCGCCCGCCGGGAAGACCGAGCGGATCGTCACCACCCCGGGGGAAGCTTCGCGATAGACCCTGGCGGCGTCGAAGCCGCTTGCGGCCGTCTCGACGATCACCCGCGGCGGGTGGTGGGCCGAGTGGGCGCCCCCGCCAGCGACCGTGACGGTCTTCGTCCCGCCGCCGCTGTCGCCGCATCCGGCCAACGCCAGCACCATTGCGAACGCAGCCACCACACCGACCAGGGCGCAGCGCTTTCTCCACCCTATGCGGGGGTTTTGCGTTGCGCCGCTCATACGGCGGCCCGAGGCGGAACGGCCGGCCTCGGCGGAGCGGCGACGGTGCGCGAGCGGGGAAGATCGAGGGTAAAAGCGGTGAAGCGCTTGCTCGAGGCGATCGCCACTCCCCCTTGCATCCGCTGCGCCAGCTCGCGGGCGATCGCCAGGCCGAGGCCTGAGCCCCCGGCCGAGTCTCCGGTGTAGAAGCGCTCGAAGATTCGGCTCTGCACGCGTGGCGGGATGCCGGGCCCGTCGTCGGAGACGGTCAGCTCTGCGCGGCGGTTGACGGAGTACGTGGTCACGGTCACCTTCGTGCCCTCGGGCGTGTGGGTGAGGGCGTTGTCGAGCAGAATACGGATGACCTGACGGACCCTCTCGGTGTCGGCGCTGGCGATCACCGGCTCCGGCGGGGTGCGCAGCTCCAGGCGGGAGCCGCGGCTGTCGGCTCGCGGACCGAACTCGCGCGTAACTTCGCGGGCGAGCGAGCCGAGCTCGACGTCGCTGCGCTCCATCGCGACGGCGCCGGCGTCGAGCTGGGAGAGGTCGAGCAGATCGGCCGTCAGCTTGGTCAGCCGGGCGATCTGTTGGCGCATGGTGCGGACGAACTCGGCCCGCTCGGCTGGACTGGGGTCCTCCTCGTCGAGCAGCTCGACGAAGCCCCCGAGGCTGAAGATCGGCGTGCGCAGCTCGTGCGACGCGTTGGCGATGAACTGCTTGCGGGCGCTGTCGAGCTCGGCGAGGCGCCGCTGCATCTCGTTGAAGGTGCGGGCCAGCGAGCCGAGCTGGCCGGCGGCGGAGATCGGGATCGGCGTTTCGAAGTTGCCGTCGGCGACTTTGCGCGCCGCCTCCTCCAGCCGGCCGACGCTGCCCGAGGCGAGGCTGGCGAAGTAGATGCCGACGGCAAGGGAGATGACGATGGCGACCGCGCCGCCGATCAGGATTTGGGCTTTGACGGCGCCGTCGCCGCTGGCGGCGCCGCCGATCGCCACCACGTACGCGTAAACGACGAGCACCGTCCCCACGGCTATCGCCACCGCCGTGACGGTTATCCGGTTGCCCAGCCTGGTCGGCTTGAACCGCGACAAGAGGGCTACTCCCGGAAGCGGTAGCCGACTCCGCGCACGGTGAAGAGGAACTCGGGCTCTTTGGGATCCTTCTCGAGCTTCTCGCGGAGGTGGCGGATGTGCACGTCGACCGTGCGCGGATCGCGGTACTCGGAGTCGCCCCAGACGTGCTCGAGCAGTGTCTCGCGGCTGAACACGCGACCCGGCGAGCGAGCCAGGGCGGCGAGGATCTCGAACTCGACGTAGGTGACTCCGACCTCTTCGCCGCACAGGGTGACCATGCGCCGGCCGAAGTCGACCTGCAGCTCGCCGCGGTCGATCGTCTCCTCCCCGGCCGACCGCGGAACCATGCGAGCGCGGCGCAGGGCGGCCTTGACGCGACTGCGGAACTCGCGCATCGAGAAGGGCTTGGTGATGTAGTCGTCGGCGCCGACCTCGAGGCCGGCGACCTTGTCGGTCTCGCTGCCCTTCGCGGTCAGCATGATGATCGGCACCTGGCTGCGGGAGCGCATCTGGCGGCAGACTTCGACCCCATCCATCTTGGGGAGCATCAGGTCGAGGATGACGAGGTCGAAGCGGGCCTCTTCGAAGCGGCGCAGCGCTTCGCGACCGTCATGAGCCGAGGTGACGTGGTAGCCGTCCTTGCGCAGCGGGTAGCTGAGCAGGGTCTGAACCGACTGCTCGTCGTCGACGAGGAGGATGCGAGTCGACCCGTTGGGCATGAGGGAAAGGGTATCCCCCTACCTAATTGGACAGATGTGCGAGTACCAAGAACTAAGGTAGGCGGGTAGGGAGCCGATATGAAACGCAGGATGCAACGACGACAGCTGAAGAGCCTGGTGGAAGCGGGGCACTACAAGCCCGAGCCGGCGCTTATCGCCGATGCGATGCTGGAACGGCGCGGGATGCGGTCGTTCCTCACCGAGGGGCGAATCGGGCCAGCTGGTCGAACCCTCGCGTCGGCTTCAGAAGCCGGCCGCCGGGCAGCCTGACCTCGACTCCCTCGCCGGCGACCACCTCGCCGATCGCGGTCAGCGCGACGCCCTCACCGGCGTTGACGGCCTCTCGCGCGCGGTCGAGGCAGCTGGGCGGGATCGCGGCCAGCAGCTCGTAGTCCTCGCCTCCTTCGAGGCAGCGCTGCAGGCCGTCCTCGCCTGCCGCGCCGAGGACCTCGATCGCTCCTGCGGCCACCGGCGCCGCCTCGCCGTCGATACGAAGGCCGACGCCGCTCCGCTCGCCCAGATGGATAGCGTCGCCGGTGAGGCCGTCGCTGAGGTCGATCATCGCCGTGGCGCCGGCCTTGGCAAGCGCGCGGCCAGCTCCAAGGCGCGGCTGCGGCTCGAGCTGGCGGGTGCGGAGCCCGGCTGGATCCGCGACGCGCGCCTCCAGCTTCCGATCCGCGAGCAGGGCCAGCCCGGCGGCGGCCCCCCCCAGCTCGCCCGTGAGCGCGAGGAGGTCTCCTGGTCGCGCGCCCCCCCGGCTGATGAATGCGTCGGCGGAGGCGGCATGGCCGACGACGGTGACCACGAGGAAGAGCTGTGCCGCGCGCGTCAAGTCACCCCCGGCAAGGGTGGCGCCGGTTCTCTCGGCGAGCCCCAGCATGCCGTCGAGCAGCTCGACGCAGTCGTCCTCGCCGAGGTCGGCCGGGACACCGAGGACGACGTACGCCTCGCCGGCGGCCGCGCCCATCGCGGCGAGGTCGGAGAGAGCAGTGGCGAGCGCCTTGTGGCCGATCTGCGCCAAGGTCGCGTAGCGACGATCGAAGTGGACGCCGTCGACGACTGCGTCGACGGAGGTGGCAGTTGCGCCGGCGACGGCGGTGACCGCCGCGTCGTCACCGGAGCCGAGGACGACATGGCTTGGCGTAGCGGGTAGTCGTTCCCGGACTCTTGCCAGCAGCTCGAACTCGCCCATGACGCTGACTATCCCATCTAAGCAGCCGCGTAAGGTGCCGCGCGTGGATAAGCGTCCGCCCCTTCTGCATCGAGTCGGCGAGCTGGGCGCGCGGTTCGGGACCAGGCCGCCGCGCGACAAGCGAGTCCGGATCGCGCTCCAGCTCGGCATCGCCGGGCTGATCTTCGCCTTCCTCGTCCTCACCGTCGTCGGTCAGTGGTCTGACATCCAGGAAAAGGGAGTCCACTTCCACCTCGTCTGGCTGGTTCCCGCGCTGCCCATCCTCGTTGCCTTCCTAGTCGTCAACGCGCTCGGCTGGGATCTGATCCTGCGTTTCCTGGGCTACCGCCTGGGAGCCGGGCGCGCTCAGGTTGCCTGGGGTCAACCGCTGCTGGCTCGCTACGTGCCCGGCAGCGTTCTCTACGTCCTCGGAAGGGTGTTGCTTTCGGAGCGGGCCGGGGTGCCGCGGCGCTTGACGCTCGCCAGCGTCGTCTACGAACAGGCGCTGCAGGCAACCTCGGCCCTGATCATCTCCTGTTACTTCCTGATCGATCACCCGGACCTCCAGGGCCAGTCGTTGCGATGGGGGATCCTGGCGCTGATCCCGCTGGCGCTCTTCCTGCTGCATCCTCGCGTGTTCGGACCGCTGGCCAACCGCATCCTGCGCGCGTTCGGACGCGATCCGCTGCCCTCGACGATGTCGCTGCGCGGCGTCGTCGCGGTGCTTGTCGTCTACACGCTCAACTGGGCCGTCATCGCACTCGGCCTCTACTGCGTTGCGCGCTCGGTGAGCACGATCTCGACCAGCGAAATCATGGTCGTCGGCGCCGCACAGGCCTTCGGATACCTGGCGGCGCTGGCCACGCTCGTCGCCCCGGCCGGCCTCGGAATCCGCGACGCGGCCTTCGCCTGGGCGCTGAAGCCGGCGGCACCGGGCAACAGCTTCGCCGTGGCCTCGCTGATCGCGATTGTGGTCAGGGGCGTGCTGACGGTGGTCGAACTGATCTACGTAGGGGCGGTTACGGCGCTTGGGCGCAGGGAGGGATGGAGCATCCCCACCGGGGTCATTCACCCCTCTCGCGAGGAGGAGGAAGCCGGAGAAGGGGTGTCCCTCGCCCCGACAAGCCGAAGCACTAATTAGTGCTTCGGCTTTGAGTATCCGCCGGTTCGAGGAACGCCTCTCCTCCGGCTTCAAGCTGGGCGTCGCTCAGAGCGGGATGCGGGCTCCAAGCTGGTAGGCGGTGAGTGCGAGGAGCAGGAACTGGAGGGCGCGGTCGCGGGAGAGGGCTGCCAGCGGAAGGGGCCAGAGGAGGTACCAGGGGAGAAGCCAGGCGGTGGCGAGGAGCATGGCGGTCGTGGCCCAAGCCGCGGCACGGAGCCAGTCGCCGCCGCGGTAGGTCCAGACGAGCAGGGAGGCAATGAGCGCGGCAAAGAGGGCGACGGCCGCGACGCGGGTGAGGTCGGGGTCGAGGCCAGTGAGACGGGCCGCCGTGATCGGAACGCTCATGTGGCTCGTGCGGCCCTGGTTCTCGCCGGCCAGGGCGAAAGCGTCGAGCCAGTGCCAGCCGAAGGCCAAGTGGGCCGCGACCACTATCCCGAGCGTCGCGACGCCCGCCCCCACCAAGAATCTGCCGACGGGCCGAAAAGCACCGCCGGAGTGAGCTTTTAGGCCCGTCGGTGGGTGGAGCGAGGCGGCGATGGCGAAGGGGAGGACGATCGCCGCCGAGACCTTGACCGCGGCCGCGGCGACGAAGGCCGCGCCGGCGGAAGCCTCGCGCGCCCTGAGCAGCGCGGCGACGCCGGCCATCGTCAGCAGAACCGCAAAGGCGTCGTTGTGCGGCCCGCCGACGACATGGACGAGGACCAGCGGGTTGAGGGCGACGAAGGCGGCGGCCCGCAGCGGGTCCACGCCACGCGACGGCGCCAGGCGGGCGACGATCGCGGTCGTGGCGAGGACGGCAAGCGCCGAAGTCGCCTTCAGCGCATAGACGGCCACCCCGATCGGCAGCCAGGCCAGCGGATAGGAGACGAGGGTGAAGAGCGGCCCGTAGGCGCTCGTCGCTTCGGTCCATTCGACGTGCGCGAAGGCGGGGTCGGAAGGCGCCGCCCAGGGGGTGTGCAGGTAGGGATCGAGCCCATGCAGGACGCCGAGCCGCGCGTAGTCGACGTAGCTGTAGACGTCATGCGAGAGCAGCGGCGGCAGGGAGGCGAAGAGGACGAGGAGGGCAACGATCGCGCCCCAGACGACCCGATGCCCCAGCCTCGGCGCGCAGGCGACGGCACCGGCGTAGGCCACGAACCCGACCCAGATCAAGCCGTAGGAGAGGCCCGGCGAGAGGCTCAGCTATTCGCTCCCGGCCTTGCCCGCACTGGCGCCACCGCCGACGCCGGCGGAGGGAGGGGGAGGCGGCAGCGGCGCCGGCTTCTGCCCCGCTCCCGGCGCGTAGGCGTCCGGGTTGTAGCCGCCGGTCGCTTCTTCGCCGAGGCGCTTCGCGGTTTCGTCTCCCTTGCCACCTCCGGCGGTGACCCCACCGCGAACGGGAGCCGGGGCGGTGAAGCTGCCGAAGAACGGCGCCCAGCTGATCGGGTGCTTCGGCTTCTCGAATTCCTCGCAGGGAACTTCCGCGCCCGAGTAGACCTGGTGCCAGATTTCGGCCGGGAAGGTGCCGCCGAAGACGGTGATCCCGTGCACGCTGGTCATTTCGATCGCGTTCGACTGCGGGTAGCCGACCCAGACCACGGTCGCGAGGTTCGGCTGGTAGCCGGCGAACCAGGCATCGGTCTCGCGGTCGGTCGTGCCGGTCTTGCCCGCCTGTCCCGCGCAGCCGGTGTAGGCGGCGGTGCCCGTGCCTTCGGTGATGTTGTCGTGCAGCAGGCGGGTCACCTCGTAGGCGACCGCCTCGGAGACCACGCGGCGCGGCGGCTGGCGGTCGGGGCGCTCGTTACGCCCTCCGGGGAAGACGACACGCCGGATCGCCACCGGGTCGCGGCGGACGCCGCGGTCGGCGAGCGTCGCATACGCGTCCGCCATCTCCAAGGGCGAGACGCCGACCCGCAGGCCGCCGATCCCCTCGGCCGGGATCCCGTCGAGCGGGCTGACGATGCCCATCGAGTGGGCGGTTTCGGCCACCTGCCGCGGCCCGACGTCGAGGTCGAGCTGGGCGAAGACCGTGTTGTCGGAGGCGACCGTCGCCTGCTGCAGGTTGACCCTTCCCAGGTAGCCCTCGTCGGCGGTGTGCACTTCCCAGTGCCCCCACTTCGGCAGGTCGAGGTCGAGCGGTTTGGAGACGTAGTAGGTCGAGTACGGGTCGATGCCCTGCTTGATCGCCGTGGTCAGGACAAAGGCCTTGAAGGTCGAGCCCGGCTGCCTGTGCCCCTGCGCGGCGAGGTTGAACTGGCTGTCGGCGTAGCTCGAGCTGTTGCCCATCGCCAGGATCTCGCCGCTGCCCGGGTCGATCGAGACCAGGGCCGAGGAGGGGTCGGTCGAGTAGGGCAGCGTCGAGCGCATCGCGTCGACGCCCACGCGCTGGAGCCTGGGGTCGATCGTCGTGTAGACGCGCAGGCCGCCGTCGCGCACCCGCTTTGCGCCGTAGCGTCCGATCAGCTCGTGTTCGACGTATTCGAAGAAGTAGGGCTCGCGATGCGCGAAGTAGGAGCCGCCGGCATCGAGCCCGAGCCCGTGCCGCTTGGCAGCCCCGGCCTGCGCCCTTGAGACCCAGCCGAGCTGAGCCATCTTCGCCAGCACCTCGTCGCGGCGCTGGCGGGCGGCGCGGGGGTGCAGCAGCGGGTTGTATGCGGTCGGCGCCTGGGGCAGCCCCGCGAGCAGCGCCAGCTGCGCCAGGTCGAGCTTCCAGACGGGCCGGGAGAAGTAGATCTTGGCGGCGGCCTGGACGCCGACCGCCGTGGCGCCTTCGACGGTGCCATAAGAGGCCACGTTGAGGTACTGGCCGAGGATTTCCCTGCGCGAGTGGCGCTGCGCGTACTCTTCGGCCAGCTTCGCCTCGACGATCTTGCGTTCGATGGTGCGTTCCGGATTGCGAATGCAGAGGTTGCGAACCAGCTGCTGGGTGATCGTCGAACCGCCCTCGACGGCTTCGCCCGCCTGCAGGTCCTTGGCGATCGCCCGGGCGATGCCCTCGTAATCGAGCGCGCCGTGTTCGTAGAAGCGCTGGTCCTCGATCGCGACGGTCGCCAGCTGCAGGCGCCTGGGCACGCGGTCGATCGGCACCGGCTCGTGGGCTTCGCCGGAGTGGACGACGCCCAGCTTGCTGCCGTCGCCGGCGTAGAGCACCGTGTTGCCGCTGCGGTCGGGCTTTTCGCAGCTGGCGAGCGAGGGCGCGTCGGCGGCGACGTCGAGGACCCAGGAGGCGATCGCGAAGACCGCTATGGCGAGGACCGCGACGAGGCCGGCGCCGACGAGAAGGAGCTTGCTGCCGATCCCCCCGCGGCGGCGCTGGCGCCGCCGGTTGCGCTGCGTCATTCACATAGTTTCGCGCTTCGTCAAGCCTGCGTGTCTTCGGTGGAGAGGTTGTGGACGACGCCTTCGACCAGCAGCTGGTTGGGGATCACGACCGAGGTTCCGTCCCCCGGGTCGACGTATGTGTAGGAGAGCGTGATGTCGACGACGCGACCGCCGACCTCCTCGAAGGAGATGCGGTCGCCGATCCTGATCGGTTGCGAGATCGCCAGCTGCACGCCGGCGACCATGTTGCCCAGCGTGTGCTGAGCGGCGAAGCCGACGATCGCCGCGAGCACCGCGGTGGAGGCGAGGATGCCAGTCGCCAGTCGCTTCAGCTCGGTGAACTGGCTGAGCGCTATCGCCAGTACGACGAGGAAGACGACCAGCAGGACGAGCCGGCGCAGGAAGCGCAGTCGCGTCTTGGTCGAGCGGGATACCTGTGAGACTGCCGGCGACATGGACGCCACGGTAGCCGCAAAGCCCGCGCTTCCGAAGCCGAGCTTTCCCTTCGCAACGTGGGGACCGTGGACCGGAGTGCTGGGCGTACTGCTCGCTCTCGCCGCCGGGCTCGTCCTCGCGATCCCCGTCGTGATCGCCTCCCCACCGGTCGACGGCGAGCTCACGGACACCGCGAACGCGCTCGTGCAGCTGGCGACCGCTCTCGGCTTCCTGCTCGTGCCGATCGCGATCGCCAGCAGCCGCGGCGCCAGCCCACGCGAGGCGCGGCGCCAGCTCGGTCTGCGCAGCTTCCGCCCTTCGGCGCTGAAGTGGATGCTGGCCGCAATCGGCGTCTATCTGCTCTTCTCCTTCGCCTATGTCGCCCTGATCGGCCCGCCGCACCAGAAGGACATCGCCGAAGGCTTCGGCGCCGTGCCCGTCCAGGTGCTGCTGATCGTCGTCGCGGCGCCGATCGGCGAGGAGACCTGCTTCCGAGGCATGCTCTTCGGCGGGCTGCGCACGCGCCTGCCGCGGCTCGCGGCTGCCCTCCTCAGTGCCCTGATCTTCGGCGCCCTGCACGCGACCACCGGGGTCAGCGCCGTGCCGCCGCTGGTCTTCTTCGGCTTCGTCCTCGCCCTGCTCTACGAGCGCACGGGCTCGATCGTCCCCGGGATCATCCTGCACATGCTGAACAACTCGGTCGCGCTGCTCGGCCAGTAGCGGCAAAGAAACGGCCCGCTGGGCGGGCCGGATCTGGTGAAGCCGCAAACTCGCGACAACCGCTTGATAAGCGCCATCGAAACTAGCAGCAGCAATCGCCTGACACTCGTTGCCAGAATACCAGCGAGGTCAGATATTTCAATTGCTGAGAGACGAGGCGGGTCGCAAGGCGGAACTACCGCAGGCCGCATGACACATTGCACCTCGACCCTACCGTCGCTCTCTCAGCAAACCAGTGACGGAGGGCGGGGGACTCGAACCCCATTCGGGCCGTCACGCCCGAATCATTGTGTGTCAGGCAATTGCCGCGACCTCGCGGCTTCACCCTCCGCTGACGCGAACCTAGTCGCGCGATCGTTCAATTCAAGGGACGTCGCTCTAAATTCACAGAGATTTGACTCTCTCGTCACACAGCCGACCGGTTCGCCAGAATCCCCGGCCGTGACTCGCCGTCTCGTTCCAGCCCTCGCAGTCGTCGTCGTCCTTGCCGCGCCGGCCGGCGTCTTCGCCGCGGCCGAAAAAGCGCCACCGTCGCGCCCCGATGCGACGGTGAAGATCAAGGTCGGGCACCTCAAGGGGGGGCGGGCGCAGATCTACAGCACGGTGCCGGTCACCGGCACGGTCGAACCCTTCGTGGCGGGCCAGCACGTCGCCGTGACCTTCTACCTGAACGGGCACAAACTGCTGACCCGCAACGCCGCCGTGCAGAAGGGAGGCGGCGAAGCCGGCACTTTCAAGGCGAGCATCGTGGTGCGGAGGGACGGCAAGTACGCGGCGTCGGCCAAACACGTAGCCACGGCGGCCCTCGGCGGCGACAGCACGAAGCGCAAGAGCTGGAAGGTGAGCTTCCCGGCGCTGCACCAAGGCGAGTGCGGCCGCGTCGTCAAGGGCTTCAAGAAGGCGATGGCGAAGATGGGCTACGCCTCCGGCGGCGGCAGCTGCTTCAGTGGCCGCACCGGCCGCGAGGTGCTCGCCTACCGCAAGGTGAACGGCATGGCGCGGACCGAGCGCGCGGGCCGTGGCTTGGTCGAGGACGTCTTCGGCGGACGCGGCGGCTACCACGTGCGCTATCCCGGCGCCGGCGAGCACGCCGAGGTGTCGCTCTCCAAGCAGGTGCTCGTCCTGGCCAAGGGCCGCAAGCCGTTCGCGATCTACCCCGTCTCCACCGGCAAGCCGTCGACGCCGACGGTGACGGGCCACTACGCGTTCTACCGTCGCGAACCTGGGTACAACGCCGAGGGCATGTACTACTCCTTCTACTGGCACAACGGCTACGCCGTCCACGGCTACGCGGAAGTCCCCACCTACGCGGCTAGCCACGGTTGCGTTCGTACCTACATCGCCGACCAGCCGCGGATCTACGACCAGCTGCACTACGGCGAGAGCATCTTCGTCTTCTGAGGCGATGCGGGGCTCCGCGCATATCTGCGTCCTCGGTCGCTCGCGTGCAGAGCGCGTCGCGCTCCCTGCGTCCTCGATCTGCTTGACCCCACACCGCCTCGGCAGTTGGAAGGACGCGGAAAGGTGAAGGTCTTCGTGGCTGGAGCAAGCGGGGCGATCGGCCGCCCGCTCGTCCGCCAGCTGGTGGAGGCCGGACACGCGGTGACCGGAATGACCCGGAGCGAGGACCGCGCCGGAGAGATCCGCGCGGCGGGCGCCGGGGCAGTCGTCTGCGACGCCCTGGACGGCGCGGCGCTGGAGGCCGCCGTGCGTCACGCCGAGCCGGAAGCCGTGGTGCACCTGCTGACGGCATTGCCGAGCCGCATCGACTACAAGGCCGACGACCCGCTGGGGCCGACCAATCGCATCCGCCGGGAGGGAACCCGCAATCTCCTCTCCGCCGCATCCGCCGCCGGCGCCGGGCGGATCGTGGCGGAGAGCTTCGCTCCTCTCTACGAGTGGGAAGGAGGCTGGGTGAAGAGCGAGGAGGACGGGCTCTTCCTCGCCGCACCGCCGCCGTTCGGCGAGGCCGCGGACGCCCTAGTCGAGCTCGAGCGGCAGGTGCTCGAGGCGGAGCGAATCGACGGAGTCGTGCTGCGCTTCGGCTGGCTCTACGGCCCCGGCACCTTCTTCGATCAGCACGGGTCGCAGACCGAGGAAGCGTTGAAGCGGCGGTTGCCGATCGTCGGCAAGGGGAACGGCACCTACTCCTTCGTCCACGTCGAGGACGCCGCCTCCGCGGTCCTCGCGGCGATCGAGCGCGGCGCGTCCGGCATCTACAACGTCAGTGACGACGAGCCCGCCGCGATGCGCGACTGGGTGCCCGTCTTCGCCGAAGCGGTAGGAGCGAAGAGGCCGCGCCGCGTTCCGGTGTGGCTGGCGCGCCTCGTCGCCGGCGCCGGCGCCGCGGCGATGGCGACCTCGGTGCGGGGAGCCTCCAACGCCAAGATCAAACGCGAGCTCGGCTGGCAGCCTCGCTATCCCAGCTGGCGCCAGGGCTTCCGCGAGGAATTCGCGTAGTCGCATCCGATTCGATTGAGAGGGTTCAATCATTACGGGATCGGCAGCTCACCGCGCCTCATGCGCCCATTCTGAAATTCTGTCTCTGGCATGAGCACAGCGACGACAACCCAGGAGGTGGACCTTCGGCTAATCGAGGGTCTTCAGCGTCACGCTCTTAAGAAGCGCGACGTGATCCTCAGCAACGGGACGAAGTCGAGCTATTACGTCGACGTGAAGCAGGCAATGCTGCTGGCGCCTCTTGCCAGGCTCGTAGGGCAGCGCGTGGCATCGATTGCGAAAGAACTAGATGCGGTAGCCGTCGGCGGAATGATCGTGGGGGCCATTCCGATTGCATGCGCAGCACTCGTTGCTCAGCAGGGCGATGGACTCGTCGCATTTATCGTGCGCAAAGATCGCAAGGAGCATGGCCTGGAGCGATGGATCGAGGGACCGGACGAGTTCCTGCAAGATGGGGCGCGATGCTTGGTCGTGGACGACGTAGTGACGACTGGCTCGTCGACGGTCGCGGCCATCGAAAGGGTTCAAGAAGCTGATCTCATTGTCGCAGGGGTTGTTTCCGTCGTCGATCGGCTCGCCGGTGGAGCGGAGGCGATAGAGGCTGCAGCCCATGCCCCCTACAGGTCTCTCGTTACGATCGACGAGCTCTATCCAGAGCGTCCAGATCGCTCTTAGAGCTTCGATCTGCAGCGGAACCAACGCCTCCCGCACCATTTCCCGACTCGACGATTTCCCGACTCGACGCCGTCAGGAGCGCTGGGTCCGTTCTTCGAAGTGGAAATCCGCCGCCGGCGAGCGCAACGAGGAGGGAACCGAGGGGTTGAAGATCCGAGCGGCAAAGGATCGCCTTACGCGCCCTGGGCGCGAGGTGGCGGCGCCTCGCTCGCCCTAGCTTGAGGCCCTGCGCTCTATCTGGGGTGACCGGATTGTTTCTCCAAGCCGGCTAAAGACATCCGTCAGGTCTAGCCAAGAAGCGGATTTCGCAGTGGTCAGCGGTAGTTATCATGACAAGAAGGGTTATGGCTCAGATGACGCTCGCAAGCATCCGCCTCCATGATGACATCGACATACCGCAGCTCGGCTTCGGCGTTTCGCAGATCCCGACCGCGGAGACGCGGGCCGTAGTCGAGCAGGCGCTCGAGGCAGGCTACCGACACCTCGACACGGCCGCCGCCTACGGCAACGAGGAAGAGGTGGGAGCGGCGCTCCGCGCCTCGGGACTGGCGCGTGAGGACTATTTCATCACCGCCAAGCTTTGGGGGCCCCAGCCGGACCCCAACGCGACCGTCGCCGCCTTCGAGGCCAGTCTCGAGCGGCTCGGGCTCGACTACGTCGACCTCTATCTCCTGCACTGGCCCGTGACGGTCGGCGATGGACCCGTCGAGACTTGGCAGACGCTTGAAGAATTCCAGCGCGAGGAGGCGGTGCGAACGATTGGCGTATCGAATTTCCGCCTCGAAGACCTCGAGCTGCTGGAGCGGGAGGCCGCGACTCTGCCAACGCTGAACCAGGTCGAGCTGCACCCCCGCTTCCAGCAGGTCGAGCTGCGCGCGTGGCAGACCGATCACGTGATCGCCACCGGGGCATGGAGCCCACTCGCCCAAGGACGTGTCCTCGAGGAGAAGAAGATCGTCTCGATCGCCGAGCGCCACGGCAAGACACCGGCCCAGGTCGTCCTGCGCTGGCATCTGCAGCTGGGCAACGTCGTCGTCCCGAAGTCTGTGACGCCGGAGCGAATTAGCGAGAACGCCGCGATCTTCGACTTCGATCTCTCCGGCGAGGAGATGGCCGCGATCGCGACGCTCGATCGCGGCGTCGAGGCGCCGCCGGTGTCGCGGGCGACGATCGCCACCGGCTAGGAGTCCCCTCCCATTAGCCGGGCGGCATTTGCTCAGCTAACCTTGCCTTATTGGCGCAGAACCTGATCGACGCGCTTGCGCTGGGCAGCCTCTACGCGCTGATCGCGCTTGGGGTCACTCTCGTCTACAGCGTGATGGACATGATGAACTTCGCGCACGGCGAGTTCATCATGCTCTCCGCCTACGCGCTCTACGTGCTTGCCGGGCTCCCCTTCGGGATCGCGGTGGCGGGGGCCGTGGCAACCGGCATCCTCGTCGCGGTCGCCGCCGAGTGGGTCGCGTTCAGGCCGGTTCGCAACGCTGATCTCTCGGCCCAGCTCGTCACCTCGCTGGCGGTGGCGACGATCTTGCAGAACGTCGTGTTGGCGACGGTCAAGGCCCGGCCGAAATCGGTGGCGACCCCGACCTTCGTCGGCGAATCGACACAGGTCGCGGGCCTCTCGGTGCCGAACCTCGAGTTCCTCACGCTCGGCCTGACCGCCGCTGTCCTCGTCGGCCTCGGCTGGCTGCTCTATCGCACGCGCGCCGGCCTCGCGATGCGAGCGGCGGCCGAGAACTTCGAGATGGCGCGGCTGCTCGGCGTCAGGGCGGATCGCGTGATCGCCCTCGCCTTCGCGATCAGCGGCGCTCTCGCCGCAGTGGTTGGGGTGCTCCTCGTCATGCAGACCGGACAGGTCTCGCCGACGATGGGCCTGACGCCGGTGCTGGTCGGCTTCGTCGCCGTCGTGATCGGCGGCTTCGGGCGCATGTTCGGCGCCGTGCTCGGCGGCATGCTGCTCGGCGCCGCGTCGTCGCTGCTCGGCGCTTATCTGCCGGACAGCCTGGTCTCGTTCCGCGACGCGATCGTCTTCAGCCTGCCGGTCGCGATCCTGATCTTCAGGCCCCAGGGTCTGCTCGGCGGCGCGACCGGCGAGGCGCGGGTGTGAGCGCACGAGAGGCTGTCGAGTGACGGGAGTTCGCCTGCGCTCGCGGGCCTCGCTCTCCGTGTCGCTGCTGGCGCCTCTGGTGCTGGTCGCGCTCACCGCGCTCGTCGGCGCAGACGGCACGCCCTCGCTGCAGGGGACGGTGACGACGATCCTCTGCAACCTGGTCATCGTCCTCGGGCTGCAGGTCTTCATCGGCAACAGCGGCGTCTACTCGTTCGGCCAGCTCGGCTTCGCAGCCGCCGGCGCGTATCTCGCGGCTCTGCTCACGCTGCCAGCCGCGTTCACCGCCCTGCAGACTCCATCCCTTCCCGATCCGATCGCAGGCGCCGACCTTGGGCCCTTGCCCTCGACGCTGATCGTCGTGGTCGCATGCGGCGCGCTCGCAGCGATCGTCGGGCTGCCGCTGATGCGGACCTCGACCCTGGCGATCCCGATCTCGACCTTCGCCTTCCTCATCGTCGTCTACAACGTGCTCGCCAACTGGGATGCGGTGACGGGTGGCGCCAGCGGCCTTGTCAGCATTCCCCGCACGACCACGATCGGGTCCGCGGCGTGCTTTGCGGCCCTTGCGTCGCTCGTCGCGCTTGCCTTCAAATGGTCGTCGAGCGGCTATCGCCTGCAGGCGACGCGAGAGGACGAGGTCGCCGCCCGATCGCTTGGGACAGGCGTGACCCGGGAGAGACTGATCGCCTTCACGCTAAGCGGTGCGCTCTGCGGGGTCGGCGGCGCTCTTGCCGTGCATCAATCCGGCGTCCTCAATCCCACGACCTTCTACTTCGCCGCATCGGTGACGACGCTGACGATGCTCGTGGTCGGCGGCGCGCGCAGCGTGTTCGGCGCCGTCGTCGGCACGATCGCCGTGTCCACCGTCAACGAGCTGCTGCGCAGCCTCGAAGGCGGCGCCAGCGTCTTCGGAGTCCTCACGATCGGCGACACCCCCGGCCTGGCCGCGATCGGCGTCGGCCTGATCCTGCTGGCGACGATGATCGCGATGCCCGATGGGCTGACCGCCGGGCGTGAGGCTGGCGAGCTTCCCTGGATAAGGCGGCTGCGGGCAATGCGCACTCCGCCGGTGCCCGCACCGGCCGGTGCAGTGGGGGTCGAGAGGTCGCATGCGCCGGCGGTGAGCCAAACCCTGAGCGCCGAGGGGATCGCGGTGTCCTTCGGGGGTCTGCACGTGCTCAGGGGCGTCGACCTGACCCTTCGCCGTGGCGAGGCCCTCGGGCTGATCGGCCCCAACGGCGCCGGCAAGACGACGCTCGTCAACGTGCTCAGCGGCTACCTCGAACCGGATGCCGGCAGCATCGCCCTCGACGGCATCGACGTGAGCGGTCGCTCCCCCGCGCGCCTGGCGCGGATGGGGCTGAGCCGTACGTTCCAGGCGGCGCTCCCCTTCCGCCAACTGAGCGGCCTGGAGAGCGTGGCGGTGGGCGCGATGGGTGTAGGCGTTGCCAGGCGCCGCGCGGTCGAGATCGCCGCCGAGGTGCTGGAGCGCCTCGGCATGCGCGAGCAGGCATCGCTGGCGGCCGGCTCCCTGACGCCCGCCGGTCAGCGCCTGCTCGGCGTCGCGCGCGCCCTCGCCACCGGCCCGCGCTACTTGTTGCTGGACGAGCCCGCGGCCGGCCTCAGCGAGGCCGAGGGAGACGAGCTCGTCGCGATCCTGCGCGCCGTGCTCGAGGACTTCCGCTGCGGCCTGCTCCTGATCGAGCACGAGATGAGCGTCGTGATGAGCCTCTGCCCGCGTGTCCAGGTGATCGACAACGGCGTCACCCTGCGAATCGGTTCGCCGGACGAGGTGCAGGGCGATCCGGCGGTGGTCGAAGCGTATCTGGGCAGCTCCTACACGGTGGCGATCGGTGCTTGAGCTGCGCGGCATAACGGTCGCCTACGGTGGCGTCGAGATCGTCCACGGCGTCGACCTGGGGCTCGAACGTGGCGAAGTCGTGGGCATGATCGGCCCGAACGGCGCCGGCAAGAGCTCGGTCCTGCGAGCGATCTGCGGGCTGGTGCGTCCCAGCGGCGGGGAGGTCCTGTTCGAGGGTTGCACGCTCACGGGAATGGCCCCGGAGAAGATCGCCCGGCTCGGGTTGGCGCTGGTGCCAGAGGGCCGTCACGTCTTCAAGACCCTGACCGTGGCGGAGAACCTGCGCCTCGGCGAGTGGCGCGATCCCGGCGACGCGACGCTCGTCGAGCGGACCCTGGACCGCTTCCCGATCCTGCGCGAGCGGGCTAACGAGCACGCCGACCGGCTCTCCGGCGGTGAGCAGCAGCAGTTGGCGATCGCACGGGCGCTGATCGGACGGCCGAAGCTCCTGGTCCTCGACGAGCCCTCGCTCGGGCTGGCGCCGAAGACGATCGACCTGATCTACGAGCTGTTGGAGAACCTGCGCCGCGAAGGCACGACGATGCTGCTCGCCGAGCAGAACGCCGCTCGGACGATCGACTTCTGCGACCGCTGCCTCGTGCTCGGCGGGGGCAGGGTTCGCGTTCACGGGGGACGCGAGGAGCTGCAGGGAGACCCCGATCTGCTGCGTGCTTATCTTGGAGGGGGACGATGAGCGAAGAAAACTCGAGACCGGCACCCAGCGGCGAGGAAGTGATGCGCGCGCTGCGGCGCTGTTGGCAACCGGTGGCCAGGGTCGAGGATCTCGATGCCGGCCCCAAGCGCGCGATCCTGCTCGGCGAGGCGCTCGCCGTCTTCCTCACCGAGAGCGGCACGCCGGCTGTCGTCAGCGACCGCTGCGGGCACCGCGGAGCCTCGCTCTCGATGGGGAAAGCAATCGGCGGCGGCATCCAGTGCCCGTACCACGGCTGGGAGTGGGACGGCGCCGAGGGCATCTGCACCCGGATCCCCTCGCTGGCCGACCAGGATCAGATCCCGCCTCGCGCCCGGATCCCCGCTCTTCCCGCACGCGAGGCCTGGGGGCTGGTCTGGACGGCGCTCGAGGAGCCGCTCGGCGAGCCGCCGACGGTGCCCTGGTTCGAGCCGACCCCACGTCGATGGAAGCACGGGACGCCGTTCGAGCTGCCCGTGAGCCTGGGAGTGATGATCGAGAACTTCCGCGACGTCGCCCACTTCGCATTCGTGCACAAGGCGACGCTCGGCGACGTCTCGGAGGTGGTCGAGCCCCTCCATCCCGAGCGAAACGGGATCGAGGTGACGATGCGGCGCGAGATGAGGGCCGAAGGCGGAGACGGGACGTGGGACTCGATACGCGAGGGCTTCAGTCAGGCAATCGCGCCGAACTTCACCTCGATCCGGATGATCATGGCGAAAGGCGAGCGCTGGCTCCTGCACGCGGCGCGCGCGGTCAGCGCCACCGAGTCCGTGCACTACTGGGCCGAGGGCCTGAGCGACGACTTCGACGAGCTCTCGCTCGACGAGGCGATCGAGTCCGAGGAGCGGCTGTATGCGGAGGACCGGGTGGTGGCTGCAACCGTCGAGCCGCCGGAGCTCTCGCTGGCGCTGGACGGAGAGATCGGCACCCTGGCCGATCGCTTCACCCTTGCCTACCGCGAGGCTTTCTCCGAGTTCGTGCGGCAAGCACTCCTCCGCGATCGCGCCGCTCAGTCCAGCTCGAAGACAAGCTGAGTGGTGTCGGCGGGCCAGATCAGGCGGGCGAACTCGAGCGGACGCTCCCGTTTCGTCCGTCCCGCACGGCCGAACTGGACGAAGCGACCGATCAGGGCCGGGTTGCCCGCTGTGGAGCCCACCTGGGACGCCGCCCACTCGCTGAAGTGGGTGTACTCGACCGCAACGGTGCTCCGGGTGAGTTCCGGATTGCCGCGCCGGCGGGGGGGCTTGGTGCCGCTTGCAAACGCCTCGGCTGTTGGCAGAAGCCAGGGAATGCGAGAGATCGAGGAGTAGGAGTCGACGACGAAGGCCGCCGGCTCACCGACGTCGACCACGGCCGTCACCTGGGCGATCTCGGCGCGCGACCTGCCCAGCTCGAGGAACTGGGCCACGGTGCGATCGGGCGCGCGTTTGCGGGCGCTGGCCACGGACACCGAGTGATCGTGGTCGTCGTCCGCCCACAACTTCGCCAGCCCGCAGACAGCGATTTTGGTCCGAGGCGGAGAGACGAACGCGCCCGAGCCTTTGATCCGGAAGATCGTGCCGTCGCCGACGAGAAGGTCGAGCGCCGGCCTGATCACCGCCCGCGATACTTCGAACTCCTCCTCCAGCTCGCGCTCCGTAGGGAAGCGGGCGGCGGGCTTCCAGGTCCCAAGCTCCAGCATTCGATGCAGCTCGGCGGCAAGTTGGAAGTAGAGCGGCACCTCGCTGCCGCGGTCGAGCCGGCGGCTACCGGCAATGGGGACATCCGAGTACTGCTTGGGCCGGCCCCGTGCCGGTTGGGTGGGCTTGGCCATTTTAGGCACCTGGGATACCTTCGCGTTCAGCCCCGTGACCGCCTACGACTAGCCGCCGTATTCGGGTATGAAGCTCGGGTTGATGGTCGTGATGTGCTTCGGCTTGCCGTCGACGAACTCGTATATCGGCCAGTTGCTGTCCGCGTAGTGGTAGTCCTCGGTGTAGGCGATCTTGCCGAGGACGGTCGGGTGAGGCTTCGCCTCCAGCGCGTCGGCGAGCGCGTTGCCGTCGACGGTGCCGGTTTCTTCGATCGCGTCGACGATCAGCTGGCCGGCGGCGTAGGCCGAGAGGAAGACGCTGGAGACGTCGACTTCGACCCCCGCCTTTTCCAGTTTTTCGAACACCTTTGCCGTCGCTTCGTTGGGCGGGTCGTAAGACGAGCCGTTGATGGCGATGTAGATTTCCTTGGTGTCGGAGATGCCCTTCAGCCAGTAGGTTCCGTCGAACGAGCCGGTGCCCATGATCGGCACGTCGACCCCGGCGTCGCGGATCTGCTTCACCGCGGAGGCGCCGCCGGGCGGGTAGGAGCACGCGATCACCGCGTCGGCGTCGGATTTCTTCAGCTGGTTGACCTGGCTCGCGATCGACTCGTCTTCGTTCTTGAAGTCGACCGAGCCGGCGATCGAGCCGCCGAGCCGTTCCCAGGCCTGCTGGAAGCCGGAGCAGTATGCCTTGCCGTAGATGATCGCCGTGTCGCGAAAGAGAAACGGGTGCTTGATCCCCTTTTCGTGCAGGAAGGTGGCGTCTGCGCTCGCCTCGCTGAGCACGCTGGGGTAGGCGCTGAAGGAGAGCCGGCCGGTGGTCGGCGGGCCATAGCCGGGTTCGTTTGCTGAGAGGCTGAAGTTGAGCACGTCGTTTTCTTCGGCCACCGGGGCCGCGGCCGCGGCGGTGAGCGACTCGCTGCTGAGGAGCAGGACGTTGGCGCCCTTTTCGATCACCTGCTGCGCGGCGATCGGCGCCTGCTGGGGATCGGAGCGGTTGTCGGCCTGAATGACCTCCAGCTTGCTGCCGTCGACACCGCCCTTGGCGTTGATTTCGTCGACGAGCTGTTCGACCGCCGAGATGCTGGCGTCGTAGGCGGCGAGATAGCCGCTCTTGGCGATCGCGGCGCCGATCACGATCGTCTTCGGCAGACCCTGAGTGGACGATTCCCCGGATGAGCCCCCGCTCCCGCAACCGGCGAGGACGACCGCCGCAAAAGCGAAAAACGGGACCACCAACTTGACGACGGGTCGCTTCATCGAACCTCTCCTCTCGAAGACAGGCCGGCCGATTCTCCCACCACGGCCCGTCAAGCGCGGTTTTCCCCCACCGCATATCGCTGACCGTTCACATATTATCGATCATTCCTGGAAACCGGGATATCTGCCGGTTCTGGCCATCGCCCCTGCGTGTCGCCCAGGCGCGGCGACCCGACGCCCCGACCAGGATTCGAACCTGGGGCCTACTCCTTAGGAGGGAGTCGCTCTATCCAGCTGAGCTATCGGGGCGGGATTTCGATTGTCTCACTCTGGCGGCTCATCTTTTGTATCCGGATTGCCCGGTTCGGCTGAAGAATCAACCACGCCTGCAATCAGCTCCTGGCACCAGCTAACCGCTGCGTTGGCCACTGCGATCGCCCGTTTGCGATCCAACGTCTCGATCGGGGCGTCGTCATACCGAAATTCGGCAGCCCAGGGAGTGAGCCAAGACGCTGACTCAAGTTCCGGCTCCATGGCGATCGAGTGCTTACCGGCCAGCACGATCAGGTATTCGAGGTCGTGCGTCTTTGGAAAGTCGATGCCCTTCAGCATCAGAGCGACCTTCACTGCCTTCTCGACGGCTTGCTGCGCGTGAAAACCCACGGGGCGATCATCCATCTCTGGATCGGGGGCAAGCTTCTCAGCAGTCGCCAGGTCGATTTCCGCGAGCCGAGCGAGGGACCCCGCAGTCTCGATCTGCTCAGGCGTGAGCAAGGACGCGACCGTCGCGCAGCGCGTGATGGACCATCGTTCCTGGCACCTTTGCACGCCGCTCAGCGTGCTTCTCGTCTAGGACGACGATGTCTACTGGCGCTGGGAAGTCTCTGAGCGTGCGCCTCAGACGCTCCCACTCCTTGAGGCGGTTCTCCACAACAGGCTCGATGACGAGGAAGTCGACATCGCTATCTGCTCCGGCCTCTCCGCGTGCGTGGGAGCCGAAGAGGATCACCTTCGACTCCGCGCCGGCGGTTTCTGCCAGCAGTTTTCCTGCCTGGTTGATCAGGTCTTGAGAAACCATGGCGGACAAGGTAGCGAAGCCGGTCGCCGACAATGCAATCCATTGGGCAGCGGCTGCCCAAATCCAGGCCAATCGAGGACAATTCGGCTGAATATCTCCTCGGCGTCAAGCCACAGCAATTGGCTCTACGGCGGCGAGAAGCAGGACTTCCTCCGTTTCGCTTAGGAGGGAGTCGCTCTATCCAGCTGAGCTATCGGGGCTCAGCATCAAGCGTAGAGACTGGGATGCGACTCGGCTACTTGCGCTTACCGGCTGAGCCGCCGCGAGTCTCCGGTCGGCCGAGGCCCGGGATGGGGGGCGGAGGGGGCGGAGGGGTGCCGCCTGTTCCGGTTTGGGGCTTTGGTGCGTCTGCCATGTCTAGAGAATGTTATCGCCAAGGAGAACGGCCAGCGACAAGATCTCGATTACGAGAGCACTTGCCGCGAGTCTGTACGTGCGGGATAGCTTCACGACCGTCTTGTCGTTTGAGTCCCAAAAGCGGTCGAGTTCGTAGGCGAGACGTCGGTAGACCTCAGCTATGTCGTTGCGCACTTCGTAAAGACCCTCATACAGCCCGGCGCCCGCCTCGGAGAAGTAGAGGTTTTCCTTAGGCATCAGGATGTAGACGCTCGCGCCAATCGAGACAACAAAAGCCACGAGGGCGGTGATTGCCAGCCCCCGAGGGCTCGGATCTTGGAACGCTTGCTGGCCAAGGAAAGAGGCTGCAAGCGAGGAGGCTGCCAAGAGCACACCGGTCCGGGTGCGCAGCTCTTCGAGCAGCCCCTCTTGCTTATCGAGGCCGCGAAGCGCTGCCTCATACGCCAATTTCTCGAATTCCCCCACCATCGCAGCCAAGCTAACGGAGCTAGCGGCGGAACCTTTTGTCTCTGGCGCTGATTGGGCAGCGGAGCGCTCTCGCTGCCCAAAAGAGCCACAAGAATCCACGACCTCGCTCGGCATCGTCCAAACCTTTGCCAGAGCCGAAAAATCCGACTATCCAAGCTCAATTAGGAGGGAGTCGCTCTATCCAGCTGAGCTTTCAGCAGCATCGAGGTTCTCTAGATCCACTAGATCTTGGCCACGCCCGGCCGCTCGCTTCATAGCGCGCAGATCGTCCACTGAGCAGACCGCCACGTTGACTCCGAGCACCTCCGCATGGCTTGCACGAGAGCGAAGCTCTTCGAAACTCGGGACCCCCTCTAGCCCCTGCACGATGTCCAAGCGGCCGAGGTCCGTGTCGATCGCCATCTGCTCTCCACTTGCCAGCTCAGCCGCAATCGAGAAAGGAGTCCCAAGCAGTGCTTCGCCCCTCTGAACATGCCCGCCGGCCGCCACCGCCACCTCGGCCACCACTTTCAGGTTTTCGGTGTTGGGCGCGACGACGATGTCAATGTCCTTGGTGGCGCGCACGACGCCTCGCGCCCCGAGGGCGAGTCCACCGATCACCACGAACTCCGCACCTGCGGCTACCAGCCTCTTTAGGATCTCGTCGAAGGCAGCCGACGTCATTGCCGCTGGGCGGAGGCGGCCATTTTCAACAGTGCGTGACTTAGCGCGATCGTCTCGGCCAGATTCACGCTCATCGGGCGTTGTGCATCCTCACGCAGTCGACGCACCCGGACCGCCTCGGCCTCAGCCGCAGCGTCTTTCGATGGCTTGCCCGCCCGTTGGATGGATTCCATAGCCACACCGTAGCGGAGCGGCGAAGACTTTCAGCCCAATGGGCAGCGTTGCCAAATCAGCGCCAATCGTGGTTAATCGAGGCGAATCCGCCGCCGCGGTGGCGTGATGCATTCCGCTCTGCAGCACTGAAAAGCGCGAATCCTTAGATCCGCTTAGAAGGGAGTCGCTCTCTATCCAGCTGCGTGCTTCTAATTTGGCCTTGACGCCCACTCAGCGGCTGGAGCTAGGCCAAAAGCCCTCGCAGCAAGCCGTCTCGCTGCTTGCTGCCTCCGTGAAGGCTGGCAATGTCCCAAGACGAGCCCTCTGGTCCTGACCTCGTCGGCGTCATAGCCGACGCCAACTCGGCAGGCTTGGAGCAAGTTGGATGGCCTCTGCGCGAGCTGCCGCGTCTTCGGGAGCGCTGCTCTTGCGGAGATCGGCTTGCATAGAAGAACGTATCGGAGCGGAGAGGAACGAAGCGGGTAGGAGGGATCGCTCTACCCAGGGCGGATCAGCGCGTCATCGACGCCGTCGCCGACGTGTAGACCGTGCCGCCGGAGGTCGCCGCGGTAAGGGTGGAAGCGCCGCCTTTGCTTGGAGGAGTGAAGGTAAGCCGGGTCGTAGATTCCGCCGGGCCGGTGCTGGCGATGGTGAGGCTGCCCCCCGTGACCGTGCCGCTGCTTGGGGTGACAGAGACGGTGTGGCCGCTCCCCAGCGAATTAACAGTGTTGCCCAAGCTGTCCGTGATGCTCACGTTGGCTTTGAAGCTGCCGGAGGCGGTGAGCCCGGTCCCCGTACACGTGAACAGGCAGGGCGAGCTGAGCGTGCCGTTGCTCGTCGGGTTCGCCCACGCGATCCTCGTGGCGCTACCCGGGCTGACCGTGATCGCCAGGCCCGAGCCGTTTGAGATCGAGCCGTCGGTGACGGTGATCTGGGTGGCGCCGGCTTTGACCAGGGTCATCGCGCCGTTTTTTGCGCCGGAGACGGTG
>Ga0068867_100000403_pt1 | contig 29029 bp, 26 predicted proteins | sample KBSMisM32_FD_65649 | JGI IMG/M metagenome (GOLD analysis project Ga0068867, IMG submission 65649) | Miscanthus rhizosphere microbial communities from Kellogg Biological Station, Michigan, USA - KBS Miscanthus M3-2 | ecosystem: Host-associated > Plants > Roots > Rhizosphere > Soil ...
GGTTGGGTGGATTGGGCAGAGTGCACAGGTGGCAGGACGCGCCGCTGCCCAGGGATTCGCCGAGCACGCAGAGGGGCGTGGTTGGATATTGGGCGCGCAAGCTGGCGTAGGCGGTGCGGGCGGCTTCGTTGATCGAGGCCATGCTCGGCTGGCCGGGGCGCAGACCGTAGCCGGGATATTCGACGACGTAGGCGCAGGTGTCGGCGGGCAGGTGATCGACGATGTATTGCCGGTCGGCGGCCTGTCCGCCGTTGCCATGGAAAATCAGCCAGACGGCGCGGGGTTTTTCGACCACGCGTCCGTAGCCGACCAGCTCGCCGTTGATGCGCCATTCGGTCAGCGGGGAACGGTTGGGCTCGTGGGTGGGAAAGTAGAGGAAAGAGTTTTCCAGCATGGCGTGCGCGGTCGGGGCTGCGAGCGCGAGCAAGGTGAGGATCGAAAGGGGCAGCAACCGCCGAAGTGACGAGGGGGTCATGGGGGTGGCTTAGTGCTTCCGCGCAGTCCCGGGACGTAGCGCGTTGTTCAATACGTCATCTTTCGTGACGAGGATGCAGGCGCACATGAAGGAATGCTTCGAGTAATGCCAACGTTGGTCTGCCAACGCTCTCGGGAATTATGATATTAACTCGATGGCAGTTCCCCATTATCCATCCGCCTGGTTTTTCGCGTTCAAATCCGGCCACTGATTCCATATGCGGATCATTAAGCAGGGATTTCGAAAGTGTGCTGGGAGCACTGTCTGCATAGTAATGCTGGCTTGTGTAACGTGCCTGCGACTTTGCTCCAGCCATTCCGATTTTCAGCCAAGCACCATCACCCCAGAAACCATAAATTGCCATTTTCCCAGCGGGGAGGGACGTGGGTTTTTCATGCGGCGCAGGTGAAAACTGCAATTGCCAACTGTCTTGAGTGAGCGGTGTTCCTGCTAGTGCCGATACTGTTATGAAAGCGTCCAGAGCCTCTTTGATTTCCTGTTCCCATGTCATAGTAGTGGGTTCAGCCTTTCCGCGCGGCCCAGAGGCGCAGGGAGCCGAGGAGGAAATCTTCCAGCGCGGCGGACTCGTTTAAGTTCAGGCGAAGCAGGCCGACGTCGTGTTCGAGTTTGTCGATCGCGCCGGTGAGGGCGCGGCGGGTGGTGTCGGTGTTCTTGCGCAGGGCGGGCAGGGCGAAATCGCGGGTGGCGCGCTCGATGTCGGCGAAGAGGCGCGCACGGAGTCCGTTGGAAATACCCACCTCCATCGCCTCCTCCTCGTCGTTGGTCAGCTCGACGGTGATCGCGGCCTTTTGCTTTTTCCAGATGTCGGCGGTGGCGAACTCGAGGACGGCGGCGAAACGCGCGACGAGCCCGTAGGCGCCGAAGACGGAATCGGCCACGGCCTTTTTGTCGGCAACGCCTTCGGTCAGGCGGCCGAGCCAGGCCTGGTAGTCGGCGATCCACGAGGACCAGCCGTCGGGCTGGAAGGCCGCGCCGACGCCGGGGAAACGGAAATGGAGGCAGCGGCTGCGGATGGTCGTCAGGAGCGCGTAGGGGCGCGTGGTGAGGAGCAGCAGCGTGGTGTTGGCGGGCGGCTCCTCCAGGGTCTTGAGGAAGATGTTGGCCGCGGAGACGTGCATGCGGTCGCACTCGTGGATGATGGCGACTTTTTGCGTGGCGACGGTGGGGGAGACCTGGACCTTGCCGATCAACTCGCGGGTGGCGTCGGCGCTGATCTGGCGCATTTTTTTCGCCGGGCGCAGATGGAAGCAGTCCGGATGCGCGTCGGGCGGGAAGGGCGCGCTGGACTGCGGCGTGTTGAGCAGGCGGTCGGCGATGGCGTGGGCGACGGCGACGAGGATGTCGTGGTCGTCGCCGGTGATGAGCAGGCTGTGCGAGAGGCGGCGGCGCTCGATGGCGCGCTCAATCACGGCGACGGCGGGCGTGCCGGCGAGGGACGTGGGCCAGGACAAGGAGGCGGACATGAGGAGGAAAACTGAAACCTGAGGGCTGAGACCTGAAACCTGAAATCGGCGGGAGGAGTTTCCGGAGCTTCAGGGTTCAGGTCTCAGGTTTCGTCGGGTCAGGTCAGCAGCTTTTGCAGGCCGGCCCAGACGGCTTTCTCGACCTCGTCCTCGGTCTTGGAGCCGTCGATCACGAGGAAGCGCTTGGGGATGCTCTTGGCGAGGACCAGGTAGCCTTCGCGGACCTTGTTGTAGAAATCGATGTTCTCGCGCTCCATGCGGTCGGGCAGGTCGGAGGCGCGCTGGCGGATGCGCTGGAGGCCGAGTTCGGTCGGCACGTCGATGATGACCGTGAGGTCGGGCATGACGTTGCCGACGGCGAACTGGTTGATGAGGTTGACCGGATCGCTGGCGAGCTTGCGGGCGATGCCCTGATACACGGTGGTCGAATCGAGGAAGCGGTCGGAGAGCACCACGGCGCCGCGGGTGAGCGCGGGGGCGATGACCTCGCGCACGAGCTGGGCGCGCGCGGCGGTGAACAACAGCAGCTCGGTCTCGGCGCACATCTCGTCGCCCTTGGAATTGTGAACGATGATGTTGCGGATCTGTTCGCCGATCTCGGTGCCGCCCGGCTCGCGGGTGGTGACCACCTCGCGCCCGAGCAACTGGATGTGCTTGGCGAGGCGCGCGATTTGCGTCGATTTGCCGCTGCCTTCGGAACCCTCGAACGAGATGAGCTGGCCGGTGGTTTTGTGTTTCAGTGGCATGGTCGGAGCATGGCACGGGGGCCGGTTAATTCCAAGTCTGGAGGAAGGCGGCGAGATCGGAGAGCGAGGGGCTCTTGCCCGTGCGCACGTAGTGGCCGGACGTGCAGACGCCGACGGTGAGGCAGGCCTCGGGCGAGAGACCGAGGAGCTGGGCGTTGGAGAAGCCCGCGTTGAAATGATCGCCCGCGCCGGTGGTGATGAGCGGCTTGTCAACGTAGGGGCCGGGAACCCACGCGGTGCCCGCGGCGGTGGCGCAGGCGGCGGATTCCTTGGGGTGGATCACCACGGTGGAGAGGCCGAGGCGGGCGCGGATGTCGGCGGACATCTTACGGAGACCGGACTCGTCTTCATTGACGGCGGGGAAGTCGAGGGCGGCCCAGACCTGCTGCGCCTCCTTGAGGTTGAGACCGAGGGTGACGCGGCCGAATTTCTCGAATTTTCCGATGACGGCGAGGGCCTTGAGCAGGTCTTCGCGGGAACGCTTTTCGGGGTCGGCCAGGTCGAAGAAGAAGATGCGCTCGCGGGGGGGCAGGGCGGGGAGCACGGTTTCGACGATGGACTCGAAGATCTCCGTCATGTTGGGGATCATCGTCCAGTTGACGAGGGCGACGAGGTCGGCGGAGGCGAAGAGCTGGTTGACGCCGGCGGCGCCCAGTTTTTCGACGATGCGCGCGAAGGTGATCTCGTCGAGGCTGCGCATCTGGCCGAGCATGAGCTTGCCGTCGGTGAACTCGACGGCGGTGGTCGCGGCGGGGTCGGCGAGGGAGATGACCTCGGCGCGGCTGGCAAGCTCCTGGAACACCGGATGGATGGCGGTGCGGCCGAGGGCGCCGATGTATTTGAGACGGCCGCCGGCGGAGATGAGGGCGTTGGCCATGATGGGGCCGTTGCCGCCGAGTTTGTCCATGCGCGGGTAGAACTCGATGTTGGTGCTCTTGCCCGCGGCGCCGAGGATGCGCTGGCCGAACTCGGTGATCGTGGTGATCGGGGTGAACGCCTCGCCCTGGGCGGTGCGGAGGGCGACCGGCGTCACGATGGTGTCGACGAAACCGTCGAGGCCGACGACCGAGAGTTTTCCGGCAAGGGCGGGGCCGTGCGTGCGCAGGGCGTCCAACGTGCGAGCTTTGAAGTCCATAGGAGGGGAAAGATGGAACGGGCAGGGAAGATTCCGCGATGGCGCCTCGCAATCAGATTCTCCGTTGCGCGCGCCTTGATTTCCATTGAAGGGGCGAACCAAAGCCTCCAACGGTAGTCCCTTCGCCATCCGCACCATTCGATGACCCTCTTTCTCGCTTCCGCCAACCTCCTTAAAATCTTCGGTGACACCGATATTTTCGGCCAGATCCTGACCATCGGCCTGGGTTTTTTCAGCTTGGTCGCCTGGACGGTCATGTTCGGCAAATACAACGAACTCAAGCGCCTGCGTGAGCTTAATCTCGCCTTCGAACAGCGCCTGCGCGAAGAGCGCTCCCTGCTCGAGCTGCCCGAGTCGCTGCGCAACAAGCGCTCGATTCCTTACGCCGATCTTTTTGCCGATGCGGTCGAGGCCTACTGGCGCGCCGCCGCCATTCTGAAGGAAAAGGGCGAGGATAACAGCCGCGCCCGGCTCGAGCATTCCGAGAACGCCATCCAACGCGCCATCGCCCGCCAGGCGCTGCGTTACGAGGCGAGCATGATTTTTTTGGCGACCATCGTTTCCGGCGCGCCGTTCCTCGGCCTCCTCGGCACCGTGTGGGGCGTGATGGAGTCGTTCAGCGCGGTCGCTGAGCAAGCCGGTGCGGCCAGCATCCGCACGCTGGCTCCCGGCGTGTCCGCGGCGCTCATGACCACCATCGCCGGCCTGGTGGTCGCGATTCCTTCGATGTTCGGCTACAACTTCCTCCTCGGAAAAGTGAAACAGCTCACGACGGAGATCGAAAACTACGCCAGCTCGCTCGCCGACCGCCTCGAGCTCGAGTCGAAGAACTGAGGACGCCGCGCCATGGCCCGCACTTTCCGTCAACGTCGTCAGATGCACGCGGTCGCCGAGTTGAACGTGACCAACCTGCTCGACCTCGCATTCGTGCTGCTGATCATCTTCATGATCGCCACGCCGCTGATCACGTCCGAGCAGACCATCCCGATCGAGCTGCCGTCGGAATCGAAGGGGCCGCAAAAAACCGATCCCGACGCCACTTTTCAGGCGATTCACATCAACCGGAAAGGCGCCTATTTCTTCGGCGATAAACCGGTCACGCTCTCCGAACTTCAGGGACGCCTGCGCCAGCTCGGCACCGAGAAAAAGCCGCCGGTCATCCGCATTCGCGCCGACCTCGCCCTCCAGTGGCAGCAAGTCGTCACGCTCATGGACGAGCTCAAGAAGGCCAACCTCACGAAGATCTCCTTCGATACGCAGGCTCCGGACTAATAAAACGCCCGCCCGCGCGTTCTCCGTTCACCCAGAGTCATGTCCGCCCGCACCGCCAATTCCTTTTTCGCCTCCGCCGCGCTCCATGCGCTGCTGATCGCGTTGGTGCTGTGGTTCACCTACCAGGCCAACCACCAAAAGAAGGAATCGCTGCCGGTCTTCGAACTCGTCGCCGGACAAGGCGATGAGTTCGGCGCGACCGCCGCGCCTGCGCTCGGCGTGGCCGGCGGCGGCATCAAGTTGGAAATCCCCGGCCCGCCTACGCCCGAGCCTGCGCCTGCGGTGGAAGCCGCTCCGCCTCAGCCCGAGCCGTCCCCCGTGGTCCCCGCGGCCAGTCCGGTCGAGCCCGCGCCCGAACCGCCGACGCCCGTCAAGACCCCGCCCAAAACTCCTTCCAAGACTGCGACCGCCGCGCCCACCAAGGAATACAAGCCGGTCAACATGGCCAAGATGGTTGACCGCATCGCCGACAAGCGCGCCGCCAACATCGAGAAAAAGATCAAGGCCGACCAGGCCGCCGCCGACGCCCGCGCCGCGAAGGAAGCCGCGCTCAACGCCAAGCGCATGACCAAGGCCGACTTTGACCGCCAGAACGCGGGCAAGGGCACCGCGTCCACCACGAAGAGCAGCGGAGGCGGCACCGGCGCCGTGAAGCGCATCGACGCCGAAGGCATCGCCGGCGGCGTGGCGGGCGGTTCCACGTCCAACAAAACCGGCGGCGCCGGCGGCAAGGCGCTCACGCGCGAAGACATCGAACTCTCCGAAGCCTACATCTCGCTGCTCATCCAGCGCCTGAAGGAAGCGCACCAAAAGCCCGAGGGCCTGAGCGACCTGTTGCAGGCGACCGTGAAGTTCCGCCTTACGTCGAGCGGCTCGGTGGTCAACGTCACCATCATCAGTTCCTCGCGCAACGCCGAGTATGACCAGTCCGTGCTCGCCGCCTTCCGCCGCATCTCGCTGCCTCCGCCGCCGCCGAACCTGAAAACCAGCGACTACACGATCACCTTCAAGATGAAGGAAGACACCTGAGGAGTCTCAGCGTGGCGGAAGCGCGGAGCGCGTTCGCTTGACGGAGGTGAGTCTGCGTGGTCCCAAGCCCGAAACGGGCCTGCCGTTCCGCTACGTCGGATCGACATGGCTGCTCATGGAAACCAGCGAACAGCCGGTCGGAAGAAAGTATTAAGAAAATTCAAAAAACCGCTTGCCTTCGCGAATCAAAACCTGATTTTCACGACCTCCCGTCAGTCACGGGCTCTTAGCTCAGTTGGTAGAGCGCCTGCATGGCATGCAGGAGGTCAGCGGTTCGACCCCGCTAGGGTCCACCAATTTGGACAGAAAAGGCCCCGGTTTAACACCGGGGCCTTTTTTCTGCCCGCATTCCGCGGTTCGGACGTGGAATGCGCGGAAGCGTCAGAGCTTTAGCTCCTTGGCGTAGCCGGTGAGCTCCAGATAAGCCCGCCCCAGCTCGCGTCCGTCGGCGCCGAGCACGCGGCAGGCGCCTTCCCAATACGAGATACCTCCCAGGTTGCCTCCGAGCTCCTGATCCTTGGCCACCGGCACCAAGGTGAGCGCGACCGGCTTGCCCGTGGCCGGGTCGGTGGTGGTGAGCCGCACGCGCGACGGATAAACCGCGCCGGTCCGCGGACTCGTCCAGCGCTCCAGCACCTCCCAGGTGAAATCGCTCTTCTGTTTTCCGCCCGCGGCGTCCACCCAGGTGAGCGACGACGCCGGATCGGCGCGGCCATCGCGCAGGCGCAGCCGGTAGAACATCAGCTCGCGGCGGTCATCGAAGTGAATGCTCACCCAATCCCAGCCGACTTGGTTTTCATCGAGCTGGCTGCTGCTGATTTCGTGATCCATCCACGAGTCGCCGGTCACTCGCAGCGATTCGTCGCCCAGTGTGAGCACGCCCTCGGTGCGCAGCCGCGTGAACGTGAGGTAGTAACTTGCTGCGGTCGTCGCCGAACCCTTGCGCGAAACACCGTTCTCGCCGAACACGACTAGCGGTTTCGCCGGGGTGAGCGTGAACGCAAAGCCCGCCTCGGCACGCACGCCGCCGCGCAGCTCGATGAGTCCGGCGGCCGCGTCGAGGAAGCGCAGCGACCATGGACCGTTGCGCACGTCGAGCGTCGCGGTCGAGGCGGACGCATCCCAGCCCTCGCGATTGAGACGCTCCTGGTGGTAGAACTTCCCTGTGGTCGCATCGATCAACGCCATGTGCGCGAGGAAGAGCTGGCCGGATTTGTCGGCCGCGGCGCTGCGGAAAAACGTCGCCTGATATCCGAAGCGACGGCCGCCGTCGGTCGCGAGATGGCCGGTGAGATACCACCACTCGATTTTAAAGTCCGGATGCGAACCGTGGTCGCGCGGAAACGAAAAGACGTGTCCGGGCTGCGGCACCGCAAAGCCGTCAGCGGTAACCAGCGGAACTGAAGTTTGGCCGCAAAGAGGCGCAAAAGACGCAAAAAACAGAAAAAGGATAGAGTGAATTTTTTTGCGCATCTTGCGTCTCTTTGCGGCCATTATTTTATTCTTCGCGGTCCGCCGGCAGGTCGGCGCCCCACAGGCCCACGGCGTAGCTGACGATCCAGCCGGTGGCGGTCACGGCTGCGCCCAGCAAGGCGAGCGGGCCGACCGGCAGCGCCGCCGAGAGCGTCCAGCCGAAGGATTGTTTGTTGATCACGTGAATCAGCAGCCAGCCCAGCGCGAGGCTGAGCACGAGTCCGCCGATCACGGCGCAGAGCGAAACCGCCAGCCCTTCAAGCGAGGCGGCGAGGGCGATTTGCCGGCGGCGGAATCCGAGCGCGCGCAGCGTGGTGAGTTCGTCGCGACGGTCCAGCAACACGCTCACCAGCGTCAGGGCGAGTCCGGTCATCGCCACCGCCACGCCGATGACTTCCAGCGCGTGGGTGATGGAAAACGTCTGCCGGAAAATCCGCAGGATCTCCGCCCGCAGGCGGGTGTTGGTCAGCACGGAAAGCCCGGGATACTGTTTCACGAGGTCGGCTCGCAGCGTGTCGGGATCGACGCCGGGTTTCACGTAGAGCGCCACGCTGGTGACCGCGTCCTCGGCGAACCACGCGCTGACGAACCGGCGGGCGACGAGCACCGAGCCGCGTTCGTTGCCGTAGTCGGCGAACACGCCCGCCACGACCACGTCGTGAAGACCGGCCGGCGTGGGCAACCGCAGGGAGTCGCCCACGCCGACGCGGAAGCGTTCGGTGAAACTCTCGCTGACGAGCGCGAGCCGTTCGTTGCGTGCCGGATCGAAGACCGCGTCATCGCGCGGCGGCACGACCCAGGGCAGGTCGGGACGCGTGGCGGGATTTTCCAGATCGGAGCCGGTGAGCGTCGTGCTCACGCCGTCGATCGTGATGGGCAGGGACACGATCATCGCCGAGCGCGCCACCGCCGGATGGCCGGCCAGTGCGTGCGCGGCGTCGGCCGAGATGCGGTTTTGTGACGACGCGCTTTGGATGCCGGCGCTGGAGACGTAGAGATCAGCCTGCAGCGCCCGTCGCACCCAGCCCTGCATGGTCTGCTCGAAACTCGCCACGAGGATGGTCATTCCGGCGGTCATGCCGATGGCGCACACCAGAGCGGCGGTGGCCAGCCGGTGGCGTCCCGACGGCATTCGCAGGTGTCCGAGCGCAATCTGTGCGACCGCGAAGCGCGGCCCGGCCGCGCGGACGATCCACGCCAGGGGCGGCAGCAGAAAGGCGCACGACACGCCCGCGCCAAACACCCAGAAGAACGCGGCGGCGTAACCGGCGAACGGGAAACGTCCGCCGCCCGCGAAGCGAAGCGGCGGTAGTTGGGCGCAGGCGATTCCGGCGACGATGCACACGACTCCGAGCCCGAGGCTTCGCCAGAGCCGTGCGCCGGCGGCGGGAGGCGCGCCGCGTTGCAGGACTTGCGCGGGCGGCGTGCGGGCGGCCTCGCGGGCAGGCCAGATGCCGGCGACCAACGCGGCGCCGACACCGAGCGCGAGCCCCAGCAGGATTTCCGCGGACGTGAGCTGTGCGGAGGCAACCGTGGTGGCGTAGTAGAGCGCGTTGACCGTGCGGCCCACGGCGCGCACGGCGAGCTGCGCTCCGGCCCAGCCCAGCAGCAGGCCGAGCGCACCGCCGGCGAGTCCGAGCAACGCGGACTCGGCCAGCCAGAGCCGCCGGATCGCACGCTCCTCGACGCCGAGCGAACGCAGGATGGCAATCTCGGGACGGCGCCGCACGACCGCGCCGTCGAGGGCCTGGAAAATCAGGTAAAGCCCGGTGAGCAGCGCGATGAGCGAGAGGATCGTGAGGTTGAGCCGGAAGGCGCGGGTCATGGCCTCGGCGGTGTCGCGGCGCGCGCCGGGCGAGGTGACGCTCCATCGCTGGCCGTCGCGGCCCAGCGATTCGAGCAGCGTGCGCAACTCGGCACGGCGTTCGTCGGCGCGTGGACCCGGTTCGATGATGAACTCGACGCGATCCAGGCGTGCGACTTTTCCGGCGGCCTGCTGCAATGGTTGCAGATCGGCGATCATCAACGTGGCGGGAGCGCGCGGTGCGTCGGGCGCGGAAGGAATGAGACCGGCGACGGGCAGGGTGCGCACGGTTTCGTTGATCACCAGGTAGATCGAAGCGGGTGCGGGCGAGGCGTAGTCGGGGCTTATCCACACCTGGAGTCCGCGGGTGAGCGCGGAGCGGACGCCGGTGTCGTGCGTGAAAAACGGACGGTCCTGCGGGCGCGCCAGATTGGAGATCGCGATGAGATCGACGCCGAGAATCGTGTAGGTGGGACGGCCAAATTTTTCGTCATGACCCGGCGAGGGAGGGGTCGACGTGGTGACCTCGACCACGGGAATAATGTGCACCGGACGCGGACCGAGCGCGGTGCGCAGCTCGGGCAGGACGCTTTCGGGCAGCGGTCCGGCGGGCGCCTGGATGATCCAGTCGCTTTGGCCGGTGAGCGTGTCGGTGAAGTTGGCGAAACTGGAGACGGCGGCGCGGTTGGCGAGACGCACGGCTACGAACACGGCGACGCCCAGCGCCAGGATCACGACGAGGAGCGCGCTTTGCTTCGGCGCCAGCCGCCAGTGGCGCACGGTGAATCGCCGCAGGAGAAACGGGAGCAGCGGTGCGCTCATGTGCGGTCCACGATGCGGCCGTCGCGCAGATGGATGCGACGGTGGCAGATGGCGGCGGCCTCCTCGCTGTGGGTGACGAGGAGGAGGGCGGTGCGCGTCTCGTCGGTCAACTCGCGCAGGAGGGCGAGGATGTTGGCGCCGTTGGCGGAATCGAGATTGCCGGTGGGCTCGTCGGCGAGAATCAGGTCGGGCCGGTGGACCAGCGCGCGGGCGATGGCGATACGCTGTTGTTCGCCGCCGGAGAGCTGGGCGGGCAGGGCGGCGGCACGATGGGCGAGGCCGACGCGGTCGAGGAAGCGATGGACGCGGGTGCGTTGTTCGGACGGGGAAACGCCGACGAGTTGGAGCGGAAGCGCGATGTTTTCCTCGGCGGTGAGCGTGGGCAGCAGGTGGAAAAACTGGAACACCGTGCCGACTCGTTCGCGACGCAGGCGGGCGAGTCCGTCGCTGGAGAGGAGGTCGATGCGCTGGCCGTGCAGGGTGATCGCGCCGGAGTCGGGCCGGTCCACGCCGCCGAGGCAGTTGAGCAGCGTGGTCTTGCCGCTGCCCGAGGGGCCGGTCAGCGCGACGCGTTCGCCCGCTTCGACGGAAAACGAAATGTCATCGAGCACGCGGCGGGGGCCGTAGGACTTGGTGACGGCGGCGACATGGAAAACCGGGGCGGCCTGGGTGTCGGGCATGTCGGGGAGAAAATCGCGGCCGGCGGCAAACGCCAGCCGCCGGATCAAATAATGCTCGGAGGCTCGTCTTCGGGCGGCGTGGAGGGCACGGGCTGGGAAAAACGCGCCTCCATCTCGCGCCAGTGCGCGGCTTCGCGTTCCCGGCGTTCCACGGCGCGCAGCTCGCGTTCGCCGGCGTAGATGATGAAGGCGAAAAGGACGGCCGCGAGGTAGTTGTCCCACTTCAAAATCAGGTAGGCCGCAGTCGCGATCGCGACGACCTTGCCCGCGTGGGCGGCGATCCGGGTGGCTTGGAGGTAGGAGAATTTGACGGCCAGCAGCGCCCGCAACACCCGGCCGCCGTCCATCGGAAAGGCCGGCAGCAGGTTGAACACGCCCATGACCAGATTGCCCAGCACGAGCTGCCGCCCCAGCTCGGCGAAGGTGAGTGAAAAATACCCCGGGTCCCAGTCGGCCGGGAATCGCACGAAAATCATGAGCAGTCCGATGAGCGCGTAGTTCACGGCGGGTCCGGCCAGCGCGATGATGATCTCCTCGCGCGGACGGCGGGGGATCGATTCCATCTCGGCCATGCCGCCGATCGGGAGCAAAAGCACGCGCGAGGTGCGGATTCCAAAATGAGCCGCCGCGGCGATATGCCCGAACTCATGCAGGGTAACGCAAACAAACATCGCGAGCACCCCGCTGAGCATCCAGGCCGCCCCGAGCCCGCCGGCGCCGGCCCAGCCCTCCCAGGCGGCGTAGGCGAGCAGCAGGAAAAAACTCGCGTGGACCGAGAGTTGGATGCCGCGGACGCGGAACAAGTTCATTGACCAGCCAAGCATGGGAAGCGTAGTGAACACGCGGTTTACGATCTTCGCCAGTGTTCTTGTCTCGCGACCGCATTGCGCTCTCTCTGTTCCTTATGCCCGACACCGCCATCAAACCGCCGACCATTCTCGTCATCGATGACGACGCCGAAGTGCGTTACTCGCTGGGCCGCGTGCTCTCGTCTAAAAAATACCAGGTCGTCGAGGCCGCCAGCGGCGAGCTGGGCGTGGCCGCCGTGAAAAAGGGCCCGCTGCCCGACCTCATCTTTTTGGATATCCGCATGAGCGGCATGAGCGGCATCGAGGCGCTCCAGCACATCCGCTCCGTGAACCCGAAGCAGCTCGTCGTCCTGATGACCGCCTTCGGCACCGCGCAGACCGCCATCGAGGCGATGAAATACGGCGCGTTTGACTACATCATGAAGCCCTTCGATCCGGCGAAGGTGCTGACCATCGCTGAGAACGCGCTCAAGGCCCACGCCGACATGCGCGCGGTCGTCGACTACAAGCCGACCATCAACAGCGACGACTACAAGGAAGGCATCGTCGGCTCGTCGCCGGTCATGCAGGACGTCTTTAAGACCATCGGCCAGGTGACGGCGAGCGACGTCACCGTGATGATCACCGGCGAAAGCGGCACCGGCAAAGAACTGGTCGCGCGCTCCATCTGGAAGCATTCGCACCGCGCGTCCAAGCCGTTCATCGCGGTCAACTGCGCGGCCATCCCCGACAACTTGATCGAGAGCGAACTCTTCGGTCACGAGAAGGGCTCCTTCACCGGCGCGACCGGCCAGCGTCTCGGTAAATTCGAGCTGTGCGACGGCGGCACCATCTTCCTCGATGAGATCGGCGACATGGCGCTCGCCACCCAGACGAAGATCCTGCGCGTCCTCCAGCAGGGCGAGATCCAGCGCGTGGGCGGCGTCGAGACCATCAAGGTGGACGTGCGCATCCTCGCCGCGACCAACAAGGATCTCGAAGAAATGGTCAGGGCGAAAACCTTCCGCGAGGACCTTTACTACCGCCTCAACGTCGTGCGCATCCGCATGCCGGCCCTGCGCGAGCGCGTGGATGACGTGCCGCAGATCGTCGATTTCTGCCTCCAGAATCTGGTGAAGCAAAAGAAGGCGCGCACGAGCAAGGTCTCGCCCGAGGCCATGGCCGTGCTCACGCGCTACCGCTGGCCGGGCAACGTGCGCGAACTTGAAAACGTCGTCTACCGCAGCGCGGTCATCGCGCAGGGCGACACGATTCTCCTGAAGGATCTGCCCGCCGAGGTGCGCGAAGCCGCCGGCGTGAGCGCCCCCGTCGCGGTCGTGTCGGCCGCCGCCATGACCGGCACCTCGACGCCCTTCGAGGCCGCGCGCACCGCCTCGGCGGAAAACGCCGCGCTGGCCAGCGCCCAGGTGGTCGCCGAGAGCATCGCCTCGGGCGAACCTGCGCTCACGGTGGAACGCGCGCTGGATTTCCTGCACGTCGAACTGGGCCAGTTGGAAGAGCCGATCCTGGAGCGCCTGGAGCGCGAGATGATCGTGCGCGTGTTGTCGGCGACCGAGGGCAACCTGCTCAAGGCGTCCGAAAAACTCGGCATGACCCGCGCCACGCTGCGCAAGCGCGTGGACGAGCTCGGACTGAAGATCTGATATTGGTTGATGCAGCCCGACCGGTGGTCGGGCTGCGGCCCGATTATTCAAGACACCCCGACCATCGGTCGGGGCTACATCCGCCGCCCGCATCGCACGCAAAAAAGGCGGGAGTCCTTTCGGGCTCCCGCCTTTTTTGCGCACTAGCGAACCAAAGGGGAATTACTGCTTCTTGAAGCCGTCCGGGTTCTGCGAGTGCCACTTCCACGCCGAGGCCACGATGGGCTCGATGGTCGTGTATTTGGGCTCCCAGCTGAGCTCGGTCTTGGCCTTGGTGGAGTCGGCGTAGAGCGCGGGCGGATCGCCGGCGCGGCGGGGGCTGGTCACGTAGGGGACCTTCTTGCCGGTGACTTTTTCGACGGCGTGGATGACTTCGAGCACGGAGGTGGGCGTGCCGGTGCCGAGGTTGTAGAAGAGGCCGGTGCCGGGCTTGTCCAACTTGTCGAACACGGCGATGTGGGCGCGGCTGAGGTCGTCCACGTGCACGTAGTCGCGGAGGCAGGTGCCGTCCGGAGTGGGGTAGTCGGTGCCGAAGACCTGGACATTCTCGCGCTTGCCGACGGCGGCGTCGATCACGAGCGGGATGAGGTGGGTCTCGGGGTTGTGGCACTCGCCGATGGTGCCGTCCTCGGCCGCGCCGGCGGCGTTGAAGTAGCGGAAGGCGGCGAAGCTCAGGCCGTAGGCGTGCGCGAACGACTTGAGGGCGTTCTCGATGTCGAGCTTGGTCTGGCCGTAGGGGTTGATGGGGGCCTGCGGCATGGTTTCGACCAACGGCATTTTCTCGGGGATGCCGTAGGTGGCGCAGGTGGAGGAGAAGACGAATTTCTTCACGCCGCAGCCGATCATGCAGCGCAGGAGGTGGAGCGTGGCGGCGACGTTGTTGAAGTAATACTTCATCGGGTCGGTCACGCTCTCGCCGACGTAGGCGTAGGCCGCGAAGTGCATGACGATGTCGATCTTCTCCTTTTTCAGGATTTTGCCCACTTCGCTCTCGTTGCCGAGATTCACGGAGTAGAAGGGCACATCCGGGGCCACTGCGGCGCGGTAGCCGAAGACCAGATTGTCCAGCACCACGGGGCGATGCCCGGCGGCGATCAATTGACGAACACAATGGCTACCGATGTAGCCGGCTCCACCAACAACAAGAACGTTCATATTTGGAGCCTAGACTTGTATTGCGTTTAGGGTCCGGTTGGCTAGCGGTTTTTACCGCTCATGTCGTTTAAATCCCCGCGCATCGTCATCACCGGAGTCGGTCTCACCGCTCCCAATGGCAACACGTTGTCCGAATTCCGCCAAAACCTGCTCAACGGCGTGGGCGGCATCGAAAAGAAGGAGATCCGCTACATGGGGCAGCTCCTGGCCGGCGTCTGTCACTACGACGCGCTGAAATACCAGACGAAGAAGGAACTCCGCGTGGGCACCCGCGCCGGCTCCATCTCGATCTATTGCGCCCGCGAGGCCGTGGCCGACAGCAAGATCGACTTCACCGCGTTCCCCAAGGATCGCATCGGCATCTACGTCGGCACCACCGAGCATGGCAACGTCGAGACCGAGAACGAGGTCTACGCCATCTCGAAGTTCAACTACGACACCAAGTTTTGGTCGCATTACCACAACCCGCGCACGGTCTCCAACAACCCGGCCGGCGAGGTCTCCCTCAACCTCGGTATCACCGGTCCGGCCTACACGATCGGCGCCGCTTGCGCCGCGGGCAACATGGGCCTCATTCACGCCGCGCAGATGCTCCGCCTCGGCGAGGTGGACCTGGCCATCTGCGGTGGCGTCAGCGAATCGATCCACACCTTCGGCATTTTCGCCGGCTTCAAGTCCCAGAACGCCCTCGCCACGCATCCGGACCCGCTCAAGGCCTCGCGTCCGTTCGACAAGGCCCGCAACGGCATCGTCATCTCCGAGGGCGGCGCGCTCTACACGTTGGAGCGTCTCGACGACGCCCTGGCCCGCGGCGCCAAGATCTACGGCGAAATCGGCGGCTATTGCGTCAACTCCGACGCCTCCGACTACGTGCTCCCGAATCCCGGCCGTCAGGCCGAGTGCGTCCGCAAGGCCCTTGCATCCGCGGCCATGGCTCCGCGGGACATCCACATCGTCAACACCCACGCGACCGCCACACCGCTCGGCGACATTCAGGAGTGCCAGGCCATCGGCAGCGTGTTCGCCAACTGCCCCGACACCTACATCAACAACACCAAGAGCTTCATCGGCCACTGCATGGGCGCGGCCGGTGCGCTCGAGCTGGCGGGCAACCTGCCGTCGTTTGATGATTTGGTGGTGCACCCGACGATCAACGTCGACGATCTCGACCCGCAGTGCGCGTTGCCCGGCCTCGTGATCAACCACCCGAAGAAGGTCGGAAAGGTGGACGCGATCCTGAATAATTCGTTCGGCATGCTCGGCATAAATTCCACGTTGATTGTGAAGCGCTTTGTGCCCTAACTCCGCCCCTTACACTCTCAAAATGACCAAAGACGAAACCAAGCAAGTGGTCCTCGACATCATCGCCGACATCGCGCCGGACGAAGATATTTCCAACCTGAAGCCCGATGTTCGCCTCCGCGACCAGATGCAGTTGGATTCGATGGACTTCCTCGACATCGTGATGGAGCTCCGCAAGCGCCACAACATCGAGGTCCCCGAGGCCGATTATCCGCAGCTCGCTTCGCTCGACAGTTGCGCCGACTACCTCACGCCGAAGTTCACCGCGCTCGGCAAGTAAGCCGGCCCGACTTCCATCCCGTAGGGCCTGACCTCGTGTCAGGCCTTTTTGTTTTTAATGTGGAAAGCTGGAAATCAGGAATCGGAGCGGCTTATACCCGTTTTCCCGCTTTCCAGATAAAAACCGAGTGAACACCTCCACCCACTACGACGTTGCCATCATCGGCGCGGGCATGGCCGGACTCGCGGCCGGCATCCGTCTCGCGCACTTCGGCAAAAAGGTGTGCATCTTCGAGCGGCACAACGTCACGGGCGGACTCAACAGTTTCTACAGCATCGACGGGCGCAAATACGACGTGGGGCTCCACGCGATGACGAACTTCGTGCGCGCCGGCGTGAAGGGCACGCCGCTCACCAAGCTCCTTCGCCAGCTTCGCATCGAGCGCGACGAGTTCGCCCTCTGCGAACAAAAGCGCTCCCGCGTCGCCTTCGGTCCGCGCGGCGAGGTGTCGCTCACGTTCACCAACGATTTCGCCGTCTTCGAAAGCGAGGTCGCCCGCCAGTTTCCTGCGCAGATCGACGGGTTCCGTCGCCTGGTCGGAGTCATCCGCACCTACGACGACGTTTCCCTCGGCGCCCAGCCCGAGTCGGCCCGTGCGGTCATCCGCCGTCACGTGACCGATCCGCTGCTGGAGGACATGCTGTTCTGTCCGGTCATGTATTACGGCAGTGCGACCGAGCACGACATGGAGTTCGGCCAGTTCGTGATCATGTTCAAGGCGCTCTTCCTCGAAGGCTTCGCGCGTCCGCTGGATGGCGTGCGCGTGATCCTGCGCGTGCTCCTGGACAAATACCGCCAGGCCGGCGGCGAGCGTCGCATGAAGTGCGGCGTGCAAAAAATCATCACCCGAGACGGTCATGCGACCGCGCTGCTCCTCGACGACGGCACCGAGGTCACTGCCACACACGTGATCAGCACGGTGGGCGCGCCGGAGACGGAGCGGCTGCTTTCGGGCGCTAAACTCTCCGCTCTCAACGCTCAACCGGCGCCCACCGGAGCCCTCAGCTACACCGAGACGATCACCGTGCTCGACCGCGAGCCGGCTGCGCTGGGGTGGGGTGACGACACCATTGTTTTTTTCAACGACTCCGAAAAGTTCACTTACGCGCGCAGCGAGGCGCAGGTCGACACGCGCAGCGGCGTGATCTGCATGCCGAATAACTTCGACTTCGGCCCCGATGCGCATCTGCCCGACGGCCTGTTCCGTTGCACCTGCCTCGCGAGCTACGACCAGTGGGTGAACCTGCCCGAGGATCGCTATCGCGCGGACAAAGCCCGGTGGTATGCGGAAATCCAGAAGAGCGCGCAGCGTTTCCTGCCGCCGCTGCCGACGGCCGACGCGCTCACAAAGGCGACGGTGGCGACCGACATGTTCACGCCGCGCACAATCACCAAGTTCACCGGACGGCTCGGTGGCGCGATCTACGGCTCGCCGCAAAAGATCCGCGACGGCCGCACCGCGATCGACAACCTCTACATCGCCGGCACCGACCAGGGATTTTTGGGCATCATCGGCGCAATGCTCAGCGGCATCTCGATGGCCAACTTCCACATCCTCGCGGGCGGGAAGTAGGAAATTGACCGCAGATATCGCAGATTAACGCAGATAGAAAACCCCAAGGCATCCCTGTCTTGGTAAATCTGCGTTATCTGCGGTTAACTCGATCGAAGTTGGTTCACCACGCCGCCTCGATTTCCGCCGCCATCAGCACCGGCATGCCGGCTTCGTTGGCGAAGGTGCGCCACTTCGCCAGCGCCGTGCGCACCTCGTCGATCACGCGCTTGGCTTCCTTGGGGTCGAGCGATTCCGTGGCGGCGAGTTTTTTGAGATGCTCGACGCCGGCGGCGCGACGTTCGCCGCACACGGCCATGCCGCGCTCGGGCATCTGCTGCGCGCTTGTGAAGGTGAGGTCGTAGGCCGGCCCGAGCGTCCAGACGCGGTTGCGGTAGATAAAACCGTGGTTCTTGGCGTGGTCGTCGCGGTTGCCGGCGAGCACGTTGAACACGGCGCGACGATAGGCCCGCCAGACTTCGCGTTCGTCCTGGGTGAGCCGGCGCGTGGCGCGCAGGAACGTCTGATAATCCAGATCGCCGCCGCCGGCATGAAGCAGTCCGCCCAGCGTGTGGTGGTGCAGACGCTCCGCGCCGTCTCGGTCGAACCGTTTCACCGCGAAATGCCGGCGCACGCCGTCCGCGTGTTTGGTCTCCAGCAGGCGGGTCGCGGGGAAATCGACGCCCGCGGCGCGCGCCATGCGGGCATAGGCTTCTTCGAGCGGTCCGGCCGTGCCGTCACGCGTGGTGTCGAATTTGACGATCCACGGGGAGTAGCCGTCGGCGACAACCGGGCCAGCCTGGGGAGCGCCCTGGCCGGAGTCGGGCAAATTGAGCAGTGCTTTGGGGCGCGCTCCGCCGGCCGACGAACCGACTTGCGCGAGCACCTCCAGATCGATGGCACCGCCTTTTTCGGCCTCGGCCGCCGCCGCGTAGAGATCGGGCAGGGTGACATCGTGCGGAGCGGCGACCTCAAGCTCCGGCGAGTAATCGAGTGCCCCCATCGCGCGCTGGCCGACGTAGGTCAGCATCATGAGCGGCGTCACCGCATGCTCGGCGATGCCGCGTTCGCGAAACCACGCCATCATCACGCGGCGGCCCCAATGGTCGGGCAGGGAGTCTTCAAACAACCCGTGCAGCCGCATGGTCGGCACGGACGGATCGCGCGCCTTCACTCCCGGCCCGAGCGGCAGGTGAAACGGCGACAACTCGTGTCCGCTCGCGATGAACTCCGGCGCGTATTCAAAAAAAATCCCGCCGCGAGCCTCCGCGAGCACACCGACCGTGAGACCCTGATAATGAACGGTGACGCGGCTCATGAGGATTTGCGGCGTCCGCGCTGGCGTTCGGGTTTGGTCAGCTCATCCAGAGATACGCCAGCGAGATCCTGTCCGCGACCGATGCGATCAAACTCCTCCAGCAGTTCGAGCACTTCCAACACCTTCAGCAAACGGATGAGCGAGATGCGTCCCGTGCGCTCAAACATCACGTAGGTCGCGGTCTTGATCCCGGCGCGACTCGCCAGTTCTTCCTGCGTCCAAGCCCGTTGCAAGCGACGCTCCCGCACCCGCCCGGCGAGGTCGGCGGCGATTTCCAGCGGGCTTTTAAGCGATAACATAATATTTATAAAGTCATATAAAATGATTTAGTCGATATTATTTTATCGGTAGTCATTAACTAGGGGCCAAGCGTTTTAAACACAAAGATCGCCCAGATTTCGCCAAGGTCGCGAAGGATGATGGAGTGAGCATTGCGACCGTTGCGTCCGCCCTTCGCGTCTTTGCGTTAAAAATCCGGAGGGGCTCAGGCCTTGTGGCAATACGGACACGATTTCTCGTAAACATATCGCGGGTCCTTTTGCTCGGCGACGGTCAGCGGCATCTGGCAATTCCAACACAGCACGGAGCCGGTTTCCTTGAGCTCGGGATCGACGCCCACGCGGCGGTCGAAGACGAAACATTCGCCGTCGTAGTGCGCGCCGCCGCACTCCTCGAAATATTTGAGGATGCCGCCGTCGAGTTGGAACACCTCTTGGAAACCCTCGCGCACCATGAACGGGCCGGCCTTTTCGCAGCGGATGCCGCCGGTGCAAAACATCACGATGGGCCGGGTCTTGAGCTCCTCGGGGAGTTGACGCACCGCGTCGGGAAACTCGCGGAAGTGGTCGATGCGCGGATCGACCGCGCCTTTGAACGTGCCGAGGCGCACCTCGTAGTCGTTGCGCGTGTCGAGCAACGTGACCGGGCGGCCCTCGTCGAGCCACTGCTTCAGGGTTTTCGGCGCGAGTTTGGGTGCCGGTTTCCGGGCCGGATCAATGCCGTCCACGCCGAACGCGATGATCTCTTTTTTGATTTTCACGAGCATCCGGTTGAACGGCTGCTCCGCGCTGAAACTTTCCTTGGGTGCCAGATCGGCCAGGCCGGGCAGGGTGCGCAATGCGGCGACGAGCGCGCCGACCGCCTCGGGCCCGCCGGCGACGAACAGGTTGATGCCCTCGGTGCTCAACAGGATCGTGCCCCGGAGCTGCTGGTCCGCGCACACCGCCAGCAGCCGCTCGCGAATCGCCGGCAATTCACCGGCTTCGAACGGCGTGAACTTGTAGGTGGAGATATTGAGGACCGGAGCGGACATCGTGAGCCGCCACTGTGGAGCACCTCGGGCGGTTTCGCCAAGCGCAGATCCGCCACGGTGCGCCGCGCATAAAAACGGAACGATCAGGTGACATCGGGGACTAACTGCATTCGTTCTGAAAATCACCGGCTTTCGAAATCCAACTCACGCTCCGACAAAATCATGAACACCCTCCCTCCCATTGCCGAAACGATCTCCCAAGGCGGCCGCGCCGGTTCCGTCGAAACCGCCCAGGATGGTTTTAATCTTCATTTCAAAGCTCCATCGGCGGAGAACGACCAGGGACTCACCCCCGAACACCTCTTCGGCGCGGCCTGGGCGGCGTGTTTCAACGGCGCGGTCAAATACATCGCCAAGGAGTCGGGCCACGCGGATGACGGCATCACGGTGACCGCCCATGTGCAGTTGCATCCGGAAGGCCCTCAACCGTTTTCCGTCGAGTTGCTGGTCAGCATTCCGGGGCTCGATGACGGCAAGGCGGAGCACGTGTTGGCGAAGGCCCATGCGATCTGCGCCTACTCGAAGGCGACCCGGGGCAACGTGGCGGTGAAGATCACGCTGGATTGAGTCGCAACGATTCAGTTGAGGGAACGCATTATCCCCGCCGCGTTGCGGCGAAGCCGGTTCGATCCAGCGCGTTGGGGACAACGCGCTCCACCGCCGGAGCGGCATTCGAAGCAGGAACGACGGCCGCGGCCTCACGCAAGGTGAGGCCCTGCACAGTCAGACGATGACCGGGTAGGCCGCGAGCTGGCTCGCGCTCCGGACCGCGCCTGCATCCACCGTCGCTCTGCGAGCTATGGCGGACAAGCGCAGGCGGCCTATTTTCTGAAACGGAGTTCACTCAGCCGGCGCTTGCGTGGCGTTCAGGACTTGGCAGTTCTGAGCGTTTCATGCCTTGGATCGCCGCCAGTTTATTGTCCGCCTTCTTCCTCGGGTTCTACGACCTGAGCACCAAACACGCCGTGCGCAACAACGCCGTGCTGCCGGTGCTGTTCTTCGCCAATGTGTGCAGCACGCTCGTGTGGCTCACGCTGCTCGCGTGCGACCGCTCGGGCGCCATCGGACTGCCGGCCGTGCTGCACGTCGATCCCCTCACCGGCGCCCAGCACCTGCAGATTCTGCTCAAATCCACCATCGTGGCGTGTTCCTGGCTGTGCAGTTATTTCGCGCTCAAAAGCCTGCCGCTCTCGCTGGCGGCGCCGATCCGCGCCACCGGGCCGATGTGGACGCTGTTCGGCGCGTTGATCGTGCTGGCCGAACGTCCGACCTGGTTGGAATTCGTGGGTGTGGGCATCACGCTGGTTTCGTTTTTGGGACTGTCGCTGGCCGGAGCGAAAGAAGGCGTGCATTTCCACAAAAACCAAGCGGTCGCGTGGCTGCTCGGCGGCACGCTGCTGGGGGCTGTCAGCGGACTCTACGACAAGTTCCTCATGTCGCGCGCGGGGTTCACCGCCTCGACCGTGCAGTGTTGGTTCTCCATTTATCTCGCGCTGATTTTTCTACCGCTGGTGATCGGCTGGAAACTGCGCTGGTGGCCGCGCAACGTGTTCCACTGGCGCTGGAGCATCCTTGGCGTGTCGTTCGCGCTGCTGGTCGCGGACTTCCTGTATTTCGACGCGTTGCGCAACCCGGAGGCGCTGGTGTCGCTGGTCTCAAGCCTGCGCCGCGGCAGCACCCTGGTGGCGTTCGCCGGCAGCCTGTGGCTCTTTAAAGAAGCCAACGGCCGACAAAAAATCGTGCCCGTGATCGGCATCGTGGCCGGCATCGTCCTGACGGTGGTCGGGTAGGTGCTCGGAGCTGGTAGGGCGAACCGTCCCGGTGAGCCGGAGGGTGGTGGTCAGGCGGCCAGAACTCGGCATTTTAACGCAAAGGCGCGAAGACGCTACGAGACAGCAAAGGAGAGCGCGGCTGTTAGAGACTGGGCAGGCCGGAGGTCTTCAGTTGCGACCGGAGCGTTCGGCGCGGCGTTGGCGGACCATTTCATCCATGGCGATAAATGACGCGGACATGAAGGGATTCATCCAGGCTATCGGCCTTGCCGGCGTTGTTTGATGGACTCGGCGATGGAGGCGTTGACCTCGTCGGCGATGTTGGGCCCGGTCTTGGGGGCTGGAGCTGCCGGCGGATTTCCCCGATAAATGGTGAGTTCGGGGTGCGCTTCCCGGGCAGGTTGATTTAGCAGCCAGTAAAACAAGATTCCGAAAACTGGAATACCGAGTAACGCGACCAGCCATGTGAGCCGGTCAATGCCCTGAAGCCTCCGGAGGCAGTCCCACGTGGAAAGGAGCCAGAGAGAGGCATAGCCGATAATGATAATCCAAAAGGTGGTTGGGTGTTCGACCAGCCATTCAACGGCTTTCAGGTAGGCACCGATTGGACCGTCATCGATGTTCTTTAACATTTCGCTACCTTGCCGTATGGACTCGTTGGTTTGGCGCAGGAGCTTTTGGTATTCATCCGGGTTCATGATGAGGGCGCGAGGGACGGAAAAATTTAGGTGAAGGATGTCTACGGTTGGAGTGCTCGACACGATTACGCATTCCGCACGCCGCGGCAGGTCGGATAGCTCATGCAGCCCCAGAAGGAATTTCCAGCATTGGTGCCTTTGCGGGCCACTCGTTCGACCATCGCGCCGCCGCATTTTGGGCAACTTGGGACAGCGATTGGTGGCTCGGGGGCAACGGGCTGAGGGTGGGGAGAGGATGTTTCCGCTGAGGTCCGGTTTTCTTGGACGTCTTTCACCAGTTGCAGCAGCGCGGGACCGTCGATGAGTTCGAGCGACTTGCCCTCGGCGAAGGCCATAGCTTCGCGGGTGAAACGGCCGGAGGTGATAACGACGGCACCGTTGGCGCCGTGATGGGTCACGAGCCCGAAGATTTCACGGATGACCGGTGCGCCGACCGCCTGGACTTTCCATTGCTTGCACTGCACGAGCCATGTGCCGCCTCCCTTACGGATGATGAGATCAATGCCGCCATCGGGGCCGCTGCCGAGCGACTCCTCAACGGCATAGCCTTGCCGCCGATACGCCTCGCCTACGAGCCATTCGAATTCCTTCCAGCTCAGGGCACGCAATGATGCGGCGTCCTTTTGAGTGTCGATCAGCGTGCGCTTCTTCCTCGCGAGTATGGCGGAAAAAACGGCAAGCATGCCCAAGCCGAATAGAGCGAGCCATGCCAGTCCACGGCCGCCTTGCATGAAGGTGTTGAGAATTTGGTTTTTCGAACCGATCGCCGGGATCACCCAGCGAAGTGTTACAAAAGCCACGACAGCCAGCACGGCGCTGACTTGCCACGGAAGTTGGACGAGGGTTTCTGCGGGGGAAGGATTGCGACGGGACATAGCTAGAGCAGTTTGGGATAGTCGCGGGCGCAGATTACTTATTTGGACTCAGTCGTTCGCTTGATGAGCTCCATCATGAGCCCGGCGCCAGCGTTGATCACGGACTGCGGCGGATTCTTAATCACGTAGTTGCCCGAACGAGTGAGGAGTGTGACTTGTCCTCCGCTCTTCGGAAGCGACAGCGATGTGCGGGGTTGTGCACGGTTTCCAAACGGAATCGCCGAGTCGATAAAACCCTGGCAAAGCGCACGAATGCCCGTGTCCTCCTTTTTGTCCCAGAAAATCGCTTTGCCTGAGAAGTTTAGGTAGCGGGCCGAACCATCCTGATAGGCTGCAAGCGTGTCGTAGCCGTCACCTGAGGGCATCTCGATGACGACGCCAACGACCTCGTAGGCAGCTCTAGCGTCAGGCTTTTCGCCCAATTCGCGCAGGGCACTCCAGAGCCAGAGTTGCTCGCGCGTTTCTAACTGGGGTAATGCGAGACCGGAGCGGAGTAGCGAAATCGCTTCAGGTTTGTTGCCCGTGTTCACCGCTTTGTGAGCATCCGCGATCTTCTGGAATGCGCCCGGGGCTCCGTTTAACTGAACGTGGGCAAGCAGGTCCTTCATCGATTGTGACGCGAAGAGTGCCTGACGAATCGGGTCTGACTCAGACCCCAGCTTTCCGGAATCCGGAATGGCTTTCGTTGTGCAGGGCAACAAGGCCAGGAGAAAGGCGAAGAGTCTCATTGCAGGAGGCTAGGCCAGTCGGGTGCGGGCGGAAGGGGATCGGGCAAGAGGCGGGTGGCGCCTTCCAGTCCCCCAAGCATGGTTTGCTGAACGGCTGCTGAGACAGCACTTGGGCCGGCGACAGCGGTCATGTGCTGGGGCAACGTGGCGTTGGCCGAGGCGGGATCGTTAAAGGTGAGACTCGGGGACGGCGGCGCGGGCAGGCCGTTGGCGGCTGCCAGTGACCGTTCGGCGATACGGGCGGCAGCCGCGTGTAACACCCGGTTTTTAGCCATGCCCATCGTCTCCGTGCCGAAGAGTTTATCGCCCGTATCGTAAGCCGCATAGAACCGCTCGCTCATGATTATTTGGGGGCCGTCGACAACGCACCAATCAATCAGAGCCAGGCAGGCCCCGCGGTTATTGGTGAAAGTCAGGCCGAAGTGCTGGACAATGACATGCACTGTATGGCCGGAAGTGGCGGAGGGCGGAAGGCTGCGCTCGAGCGTGCCGCGTAAGGTGGCCAGATCAGATCCGTCGAATTTGCCCCAGTTGTAAGCGCCAATGGCACGGTTGACGCCGGCGTCCGTTCGGGCGCCCACTGTGACATCCCATAACGAAGCGGTGTCGCGCCCGTGCTGCTTGGCCACTTCAAGGAACGAACCCAGTTTCTCCAGAGAAGTCGCCCATGCTCTGGCGGCGAATTTATTGAGCTTCGCTTGTTGGTTCGGGTCTCCGGGTTTGCCGATGATGGTGACGCGGCAGACGTCATCGATGTGCGGCGAGGTGAGGTGCTGGACGTTGTAGAGTTCGGTGAAGAGGCGGCCGGTGTCGGGCGTGCGGAAGCGGGCGAACTCGTCGCGGGCCTGTTCGCCGAGATTGGCGCGGTCCACGAGGAAGAGGACGCGACGGGCGCCGGCGTATTTGATCAGGCGATAGGTGAAGGCGCAGGCGGTGTAGGTCTTGCCCGCTCCGGTCGCCATGTGGATGAGCGAGCGGGGGCGGTTTTCGGCGAAGGATTTTTCGAGGCCGGTGATGGCTTCGACCTGGCAGTCGCGCATGCCAGTGGTGACAAGCGGGTGGGTGGTGGGGAGGGCGACGAGGCGGGCGCGGAGGGTGTCGGCTTCGGCGTGCCAGGCGGCGAGCGTCTCGGGGCGGTGAAAGCAGAAGACGCGGCGCGAGCGCGGATCAGGATCGCGGGTATCGCGGAAAAACGTTTCGACGCCGGTCGATTCGTAGAGGAACGGCAGGGGGCCCGTGAGGCCGGCGGCAAGAAAGTCGGGGAGGCTGGAGCCGTAGCGGGCGGACTGGTCGGCGACGATGGAGAGGGTGGTGCCTTCCTTCTTGGCCTCGATCACGCCGACGGCGTGGCGATCGACCAGGAGCAGGTAGTCGCAGGGGCCGGTCTTGAGCGGGACTTCGCGGAGGACGATGCCGCGACCGGCGGAGAAATCGACGGCCCTGTAATCCTGAATAATCCAGCCGGCCGCGACGAGTTGAGCGTCGATCTGTTGGCGGGCGAGAGCTTCGGGAGTGAGCGACATGCGGAGCGCGGCGGAGAAGTAGCGAGGAGTGAGTAGCGGGTAGCGAGTAGGCCGGAGGCGGAGCCAAGCAGGAAAGAGAACGGACGCCGAAGGTTGTGAAGTCCGCAAACGGCTAGCGCAACGCTGGTTTCGGGGAAAATGCGGCGAAGCCGCATAGTCTAGAGCTGCGAGTTGAGCGATCGGAGACTGGAACCAGGCCTGAGGGGGCGAAAGACCTGAAGGCTGAAACCTGAGGGGGGGGGAGGCAGTCTAGAGCTGAGAGTTGAGAGCTGATAGTAGGGAAGACGGAGGGCGGAGGATTGAGACCATGGGCATGGCGGCGTAAAACCCCCTTGCGCCCGGGCCGGTCGCGCCTTCACTCGGTCCTTTTCCCCTCATGGCTTACGACTGGCTCAAAGGTGTTGCAGATGAATACGACGTCATCGTCATTGGCTCCGGCCTCGGCGGCATGACGGGCGCCAACGTGCTCGCCAAGGCGGGCCACAAGGTCCTCCTGCTCGAACACCACTACCAGTTCGGCGGTCTCGCCACGTGGTTCACGCGCAAGGGCGGCCACATCTTCGACATTTCCCTCCACGGCTTCCCGAGCGGCATGATCAAGAGCTGCCGCCGCTACTGGACCAAGGAAATCGCCGACTCCATCCACCAGTTGAAGGACGTCCGTTTCGTGAATCCGCAGATGGACGTGTGGACGACTTTCACCCGCGAGGATTACACCCGCGTGCTGGTCGAGCAGTTCAAACTTTCCCGCGAGCAGGTCGAGGCGTTCTATGACTACCTGCGGGCGATGAACTACTACGACAACAACACCGAGACCACCGGGCAGATGTTCAACCGGTTCTTCCCCGGCCGGCCCGACGTGCACCGTCTGCTGATGGAGCCGATCTCCTACGCCAACGGTTCCAACTTCGACGATCCCGCCATCACCTTCGGCATCGTGTTCTCGAACTTCATGGGCGCGGGCGTGTTCACCTTCCAGGGCGGTTCCGACGTGCTCATTGAAAAAATGGCCGACGAGCTCCGCAAAAACGGCGTCGAACTGCGCAAAAAAGTCCTCGTTGAAAAGATCCTCGTCGAGGAGCGCGACGGCCAGAAGGTCGCCTGCGGCATCGTCGCCAAAAACGGCCGCGTCATCCGCGCCAAGGCCGTCCTCTCCAACGCCAACATCAAGAACACCATTTTCCGCCTGGCCGGCGAAGAGAACTTCCCCGCCGATTTCATCGAGCAGGCCAAGGCCGTGCGCATCAACACCAGCTCCTGCCAGGTGTATCTCGGCATCCGCAAGGGCGAGTCGATCCCGCACATCGGCGATCTCGTGTTCACCTCGGAGGCACCCGAATACAGCAACGAGGAACTCACCTCCCTGCGCACCACCAGCCGCACGTTCTCCGTTTATTATCCGGACACGCGTCCCGGCTCCGATCGCTACACCGTGGTGGCTTCGCTCAACGGCCGCTATCCCGACTGGAACGCGCTCTCCGAGGCCGACTACGCCAAGGAGAAGGAACGCATGATCGAGGAGAGCATCGTCGCGTTGGAGAAATACATCCCCGACGTGCGCGCCAAGATCGACTGGAAGGAAGCCGCCACGCCGCGCACGATCGAGCGTTATACGACGCACATGGGCGGCACGTCGTTCGGCACCAAGTTCGAGGGACTTCCGGTCTCGATGAACCTCTCCGAAAAACTCCCGGGCCTTTTCCACGCCGGCAGCGTCGGCATCATCATGTCCGGTTGGCTGGGCACGATTAACTACGGCGTGATCACCTCCAACAAGATCGACAAATACCTCTTCGCCCTGAAACAGAAGGCGCCCGCCTCCGTCGGCTGACCGGCTCCGATACAATCCATTTTAACGCAAAGACGCGAAGACCTCGCAAAGGTCGCAAAGATTCAAACCGACAGGCCCGGGTATTCCTTCGCGGCCTTTGCGCTCTTCCCTTGGCGATCTTTGCGTTAAAATCTGTTTCGATCGTCCCGATTTCAATCCCCTGACGAACGAGAACGATGACGAGAACGAGTTCAAACCGACAGGCCTGGGTAGGGCGAACCCTCCCGGGGTGAGCCGGCTCGGCGCGGCGGGACGCCTCGCCCTACCTTTCTACCCAGTCTTTACCTCATGAAAATCCTCCTCCTCGCCGCCGCGCTGCTGTCCGCAACCGTTCCCGCCATGCACGCTCCGTCCGTGTTCGATATCACCGTCAAGGACATCAAGGGCGCGGACACGAGCCTCTCCGCTTACCGCGGCAAGGTGTTGCTCATCGTCAACGTCGCCTCCCGCTGCGGCTTCACCAAGCAATACACCGGGCTCGAAGCGCTCTACGCCAAATATCAAGAGCAGGGCCTCGTGGTGCTTGGCTTTCCGTGCAACCAGTTCGGCGGACAGGAACCCGGCACCGAGGCGGAGATCGTCGAGTTCTGCTCCACCCAGTTCAACGTGAAGTTCCCGCTCTTCGCGAAGATCGAGGTCAACGGTCCCGGTCGTGCGCCGCTCTACACGTTTCTCTCGGGCGAAGGCGCAAAGTTCCCCGGCAAGATCGGCTGGAACTTCAACAAATTCCTCGTCGGTCGCGACGGCCAGGTGATCGCCCGCTACGAGTCGAAGGTCACTCCGGAATCGGAGGAATTGACCAAGGCGGTCGAAGCGGCGCTGGCGGCGAAGTGAATGGAGGGCGGACCTCCCGGTCCGCCATGCCGTATCGGCGATGCCGCTTAGCACTACTCCGTTAGGTTCTTTTACCCGTAGCAGACGGCCATGGAATAACAGGGCGAACTCTTCGAACCACTGAGTTTTTAACCACTAATGAATCGCCCAACGTGGCGATTCTTTGGGAGCGGCTCCGGCTAATCGCCGACGGGGGATGCCGCGGCATCAGCCGCGCCTCCGCTCGATGGCCGGAGCCATTGGCGACGAAGCACGATAGTGCAAAGGTGGTCACATGCGCAGCGTATGGCCCCGAAGCAAAGCGGAGCGGGTGCCTGCCGGCGGGTGCCCTCTGGGCGACGGAAGAAACAGAATCGGCCCATTGGGCGATTCCATTAGGGAACCTCTGAAAAACCACACATTAATTCGGAACATATTCGCTGGCAAAGTGTAGCATAGGAATGAGCCAACAGACATCGTTTCTCTCCTTGGGATGCA
>Ga0068867_100000417_pt1 | contig 28383 bp, 27 predicted proteins | sample KBSMisM32_FD_65649 | JGI IMG/M metagenome (GOLD analysis project Ga0068867, IMG submission 65649) | Miscanthus rhizosphere microbial communities from Kellogg Biological Station, Michigan, USA - KBS Miscanthus M3-2 | ecosystem: Host-associated > Plants > Roots > Rhizosphere > Soil ...
TCCGAGCTCAAGCCCGGCACGCGCATCGTGTCGCACGACTATCCGCTCACCGGCTGGATCCCGGAGAAGTACGTGCAGATGGACCTCGAGGACAAGGTGCAGATCAGCGGCGTGACCACCACGCTGATCTATCTCTACATCGTGCCGGCCAAGGTCGCCGGCTCCTGGAAGGCGCAGATGCCGCCGGCGATGAGCAAGCAGCCGGCGACACTCTCGTTCAAGCAGCAGCTCACGCGCATCACCGGCAGCGTGCGCCTCGACGGCAAGGAATTCCTGATGGAAGACGCCAAGCTGCGCGGCGACCGGCTGACCTTCAAGCTCGCCGGCCGCAAGGCCGAGTTCAGCGGCCAGGTGAAGGGCCGGCAGATCGAAGGCACGGTCGAGAGCGGCGGCGCCAAGTCGCCGTGGAGCGCGACGCTCGGCGGATGAAGCTGCGCATCAGCGCAGGCAGCGTGCAGCTGGAGGTCGTACTCAAGGACACGCCGACCGCCAAGGCGCTGCTCGCCGTCCTGCCGTTCGAGTCGCGCGCGCAGACCTGGGGCGAAGAGGTCTACTTCACTACGCCCGTCCGCACCAAGCTCGAGCCCGACGCGAAGCAGATCGTCGAGCCCGGTACCGTCTGCTTCTGGACCGAGGGCGACGCGCTCGCGCTGCCCTGGGGCCGCACGCCGATTTCCACCGACGAGCGTCCGAAGCTTGCGAGCCGCTGCAACGTGCTCGGCCGCATCGAAGGCAATCCCGCGGACCTGCAGAAGATCCGTTCCGGGGAAAAGATCACGGTGAGCAAGGCCTGATGGAGCGCAAACGCGTAAATTCTTCAAAACTGCGCTCGGTCGGCTACGACGAGAAGACGCGCACGCTGGAAGTCGAGATGTCCAACGGCCAGGTGTTCCAGTACGTCGGCGTCTTTCCCGAGGTCCACCGGCGCTTCATGGCCGCGCCCAACCCGACCTCCTTTTTCGACGACAAGATCGCCGAGGAATACACCGCGAAGCGCGTCTGACCGCGTAAACTAGCGGTGAAGAAAGGGAGGCGTCTTGCTGCGGTACGGCCTGGTTCTGGCCCTGTTCAGCCTGTTGTCGTGCGCGGCGGCCGCTGCGTCGCCTTCGCGCGCCGAGGTTCCCACGCTTGATACCGAAGGCCTGCGCACCATCGCGGACTGGCTGCGCGACCACGGGCGCGACGGCTACATCGGCGCCGACGTAGCCGACGTGATGGAGCTGCCGCGCATGCTCGGCGAAGAGCTGCTGGCGGCGCGCCAGCGCGGCTTCAAGAGCGACGACGAGCTGCGCATCGCGCAGGTCCCGGCCGACGAGCGCCAGGACTTCATCCTGTTCATGGTGCAGCGACCCGACGACCAGGTGTACTTCTACTTGTGGACGCCGGCCGGCCTGCAAAAGGCGTTCGTGTCGATCCCGAGCAAGAACATGGTGGTGCCCCTCGAGCGGCTGGAAGCGGAACCCCGCTTCCGGCGTGAGGTCCTTTACTGGAAGGACCGCAGCGCGGGCGAATAAGGATCATGGAAGCCGAACGCATCAATCAGATCGACACCCTGCTCAAGGACCTGTCCGTCAGGTCCGCCGAGCTGCGGAGGTATCTTTGACCTCGAGGGCAAACAGAAGCGCCTGAACGCGGTCGAGCAGTCGCTCGCCGACCCCGCCGTCTGGAGCGACCAGAAGCGCGCGCAGGAGCTCGGCAGGGAAAAGAAGGCGCTGGAGTCCACCGTAGGCGGCCTCACCGCGATCATCTCGGGCCTGGGCGACGCGCGCGAGCTGTTCGAGATGGCGCGCGCGGAGAACGACGACGCGACGCTGGTCTCGATTTCGTCCGATATCGACAAGATCGGGAAGAGCGTGGCGGACCTCGAATTCCGCCGCATGTTCCACAACCCGCTCGACCCGAACAACTGCTTCATGGACATCCAGGCCGGCGCCGGCGGCACCGAAGCGCAGGACTGGGCGTCGATGATCGAGCGCATGTACCTCAAGTACTGCGACAAGAAAGGCTTCCGCGCCGAGGTACTGGAGCAGTCCGACGGCGAGGTCGCGGGCATCAAGAGCGCGACGCTCAAGATCACCGGCGACTACGCCTACGGCAGCCTGCGCACCGAGAACGGCGTGCACCGCCTGGTGCGCAAGAGCCCGTTTGACGCCAATGGAAGGCGCCACACCTCGTTCGCCAACGTGTTCGTCTATCCCGAGGTCGACGACTCGATCGAGGTGGAGATCAATCCCGCCGACCTGCGCGTCGACGTCTACCGCGCCTCCGGCGCCGGCGGCCAGCACGTCAACAAGACCGAATCGGCGGTGCGCATCACGCACATCCCGACCGGCATCGTGGTGCAAAGCCAGAACGACCGCTCGCAGCACCGCAACCGTGCCGAGTGCATGGCGATGCTGAAATCGAGGCTCTACGAGCTCGAGCTGCGCAAGCGCAACGCCGAGGCGGACAAGCTCGCCTCGCAGAAGACCGACATCGAGTGGGGACACCAGATCCGCTCGTACGTGCTCGACCAGTCGCGCATCAAGGACCTGCGCACCGGGGTGGAGAAAGGCGCCACCCAGCCGGTGCTCGACGGCGACCTGGACGATTTCATCAGCGCGAGCCTGAAGCAGGGAGTCTAAGAACATGGAACAACAAGACGACAACAAGCTGATCGAAGAGCGGCGGGAGAAGTTGCGGACCTTACGTCGGGGACCTCCGGGCGGGCCTCCTGGTGGTGGAATCGCGTACCCCAATGATTTCCGTCGAGAGCATTTCGCCGCCGACCTGCATCGCGGCTTTGGCGAGCGCTCCAAGGAGGAACTGGAAAAGGTGGTTGCGCCGGCAAAGGTCGCTGGCCGCATGATGCTCAAGCGCGTGATGGGCAAAGCGAGCTTCGCCACGCTGCAAGATGGATCCGGGCGGATTCAGGTTTACATCACGCAGGATGTGCTTGGATATGAAGACTTCAAGCATTGGGACCTTGGCGACATCCTCGGCGTCGAGGGCCATCTCTTCAAGACGATGAAGGGCGAACTAACGATCCACGCGAAAAGGATCGCGCTCTTAGTAAAAGCGCTGCAGCCGCTGCCGGAAAAGTTCCACGGCCTCTCCGACCATGAAATGCGCTACCGGCAGCGCTACGTCGACCTCATCGTCAACCCGCAGGTCAGGGAGGTCTTTACCAAGCGGACTGAAATCATTCGTGTCCTGCGCGAGGAACTCGTCAGGGAAGGCTACGTCGAGGTCGAGACGCCGATGATGCAGCCAATCCCCGGCGGCGCCGCGGCGCGCCCGTTCAAGACGCACCACAACGCGCTCGACATGGACCTCTACCTGCGTATCGCGCCGGAGCTCTACTTGAAGCGCCTGGTGGTCGGCGGTCTGGAGCGCGTGTTCGAGATCAACCGCAATTTCCGCAACGAGGGCATCTCGACGCGCCACAACCCCGAATTCACCATGCTCGAGTGGTACTGCGCCTACGAGGACTGGCAGTACATGATGGCGTCCACCGAGCGCCTGGTGCGCGCCGCCGCCGGCAATGCAACCGTGACCTACCAGGGCAAGCCGATCAACCTCGGCAAGCCGTTCACGCGCCTGCCGATTCCCGAAGCGATTCGCAAGCAGGGCATCGAGGGCGATCTGCGCGACCGCGCTTTCCTGTCCTCGAAGCTGAAAGCCATGGGGGTGGAGCACGAAAAGCATCAAGGCTGGGGCGCGTTGCAGCTGATGCTGTTCGAGGCGGTGGCTGAGAAGCACCTGATCGAGCCCACCTTCGTCACCGACTTTCCCGCCGAGGTGTCGCCGCTCTCGCGCCGGCGCGACAGCGATCCGGACATCGCCGACCGCTTCGAACTCTTCATCGACGCGAAGGAGATCGCCAACGGCTTCTCGGAGCTGAACGATCCGGAAGACCAGGCCGCACGCTTCCTCGAGCAGGCCAAGGCCAAGGACGCGGGCGACCAGGAAGCGATGCACTACGACGCGGATTACATCCGCGCGCTCGAGTACGGCATGCCGCCGGCTGCCGGCGGCGGGTTGGGGATCGATCGCCTGGTGATGCTGCTGACCGACAGTCCCAGCATCCGGGACGTGATTCTCTTCCCCCACATGAGACCCGAAGGAAACTGAGGAGCTAGTACAGCACCTGCTGCAGAAGCGGCCCCATGCGATCGACCGCGGCCCTGCCTTCGGCGATCGCCTCCTCCGCGCGGTGGAAGTCCATGGTGGCGAAGTCGGGCAGCAGCGGCGTGATCAGCACGTCGGCCGGCTCGCCGGCGAGCCGGCTGCGCGCGACGCGCATCTCGACGATGTCGAGCGCGGTCATGAAGACGTTGAAGATCGAAGGGATCGACGGCTCCTCCTCCTGCTTCACGATCGACGGGTCCCCCTGGCGCCGCTCCTTGCGCCGCGTCAGCTTCGAAGTCATGCGGCCAATCCAGCTCGGCTCGTCGCGCGGCACCACCTCGCGCCGCTCCTTGCTGCGCCGGTACGGGCCGAGCTTGCCCCAGCTCAGGTCGACCGCGACCACCAGGTCGGCGCCGAGCGCGCGACACATCGACACCGGCACCGGGTTGACCAGCCCGCCGTCGACCAGCACCGCCCCGTCGCGCACCACCGGCGTCAGCAGGCCCGGCATCGCGCACGACGCGCGCACCGCTTCGAGCAGCTTGCCGTGGCGCAACCACAGCTCGCGCCCGGACTGCAGCTCGGTGGCGATCGCGCCGTAGGGAATGGGCAGTTCGTCGATCTCGCGGTCGGCGAGCATCGTGCCGAACAGGGTGAAGAGGCGCGTGCCGCGGATCAAGCCGCCGCGCCAGGTAAGGTCCATCAGGCGCAGCACGGTGGTCCAGGCGATCCCGGTGACCCATTTCTCCAGCCGGTCGAGCTCGCCCGCCGCATAGGCGCCCCCCACCAGCGCGCCGATCGAGGTGCCGCAGACGATGTCGGGCTTGATGCCGCGCTCCTCGAGCGCGCGGATCACGCCGATGTGCGCCCAGCCACGCGCGCTGCCAGAGCCGAGGGCGAGTCCGAGGCGAAGTTTGCGGCGCATGCGCCGCCAGTCTAACCGCGCAGCGCGGCGACGAATTCGTCGAAGCGGTCGAGCGCCGCGGAAACCGCGGCACGCTCCTCGAGCAACCGGTTGAAATGCACATCGCAGGCCGTGATCGGTCGCGGATGTCGACCGATTTCCTCGGCTAGGCGCTGCCTACGCTCGAGCAGGGCGCTGCGGATCTCGAGGCAGAGCGATTCGATGCTGGCCATGCCCCACAGCATAGACCGCCGGCCGGCGCGCCGCCCACGCGCGGCAAAACCTTGAGGCGACGCTCGTTTTGCGCCGGCGTTTCGCATGCCGGAAATACGCTTTCAGGCCGCGCGCACCAGGCCGACGATGTCCTCGCCATAGGCTTCGAGCTTGCGCGCGCCGATGCCCGAAATCCCGCGCAACGCCTCCAGCGACTGCGGCCGCGAGCGGGCGATTTCCCGCAACGTGGCGTCGTGGAAGATCACATAAGCCGGAACGCCATGGCGGCGTGCCGCCTCTACGCGCCATGCTCGCAAGCGCTCGAACAGCTCGAGCGCCGGCCCGGCTAGCGTTTCCACCGTGCCGCGCACGCGCGCCGTGCGTTTCGGCTCCCGCCATGCGCGCAGCACGACGCTGCGCTCGCCCTTCAGCACCGCGCGGCTCTCGCCCGCAAGGCGCAGCGCGCCGTAGGCGTCGTGGTCGACCTCGAGCAGCCCGTGCGCGATGCACTGGCGGACGATCGCGCGCCATTCGCGGCTGCTGCGTTCGCGACCGATGCCGAAGGTGCTGAGCTTGTCGTGCTCGCGCTGCGCGACCTTGTCGGTGGCCTCGCCGCGCAGCACGTCGATGACGTGCATCGCGCCGAAGCGCTGGCCCGTGCGGTACACGCAGGAGAGCAGCTGCTGCGCCGGCAGCGTCCCATCGAAGGTCGCGGGCGGGTCGAGGCAGTTGTCGCAGTTGCCGCAGGCCGCGGCCGCCTCGCCGAAATAGGCGAGCAGCCGCACGCGCCGGCACTCCGCGGTCTCGCACAGCCCGAGCATGGCGTCGAGCTTCGCCGCCTGCACGCGCTTCTGCGCCTCACCCGCCTCCGACTGGTCGATCATGCGCCGCAGCTGCACCACGTCCTGCAGCCCGTAGGCCATCCAAGCATCCGCCGGCTGGTCGTCGCGGCCGGCGCGCCCGGTCTCCTGGTAATAGCCCTCCACGCTTTTCGGCAGGTCGAGGTGCGCGACGAAGCGCACGTCGGGCTTGTCGATTCCCATGCCGAAGGCGATGGTCGCGACCATCACGATGCCGTCCTCGCGCTGAAAGCGCTCCTGGTGGCGCCGGCGGGCGTCGGCGTCCATGCCGGCGTGGTACGGCAAGGCGACAATGCGCTGGGATTCGAGCGCCGCGGCAGTCTCGTCCACCTTTTTGCGCGACAGGCAATAGACGATGCCGGCCTCGCCCGCGTGCTCGGCGCGGATGAAGGCGAGGAGCTGGCTGCGCGCGTCGTCCTTCTCGACGATGCGGTAGCGGATGTTGGGCCGGTCAAAGCTCGAGACGAAGGCGCGCGCCTCGCCGAGCTGCAGCCGATCGAGGATCTCGCTGCGGGTCTGCGCATCGGCGGTGGCGGTGAGCGCGATGCGCGGCACGCCGGGGAAGCGCTCGCGCAGCACCGCGAGCTGCAGGTATTCAGGACGGAAGTCGTGGCCCCATTGCGACACGCAGTGCGCCTCGTCGATTGCGAGCAGCGCGAGCCGGGTGCGCGCGAGCAGGTCGAGGCAGCGCGGCGTGAGCAGGCGCTCGGGCGCGACGTACAGCAGGTCGAGCTCGCCGCGCCGCGCGCGGCCCTCCACTTCGGCCGCCTCCGCCCCGCTCAGCGTCGAATTGAGGAACGCGGCGCGCACGCCGAGCTCGGCGAGCGCCGCGACCTGGTCCTGCATCAGCGCGATGAGCGGCGAGACCACGATCCCGACGCCGTCGCGCAGCAGCGCCGGAATCTGGTAGCACAGCGACTTGCCGCTGCCGGTCGGCATCAGCACCAGCGCGTCGCCGCCGCCGGTCACATGCTCGATGACCTCGGCCTGGTGCCCGCGAAACGCCGGGTAGCCGAAAACTTCGTTGAGAACCTTACATGCGTTCAAAGATCGCGGCGATCCCCTGGCCACCGCCGATGCACATCGTCACCAGCGCGTAGCGCTTCTGCGTGCGCGCGAGCTCGTAGAGCGCCTTCACCGTGAGGATCGCGCCGGTCGCGCCGATCGGGTGGCCGAGCGCCACCGCGCCGCCGTTCGGGTTCACTTTCGCGGGATCGAGGCCGAGATCTTTCGTCACCGCCATGGCTTGCACCGCAAATGCCTCGTTCGACTCGACCACGTCCATGTCGGACGGCTTGAGCCCGGCCTTCTCGAACACGCGCTTCACCGCCGGGATCGGCCCGAGGCCCATCACCTGCGGCTCGACGCCGGCGTGCGCGTAGGCGACGAGCCTTGCCATCGGTTTGGCACCGGTTTTTTTCGCAGCCGCGGCCTCCATCATCACGATGGCGGCGCCTGCATCATTGATGCCGGAAGCATTACCGGCAGTGACGGTGCCGTCCTTCTTGAACACCGTCTTCAGCTTGGCGAGATCGTCCATCGTCGCCCCCGGCCGCACGTGCTCGTCGGTCGTGAACTGCTCGACGCCCTTCCGCGTCTTCAGCTCGATCGGCACGATCTGCGACTTGAAGTAGCCGGCCTCCATCGCCCGCGCCGCTTTCTGGTGCGAAGAAATGGAAAATTCGTCCTGCTGCTGGCGCGTGAAGCCGTACTTGGCCGCGATGTTCTCCGCGGTGACACCCATGTGGCCGTTGCCGAACGGATCGTGCAGCGCGCCGGTCATCGCGTCGACCACCGTCGCGTCGCCCATGCGCTGGCCCCAGCGCCCGGCGGGCAGGAAATAGGCAGCGCGGCTCATGCTCTCCGCCCCGCCGGCGACCGCGATGTCGCAGTCTCCCAGCATCAGATGCTGCGCGGCCGATACGACCGCCTGCAGCCCGGAGCCGCACAGGCGGTTCACCGTCAGGCAGGGCGTGCCGACCTGGATGCCGGCCTCGAGCGCAGCGACGCGCGAGAGATACATGTCCCTGGCTTCGCCGTGGATCACGCTGCCCATCACCACGTGGCCGACGCGGCCCGGCTCGATCTTCGCGCGCGACACCGCCTCGCGGATCGCCACCGCGCCGAGCTTGGTCGCGGCCATTTCCTTCAGCGCACCACCGTAGTCGCCGATCGCCGTGCGCGCGCCCGACACCACCACGACTTCTCGATTGCTCATACCAATCTCCCGTAGAGATCGTGCTCATCCGCACGATCGATCGTTACGTCCCTGAATTCTCCCGGCTTGCCGCCCTTGAAATGCACCACGCCGTCGATTTCCGGCGCGTCTGCGCTCGACCGGCCGATGCCGGGCTCGTCGACCAGCACTTCGACCGTTTGCCCGATCTTGCGCTTTAGCTTCTGCGCGCTGATCTTTGCCTGGGTCAGCATGAATTTTTCTTTTCTCGCGGTTTTCACTTCTTCGGGTACTGCGTCCGGCAATTCATTGGCCACGGCGCCCTCGACCGGCGAATAGGCGAAGCAGCCGACGCGGTCGAGCTGCGCCTCTTGCAGGAACTGCAGCAGCTGCGAGAACTCGGCTTCGGTTTCGCCCGGGAAGCCGACGATGAAGGTCGAGCGCACTGTGATGTCCGGGCAGATCTCGCGCCAGCGCTGCAGGCGCTCGAGCACCTTCTCGGCGCTTGCCGGTCGCTTCATAAGCTTGAGCACACGGGGGGCCGCGTGCTGAAACGGCACGTCGAGGTAGGGAAGGATCTTTCCTTCGGCCATCAGCGGAATGACTTCGTCGACGTGCGGGTATGGATAGACGTAGTGCAGCCGCACCCAAACGCCCAGCTCACCCAGCGCGCGGCACAGGTCGGTCATCCGCGTTTTCACCGGCTTGCCGCCGACGAAACCGGTTCTGTACTTCACATCGACACCATACGCGCTGGTGTCCTGCGAAATGACGAGCAACTCCTTCACCCCCGCCTTCACCAGGTTCTCGGCTTCCTGCATGACCTCGGCGATCGGGCGCGACACGAGATCGCCGCGCATCGAGGGAATGATGCAGAAAGTGCAGCGATGGTTGCAGCCTTCCGAGATCTTCAGATAGGCGTAATGCTGCGGCGTAAGTTTGACGCCTTGCGCCGGGACAAGGTCGGTGTAGGGATCGTGAGGTTTCGGAAGATGCGCGTGCACCGCCGTCATTACGCCAGCGGTGTCGTGCGGACCGGTCACGGCGAGCACAGTGGGATGAGCGCTTTGCACCACGCCGTCCTTCGCTCCCAGGCAACCGGTGACGATCACTTTGCCGTTCTGGGCGAGCGCCTCGCCGATCGCGTCGAGCGATTCCGCGACCGCGGCGTCGATGAAGCCGCAGGTGTTGACGATGACGAGATCGGCGCCGGCGTAGTCGGGCGCGGTGGCATAGCCTTCGGCGCGCAGCTGCGTAAGGATGCGTTCCGAGTCGACCAGCGCCTTGGGACAGCCCAGCGAGACGAAACCTACCTTAGGACTTCTCGGGGTCGTTCTTGTCGCTTTTGCTTTGGCTGCCAGAGGGGAAACCGGGGAAGGTCAGGCCCGAGAACATGCTGCGCGCCTGGTTCTGTATCTGGTCCTGGAATTGCGCGAACACCTTCTGGCTCTGCTCCACATACGCCTGCATCAGGCTTTGCATCGCCGGGCCCTGCAGGTTCATGAACTGCGCCCACAGCTCGTGCGATGTGCGCGAGTTGTCGCCGTACATCTTCTGCGACTGGTCCTGGAGCGTCTTCTGGATGTCCTGGAACGCGCGGATGTTCTTCTCCAGGTAGCTGCCCATGAAGCCCTGCATGGCGTTGCCGTAGGAGCGGATCAGCTGGGACAGCATGTTCGAGGAGAACATCGGCACCCCGCCCGACTCTTCCTCGAGGATGATCTGCAGCAGGATCTGGCGCGTCAGGTCTTCGCCGCTCTTCGCGTCGACCACCTGGAACTCCTCCTGCTTGAGCACCATCTGCTTGACGTCGGCGAGCGTGATGTAGCTCGACGTCTTGGTGTCGTACAGCCGGCGGTTCGGGTACTTCTTGATCAGCCGGAGCTGGTTTTCCATCTTTGGCTCTGCGAGCGCCACGGGGCGAAGTTTACCCCTTAATACATGTGCTGACCGCCGTTGATCGAGATGTTAGCGCCGGTGACGAACGCCGCTTCCTCGGAACAGAGGTAGATGATTAACCCGGCAACCTCGTCGGGTTTCCCGAGCCGGCCGATGGGGATCTGCGGCAGGATCTTGGAGTCGAGGATTTCCTTCGGGATCGCGGTGACCATCTTGGTGCCGATGTAGCCCGGCGAGATGGTGTTGATGGTGACGCCCTTGCGCGCCACTTCGAGCGCCAGCGCTTTTGTAAAACCGTGAATCCCGGCCTTGGCCGCGGAATAGTTGGTCTGGCCGAACGCGCCCTTCTGGCCGTTCACCGAGGAGACGTTGATCACGCGGCCCCAGGTGCGGTCGACCATGCCGTCCATCACCTGCTTCGTCATGTTGAAGCACGAGTCGAGGTTGGTGCGCATCACCGCGTCCCAGTCGCCCTTGCTCATCTTCTTGAAGGTCATGTCGCGCGTGATCCCGGCGTTGTTGACCAGGATGTCGATGGCGCCGACCTCCGACTGGATGCGCGAGCAGATGCGCGCGCAGTCGTCGTAGTCCACCACGTCGACCGGGTACGCATTGAACGAAAAGCCCTTGACCTTCATCTCTTCCAGCCAGGTGCGGTACTTGGTGTTCGACGGCGAGTAGGTCACCACCACGCGGTAGCCCGCGCTCGCCATCTTGGTGGAAATCGTTTCGCCCAGACCACCCATGCCGCCGGTGACGACGGCAATGCGTTGCGAAGCCCGCTTCTCAGCCATTCCTCTCCTCCGCCGCGTTTTCCCTCGGGGAGGAAAAGTCTACATCATGTGCATGCCGCCATTGACCGAGATGTTCGCGCCGGTGATGTAGCCCGCCTCCTCGGAGGCAAGGAACGCGACCACCGCGGCGATCTCCGCCGGCTTGGCGAGGCGGCCCATCGGGATCGACTCGACGATCTGGTCGCGGATCTCCTGGCGGATGGCCATCACCATGTCGGTTTCGACGTACCCAGGCGACACGGTGTTCACCGTGACGCCCTTGCGCACCACTTCCTGCGCCAGCGCTTTCGAGAAACCCGCCATGCCGGCCTTGGCGGCCGAGTAGTTGGTCTGGCCGAACTGGCCCTTGATCGCGTTCACCGACGAGATGTTGATGATGCGGCCCCAGCCGCGCTCGCTCATGCCGTCGATCACCTGGCGCGTCACGTTGAACACGCTGTTCAGGTTGGTGTTGATCACCGCCATCCAGTCGGACTCGGTCATGCGCTTGAACACCGAGTCGCGCGTGATGCCGGCGTTGTTCACCAGGATGTCGATCGGCCCGACCACCGAGCGCACCTGGTAGAACATCTCGGAGCACGACTGGAAGTCGGCGACATCGCCCTCGGCGGCGTGCACGCGATAACCCTCGCCGCGCATCTGCTCCAGCCACTCGGCTTTCTTGTCGTAGTCCGGCAGACAGCCGGCGACCACGGTATGTCCTTGGCGGCCCAGACGCCGGCAAATTGCGCTGCCGATTCCGCCCATGCCGCCGGAGATGAACGCGATGCGCGAGACCACCGGCTGCGAATCGTCGCGCCAGGCCTCGGGCCGTTGGACTACGTCAGCTTGGTTTCCCATGTCTCTCATTTTCCCTTTCTATCGCTCTACCGCTAGCGCGACACCCATGCCGCCCCCTATGCACAGCGACGCAAGGCCACGCCTTGCATCGCGCTTCTGCATCTCGTGCAGCAGCGTCACCAGAACACGACAGCCCGAAGCGCCGATCGGATGACCAAGCGCGATCGCACCGCCGTTCACGTTGACCTTGCTCGTGTCCCAGCCCATCTGGCGGTTGACCGCGATCGCCTGCGCCGCGAACGCCTCGTTGATCTCCATCAGGTCGAGGTCCTTCGGCTCCCAGCCCGCGCGCGACAGCGTGCGCTTGGACGCCGGCACCGGGCCCATGCCCATGTACTTGGGATCGACTCCCGCCGAGGCGAACGCCTTGATGCGTGCGAGCGGCTTCAGCCCAAGTTCCTTGAGCTTCTTTGAATTGCACAAGACAACCGCGGCCGCGCCATCGTTGAGGCCCGACGCATTGCCGGCGGTCACGCTGCCATTCTTGTCGAACGCCGGCTTCAGGCTCTTCATCGCCTCCAGCGTCGCGCCGTGGCGCGGATACTCGTCGTCGGCGAACATCACCGGACCTTTGCGCGACGGAATCTCGACGGTGACGATCTCGTCCTTGAACCGGCCCGCCTTCTGCGCCGCTTCGGCCTTGTTCTGGCTCTTGACCGCGAACTCGTCCTGCTCCTCGCGCGTGACCGCGTATTCCTTCGCCACGTTCTCCGCGGTGACGCCCATGTGGTACTGGTTGAAGACGTCCCACAGGCCATCGACGATCATGGTGTCGACCATCTTCGCGTCGCCCATGCGGAAGCCCTCGCGCGAGCCGTTCAGCGCGTGCGGCGAAAGACTCATCGACTCCTGCCCGCCCGCGACCACGATGTCGGAATCGCCGTTGGCGATCGCCTGCGCTCCGAGCATCGCCGCCTGCAACCCGGAGCCGCACACCTTGTTGATGGTCATCGACGGCACCATGTAGGGAATGCCGGCCTTCATCGCGGCCTGGCGCGCCGGGTTCTGACCCACGCCCGCGGTGAGCACTTGGCCCATGATCACTTCGCTGACCTGATCCGCCTTCACGCCGGCGCGCTCCAGCACTTTCCTGATCACCAGAGCGCCGAGGTCGGACGCGGGCGTCTTGGCGAGCGTGCCGCCGAACTTGCCGATCGGGGTGCGCGCTGCGCCGACGATGTAGATCTCTTCCATGACTGCCTCCTAGTGAATCCGGTGCTTCACATAGCGACCGGGTGCGGGCTCGATCGGCTTGTACTTGGCGCTGCCGGTCTTTTCGGGCGCCTTGCGGCTGCCGCCGCCCTGCTTACCGAGCCATTCTGACCAAAGCGGCCACCAGCTCCCTGGATGTTCCTGGGCTTTCGAAAACCATTCCTCCGCGTCGGCCGGGTAAGGCTTCCCCACCCAATGGCTGCGGCGCTTCTTGGCCGCGGGATTGACCACGCCGGCGATGTGCCCGCTCGCGCCGAGGACAAATTGCTTGTCGGTTCCACCCAATAAATTCAGCGTCCGGTAGGCGGAGCGCCACGGCACGATGTGGTCCTCGCGCGTGGCGAGAACGAAGATCGGCAGCTTCACGCTGCCGAGATCGACCGGCACGCCGCAGTTGGCGAGCGCGCCCGGCTCGCGCAGCCGATTCTCGAGGTAGGTGTTGCGCAGGTAGTAGCAGTACATCGGGCCCGGCAGGTTGGTACTGTCCGAGTTCCAGTAGAGAAGGTCGAATGCGGGCGGCTGCTCGCCGCGCAGATAGTTGCTGACGACGTACGGCCACACCAGATCGTTGGCGCGCAGGCTGGAGAATACGAAGGCGAGGTCCTGGCCCGGCAGGATCCCGTCGGCGCCGATGGTCGCCTCGCGCGCTGCCACGCTCTGCTCGTCAATGAACAGGCCGATCTGACCCGGCTCCTCGAAGTCGAGCATCGCGGCGAGGAAGGTGGCGCTGGCTACCAAGGAATCGTTTTTGTGCGAAAGAACGGCAAGGGCGGCACCTAGCAGCGTGCCGCCGACGCAAAAGCCGAGCGCGTTGACCTTGTCGCTGTTGGCGATTTCCTGCGCCACGCGCAGCGCGGCGAACACGCCGTCCTCGAGGTAATCGTCCCAGCCGAACCTGCCCTGGGCCGATTCCACGTTGCGCCACGACACCATGAACACGGTGTGGCCGCTCGCCACCGCGTGCGCGACGAACGAGTTTTCCGGCTGCAGGTCGAGGATGTAGAACTTGTTGATGCACGGCGGGATCATCACCAGCGGGCGCTTCGCCACCTGCGGTGTGGTCGCCTGGTACTGGATGAGCTGGATCAGCTCGTTCTCGAACACCACCTCGCCGGGCGTGACCGCGAGGTTGCGGCCGACCTCGAACGCGGTTTCATTGGTCTGGCTGATGCGGCGCTTGTGCACGTCGCCCATCAGGTTGGCGAGGCCGCGCGTCAGGCTCTCGCCGCGGGTGGCGAATGCCTCGCGCAGCGCGTCCGGATTGGTCGCCGGGAAATTCGCCGGACACATCGCGTCGATCCACTGCCGCGCGGCGAACCGCGCGCGGCTCTTCGCTTGCGCATCGAGCTGGGCAGCTTCGACCAGATCCTCGACATAGCGCGCGGCGAGCAGATAGGACTGCTTCAAATAATCGTAGTAAGGGTTGTCGCGCCATTCCTTCGCGGCGAAGCGGCGGTCGCCCGGCTCGGGCGACGCCAGGGTTTCGCGCGTGCCGGAGGCGAGCGCAGCCCAGAGGCGCGCCTGCTTGTCGAAGTAGCTCTGCTGAAGACTCGGATTGCCCCACGGCAACGCGGCGGCGGCGGCCGGCGCACCGGCCATGATCCGCATCCAGCCTTGCGTGATTTCGTTGCTCGAGCTGGCAATCGACGCCAGCAGGGCGTCTGGGGTGCCGGGTTGCATCGCCGGGCGATTTTGCGACGCACAACCCGAACCGTCAATTGGTTCCTAAGGGATTGACGGGATAGCCCTTTATGCCTAGTGCGGGAGCAGCGCGCCGACCAGCCCGATGGCGCCGATTCCGAGCGCGATCAGCAGGGCCTGGACCGCGGTGTCGCGCAGCTCCGGCCGGCGATGCAACCCGGGGATCAAGTCCGCCACCGCGACGTAGATCATGCTCGCCGCGACCACGCCGAGCAGCACCGGCTCCAGGCCGTCCACCAGCTGCAGGCCGTAATAGCCGAGCACGCCGCCGAAGATGGTCGCGGTCGACGAGAGCAGGTTCACCGCCAGCGCCCGCAGGCGCGAATACCCGGAATGCAGCAGGATCAGGAAGTCGCCGACCTCCTGCGGGATCTCGTGCGCGATGATCGCCAGCGCGGCGACCACGCCCAGCTCGGTGCTTTGCAGGAACGCGGCGGCGATCAGCACGCCGTCGACGAAGTTGTGCACCGTGTCGCCCACCACGATGAGCGTGCCGCTGCGGCCATGGTCGTGCGAGGACGTGTGCTGGTCGTGCACTTCGCAGTGCTCGGTGTGGCAGTGGCGATAGAGCAGCAGCTTCTCCAGCACGAAGAAGCCGAAGATGCCCGCGAGGATGGAGAACGCGACCTTGTGCGCTTCGCCGGTCTGGAACGCGTGCGGAATGATCTCGAGAAACGCAGCACCGAGCAGCGCGCCGATGGCGAAGGACACCAGCATCGGTATCCAGGTCGCCCGGACGGTCAGTGCGATCGCGGCGAGGGCGGCGGAAAGCGTGCCGCCGGCGACGCTCGCGGCAAGAATCCAGGCAAGCGTCATTGGGGTGTGGATTCTACGCTACGAGAGCCAGATCAAGGCTGCCATGCGCGCACTGCTGCGATCGCGGCGATAGGAGAAAAAGCGCGCCGTCTCGGTGTAGGTGCAGAACCCGCCACCCGTCACTGTTTTCAGCCCTTTGAGCTTCGAGCGCGCCACCGCATACAGGTCGAGCAGCCAATGTCCGGGACGCGTCGGCACGAACGCGTCCGGATAGCTCGAAAAGGCCTGGTGCACGTCCTCGCCGACCTCGTACACGCGCGGTCCGATCGCGGGACCGAGCCAGGCGATGATTTTCGCCGGCGGGATGCCCATCGCTTTCACGGTTTCTTCGAGGACCCCGCCCGCCAGGCCGCGCCAGCCCGCATGCGCCGCGGCCACTGTGGTGCCGTCGACATCGGTGAACAGCACCGGCATGCAGTCGGCGGCTTTCACCACCGCCACAGTTCCGGGCTTGCGCGTAACGGACGCATCCGCCTCGCCTGGGGATTGCGCGTCCAGATCGATGACCCGCTTGCCATGCACCTGCTTCAGCCATGCCGGATCGCCCGGCAAAAGCGCACGCAGCTTGCGTCGCACGCCCTCGCCGGCGAGGTCGCCGAAATCACGCGTGGTCACTAGCGCGTGCACGCGGGCCGGCGCCGCCCACTCGGGCTGAATCACTTGCGCAGGTCCTCGATCAGGCGCTTCAAGTCGCGCGGCAGCGGCGCCGACCAGGTCATCGGCTTGTGCGTGCCCGGGTGCACCAGCGTGAGCTCGATGGCGTGCAACGCCTGGCGCGGAAAAGAGATGCCGTGGCGCGTGCCGCGGCGATAGGTCTCGTCGCCGACCAGGGGATGGCGCAGGTGCTGGAAGTGCACGCGGATCTGATGCGTGCGGCCGGTCTCGAGGCGGCATTCGACCAGCGCGGCATGACCGTAGCGCTCGAGCACCCGGTAGTTGGTGCGCGAGGGCTTGCCGCGGTGGGTGACCGCCATGCGCGTACGCACGCGCGCATCGCGCCCGACCGGCGCGTCGATCACGCCGCTCGCAGGCGGATCGCCCTGCACTACCGCGAGGTAGATGCGGCGCATGCTGTGCTCGGCGAGCTGCTTGACGAGGTCGGCCTGCGCTTCCACGGTCTTCGCCACTACCAGCAAGCCGCTGGTGTCCTTGTCGAGGCGATGCACGATGCCGGCGCGCGGCACATTGACGAGCGCGGGCGTGTGCGCGAGCAGCGCATTGAGCAGCGTGCGGTCCGGCTGGCCGGCGCCCGGATGCACCACCAGCCCCGCGGGCTTGTCGATCACGATGATCGCCGCGTCCTCGAACACGATCTTGAGCGGCATGCGCTGCGCCTGCGGCGCGGCGGCATCGGGCAGGCGCGGCGGCTGCAGCGCGACGGCCTCGCCGCCGGTCACGGCCTGGTTCGGGTGCAGGCGCTTGCCGTCCACGGTGATATGGCCCGACTTGAGCCAGGCCTGCAGGCGATTGCGCGAGTACTGCGGGAACAGGCGTGCCAAGGCCAGGTCGAGGCGCATGCCGCCAAGCGCAGTCGGCACGCTCACCGCCATGGGCGCAGCCAATGCCGCATCCCAGTTCGCCGTGGCGTCGTCCGCCTGGCGTCTAGTGTTATGATTTTTTTTCCGCATGTCTCGCATCGCAGTTTACTTCCTGGTGGCGGTCCTCTGCCTTGCCGGCTGCTCCGGCACTGCCGAGGACGAGACCATCGGCTGGTCGGCGCAACGCCTGTACGGCGAGGCGAAGGACGCGATGTCGTCGAAGGACTGGCCGCGCGCGGTGAGGTATCTCGAGAAGCTGGAGGCGCGCTATCCCTACGGGCGCTTCGCGCAGCAGGCGCAGCTCGAGATCGCCTACTGCCACTACAAGGATGGCGAGCGCGCCTCGGGCATCGCCGCGATCGACCGCTTCATCAAGATGTATCCGAACCACCCGTACGCCGATTACGCCTGGTACCTGAAAGGGTTGATCAACTTCAACGACAACTACGGCGTGCTGTCCAACATCACCACGCCGGACATGAGCGATCGCGACCCGAAGTCGACGCGCGAGTCGTTCGCCGCGTTCAAGGAAGTGATCACGCGCTTCCCCGACTCGAGATACGCGCCGGACGCGATGCTGCGCATGCGCTATCTGGTGAATGCGCTCGCCTCGCACGAAGTGCACGTCGCACGCTATTACATGAAGCGCGGCGCCTACCTGGCCGCGGCCAACCGCGCGCAATCCGCGATCCGCAATTACTCCCAGGCGCCGGCGACCGAAGAAGCGGTGTTCGTATTGGTGCTCGCCTACGACCGGCTCGGCATGAACGACTTGCGCGACGCGGCCGACCGCGTGATGCGCGCCAACTTTCCCGACAGCCGCTATCTGAAGGCCGGCGGCGACCGCAAGGACGTTCCCTGGTGGCGGCTGTGGGATCCCGACTGGTAGCAGGGGAATGATGAAAATCCTGGTCATCGGCGCGGCCGGCATGATCGGCCGCAAGCTCACGGCGCGCCTGCGCAAGGAAGGCGCCGGCGAGCTCATCCTGCACGACGTGCTGCCGTTCGACGGAGCCTCGGCGGTGTCCGACCTCTCGACCCCGGGCGAAGCCGAGAAGCTGGTCGCCTCGCGCCCGGACCTGATCTTCCATCTCGCGGCCATCGTTTCCGGCGAGGCGGAGGCCGATTTCGAGAAGGGCTACCGCATCAACCTCGACGGCACCCGCGGCCTGTTCGAAGCCGTGCGCAAAGCGGGTGGTGGTTACCGGCCCAAGCTGGTGTTCACATCTTCGATCGCGGTGTTCGGCTCGCCCTTTCCCCCGGCCATCGGCGACGAGTTCCTGAATGCGCCGCTCACGAGCTACGGCACGCAGAAGGCGATCGGCGAGCTGCTGCTCTCCGACTACAGCCGGCGCGGCTTCTTCGACGGCGTCGGCATCCGCCTGCCGACGATCTGCGTGCGCCCGGGCAAGCCCAACAAGGCGGCTTCGGGCTTCTTCTCCGGCATCATCCGCGAGCCGCTCGCCGGCCAGGAGGCCGTGCTGCCGGTGCCCGAGACCGTGCGCCACTGGTTCGCTTCACCGCGCGCCGCGATCGATTTCCTGATGCACGCGGCAACACTCGACAGCGCAAAGCTCGGCACGCGCCGCAACCTCAGCATGCCCGGCATCAGCGCGACCGTGGGCGAGCAGATCGAGGCGTTACGCAAGGTGGCCGGCGACAAGGCCGCGCGCCTGATTCGCCGCGAGCCCGATCAGACCATCATGCGCATCGTCGAGGGCTGGCCGCAGAACTTCGACGCGCGCCGCGCGCTCGCGCTCGGCTTCCGCGCCGACGCGAGCTTCGAGGAGATCATCCGCATTCACGTTGCGGACGAGCTGCAAGGAACGCCGCAACCTCGGACAAACTCCGCGTAGGCTTCATCGGCGGCAGGCTCTTCAGGATCTGCCGGCCGTAGGATTTCGACAGCAGGCGCGGGTCGCAAAGCATCAGCACGCCGCGATCGGTTTCGTCGCGGATCAGCCGCCCCGCTCCCTGCTTCAGCTGCAGCACCGCCTGCGGCAGCTGCAGCTCGCTGAACGGATTACCCTCGCGCGCGCGGATCGCCTCGATGCGCGCCGCGAGCACCGGATCGTCGGGCGGCGCGAATGGCAGCTTGTCGATCACCACCAGCGAGAGCGCTTCGCCGCGCACGTCGACGCCCTCCCAGAACGACTGGCTGCCGAGCAGCACGGCGTTGCCGAGCGCGCGGAAGCGTGCCAGCAGCTCGCTGCGCGAGCCCGTACCCTGGACCAGCAACGGATATTTCAAGGTTCCCTTCAGGCGCTCGTGCGCCCGCCGCAGCGCGCGCAACGTCGTGAACAGCAGAAACGCGCGGCCGCCGCTCGCCTCGATCGCCGGCAGCGCCGCGTCGATCACCGCATCGGTGAACGCCGGGTCGTTCGGATCGCCCGGCAGCCCTTTCGGCAAATAGAGCAGCGCCTGGCGCGGAAAATCGAACGGGCTCGCCCAGCGCCGCGTAGCGGCCTCGCCCAGGCCGAGCTCGCGCGTGAAATGACCAAACTGCTCGCCCATGGCGAGCGTTGCCGAGGTGAAGATCCACGCGCGCGGGTGGTCCGCCATCTGGCGGCTGAACAGCTCCGCCGACGAGAGCGGCGTCACGTGCAGGCGGGCGGCGTGGGTCAGCACCTCCACCCAGCGCACCCCGTCGTCGGGCTCGGTCTCGCGCATGCGCGCGATGGTCGCGAGCGTGCTGGCCGCACGGCGCGCGCATGCCGCGAGGCCTTCCGAGCGTTCGGCCTGAGCCTCGAGGGGCGCGCGCAGTTCACCCAATGCTTTTTGAATGAGATGGAGACTGTCGCAGAATCCCGCGAGCCTCAGCGCCTGCGCCCACGAGAAACGCGTCGCGGTTTCGCCCAGCGCGAGGCGCAGATCGCGCGCCGCCTTCTCCGCGCGGTTGGCAAGCGCCTCGAGCTCGGGTGACGCGCCGCCGGCGGCGCGCAATTCCATGCGCGCGTCGCGCGCGAGCTCCATCAGCTGCGTGGTCGACACGGTCTCGCCGAAGAACAGGCGCGCGGTCTCGGGCAGCTGGTGCGCTTCGTCGAAGATCACGGTGTTGCACGCCGGCAGCAGCTCCGAGATGCCCTCGTCGCGCAGCGCCACGTCGGCGAAGAACAGGTGGTGGTTGATCACCACCACGTCCGCGGCAAGCGCGTTGCGGCGCGCGCGCATCACGAAGCAATCGCCGTAATCCGGACAGGTCTGCCCGAGGCAGTTGTCGCGCGTGGACGTGGCGTGCATCCAGACCGGCGCGTCCTCCGGCACGTCGGCAAGATCGGCACGGTCGCCGGTCGTGGAGCTCGCGGCGAAGCGCTCGATACGCCGCAGTTGCGCCGCGTCCTCGCGCGAAGGCACGCCCCCTGCGGCACTGCGCCGCAAGCGGTAGAGGCAAACGTAGTTGGCGCGCCCCTTCAGCAGCGCGGTGCTCGCACCCGCCGCGAGCGCTTTGCGCACGGTCGGCAGGTCACGGTCGAACAGCTGGTCCTGCAGCGTCTTGGTGCCGGTGGAGACGATGACCTTGCCGCCGGCCAGCAGCGCCGGCACCAGGTAGGCAAAGGTCTTGCCCGTGCCGGTGCCGGCCTCCGCGACCAGCACTGATGTGCCCTCGATCGCCTGGTGGATCGCCTGCGCCATCTCGAGCTGCTGCGGCCGCGGCTTGAAGCCGTCGACCGCCGTTGCCAAGGGGCCGTCAGGCGCGAACGCCCGCTCCACGCCGTTCTTCAGTCGAGCGCCTCCACCTTGACCCACACGCGGCGCGACTCGTTCGCGCGCCGGCTGCTTGCGGACCCGATGCCGCGATCGTCGCGCGCACTGGATTGGGCGATCCCGCCGAGCTCGGTCCATTCGCCCAGCCTGGCCGTGGTACTGGTCGAAAGCCCTGGCTGGTCAATATCGAGGTGAACCACACCTCCGGCCAGGCGAGGCACGACCTTGAAGCCGTTCCCCACGTCCTGGTAGTCGTTGGATCGTCCGGTAAAGATCGTTGCCTGCGAGCCCTCCAGCACTTGCAGCCGCTGATCCACGCGTTCGCCCGAGTTCGTATGCGAATCCTGCGCGCTGCCGCTGAAGCGCACGCCGCCGCTGCCGATGCTGCCCGACGCCTGGATATCGCGGCGCTCGCGCTCGGCTGCGTCGTCGAGGCGCACCGAGATCTGCAGGCGCTTCGCCGGCCGGTCGATCGCGGCCAGCGCGCGCTTGATGTCGTCGGCATTCGACGGACTCGCGCGCAGGAAAAGCTGGCCGCGCATGCCGCTCAGCGTCGCGCCGGGCTCGAGCAGCGGCTGCAACGCGGGCAGCACCTGTTCCGCGGTGCGGTAGCGGAGCGGAATGATTTCAAGGGCTTGCTGCGCGAACGTCAAGTGCGCAGCTGCGGCGAGCCATACGCCGAGCCCCAACCGGACTAGATTGCAACGGTTCATTGCTGTCCTATGAACGCGCCATCCTGCGGAGCGTGTACGGCCGATTATGAGACCAGCCCTGCTTGCCTGCCTGATTGCGCTGTCGTCCCCCGCGTGGGGATGGCATGACAGCGACCGCGAGCGCCCGGCAATTCAGGCGCTGCAAGTGCTCGGCGTGAAATACCGCCTCGGCGGGCGATCGCCCGAAACCGGTTTCGACTGCAGCGGCCTGGTCACGCACGTGTTCGAGCGCGCGTGGGGCTTGCTGCTGCCGCCGGGCACGGAAGCGTTGAGCAAAGTGGGTGCGCCGGTTACGCGGGTGAAAGAGCTGCAACCCGGCGACCTGGTGTTCTACAACACGCGCAATCGCCCTTACTCGCACGTCGGGATCTATCTCGGCGACGGCCGGTTCGTACACGCGCCGCGTCCCGGGGCGCTGGTGCGCGTCGAGAGCTTGCAGACCGCCTATTGGCGCGAGCGCTTCGACGGCGCAAGGCGCCTGAATCCCCCTACCTACTAGCTGATAGTAATTCTCGTTGACAGGGCCGAATGAGAGTCCCTATCATTTAGGGATACTTCTCACTCGAGGCCGACATGACTGTTTTCAAAGGACTTGCGCTTGCCGTCGCCGCCCTGCTCGCGGGCTCGGTTTCGGCGCAGGACAAGGTGCTGAACCTCTACTCCTCGCGCCACTACCAGACCGACGAAGCGCTGTACACCAACTTCACCAAAGCCACCGGCATCAAGATCAACCGCATCGAGGGCGGCGAAGACCCGCTGATCGAGCGCATCCGCAACGAAGGCGAGCGCAGCCCGGCGGACGTGCTGATCACCGTGGATGCCGGGCGCCTCTGGCGCGCCGAGCAGCTCGGCCTGTTCCAGCCGGTGAAGTCCGCGACGCTGGACGCACGCATCCCGGCGAACCTGCGCGAGCCGGGCGGCCTCTGGTACGGCTTCTCGACGCGCGCGCGCGTCATCGCCTACAACAAGGCCAAGGTGAAGCCGGACGAGGTCCGCAACTATGAAGACCTTGCCGATCCCAAGTGGAAGGGCCGCCTGTGCATGCGCTCGTCCACCAACGTCTACAACCTATCGCTGCTCGGCGCGCTCATCGACCATCTGGGCGAAGCGAAAGCCGAGGCGTGGGCGAAGGGCGTGCGCGCCAACCTCGCGCAGGAGCCGAAGGGCGGCGACACCGACCAGCTGAAGGCGGTGGCCGCGGGCCAGTGCGACGTCACGATCTCCAACCAGTACTACTACGCGCGCCTGCTGCGCTCCGACAAGGCCGACGAGCGCCAGATCGGCGAGAAGATCGGCGTGGTGTTCCCGAACCAGGGCACCTGGGGCACGCACGTCAACATCTCCGGCGCCGGCGTGCTGAAGAACGCGCCGCACCGCGAGGCAGCGATCAAGTTCCTCGAGTACCTGGCGAGCGACGACGCGCAGCGCTACTTCGCCGACGGCAACAACGAGTGGCCGGTGGTGAAGGGCGTCAAGGTCGACAACACGGTGCTGAAAAACCTGGGCGAGTTCAAGCGCGACCAGATCAACGTCGCGGTGCTCGGCAAGAACCAGCCGAGCTCGCAGAAGGTCTACGACCGGGTTGCCTGGAAGTAGCGCTTGGAGACGTACAGCACCGGCAGCAATCCCGCAGCAACGATCGCGAGCGAAGGAAGGGCGGCTTCCGCGAGCCGCTCGTCCTTTGCCAGGTTGTAGGCCTCGATCGCCAGCGTGTCGAAGTTGAACGGCCGCAGCGCGATGGTGGCCGGCAGCTCCTTCAGGACATCCACGAACACCAGCAGCGCCGCGGTCGCGAGGCTCGGCGCGAGCAGAGGAACGTGCACGCGCGCCAGCGCCGAGGCGGGCGTGGCGCCGAGCGAGCGCGCCGCGTCCTCCATGCTCGGCGTGATCTTCGCCAGTCCCGCGTCGGTGGTCTGCAACGCAACGGCCAGCAGGCGCACCAGGTAAGCGTAGACCAGCGCCGCGATGGTCCCGGTCAGCAGCAGTCCGGGCTGCACGCCGAATGCGCGCTCCAGCCAGCCCGCGAGGGCGTTGTCGAGGCGGCCGAGCGGCACCAGCACACCCACCGCGATCACCGCACCGGGCACGGCGTAACCTAGCCCGGCAAGGCGATTCGCCCCGGAGACCAGCGGGCTGCGCGTCAGGCGCGCGGCGTACGCCATCACCAGAGCGATGGCGACGGCGATGAACGCCGTGAGCGCCGCAATGCTGAAGCTGTTGGCCATCAGCGCGAGCAGGCGTGCCGCCGGCAAGCTCTCGCGCAACGCCAGGCCCACCAGCAACAGCGCGGGAAGCGCGAAGCCGAACAGGACCGGCGCCGCGCAGGCGAGGAACGCGAGCGCCGCGGCGGCGCCGCGCAGGCGATGCGCGCGCGCCTTGCGCGGCGCAATGCCGTGGTACGCGGCGCGGCCGCGGTTCGAGCGCTCGAGCGCGACCAGCACGACGACGAAAGCGAGCAGGCAGGTGGAGAGCTGCGCCGCCGCGGCCGCATCGCCGAGCGAGAACCAGGCCTTGAAGATGCCGGTGGTGAACACCTCGACGGCGAAGTAGGACACAGTGCCGAAGTCGGCGAGGGTTTCCATCAGCGCGAGCGTGGCGCCGGCGACGATCGCCGGGCGCGCGAGGGGTACCGCGACGCGCAGGAAGGCGCCGAGCGCGTCATAGCCGGCGAGGCGCCCGGCCTCGATCGCGCTGCGCGAAAGATCGTGGAATGCAGTGCGTGCGATCAGGTACACGTACGGATAGAGCGCGAACGACAGCATCGTCGCCGCGCCGCCGAGCGAGCGCACCTCCGGAAACCAGTATTCGCGCGCCTGCCATCCGGTGACGGCACGCAGCGCCGACTGCACCGGACCGGTGAACTGCAGCCAGTCGGTGTAGGCATAGGCCATCACGTAGGCCGGCACCGCGAGCGGCAGGAGCAGCGCCCACTCGAGCAGGCCGCGGCCCGGAAAGCGGTAGGCGGTGACCAGCCACGCGCTCACCACGCCCATCGACACCACGCCGCACGCGACCGCCAGCAGCAGCAGCAGGGTGTTGCCGACATAGCGCGGCAACGCGGTGGCGGCCAGGTGGCCCCAGTTCTCGCTCAGACCGCCGAAAAAGCTCGCGCCGACCACGATCACCGGCAGCGCGAGCACCGCCGCGATCAGCACCGTCGTTCCCCCCAGCGGCCCCAGGGCCCTTGTATTCAAGAGCTTCTTTCTTCGCAAATGAGAACTATTACTATAATCGAGCATGCTCCTCCAGGTTGAAAACCTTCGCCACGCCTACGGCGAGCAGGAAGTGGTGCGCGGGCTGAGTTTCTCGCTCGCGCGCGGCGCCATCGGCTGCCTGCTCGGGCCGAGCGGCTGCGGCAAGACCACGGTCCTGCGCTGCATAGCGGGCTTCGAGGGCATTCGCGAAGGCGAGATCCGCCTCGCCGGCAAGATCGTTTCCGGCGCGGGGGTGATGCTGCCGCCCGAGCGGCGGCGGATCGGCATGGTGTTCCAGGACTACGCGCTGTTTCCGCACCTCTCGGTGGCGGGCAACATCGCCTTCGGGCTGCACCGCGCGCCCGCCGACGAACGCGCCGCGCGCGTGCAGGAGCTCGCGCAGCTGGTCGGCCTCTCCGCCGTGCTCGAAAAGTTTCCGCACGAGATCTCCGGCGGACAGCAGCAGAGAGTGGCGCTGGCGCGCGCGCTGGCGCCGCGTCCCGAGCTGCTGCTGCTCGACGAGCCGTTCTCCAACCTCGACGTCGACCTGCGCGAGCGCCTGTCGCACGAGGTGCGCGACGTCATCAAGGCGAGCGGCGCCACCGCGGTGCTGGTGACGCACGACCAGCAGGAAGCGTTCGCGATGGCCGACGAGATCGGCGTCCTGCACCTGGGGCGCATCCAGCAATGGGATACGCCGTACAACCTCTACCACCGCCCCGCCAACCGCTTCGTCGCGGACTTCGTCGGCCAGGGCGTGTTCCTGCCGGCGAAAGCGCTCAACGGCCACCAGCTGCAGATCGAGCTCGGCACGCTGCAGGGCGACGCGCAGGGGCTGGAGCAGCTCGAGGTGCTGCTGCGGCCCGACGACGTGGTGCACGACGATGCGGCGCCGACGCAGGCGGAAGTGCTGCACAAGGCGTTCCGCGGCGCCGAGATTCTCTACACGCTGCGCCTCGCGAGCGGCCGCAAGGTGCTGGCGCTGGTGCCGAGCCACCACAACCACGCGCTCGGCGAGAAGATCGGCATCCGGCTCGACGTCGACCACGTGGTGGCGTTTCGCCCCGAAGCCTAGCTCTATTCCTCCAGGCCGTAGACCGCGCGCACTTCGAGCGTAAATTCCCGACCGCGCAACGCCGGCGGCAACGGCACCGCGCGCGCCGCCTGGCGGAACATGTCGAGCGCCTGGCGATCGAGAATCTGGTGGCCCGAGCTGCCCTTGAGCGTCACCGAAGCGCGCCCGTCGGCCGCGATCGCGACCCCGACCAGCACATTGCCCTGCCAGTTGTTCTCGCGCGCGATCGGCGGATAGCGCTTGTGACGGCGCGCTTCGTCGATGAGCTGCACGCGGTACTGATCGCGCGACTGCACCTCCGCTGATGGAGCAGTGCTGAGCGTCGCCGTCGACTGGGTGGCTGGCGCCGCAGGCTGAGGCGCTACGGCAGCGACCGGCGGCGCGGGAACCGGTTGCGGCGGCTGCGCCGACTCCACCGGCGGCGCGGGTTGCTCGACCACGGGTGCCGGCGCCACGGGCGCAGGTTCCGCAGCCTTGGGCACCGGCTTGGCCAGCCGCGGAGCCGGTTTCGGAGGCTCGACCTTTTTCTCTACGGCGGGCGGCGGCGCCGGCGCTGCCGGCTCCGGCTCCATCAGGCGCGCGATGAGCGGCGGCGGAAAGCTCACCGCGCGCCGCGCGCGGTCGATCAGATCGGGAAAGCCGAGCAGGAGCAGCGCGTGCAGCAACAGCGACGCGAGGATCGCGTAATGGAAGACCCGGTTCTGTCCGCTATCGTTCATGGCGCAGCGCGCGCCACACCTTTTCAGAGGTCAACGGCATCTCGAGATGCGGCACCTCGAGCGCATCGAGCACCGCGTGCACCACCGCCGGCACCGCGCCGATGGTGCCGAGCTCGCCGCAGCCCTTCACGCCCAGCAGGTTGGTCTTGCACGGCACGCTCTCGTCGAAGCTCGCGCGCAGCGGCGGCAGCTGGTCGGCGCGCGGCGCGCAGTAGTCCATCAGCGAGCCCGTCATGAGCTGTCCGCTGCCCTCTTCGTAGCGCACCTGTTCCCACAGCGCCTGGCCGGCACCCTGCGCCATGCCGCCGTGGATCTGCCCCTCGACGATGGCGTGGTTGATGATGCGGCCGATGTCGTCGCAGCTGGTGAGGGCGGCGAGCGTTACCTCGCCGGTGTCCTCGTCGATTTCCACCTCTGCGACCTGCGCGCCGTTCGGCCACGAGGGCGTCGAGGGCGTCTGCGTGGCGGAAACGCGGATCACGCGCGAGGGCTGGCGTGCCGCCAGCTCACCCAGCTCGAGCGCGCGATCGGTGCCCGCGATGCGCAGCCGACCGTCGCGCAGCTCGATGTCGGCGACCGCGGCCTCCAGCGCCTCGGCCGCGGATTCCTTGCACTGCTGGATCATCTTGTGGCCGGCGGCAACGACCGCCGAACCGCCGACGAAGGCCGAGCGCGAGCCCACGCTGCCGACGCCGTTCGCCCGATCCGTGTCGCCTTGAACGATCTGTATCTTGGAAATCGGCACCCCGAGCACCTCGTGCACGAGCTGCGTATACGTCGTCTCCAGCCCCTGCCCCATTGCCTGGGTGCCGGAAAACACCGTCACGGTGCCGTCGGCGGCGATCTCGATGTCCACTGTCTCTGTGGGTAACGCGCCAGTCCACTCCAGGTAAACCGAGAGGCCCAGTCCGCGACGTTTGCCGTGCTTCAGGGATTGCTGTTTCCTTCGTGAAAAGCCGTCCCAATCCGCCGCCCGCAGAGCACCTTGCAACATGCGTGCGAAATCGCCGCTGTCGTAGGTCTCGCCGACGTGCGTCTTGTAGGGCAGCTCGTCCGGGGTGAGCAGGTTGCGCCGGCGCAGCTCGACGCGATCGATGCCCATCTCGCGCGCGGCCTTCTCGATCAGCCGCTCGATGAGGTAGTTGCCTTCGGGGCGTCCGGCGCCGCGATACGCGCCGGTCGCCATGGTGTTGGTGAGCACACCTTTGCAGCGGTAGTCCACAACCGGCACGCGATACGCCGAGGTCGCGACCTTGGCGACCATGGCGAGCGGGATCATCGCCGAGGAGCCGACCGGCACCGAGCCGATGTTGGCCAGCATCTCCATGCGCAGCGCGAGGATGCGGCCGTCGCGGTCGAGCGCCAGCGCCGCCGTGTAGTGCTGGTCGCGCGCCATGTGCGCGGCGAGGAACTCCTCGCTGCGGTCGGCGCGCCACTTCACCGGGCGGCCGAGCTTGCGCGCCGCGTAGCACACCAGCGCGTCCTCCGGCGTGACGCCGGTCTTCATGCCGAAGCCGCCGCCGATGTCGCCGTTCACCAGGCGGAACTCGGCCGGCTTGGCGCCGAACACCGCTCCCAGCAGCTCGCGCGCCGCGGTCGGGGTCTGGTTCTGGGTGTACAGCGTGGTGCGGCCGCCTTCATGCACGCCGATCGCGCAGCGCGGCTCCATCGCGAGCGCATTCAGCCGCTGGTTGTGCAGCTCGATGCGCGTCACGTGCGCGGCGCCGGCAATCGCCTGGTCGACTTTCGCGGCATCCCCGTAACGCGTCTCGGCGGAGACATTTCCCGGCGCCTGCTCCCACAGCAGCGGCGCGCCGGGCTTGACCGCGGCGCGCGGATCGACCACGCACGGCAGGTCCTGGTACTCGATCGCCACCAGGTCGGCCGCGTCCTGCGCCTGCTGCCGGGTCTCGG
>Ga0068867_100000418_pt1 | contig 28381 bp, 25 predicted proteins | sample KBSMisM32_FD_65649 | JGI IMG/M metagenome (GOLD analysis project Ga0068867, IMG submission 65649) | Miscanthus rhizosphere microbial communities from Kellogg Biological Station, Michigan, USA - KBS Miscanthus M3-2 | ecosystem: Host-associated > Plants > Roots > Rhizosphere > Soil ...
CTGGATGATCCACAGGTCCTGGCGCGCGTCGCCGGGCGGGTTGACCGCCTGGCGCCCGATCTGCACCAGCCGGTCGGTGTTGGTGAAGCTGCCGGTCTTCTCGGGGAACGCGCTGGCGGGCAGGATCACGTCGGCCAGGTAGGCGGTCTCGGTCAGGAAGATGTCCTGCACGACCAGGTGCTCGAGCGCGGCCAGCGCCGCGCGCGCATGGTTGGCGTCGGGGTCGGACATCGCCGGGTTCTCGCCCATCACGTACATGCCGCGCACGCCGCCGTGCTGGATCGCGTGCATGACCTCGACCACGGTCAGCCCGGGCTGGTCGTCCAGCGTGCCCGGGGCGAGCTGCCAGGCCTGCTCGAAGCGCGCCCGGGTGGCCGGGTTGCTCACGTGCTGGTAGTCGGGCAGCATCATCGGGATCAGCCCGGCGTCGGAGGCGCCCTGCACGTTGTTCTGCCCGCGCAGCGGATGCAGCCCCGTGCCGGGGCGCCCGATCTGCCCCGTCATCAGCGCCAGCGCGATCAGGCAGCGCGCGTTGTCGGTGCCGTGCACGTGCTGGGACACGCCCATGCCCCACAGGATCATCGAGGCCTTGGCGGTGGCGTACAGCCGCGCGACCTCGCGGATGGTCTCGGCATCGATGCCGCAGATCGGCGCCATCAGCTCCGGGCTGTAGCCCTCGACGTTCTGGCGCAGCTCGTCGTAGCCGATGGTGCGGCTGGCGATGAACTCGGCGTCGACCAGGTTCTCGCTGACGATCACGTGCATCATCGCGTTGAGCAGCGCCACGTCGGTGTCGGGCTTGAACTGCAGGTAGCGGTGCGCCAGGCGCGCCAGCTCGGAGCGGCGCGGGTCGCACACGATGAGCCGGGTGCCGTTGTGCACCGCGTTCTTGATCCAGGTCGCCGCCACCGGGTGGTTCACGGTCGGGTTGGCGCCGATGATGATCACCACCTCGGCCTTGGTGACGTCCATCACCGGGTTGGACACCGCGCCGGAGCCGATGCCCTCGAGCAGCGCGACCACGCTGGAGGCGTGGCACAGCCGGGTGCAGTGGTCGACGTTGTTGCTGCCGAAGCCGGTGCGCACGAGCTTCTGGAACAGGTAGGCCTCTTCGTTGCTGCCCTTGGCCGAGCCGAAGCCGGCCAGCGCCTTCTTGCCGTGGGTGTCGCGGATCTGCGCGAGCTTGCCGCCGGCCAGCGCCAGGGCCTCGTCCCAGCTGGCCTCGCGGAACACCTCGAGCACGCGGTCCGGGTCCATCACGGCGTCGCCGCGCTTGGGCGCGTCGGCGCGGCGGATCAGCGGCACGGTCAGGCGCTGCGGGTGGTGCGCGTAGTCGAAGCCGTAGCGCCCCTTGACGCACAGCCGGCCATGGTTGGCCGGGCCGTCGCGGCCGTTGACGTACAGGATCTTGTCGTCCTTGACGTTGTAGGTGAGCTGGCAGCCCACGCCGCAGTACGGGCACACCGAGTCGACCTGCTTGTCGGGCACGGCCAGCGCGACCTCGCGCGCGGGCATCAGCGCGCCGGTCGGGCAGGCCTGCACGCATTCGCCGCAGGCCACGCAGGTGGAGCCGCCCATCGGGTCGTCCATGTCGAACACGATCTTGGCCTGCGCGCCGCGCCCGGCCAGGCCGATGACGTCGTTGACCTGCTCGTCGCGGCAGGCGCGCAGGCAGCGCGTGCACTGGATGCAGGCGTCCAGGTTGACCGCGATCGCCGGGTGCGACAGATCCGCCTGCACGCGCTCGCGCGGTGCGAAGCGCGGCTTGCCCACGCCGAGCCGCTCGGCCCATTCGTCGACCTCGTTGTGGCGGGTGTGCGCCGCCTCGGGCAGGTCGGACTGCAGCAGCTCGAGCACGAGCTTCTGGGACTTGACCGCGCGCTCACTGTCGGTCGTGACCTTCATGCCGGCGGTGGGGGTGCGGCAGCACGAGGCGGCGAGCACGCGCTCGCCGGCGATCTCGACCATGCAGGAGCGGCAGTTGCCCACGGACTGGAGGCCGTCCTTGTGGCAAAGGTGCGGGATCGCGATGCCTTGTTCCTTGGCGATCTCGAGCAGGCTCTGGTCGGCGCGCGCGCTGACGGCGCGGCCGTTGAGCTCGAAGCTGACGGCGGGCGAGTCGAGCTGGGCGAGTTCGGCGCGGGTGATGGCATTCATGGGGCGTTCATCCGTTGCGGTTCGGCGAGCTCGTGCGGGAAGTACTTGACGACGCAGTCGATCGGGTTCGGCGCGGCCTGGCCGAGGCCGCAGATGGAGGCGTCGCGCATCACGGCGGACAGCTCGGCGAGCAGTTCGAGGTCCCACTGGGGCTGCGCGATCAGCGCGGCAGCCTTGGCGGTGCCGCTGCGGCACGGGGTGCACTGGCCGCAGGACTCATGCTCGAAGAAGCGCATGGTGTTGCGCGCGGCCTGCACCGCGCTGTCGTGCTCGGACAGCACGACGACGGCGGCCGAGCCGATGAAGCAGCCGTAGGGCTGCAGGGTGTCGAAGTCGAGCGGGATCTGGTTCAGCGTGGCCGGCAGGATGCCGCCGGAGGCGCCGCCGGGCAGGTAGGCGTAGAAGGTGTGGCCGTCGAGCATGCCGCCGCAGTGCTCGTCGATCAGGGCCTGGATGGTGATGCCGGCCGGCGCGAGCTTGACGCCGGGGTGCCTGACGCGCCCGGAGACCGAGAACGAGCGCAGGCCCTTGCGGCCGTTGGCGCCGTGCGCGGCGAACCAGGCGCCGCCCTTGGCGAGGAGCTCGCGCACCCAGTACAGGGTCTCGAAGTTGTGCTCCAGGGTCGGGCGCCCGAACAGGCCGACCTGGGCGACGTAGGGCGGGCGCAGGCGCGGCAGGCCGCGCTTGCCTTCGATGGATTCGATCATCGCGGACTCTTCGCCGCAGATGTAGGCGCCGGCCCCGCGGCGCAGGCTGATCGGGGGCATGGCGGCCATGATGTCGGCCAGGGCGGGGTCGGCGCGCAGCCGCTCGAGCTCGGCCTGCAGGATGGCGCGGCAGCCGTGGTATTCGTCGCGCAGGTAGATGTAGATCTGGCTGATGCCCACGGCCCAGGCGGCGATGAGCATGCCTTCGAGGAAGCGGTGCGGGTCGCGCTCGAGCAGCACGCGGTCCTTGAAGGTGCCGGGCTCGCCTTCATCGATGTTGACGGCCATCAGGCGCGGGGCGGCTTCGGCGCGCACGATGCGCCATTTGCGCCCTGCCGGGAAGCCGGCGCCGCCGAGGCCGCGCAGGCCGGCGTCTTCGAGGGTCTGGATGACGGATTCGACGTCGTGCCGGCCGGCCAGGCAGTCGTGCAGCAGCGCGTAGCCGCCGTCGGCGCGGTAGGCGGCGAGGTCGATGTAGGCCTCGGGCTCGTGCGTGACGGCCTGGGCTTGCACGGTCTGGACGACGGCCTCGGCGCTCGCGTGCGGCACGGGGTTCTGGCCGACCGCGACCGCGGGTGCCTGCTCGCAGCGGCCGATGCAGGGCGCGGGGATCACGCGCACGTCGCGGCCGAGCAGCGCGGGCAGCCGGGCGAGCAGCTCGCGCGCGCCGGCGAGCTCGCAGGACAGGCCGTCGCACACGCGCACGGTCAGCGCCGCGGGGGCGCTCTGGCCTTCCTTGACGATGTCGAAGTGGTGGTAGAAGCTCGCGACTTCGTAGACCTCGGTCTGCGCCAGGCGCATCTCCTGCGCGAGCGCGGCCAGGTGCGCCGCCGACAGGTGGCCGTAGCGGTCCTGCAGCTTGTGCAGGTGCTCGATCAGCAGGTCGGCCGCGCGCGATTCGTCGCCCAGCAGTGCCTGCACTTCGGCCAGCGCCGCAGGCTCGACGCGCCGCCCCTTGGGCGCCTGGCGCTTGCGCTGCTTGCTGCTGTCCAGCAGGGCGATCGGGATCACGGGGTGGTTCATCGTCGGTCCTGGGGATGCGGTCGTCAGATCACGCGTTCTTCACGCAGCGCCGCGATCTCGGCTTGGCTGTAGCCGAGCTGCTCGAGCACCTCGATGGTGTGCTCGCCGAGCAGCGGCGAGCGGGTCACGTCGGTCGGGCTGTCGGACATCTTGATCGGGTTGCCCACCGTCAGGTACTTGCCACGCGTCGGGTGATCGACCTCGACGATCGTGCCGCTGGCGCGCAGCGACGGCTCCTCGGCGATCTCCTTCATCGACAGGATCGGGCCGCACGGGATGTCGTACTGGTTCAGGATGTCCATCGCCTCGAACTTCGTCTTCGTCATCGTCCACTTCTCGATGCGCGCGAAGATCGGCTTCAGGTGCAGCAGCCGCGCCGCCGGCGTCGCGAAGGCCTCGTCGGTGATCCAGTCTTCTTCGCCGATCACCTTGCACACGGCCGGCCAGACCGCGCCTTGCGTGATGAAGTAGATGTAGGCGTTCGGGTCGGTCTCCCAGCCCTTGCACTTCAGGATCGAGCCGGGCTGGCCACCGCCCGACGCATTGCCGGCGCGCGGCACCGCGTCGCCGAACTTGCCGTCGGGGTACTGCGGGAACTCGTGCAGCGTGTGGGTGCGCTCCAGCCGCTGCTGGTCGCGCAGCTTGACGCGGCACAGGTTCAGCACCGCGTCCTGCATCGGCGCGAGCACCTTCTGGCCGCGGCCGGTGTTGTGGCGCTGCAGCAGCGCCGCGAGGATGCCGAGCGCGAGGTGCAGCCCGGTGCCGCTGTCGCCGATCTGCGCGCCGGTGACCATCGGCGGGCCGTCGTCGAAGCCGGTCGTCGAGGCCGAGCCGCCGGCGCACTGGGCGACGTTCTCGTAGACCTTGCAGTCTTCGTACTTGCCGGGGCCGAAGCCCTTGACCGACGCGACCACCATCTTCGGATTCAGCTCGTTGATGCGCTCCCAGCTGAAGCCCATGCGGTCGAGCGCGCCGGGCGCGAAATTCTCGACCAGCACGTCGCACTGCCTGATCAGGGTCTCGAGCACCTGCTTGCCCTTGGGCTTCTTGGTGTCGATCGTGATCGAGCGCTTGTTGTGGTTGAGCATCGTGAAGTACAGGCTGTCGACACCCGGGATGTCGCGCAGCTGGCCGCGCGTGGCGTCGCCTTCGCCGGCGCGCTCGACCTTGATCACGTCGGCGCCGAACCAGGCCAGCAGTTGCGTGCAGGTCGGGCCCGACTGCACGTGCGTGAAGTCGAGGATCCGGTAACCATCCAGGGCCTTGCTCATGGGTCTCTCCGCGTTGTCATGGATCTGTGGTGAGCGGCGTCAGGGGCTCACTGCCGCGACTTTGGCCTCGGCTTCGGCGAGGCGCTTGCGCAGCGCGCGGTCGTCGTTGAAGCGCACCGTCTCGTCGCGGATGACCGCGACGATCGCATCGACCTTGTTCTCGGGCGTGAACAACATCGCCACCGTGAAGGCGATCGACATCGCGCGGCCATCCTTGTGCGTCGCCGGTACGCGCAGCAGGTCGTTGCCGTACTTGGTCGTGCCGGTGGCCATCGACTTGTGATAGCCCTCCCAGTGGCGGTTGCGCAAGCGCTCGGGGGTGATCAGATCGAGCGACTGGCCGAGCGCCTCTTCTTCGGTGTAGCCGAACATGCGTTGCGCGCCCGGGTTCCACAGCACGATCGCGCCGCTCGCGTCGGACGCGATGACCGCGTCGCCGATCGCGGCGACGAGCTGCTGGCAATCGATGGTCGTCTTCATCTGTGTGTCTCCAGTGGTTCGGAATCGACTCTAGCTGCATCAACAAAAACGGCACCCTTCGGGCGCCGTCCTTGCTAGCACAGCGGCCCGAATTCAGTACATCAAACCGCCTGGGCCGCGTGCAGTTCCTTGATCTGCGACGGCGTGTAGCCGAGGTCGGCCAGCACTTCGTCGGTGTGCTCGCCGAGCAAGGGCGAGCCGGTGATCTCGGGCGTCAGGTCGGAGAACTTGATCGGGCTGCCCACCGTCAGGTAGGTGCCGCGCTCCTTGTGCGGCACCTCGGCGATCGTGCCGCTGGCGCGCAGCGAGGGATCGTTCGCGAGCTCCTTCATCGTCAGCACCGGCGCGCACGGGATGTCGAACTTGCGCAGGATGTCGACCGCCTCGAACTTGGTCTTGTCGGCCAGCCAGGTCTCGATCGTGCCGAAGATGTCCATGATGTGCGGCTGGCGCGCCTTGGCCGTGGTGTAGGCCGGGTCGCTGATCCACTCGGGCTTGCCGATCGCCTTGCAGATCGGCTCCCAGGCATGGCCCTGCACCGTGAAGTAGATGTAGGCGTTCGGGTCGGTCTCCCAGCCCTTGCACTTCAGGATCCAGCCCGGCTGGCCGCCGCCACCGGCATTGCCGCCACGCGGCACGACATCGCTGAACGTGCCGTGCGGGTACTGCGGGTATTCCTCGAGGTAGCCGAGCTTGTCGAGGCGCTGCTGGTCGCGCAGCTTGACGCGGCACAGGTTCAGCACGCTGTCTTGCATCGAGACCGCGACCTTCTGGCCCTTGCCGGTCTTCTCGCGGCCGATGATGGCCGTCAGGATGCCGATCGCCAGGTGCATGCCGGTGTTGCTGTCGCCGAGCGCCGCGGCGCTGATCGTCGGCGGGCCGTCCCACCAGCCGGTGGTCGAGGCCGAGCCGCCGGCGCACTGCGCGACGTTCTCGTAGACCTTCAGGTCGTCGTAGTGGTGGCCGTCGCTGAAGCCCTTGACCGAGGCGACGATCATCTTCGGGTTCAGCTCGTTGATGCGCTCCCAGGTGAAGCCCATGCGGTCGAGCGCACCGGGGCCAAAGTTCTCGACCAGCACGTCGCATTCGCGGATCAGGGTCTCGAGCACCTGCTTGCCCTCGGGCTTCTTGGTGTCCAGGGTCAGCGAGCGCTTGTTGCTGTTGAGCATCGTGAAGTACAGCGCGTCGACACCCGGGATGTCACGCAGCTGCGTGCGGGTCACGTCGCCCGAACCGGGGCGCTCGACCTTGATCACGTCGGCGCCGAACCACGCCAGCATCTGGGTGCAGGCCGGGCCGGCCTGTACATGGGTGAAGTCGATGATCTTGATGCCGTCGAGGGGTTTGGTGCTCATATGAGTGCTCCTTTGTCGTGACTGGAAGAGTTACTTTTTCTTCGCCGCGCTCTGCGGGTTCAGACTGGTGATGCGGCCGCTCTCGGTGCCCGCGGTCTCGTCGATGACGGCGTTGATCAGCGTCGGCTGCCCGCTCGCGACCGCCTCGCTCAGCGCCTGGCGCAGCTCGGCCGGGGTCGTCGCGGTGACACCCACGCCGCCGAAGGCCTGCATCATCAGGTCGTAGCGCGCGTTCTTGACGAACACCGTCGGCGCCACGTCGGTGCCGCCCGAGCCGTTGACGTCGATGCCGCGGTAGATGCCGTTGTTGTTGAAGACGATCACGCAGACCGGCAGCTTGTAGCGGCAGATCGTCTCGACCTCCATGCCGCTGAAGCCGAAGGCGCTGTCGCCCTCGATCGCGATCACCGGCTTGCCGGTGACCACCGCGGCGGCCACCGAGAAGCCCATGCCGATGCCCATGATTCCCCAGGTGCCCACGTCGAGGCGCTTGCGCGGCTCGTACATGTCGACGATGCTGCGCGCGAAGTCGAGCGTGTTCGCGCCCTCGTTGACGACGATCGCATCGGGGCGCGCCTTGACCTGCTCGCGGATCACGTTCAGCGCACTGTGGAAGTTCATCGGCGACGGGTTCAGCGCCAAGGTCGCGGCCATCTTCGACTGGTTCTTGTCGCGCCGGTCGGCGATGCCGCCGGTCCAGTCGGCCGGCGGCTTGGCCCAGTTCGGGCCCATGCCGGCGAGCAGCGCCGCGACGCACGAGCCGATGTCGCCGATCAGCGGCGCATCGATGGCGACGTTGCTGTCGGCTTCGGTCGGCGAGATGTCGATCTGGATGAACTTCTTCGGGCCCTTGTCCTGCGCCCAGGTCTTGCCCTTGCCGTGCGACAGCAGCCAGTTCAGCCGTGCGCCGACCAGCAGCACGACATCGGCTTCGGCCAGCACGTACGAGCGCGCGGCCGAGGCCGACTGCCCGTGCGTATCGGGCAGCAGGCCCTTGGCCATCGACATCGGTAGGTACGGGATGCCGGACGTCTCGACCAGCGCGCGGATGTCGGCATCGGCCTGCGCATAGGCGGCGCCCTTGCCGAGCAGGATCAGCGGGCGCTTCGCGCCCTTCAGAAGATCGAGCGCGCGCTGCACCGAATCGGGTGCCGGCAGCTGCTTCGGTGCCGGGTCGACGACCTTGATCAGCGAGGCCTGGCCGGCCGCGGCATCCATCGTCTGCGCGAACAGCTTGGCCGGCAGGTCGAGGTACACGCCGCCCGGACGACCCGACAGCGCCGAGCGGATCGCGCGCGCCACGCCGACGCCGATGTCCTGCGCGTGCAGCACGCGGAAGGCCGCCTTGCACAGCGGCTTGGCGATCGCGAGCTGGTCCATCTCTTCGTAGTCGCCCTGCTGCAGGTCGACGATCTCGCGCTCGCTCGAGCCGCTGATCAGGATCATCGGGAAGCAGTTGGTCGTGGCGTTGGCCAGCGCGGTCAGGCCGTTCAGGAAGCCCGGCGCCGACACGGTCAGGCAGATGCCGGGCTTCTGGGTCAGGAAGCCGGCCGCCGCGGCGGCGTTGCCGGCGTGCTGCTCATGACGGAACGAGATCACGCGCATGCCTTCGGTCTGCGCCATCCGGGTCAGGTCGGTGATCGGGATGCCCGGCACGCCGAAGATCGTGTCGATGCCGTTCAGCTTCAGCGCATCGATGACCAGATGGAACCCATCGGTCATTGCGGCGGGGGTGGCGGCGTCGCTAGCCATGTCGAGAGGCTCTTCCTTCAGAACTGCGGACATGCATGTCTCCGGTTCGTGGTTCGTGTGTGGCGCTGGACCGTCGCCCGCTGGCGCACGGGGTAAAGCGCTGTGGATATGGTTCGAAACTATGGTTCAGAGGGTCGATTCGGGCCGATGACCGCGGTCAACTTTTGCGAAAAAGACCCACCGGGGAGCGCCGGACAACACCACCGTACGACGCTCTTGACCCGGGTCAGGCTCCGGCCTGCCGGCTCATGTGGGCCCGTCGCATCGGCTTCAGCACGAACCAGGCGAGCAGCGCGGCGATGGCGTTCATCACGCTGGCGACGATGAACACCGTGTGCCAGCTGCCGGTCGCGGCGGCGAGCACGCTGGACAGCGGCACCAGCAGCGATGCCGTGCCCTTGGCCGTGTAGAGCAAGCCGGCGTTGGCCGCCGCGTACTTGGAGCCGAAGGTGTCGGCGCAGGTCGACGGGAACAGGCTGTAGATCTCGCCCCAGGCGAAGAACACCAGGCCGGTCAGGATCACGAACGCGACCGGGTTCTGGCCGAAGTTGTAGAGCGCCAGGATGCCGACCGCCTCGAGCGCGAACGCGATGAACATCGTCGGCTCGCGCCCGATCTGGTCGGAGACCCAGCCGAAGAACGGCCGCGTCAGCCCGTTCAGGACCCGGTCGATCGCCAGCGCGAAGGTCAGCGCCGGCAGCATCAGGCCCATGATGTTGACCGGCACGTCGCCAATCTTGAAGTCCTTGGCGATCGGGCCGAGCTGCGCGGTGGCCATCAGGCCGCCGGCCGCCACCATCACGAACATCAGGTACATGACCCAGAACACCGGCTGGCGCAGCACCTCGCCGGGGCTGTAGTCGCGCTTGGACTGCTGCACATTGATGTTCGAGATGCCGGTCATCTTCTTGTGCTCGGGCGCGCGGGTCAGGAACAGCGCGAGCAGGAACACGATCACGCCCTGGCCGATGCCGAAGTACAGGAACGCCGCCTCGTAGCCGTCGGACTTGATGAAGGCCGAGATCGGCACGATCGTCAGCGCGGAGCCGGCGCCGAAGCCGGCGGCCGTCAGCCCCGCGGCGAGGCCACGGCGGTCCGGGAACCACTTCAGTGCGTTGCCGACGCAGGTGCCGTAGACCGCGCCGGCGCCGATGCCGCCGATCGCCGCGGCGATGTACAGCATGGTCAGCGAGCCGGCATACGAGTTCAGCACCCAACCCAGACCGCAGAGCACGCCGCCGGCGAGCACGACCGGGCGCGGGCCGAACTTGTCGACCAGGTAGCCTTCGATCGGCACCAGCCAGGTTTCGGTGAGCACGAAGATCGTGAACGCCACCTGGATGGCGGCGCGGCTCCAGCCGTGCTTCTCGGAAATCGGGTTGACGAATAACGTCCAGCCGTATTGCAGATTGGCGATCATGGCCATGCACACGATGCCCATCACCAGCTGGCCCCAACGGTGCATGGGATGCGGGGTGACCCCCGCCGCGAGGCGTGCGCCTGCACTTGCAGCGATTGATTGATTCACGATGTCTCCTGACGAAGATGGCTTGATCACGATCGCCGGCTAGCGGGCGGATGCATCGCGATCAGGTATGAAAAAGATCTCGGCGCTTGAGCAGATGAGTCGCACGACCAAGTGAGCTGCTGTCTGAACACGGCAGGCTCCCGATGGAGCCCTGCCCGTCCCGCACAACGGCACTGCGGGATGGCGTTCAGTGTCACGCCAGGGGTGGTGCGCCGCTCTTGACCGCGGTCATGGACTAGGGGAAGTACCAATGCCGCAAAGGGCCGGCGGGATCGCTTTCGGGCCGCGGCCGGTGCAATGCAGGCTGCGCGAAGCAGCGCACTATCATTCGCAACCAATGACATCCGTAGCCAAACACCGGGCCCGCAACATCGTCCATGTTCAGCTGAGTCAGAACGTCGTGCTGAAGGAAATGACCGATGCCGAGCGCGACGTGCTGGAGCAGCATCTGGACATCGTCGACTGCGCCAAGGGCGAGTACCTGCTGCACCAGGGTGTGCACGACATGGAGCAGTACTTCGTGCTCGACGGCATCCTGAAGCGCGTGGTCTCGAACGCCGAGGCCAAGGAGATGATCCTGCGCTTCGCCGGCGAGCGCGACATCGAGACCAGCTACGCCGCCTGGCGTCTGAACACCCCCGCGCCCTACAGCATCGTCTGCGTCACCAAGGCGCGGGTGGCGCGGCTGCCGATGCAACAGTGGGTCGAGTTCATGGACGCGCACCCGCGCTTCAAGGCGAGCTTCGAGTACGAGGTGATGCGGCTGATGAGCGAGATCATGGCGCACACGATCACGCTGCACCTGCTCGACGCACCGGGGCGGGTGCGGCGCTTCTTCCGCAAGCATGCGGAGCTCGCCGACCACATCCCGAAGAAGGAGCTCGCGGCCTACCTGAACCTGGCCGCCGAGACGCTGAGCCGCCTCAAGCAGCAGGGCAAGATCTAGCCGCTGAGACGTCAATACTTGGCGGAGGCGAACAGGCGCGAACCCGCCATCGTGCGCAGCTGGTTGTCGACGCTCTTCACGTTCGCGAGGGTGCCGGTGACCGCTTCGCTAGCCTGCTTCTCGCGCGCGTCGGCGACGATGCCGCGCAGCACGACATGGCCGTCCCGGCTGTCGATCGTGATGCTGACGCCGCGGGTCGATTCATCGGCGCGCAAGGCCGAGCGCACATGCGCCTGCAGTGCCATGTCCCTCAGCAGCGCGACCGACGCCGCGGTCTCGGCGAACTCGGGCCGCAGCGCCAGCACGCGGATCTGCTGCACGCAGCTGTCGACCGACAAGCGCTCGGTGTTGAGCACCAGGTCATAGAGCAGCGGATCGCCCCAGGTCACGCCGAACTGCTCGTGCATGCGCGCGGCATGCGCCTGATCGCTGCGCCGGATCTCGTCTTCGGCGGAGCCCGCGTCATCGGTGTCGAGGTGCGCCATCAGCCACGCGACGCGCTGCTTCAGCGGTCGCGTGACGCGCACGCAGACGACGTGCGGCACCGGATGCAGCAGGCAGGTTGCGCCCCAGCCGCGCAGCACGACATTGCCGCGCGCGGCGGTCTCCAGCACCTCCTCGGCGGTGTAGACCGCCAGGCTGGCGCGGTCGGTGCGCAGGCGTTCGAGCGGGCCGGCGTTGCCTTCGCGCAGCCGGTTGATCAGGCTCTTCGGAACGTGCATCTTCTGCGCCACGTGTTCGGCCACTTCATGGCGCATCGTGTCGAGCTGCAGTTCCGTGGCGAGTTGCGCCGCGACATCCTTGGCGAGCGAGCCCATTTCCTGGGTCAGCGCAATGACGGGCATGGCAGGCTCCTGTTCAGTCCACCGGCTGCTGCGCGGCGAGTTCATTGATCTTCGGCGGGCGAATCATCGCGATCACCCTGGAGATCAGCGGCCAGAGCAGCATCAGCAGCGCCAGCGTCGTGATCGAGCCGACCAGCGGGTTCGACCACATGATGGAAACCTCGCCCTGCGAGACCAGCATCGCCTGGCGGAACGAGTCTTCGGCCTTGTCGCCCAGCACCAGCGCCAGCACCAGCGGCGCGAGCGGGTAGTCGAGCTTCTTGAAGACGTAGCCGATGACGCCGAAGCCGAGCATGAACCAGATGTCGAGCATCGCGTTGTGCACCGTGTAGGCGCCGATCGCGCAGATCACGACGATCACCGGCGCGATGATCGAGAACGGGATGCGCAGGATCGACGCGAACAGCGGCACCGTCGACAGCACGACGATCAGGCCGGCGAGATTGCCCAGGTACATGCTGGCGATCAGGCCCCAGACGAAATCCTTCTGCTCGACGAACAACAGCGGCCCGGGCTGCAGGCCCCAGATCAGCAACCCGCCGAGCAGCACCGCCGCGGTCGGCGAGCCGGGGATGCCCAGCGCCAGCATCGGCAGCAGCGCGCTGGTGCCGGCGGCATGCGCCGCGGTCTCGGGCGCGATCACGCCCTCGATCTCGCCGGTGCCGAACTTCGCCCCGGTCTTCGACATCTTCTTCGCCAGGCCATAGCTCATGAACGAGGCCGGCGTCGCGCCGCCCGGCGTGATGCCCATCCAGATGCCGACCAGCGAGCTGCGCAGCGACGTGACCCAGTAGCGCGGCAGTTCCTTCCAGGTCTCCCACACGACCTTGGCGTTGATGCGGGCCGACTTGCCCTGGAAGTTCAAGCCCTCCTCCATCGACAGCAGGATCTCGCCGATGCCGAACAGGCCGATCACCGCGATCAGGAAGTCGAAGCCGCGCATCAGCTCGCTCTGGCCGAAGGTCAGGCGCAGCTGGCCGGTCACGGTGTCCATGCCGACCGCGGCCAGCGCGAAGCCGAGCGCCATCGCGATCAGGATCTTGAAGGGCGAGCCCTTGCCCATGCCGACGAAGCTGCAGAACGTCAGCAGGTAGACCGCGAAGAACTCGGGCGCGCCGAACTTCAGCGCGAACTTGGCGACGAGCGGCGCCAGGAACGTGATCGGCCGTGGGGGCGCGACGGCCGTGCAATGCCCAAGCGAAGGGGTTTACCCTATTTGCGGGTTTACCCTATAATCTTGCCAACCCGATAGTCAGCACACAGGAGATCGTCCATGTCCACCACGACCAGCGCCACCTTCAAGCCCTCGGCCCAGACCTCGGATGCCGCTCGCGTGTTGCGCGATATTTTCGAAGCGACTCCGCTGTACATCTTCTGGACCGCCGCGAAGCAAGCGCTGCAGCAGTCGGCGCGCTGAGCCCGGCGTTTGGCAACGACACCGCGCGCTAGCGGGTGTCGGCTGCATCGGCCCCAGAAAGACAAACCCCTCTGTCTTTCGAGCAGAGGGGCGGGTGGCTCTCGCCACCATTTGGGGCTCCGGAGGAATAAGGTCCGGGGCTCCTTGAGCGCAGTGACTGCGCCAGTGGGGTTGCCTGCATGCAGGCCTTCCAAACTTAGAGCACGCGAGCCGGCCCTTCAAGCGCCGCAGACTATCGCCTGCCCTCTTGTCACGCCGCCGGTTTCATGATGGTGTCCACCAGGTCGCGCATCCGTCGTTCGACGGCGGGCTCCATGTGAATCGGGCGGCCCCACTCGCGGGTAGTTTCGCCGGGCCACTTGTGGGTGGCGTCCAGGCCCATCTTGCCGCCCAGGCCGCTGACCGGTGACGCGAAATCGAGGTAGTCGATCGGCGTGTTGTCGACCAGGGTCGTGTCGCGCACAGGGTCCATGCGCGTCGTGATCGCCCAGATCACTTCCTTCCAGTCGCGGATGTCCACGTCGTCGTCGGTCACGACGATGAACTTGGTGTACATGAACTGGCGCAGAAAGCTCCAGATGCCGAACATCACCCGCTTCGCGTGACCGGCGTAGCTCTTCTTGATGCTGACGATCGCCATGCGATAGCTGCAGCCTTCGGGCGGCAGATAGAAATCGGCAATCTCGGGAAACTGCTTTTGAAGGATCGGCACGAACACCTCGTTCAGCGCCACGCCCAGAATCGCCGGCTCGTCCGGCGGCTTGCCGGTGTAGGTCGAGTGATAGATCGGATCGCGACGCTGGGTCAGCCGCGCGATCTCGAAAACCGGGAACCAGTCCTGCTCGTTGTAGTAGCCGGTATGGTCGCCGAACGGCCCTTCGAGCGCATGAAGATAGCCGCCGATCTCCTTCAACTTCACGCCGTGTTCGCTCATGCCGGCGAAACCTGGGGATGCCGGCGGTATGTGGCCTTCGAGCACGATCTCGGCGCCGGCCGGCACCTGCAGCATCACACCGGCATCGCCGACACCGGCTTCGACGACTTCGGTTCGGCTGCCCCGCAGCAGCCCGGCGAACTGGTACTCCGACAAGGTGTCCGGCACAGGCGTCACGGCGCCGAGGATCGTCGCCGGGTCGGCGCCCAGCGCAACCACGATCGGGAACGGCTGGCCGGGCTTTTGCAGCGCAAAGTCGCGGAAGTCGAGCGCGCCGCCGCGGTGCGCGAGCCAGCGCATGATGACCTGATGGCGAGCGATCACCTGCTGACGGTAGATGCCGAGGTTCTGGCGTTGGCGCGCGCCCGGCGCGCCCTGCGGGCCACGCGTGACGACAAGGCCCCACGTGATCAGGGGGCCGGCGTCATCAGGCCAGCAAATCTGCACCGGGAGCGACCCGAGGTCGACATCGGGACCTTCAAAGACCGTCTCCTGACACGCCGCATGGCGTACCAGCGCGGGCTTCATGTCCCACAGTGCCTTGGCCATATGCAGTATTTTGCCGGCGTCTTTCAGGCCCCGCGGCGGCTCGGGCTCCTTCAGGCTCGCGAGCAGGCGGCCAACATCGCGCAGTTCCCCGACCTCCCCGGCGCCCATTCCCATCGCGACCCGCCGCGGCGTACCGAACAGGTTTGTCAACGCTGATATTTTGTAACCGGCGGGCTGCTGGAACCACAGCGCCGGCCCGGCGGCGCGCAGAACGAAGTCACTGACCGCTGTCATCTCCAGCCGCGTCGACACTGCCTCGCTGACCCGCCTGAGTTCTCCGGCCCGTTCCAGGCCGTCCATAAAGTCACGCAAGTCCCGGTATTTCATACAATTTTGTAATTACATTTTCAATTGTTAGTCTTGACTAGTTATGAAGACGCTTGTTAGATTTCGTCTCTCACTGGATCGATAGGGATAACCCTTGGTCCCGCGCCGCGGCGCGGGTCCGTCGATTTCCCGGCTGTGGGGGTGGCGAGCAATGCGCCGCCATCAAGCAGCCACCAAATTATCGCCGTCGTGTTCATGGCGCCCGGTCCCCAGACCGCGCACAGACCGGACCGAGGGGCGAGGAGGAGGTAGATATGACATTGCGCCGATTGACATTGGCGGCGCGCCGGTCGCGCACCGCTGCGGCCGATGCGGCTTCGGTGTTCCTGCGCGACGTCGGGCACGGCTTGCTCGAGGTCAGCCACAACACACTCGCTCTGATCGGCCTGATGCTGGCCGCAGTATTGGTGTTTACCGCGGGCCGGGCCGACATCCGCCACGAGGTCGAGGCCTGGACGCTCGGTTGGCTGCAGGCTCGCCAGGAAGCCCGTGAACTGCCGCCCAGCGCCGATGCGGCGCTCGCCGCCTACCTGAGCGAACCCGATGCCGTCGCCCGTGCCACCGCGTCGGATCCGCGCGAACTCAGCCGCCAGCAGGCCGCGGTCGCGAAATGGCTGTCGCAACGCTACCGGGTCGCCCCCGAGCCCGTGAGCCGGCTGGTGCAGGAAGCCTGGAACGTCGGACGCAAGGCCAGCCTCGACCCGACCCTGATCCTCGCGATCATGGCGGTGGAGTCGAGCTTCAACCCGTTCGCGCAGAGCTCGGTCGGTGCCCAGGGCTTGATGCAGGTCATGACCAAGGTCCACAACGACAAGTACGAAGCCTTTGGCGGCAATCACGCGGCCTTCGATCCGGTGACGAACCTGCGCGTCGGCGTGCAGGTCTTGAAGGAGTGCATCACGCGCGCCGGCAGCCTGGAAGCCGGGCTGCGCTTCTATGTCGGCGCGGCCAATCTCGCTGAAGACGGCGGCTACGCGGTCAAGGTGCTGAGCGAGCAGAACGCGCTGCGCCTCGTGGCCGACGGCAAGAGTGTGCCGACGCGGCCTGCGGCAACGACGAATGCCGCCGCCCCCGCGGCGCCGAAGCCGGACGCGACGCCCGCCGCGCCCGAGGCGGCGCGTTCGCCCGACCAGGTCGCGATGCTGCGCTGAGCGTGTCTTGCCTGCTCCGCTACACTGACGGGGCTGCGCGACTGGCGATGCGGCCCCACTCCTTCGAGCCGGGGCCTGAGGTGGGTTACCACCGGGAAGCGCGGTCGGTGCCTGTGAGGCAGGCGCCGTTCAGCCGTTCGCCTGGGCAGCCCCGTGGTCGCGTGCGGCCTGCGCGCGATGACGCCCCGGGGACTCCGCATGAAGAGGACTGCCAACCATGTTTGACCGCGCCCAATCAACGATCGCCCATGTCGACCCCGATCTGTGGTCAGTCATCCAGCGCGAGAACCAGCGCCAGGAAGACCACATCGAGCTGATCGCCTCCGAGAACTACGCATCGCCCGCCGTGATGGCGGCCCAAGGCACGCAGCTGACCAACAAGTACGCCGAGGGCTACCCCGGCAAGCGCTACTACGGTGGCTGCGAGTACGTCGACATGGTCGAGCAGCTCGCGATCGACCGCCTGAAGCAGCTGTTCGGCGCCGAGTACGCCAATGTGCAGGCCAACTCCGGCTCGCAGGCGAACCAGTCGGTGTTCTTCGGGCTGCTGAACCCCGGCGACACGATCATGGGCATGAGCCTGGCCGAAGGCGGCCACCTGACGCACGGCATGCCGCTGAACATGAGCGGCAAGTGGTTCAAGGTCGTCAGCTACGGCCTGACCGCCGATGAAGCGATCGACTACGACTCGATGGAACGCCTCGCGCACGAGCACAAGCCCAAGCTGATCATCGCCGGTGCGTCGGCCTACAGCCTGCGCATCGACTTCGCGCGTTTCGCGAAGGTCGCGAAAGACATCGGCGCCTATTTCATGGTCGACATGGCGCACTACGCCGGGTTGATCGCTGCCGGCGTCTACCCGAACCCGGTGCCACATGCCGACGTCGTCACGTCGACGACGCACAAGAGTCTGCGCGGACCTCGCGGCGGCATCGTGCTGATGCGCGACGAAGCGATCGCGAAGAAGATCAACAGCGCGATCTTCCCCGGCATCCAGGGCGGGCCGCTGATGCACGTGATCGCCGCCAAGGCGGTCGCGTTCAAGGAAGCGCTGTCGCCCGAGTTCAAGCTGTACCAGCAGCAGGTCGTGAACAACGCGGTCGCGCTGGCCGACACCTTGACCGCGCGCGGTTTGCGCATCGTCAGCGGCCGCACCGAGTCGCACGTCATGCTGGTGGATCTGCGCCCGAAGGGACTGACCGGCAAGGAGGCCGAGAACCTGCTGGGCGCCGCGCACATGACCTGCAACAAGAACGGCATTCCGAACGACCCGCAAAAGCCGATGGTCACAAGCGGCATCCGGCTGGGCACGCCAGCCATGACGACGCGCGGCTTCAAGGAAGACCAGGTGCGCCAGACCGCCCACCTGATCGCCGACGTGCTCGACAAGCCGAACGACGAGGCCACGTTGGCCGCGGTCAAGGCGAAGGTCGCCGCGCTGACCGGGGCCTTCCCGGTCTATGGCCACTGAGAGGGCGGCCGGGTCGCTCGCGCGGCCCGGCGTCGGCTGATGCGCTGCCCGTTCTGCAGCCACGAAGAAACCCAGGTCGTCGAGACGCGCGACTCGGACGAAGGCGATGTCGTGCGGCGGCGCCGCCGCTGCCACGCCTGCGACAAGCGCTTCACGACCTATGAACGCGCCGAGATCGCGCTGCCCTCGGTCGTCAAGAAGGACGGCACGCGGGCCGAGTTCGATCCGGCCAAGATCCGCGCCTCGATGACCCTGGCGCTGCGCAAGCGGCCGGTCAGCGTCGAGCAGATCGACGCCGCGCTCGAGCGCATCCAGGACAAGCTGCTGAACAGCGGTGCCAAAGAGGTGCCGTCAACGCGCCTGGGCGAGCTGGTGATGCGCGAGCTCAAGCGCATCGACAAGGTCGCTTATGTGCGCTTCGCATCGGTGTACCGCAGCTTCGAAGACGTCGACGAATTCAGGCAGCTGATCCGCGACATCTAGCGGCATTCCGACCGCACCCCCGAACGGGGGTTGCCTCGCCGGGGGGCCCGGCAGAGGGTCCCTGCGTTCCCACCTCAAGGGGACGCGCGTCAAGGCGCCGATTTCTAAAGTCTGTGCATCGGATCACCCACCGGAGCACAGATGAACACCAGCCGCACTGCCCAGAGCCCCGCGCGTCGCCAGCGCGGCGTGACACTGATTGAGGCCAGCGTCGCGATGGCCGTGACCGCGGTGCTGGCGTCGACCGCCGCGCCCGGCATGCAAGACCTGATCGACACACGCCGCCTCGACGGCGCCGCGACCCAGCTCGCGACCGATATCCAGTTCGTCCGCAGCGCGGCGGTGACGCGCAACCAGCCGGTGCGCCTGAGCTTTCGCCCGAGTGCCGCCGGCAGCTGCTACGTGATCCACACGGGCGCCGCCGACGCCTGCGACTGCGCTGCGGCCGGCCCGGCGGTTTGCAGTGCGGATGCTCGCGAGATCAAGACCGTGACGATCGCGAGCAGCGACCACGTCACGCTGGCGGCGAACGTCGGCTCGGTGCTGTTCGATCCGCTGCACGGCACCAGTTCGCCGACCGGCACCCTGCGCGTGATCGGCACGCGCGACCGCGCGGTGCACCACGTCATCAACATCATGGGGCGAGTGCGCTCGTGCTCGCCGAACGCCGCGATGCCCGGCTACCGCGCCTGCTGAACGGGGACCACCATGCCGACGTTGACGATCCCCATGCCCTGCCCGATTCGCCAAGACCAGCGGCGCGCCCGGGCCGACGAGTGGCCGGCCGCGCAGCCTCTGGCGACGCAGCCCGCGCCGATAATTCAGGCGCCATGCGCCTCCCATCCCGCCGCCGCGACGGCCTCGGCTCGACAGCCGCTGCGCCCGGGCGCGCGCGGCTTCACCCTGATCGAGCTGATGATCGCGGTCGCGGTAACCGGCGTGGTGTCGAGCGTCGCGCTGCCGAGCTTCGAAGGCCAGCTGCAGCGGGCGCGGCGCGCCGATGCGCTGGTCTCGCTGATGCAGCTCGAGGCGACCGAAGAGCGCTTTCGCAGCAACGGCGCGCGCTACGGCAGTCTGGCCGAGATCGGCGCGGCGAGCGCCTCGCCGGCGGGCCACTACAACCTGCAGATCGTGACGGCCGATGCGGCAGGCTACGAAGCGCTGGCGACAGCCACCGGTGTGCAGGCGCGCGACACGGCATGCCGCGTTCTGAAGCTGAGCTCGAGCGGCATGAACACGGTCTACGCGTCGGGCACCGATGCCAGCGTCGCCAATCCGGCCGACGTCAACCGCCGCTGCTGGAACCGGTGATGCGCGCCAAAGCCTGCGCACGCCGCGCGCAACGCGGCCTGTCGCTGATCGAGCTGATGGTCGGCATCGCGATCGCGCTGTTCATCGCCGCCAGCGGTGCGACCCTGCTCGCAGGCAACCTGCGCGAAAACCGCAGCCTGTTGCTTGAGGCGCGCCTGATGCAGGACCTGCGCACCGCCGCCGACGTCGTCGCGCGCGATCTGCGCCGCGCCGGTTATTGGGGCGCTGCGACCGACGGCGTTTGGTCGGCCGGCGCGAGCGGCGTGCGCGCGAATCCGTACACCGCGCTGAGCCCCGGCGCCGCGGCCTCCGACGCGGTGAGTTTGCGCTACTCACGCGACGCGACCGAGAACCACCTCGTCGACAGCAACGAGCAATTCGGCTACCGGCTGCGCGCCGGCGCGATCGAGATCCAGCTCGGCGCCGGCAACTGGCAGGCACTGACCGATGCCGGCTCGGTGCGAATCGTCGAATTCACGGTCACGCCGGCGGTACAGGACATCAACCTTGCCGGGTTCTGTCCCACCGCCTGCCCAGTCGGCAGCAGCACCTGTCCGCCGCACCAGCAGGTGCGCAGCCTGGCGGTCGTGATCACCGGCCAGATGGTGGCCGACGCGAGCGTGACGCGCAGCGTGCGCAGCCATGTGCGAGTGCGCAACGACCCGGTCGTCGGCGCCTGCGCCGGATGAACGCGATGCGCAAACTGCACGTCACAGCGCCCGCGCGCCAACACGGCGCCGCGGCCCTGATCGTCACGATGATGCTGTTCTTCGCGATGGTGCTGGTCGCGGTGTTCGTCAACCGCAATCTCGTGTTCGAGCAGCGCACCTCGGCGAACCAGTACCGCTCGACGCAGGCCTTCGAAGCCGCAGAGGCCGGCATCGAGTGGGCCATTGCCCAGCTCAACGGCACGAATCGCATCGGCGCCGATTGCCTGACCAGCAGCGAGACCACGGCGACCTCGTTCCGCGCTCGCTATCTCGGGTTCAATCACGCCAGCGCCGTGTTCACGCCGACCGCATGGCTCAACGGTCCGGTCGCGATGGCGCTGCAGCCGAGCTGCGTGCGCGGCGCCGCCGGCTGGTCGTGCAGCTGCCCGGCCAGCGGCGCACCGGCGCTGACGCCGCCGGCCGGCGCGGCCGCGGCGCCGGCGTTCAGCCTGCAGTTCCTGCCCTCGGCGGCGCCGGGCGTCGTGCGTATCGCCGCGAACGGCTGCACCAGCCTGGCTGGAGCCTGCTTGCCGGGCTCGGCAACCCGCCCGGACGCCAGCGCGCGCATCGAAGTCACTCTCGGGCTGCTCGCCGCCGTGCGCACGCCGCCGGCCGCGGCGGTCACGGCGCGCGGCGCCTTCCTCGCCGAGGCGCCGGCGCTCGGCCTGCACAACCCAGATCCGGCCACCGGCATCGCCGTCCACGCCGGGCGGTCGATCGCGGCCGGCCATGCCCGCCTGACGACGCCTGCCGGATCGTCGCTCGCCAGCGCACTGGTCGGCGGCGACGCCAGCCTCGCCGGCCTCGACACCGACCAGTTCTTCGCCGGCACCTTCGGCATCGACAAGGCGACCTGGAAGAATCAGCCGGCGGTGACGCGCCTGAGCTGTAGCGGCGACTGCGGCGCGGCGCTGACCAGCCTCATCGATGCGGCCGCCGGCAGCGCGCTGGTCTGGGTCGACGGCGATCTCACGCTGGCGGGCCCGATCACGCTCGGCTCGGCAACCCGTCCGGTCGTGCTCGTCGTCAGCGGCGCGGCCCGGCTCGACGGCGCGGTCGGGCTGCATGGCGTGCTGTACGCGGCATCGGTCGACTGGAACCACGCCAGCGGCGGCGCGTTCGTGCGCGGCGCGGTGCTCACCGAAGCCGATTACCAGGGCGACGGGGCACCCGAGTTCTTCTACGACACCGCGGTGCTCGGCACGCTCGCCAGCGACGCCGGCAGCTTCGCGCGCGTCAGCGGCAGCTGGCACGACTTTTAAGCGGCCTGAAATGACGACCCCCACGTCACTGCGTTCCTGCGACATGCGCACGCCGTCCATCCCACGCCGCCAGCGCGGCACCTCGCTCCTCGAGGCGCTGGTCGCCTTCCTCGTGCTGTCGCTCGGCATGCTGACGGTGGCGCGCGTCCAGACGCAGTTGCGGCTCAATGCCGACGTCGCGCGCCAGCGCTCGGAAGCAGTCCGCCTCGCTCAGGAAGACCTCGAGACCCTTCGCGACTTCGCGGTCATCGCCGTCGCCGCCGGCGCGCGCGCGTACGACGCGATCGCCAGTGCGTCGCGCAGCGTGGACACCGACGCCGGCGCCACGCACTACACCGTGGCGCGCCAGATCGACGCCGCCGATGCGCCGCATGCAAAGAGCGCCGTCGTCACCGTGAGCTGGATCGACCGCAGCGGCGGCGCACAGCAGGTCGTGCTCAATTCGCTCATCGCCGGCGTCGATCCGGCGATCAGCGGCGCGCTGGGCCTGGCCCGCGGCACGACGCCGTTGACCGGGCCGCTGGGCCGCTCGATCCGCGTTCCGCTGGCCGCGAAGAACCTCGGCAACGGCACCAGCGTGCTCAAGCCGGTGAGCACCGGCACCGACGCGCTCGTCTTCGACAACACGAGCGGCGTCGTGACCGGCCATTGCAGCGGTGTCAACCCCGCCAGCGCGACACGCGACCTGAGCGCGGCCGACCTGGGCAGCTGCGACACCACCGTCGGCCAGCTGCTCAGCGGTGTCGTGCGCTTCTCGTCGACCGCGCCGCCGGACGCGGCACATGCCAACGACCTGCCGCCCGCGTTGTCAATCGCACTCGCGGTCGGCGGCAGCGCGGCGCCGTGGTGCGCGAGCGAGGCGATGAAGACGGTCGCGCTCAGCAGCGCCTCCGGCCTGCGCGTCGACGCCGTGCCGCTGGCGGCAACCCCGGCATCGCTCGGCGTCGCCAGCTGGACGGACACCGGCGAGCGCTTCGTCGCCTACCACTGCGTCGCCTATCCAACGGGCGGCGCGGCGTGGTCGGGCCGTGCCACCGTCGTGCCCAGCGGCTGGACGATCGGCAGCGGACCGACCGACCGGCGCGTCTGCCGCTACAGCAGCGACCTCGACGGCAACGGCACGGCCAGCGCGAATCTCGAGCATCCGGCCGACTACGCCGGTGTCGCCGCCGCGCTGGCGCACCAGAACTTCCTCGTCGTCGGCGGCACCGAGACCTGCCCGGCCGGCAGCGCGGTACAAGTCGCCGGCAGCAGTGCCGATGTGTTCGTCGACCGCGGCACCGTGGCGCATCAGCCATGAGTCGCCGAGCCCAGGTGAATTCCGAAGCACGCAGCACGAAGCAACCCAAATGAGTCAACCCATCGACCCGATGCAGGAGGCGCTCGCACTCGCGCAGCGCGCAATCGGGCTGTCCGACCCGAACCCGCGCGTCGGCTGCGTGATCACCGCGGCCGACGGTCGCGTGCTCGGCCGCGGCCACACCCAGCGCGCCGGTGGCCCGCATGCCGAGGTGATGGCGCTGCGCGATCTGCAGGCGCGCGGCGAGAGCGCGCGCGGCGCGACCGCCTACGTCACGCTCGAGCCCTGCTCGCACCATGGCCGCACGCCGCCCTGCTGCGACGCGCTGATCGACGCCGGCGTCGCCCGCGTCGTGATGGCGCTCGAAGATCCGAACCCGCTCGTCGCCGGCCAGGGTGCGGCAAGGCTGCGCGCCGCGGGCATCGCGGTCGAGGTCGGCGAACTCGCCGAAGCGGCGCGGGAGCTCAACATCGGCTTCTTCTCGCGCATGCAGCGCGGCCGCCCGTGGGTGCGCCTGAAGGCGGCGGTCTCGCTCGACGGCCGCACCGCGCTGAACAACGGCGCCAGCCAATGGATCACCGGGGCGGCCGCGCGCGCCGACGGCCACGCGTTCCGCAAGCGCGCCGGCGCGGTGCTGACCGGCGTCGGCACCGTGCTCGACGACAACCCGCGCCTCGATGTGCGCCTGGTCGAGAGCGCGCTGCAGCCCTTGCGCGTCATCGTCGATTCGCGCCTCGAGACGCCGCCGGCGTCGCGCATTCTCGATGCGCCGGGCGAGGTGCTCGTCTACGCCGCGCTCGACGATCCGCCGCGCGGCGCCGCCCTGCGCGACCGCGGCGCGCAGATTGCGTTCGCGCCGGGCGCCGGTGGCAAGGTCGACCTGCCGGCGATGCTCGCCAACCTCGCCTCGCGTGGCATCAACGAGCTGCATGTCGAGGCCGGCCACAAGCTCAACGGCTCGTTCGTGCGCGAAGGCCTGGTCGACGAGTTCCTGATCTACATGGCGCCGCGGCTGCTCGGCATCGGCCGCGAGCTCGCCGCGTTCGGGCCGCTCGACACGCTTGACGCCAGCCTCGCGCTGCGCTTCGTCAGCGTCACGCCGATCGGAGACGACCTGCGCCTGATCGCGCGGCCGCTGGCGCCCGCTGCGACAATCGCCTGATGTTCACCGGCATCATCAGCGGCCTCGGCCGCATCACGCAATCGCGCGCGCTCGGCAGCGAAGCCGAGCACGGCAGGCAGCTCACGATCGAGGCGCCGCCCGGTTACCTCGACGACGTGCAACTCGGCGACAGCATCGCGATCAACGGCGCCTGCATGACGGTGACGGCGCTGGACGCAGCCGCGCCGCGCTTCACGATCGACATCTCGGCCGAGAGCCTGGCCAAGACCGCCGGCCTGGCCGAGCCGGGCCCGGTGAACCTCGAGAAGGCGATGCGCGCGAACGACCGGCTCGGCGGCCACCTGGTCAGCGGGCATGTCGACGGCATCGGCAGCGTCACGCAATTCGCGCCGGTCGGCGAATCATGGGAGTTGCGCATCCGCACCCCGGCCGAGCTGGCGCGCTTCATCGCCTACAAGGGCTCGATCACCGTCAACGGCGTCAGCCTGACCGTGAACCGCGTGATCGATGTGCCTGACGGCTGCGAGCTCAGCATCAACCTGATCCCGCACACCCTCGAGCACACGACCCTGGGCGAGCTCGCGGCCGGCCGGCGCGTCAACCTCGAGATCGACCTGATCGCTCGCTATGTCGAGCGCATGCTGACCGCACCCAAGGCCTGAGGTTGAGGGGCCATCCGGCGCGGCGCTGCGGGCGCAGGGGCTTCATGGGCCCCACCTACAATTCGGCATGGCCATTTCCCCCATCCCCGAGCTGGTTGCCGAGCTGGCAGCCGGCCGCATGATCATCCTCGTCGACGAAGAAGACCGCGAGAACGAGGGCGATCTGTTGATCGCCGCGGACCACATCACGCCCGAGGCGATCAACTTCATGGCGCGTTTCGGTCGCGGGCTGATCTGTCTGACCCTGACCCCCGAGCGCTGCGACCGGCTGCATCTGCAATCGATGACTGCGCGCAACGGCACGCGGCATGGCACCGCGTTCACGGTGTCGATCGAGGCCGCGACGGGCGTCGAGACCGGCATCTCGGCCGCCGACCGCGCCCGCACCGTGCAGGCTGCGGTGGCGCGCGATGCGAAGGCGAGCGACCTGGTGCAGCCCGGCCACGTCTTCCCGCTGCGCGCCCAGGAAGGCGGCGTGCTGATGCGCGCCGGCCATACCGAGGCGGGCTGCGACCTGGCCGGCATGGCCGGGCTGAGCAGCGCCGCGGTGATCTGCGAGGTCATGAAGGACGACGGCACGATGGCGCGCCTGCCCGACCTGATCGAGTTCGCGCGCGAGCACCGGCTGAAGATCGGCACCATCGCCGACCTGATCGAATACCGCAGCCGCAACGAGACCCTGATCGAGCGCATCGGCCGGCGCCCACTCGTCACCGCGCAGGGCGAGTTCGATTGCACCGCGTTCCGCGACCGCACTGGCGGGCTGCATCTGGCGCTGACGCATGGCGAGTGGTCGAGCGACGACGAGGTGCTGGTGCGCGTGCACGAGCCGCTTTCAGTGATGGACCTGCTCGACGCCGGCCGGCCGTGCCAGCATTCGTGGCCGTTGCCGAAGGCACTCGCGGTGCTGCAGGCCAGCCCGCGCAGCGCTGCGGTGCTGCTCAATTGCGGCGAACACGCCGCCGCGCTGGTGCAGCAGGTCGTGCCGCAGGCGTCGGCCGCGACCAACGGCGCGGTGCGCCAGCCCGGCCAGATGGACCTGCGCACCTACGGCATCGGCGCGCAGATCCTGCGCGAGCTCGGCATCGCGAAGATGAAGCTGCTCGGCAGCCCGCGCCGCATGCCCAGCATGACCGGCTACGGGCTCGAGGTGACCGGCTTCCTGGCGTCCGAGACCGCACCGGAACGCTGAACACTGCGAAGGACCCGACCATGCAAGACGCTGACAAGAGCGCCGCCGCGAGCGGCGGCATCACCGCCCTGATCGACGGCCGCGACCTGCGCATCGGCATCGTGCAGGCGCGCTTCAATGTCGCGCTGACCGACCGCATCGCGCGCGCCTGCCTCGACGAGCTGCATGAACTCGGCGTCGTCGCCAAGCACATCAAGCACGTCACGGTGCCCGGCGCGCTCGAGGTCGCGCTGGCATTGAACGCGCTCGCCGAAAGCGAAGACTACGACGCGCTGGTCGCGATCGGCTGCATCGTCCGTGGCGAGACCTATCACTTCGAGCTGGTCGCCAACGAGAGCGGCGCCGGCATCACGCGCGTCGGGCTCGACCACGAGATTCCGATCGCCAATGCGGTGCTGACTGTCGAGAACGAAGCGCAGGCCGCCGCCCGCGCCGACGAGAAGGGGCGCGACGCCGCCCGTGTCGCGGTCGAGATGGCGAACCTGATGGAAGCGCTTTCGTGACCGCATCGACACCGACGCCCGCGGCGCCCGCCGCCGCCAAGAAGGCCGCAGCAAAGACGCCCGACCGCCGCGTCAAGCCGAAGTCGGCGCGCCGGCGCTCGCGCGAGATCGCGCTGCAAGGCCTGTACGAATGGCTGATCTCGGGCGCCGAGGCTGGCGTCATCGATGCGCACATGCGCGAGCAGGAGGGCTTCGACAAGTGCGACGCCGCGCACTTCGACGCGCTGCTGCACGGCTGCATCCGCGAGGCCGCCGACATCGATGCGGTGCTGACGCAGCATGTCGACCGCAAGACGACGCTGCTGTCGCCGATCGAGCATGGCGTGCTGATGATCGGCGTCTACGAACTGCAGCACTGCATCGAGATCCCGTACAAGGTTGCGATCAACGAGGCGGTCGAGCTCGCGAAGGGCTTCGGCGGCACCGATGGCCACAAGTACGTGAACGGCGTGCTCGACAAGGCCGCGGCCGGACTGCGGCCGCTCGAAGTCGATGCGGCGCGCGCGAAGCGCGGCTGAAGTCGATGCCTGCGTGATGCGACGCGCCGTGCACCACGCAAGCGCATGAGCGCGCCCGGCCGCTCCGAAGCGCTCATCCCGCAGCGCGCAGCGCGAAGGGTCGTCAAGTGAGCACGCCGGGCCGCCATGGGCCACGAACGGGCCCACTTCGTGGACCCCTGAGCGAATTCCGGAGTGCGCAGCACGAAGGACCCCCAATACGGCTCGCGGGGCGGCTCGCCCACATCGAGCCCTTCTACGTGATGGAGTGCGCGAAGGCCGCGGCCGAGCTCGCGCAAAGTGCCGCATGCGACCCGCGCGTCGGCGGCACGCCGATGATCTTCCTGAACATCGGCGAGCCCGACTTCACCGCCCCGCCGCTGGTGCGCGAGGCGAGCGAACGCGCGGTGCGCGACGGCCGCACCCAGTACACCGATGCCACCGGGCTGCCGGCGCTGCGCGAGCGCATCGGCGCCTGGTATGCGACGCGCTTCGGGCTGTCGATCGACCCGCGCCGCATCGTCGTCACCGCCGGCGCTTCGGCGGCGCTTCAACTCGCGTGTCTGGCGCTCGTCGACCGCGACGACGAGGTGCTGCTGCCCGATCCGAGCTACCCTTGCAACCGCCATTTCGTCGCCGCGGCCGAAGGCGTGCCGGTGCTGTTGCCGGCGTCGGCCGAGGCGCGCTTCCAGCTCAGCGCCGCCGGCGTGCAGGCGGCCTGGTCGGCGCGCACCCGCGGCGTGCTGCTCGCGTCGCCGTCGAATCCGACCGGCACCTCGATCGACCCGGCCGAGATGGCGCGCATCGTCGACACGGTGCGTGCCCGTGGTGGCTTCACGATCGTCGACGAGATCTATCTCGGCCTCAGCTACGACGAGCGCTACGGCCACAGCGCGCTGGGCCACGACACAAGCGGCCACGGCGACGACGTGATCTCGATCAACAGCTTCTCGAAGTACTTCTCGATGACCGGCTGGCGCCTCGGCTGGATGGTCATGCCGGACGCGCTGGTCGCGCCGATCGAGAAGCTCGCGCAGAACCTGTACATCTGCCCGTCGACGGTCGCGCAACACGCGGCGCTGGCCTGCTTCGAGCCCGAGTCGATCGCGATCTACGAGCGCCGGCGCGACGAGTTCAAGGCGCGGCGCGACTATCTCGTGCCGGCGCTCGAGGCGATCGGCCTGCCGGTGCCGGTGGTGCCCGACGGCGCGTTCTACGCCTGGGCCGACTGCTCGGCGCACAGCGCGAGCAGCTGGGATTTCAGCTTCGACATGATGCGCCGCGCCCATGTCGCGATCACGCCGGGCCGCGACTTCGGCCGCGCCGCGGCCGAGCGCTTCGTGCGCCTGTCGTTCGCGAATTCGATGCCGCAGCTGCAGCAGGCCGTGCAGCGCCTGCAGCAGGCGCTCGGCTGAAAACATGGCG
>Ga0068867_100000428_pt1 | contig 28160 bp, 20 predicted proteins | sample KBSMisM32_FD_65649 | JGI IMG/M metagenome (GOLD analysis project Ga0068867, IMG submission 65649) | Miscanthus rhizosphere microbial communities from Kellogg Biological Station, Michigan, USA - KBS Miscanthus M3-2 | ecosystem: Host-associated > Plants > Roots > Rhizosphere > Soil ...
GCCGGATAGGTGCTGAAGTTGTCCTGCTCGATGCGGCCGTCCTTCACGGTGCAGGCGCCGTACAGCGCAGCCGACAGACCGTACGCGAACGAGCCCTCGACCTGTGCCTCGATCTGCTGCGGATTCACTGCGTGGCCCGGGTCGGTGGCGGCGACGATGCGCAGGATCTTCAAGGTGCCGTCGTCGGCGACCGAGACCTCGGCGCAGGCCGCGACATAGCTGCCGAAGCCCATGATCTGCGCGAGCCCGCGGCCGACCCCGGCCGGCGCCGGCTTGTCCCAGCCGATGCGTGCGGCCACTGCGTTCAGCACCGCGAGGTGCTTCGGCGATTGAGCGAGGAGCTTCCGACGCAGGGCGAGCGGATCCTGCTTGGTCGCCTGCGCGACCTCGTCGATGAAGCTCTCGACATAGATCGCGTTGTGGTTCAGGTTGACGCCGCGCCAGAAGCCGGGCGGCACATGCGGGTTGCGCATCGCATGATCGATCAGCAGGTTCGACACCGCATAGCCGAACGCGCCCTCGGCCCCGCCCGCGTTCAGCCCCTGGAAGACGACGGGATCCTTGCCGTTCTGCAGGTTCTGCGGGAAGACGCCGGCGACGATCGACTGCCCGGAGATGCGCATGTGCAGCGCCGTCACGTTGCCGTCGGCATCGAGCCCCGCCGTCATCTTGCACTGCGTGATCGGGTGGTAGCGGCCGTGCGTCATGTCCTCCTCGCGCGACCAGATCAGCTTGACCGGCGTGCCCGGCATCTGGCGCGCGATCGTGACTGCCTGGCCGAGCCAGTCGTGCTGGCCACGCCGGCCGAAGCCGCCGCCGAGGTTGAGCTTGTGGACGTCGCACTTCGCGGTCGGCAGCCCCGACGCCTCGGCTGTCGCAGCCAGCGCCGCCTCGCCGTTCTGAGTCGGCGCCCAGACCTCGCAGCGCTCCGGCGTCCAGCGCGCCGTCGCGTTCATCACCTCCATCGTCGCGTGATTCTGATACGGGTACGAGTACACCGCCTCGACCTTGCGCACCGCCGTAGCGAGGGCCTGGCGCGCATCGCCGGCCTGGCTGCCGACGATCGCGTCCGACGCGTCGAGGCCAGCCTTCAAGGTCGCCGCGATGGTTGCGCTCGAGACCGCTGCGCTCGGGCCGAAGTCCCACTCGATCGGCAGCGCATCGAGTGCGGTCTTCGCGCGCCACCAGGTGTCGGCGACCACCGCGACGGCGTAGTCGCCGACCGGCACGACCTTCTTGACACCGGGACGGCTCGCAACTGCGGCGGCGTCGAAGCGCTTGACCTTACCGCCGAAGACCGGGCAGGCCTTGATCGCCGCATTCAGCATCTCCGGCAGCTTCAGGTCCATGCCGTAGACCTGCGAGCCGTCGACCTTCGCGGCGGTGTCGAGCCGCGCGACGCGCTGGCCGGCGATCTTCCAGTCCTTCGGGTCCTTCAGGGCCACGTCGGTCGGCGGCGTCAGCTTGGCCGCCGCTTCGCAGACCTTGCCGTACGTCGTCGTGCGGCCGCTCGGCTTGTGCGTGATCACGCCCTTCGCCACCGCGCACTCGCCGGCCGGCACCTTCCAGCCGTCGGCCGCCGCCTGCACCAGCATCACGCGCGCGGTCGCACCGCCCTTGCGCACATAGTCGTGCGACTCGCGCACGCCGCGGCTGCCGCCGGTCGAGAAGCTCCCCCAGATCCGGTTGCGGGCGAGGTTCTGGCCCGGCGTCGGGTACTCGGTCGAGGCCTTGGCCCAGTCGCACTCGAGCTCTTCGGCGACGAGCTGCGCCAAGCCGGTCAACGTGCCCTGGCCCATCTCGGAGCGGGCGACGCGGATGATGACGGTCTCGTCGGGCTGGATCACGACCCAGCAGTTCATTTCGTCGGGACGGACGGAGGCGGCCGCCGCCGCGCCTGTGGCCGACGCGGGGGTCGCTGCACCACCCATGCCCTGCGCGACCGCGCGTTGCGGGAACGGCACGTTGAAGGCGACGACGAGGCCACCGGCGGCAACCGTGCCGCCGAGAAAGCGGCGCCGCGACACCGCGCGAGCTTTCGGCTGGAATTGGGCGGGCGCCACCGCGTCGATGCCGTCGAGCTCGGGCAGCGGCGGCAGGTCGGATGAAATGGAAGAAGAAGGGGTCTGCATCGCTCGATCCTTCTTCATGCGGTGCGCGACGGACCGCCGTCGGCAGCCATCTTGATCGCCGCGCGCACGCGGTTGTAGGTGCCGCAGCGGCAGATGTTGGTCATCGCCTCGTCGATGTCGGCATCGGTCGGCTTCGGCTTGGCCTTCAGCAGTGCCGCCGCGGCCATGATCATTCCCGACTGGCAGAAGCCGCATTGCGGCACGTCGAGGGCGACCCAGCTGCGCTGCAGCGCATGCGACGCCTTCGGTGCCAGGCCTTCGATCGTCACGATCTTCTCGCCCTCGCCGACCGTCGAGACCGGTCGCACGCAGGAGCGCGTCGGCACGCCATCGATGTGCACCGTGCAGGCACCGCAGGCCGCGATGCCGCAGCCGTACTTGGTGCCGGTCAGACCGAGCTGCTCGCGCAGCACCCACAACAGTGGGGTGTCCGGCTCGGCCTCGAACTGCCGCACCGCCCCGTTCACGTTCAAGCTCGCCATGACGCTCCTGTTTGATCGAAGAAAAGTGCTGCAGCCGGCGGACCGCGGATCCGCCGTCAACCCGTTGGCCATCGAAGACGCCGGGGCTCGAGGCGGATGCTGCGCAGCTCTTATACCGTCACTCTGCCCCTAGCGCCCGGTGCGGGCTATTGGAGCGCTTGCGGATTGCGCTTCTCGTACCAATGGGTGATGCGCTGGCCGTCCCAGTGCAGCGCGACATGAGCGCCGACTCGGGCCCGGCCGAGCGCACGCGGCCGGAAGATGCCGACGCAAAAGCCGCCGGCGTGGCGCACGCTCGGGTAGAGCACGCCCGAGCTGCCGCCTTCGCGCAACCGGCGGCCGAGCGCCTGCGGTTTGGCGTAGAAGCGCGGATCGAACAGCCCGGCGGCGGCCGGCCCGAGCTCGCGCAGGTCGTGCAGGTCGGCATCGACCGGCGCCGCGATCAAGCGCATGTCGATGTCGATCGCCGGCTCGTCGGTGCGCGCGAGGAACGCGGCGCGGTGATGGCTGACCTCGGCGATCGCGGTTTCGAGGCTCTGCGCCGCGTAATAGACGCCGTAGCTGCCATCGGAGAAGCGCGAGCCGTCAGGGTTGAGATGCGTGAACGCCGCCATCACCGGCGTGCTGCCGGCGCCGGACACGCGCTCTTCAGGCGCGACCAGCTGCAGGTCACCGAGCTCGTCGCGGATGCGGGCGTTGGTGAGCGCCTCGATCGCGAACACCACTTCGAGATCGGCCGGATCGGCGATCGCGTCGTACAGTGCGACGGTCGGATAACGCGACGGGATCAGCCGGTAAGACGGACGCCACGTGCAGCGGACGACCGGGATGCGGTCGGGATCGATCAAGCCTTGCCCCCGCGCTGCGCGTCGAGGTAGTGCCGCACGACATAGAGATCGGCGACCTGGCCACCGAGCATGCGATCGAGCGCCGAGCGGCCGCCGAACAACGTCGCCGCGTTCGGCTTGCGCAGCCATTCGTTGGCGCGGCGCGCGAGCGGAAAGAGGATCTGCAGTGCCGCGTAGATGCCGAACAGGTACGAGAGCCGCTCGAGCTGGTGCCGGTCCAGGCTGCCGACCTTGCCCTGCTTCCACTGGTAGAGCGTGGTCCGTCCGACTCCGAGCAAGGTCGCCTGCTCGGCGGCACTCAGCTCCCACGCCTCGGCCAGCCGCCAGAACGTGCGCAGTGCGGCGGCCGCAGCAGCCGGTGAGCCCAGGTCGACCTTGGGAATCGCTGGCTTGGCAACGGCGGTCATGGGAGCCGATGATGGAACAGAGTTCTCATGAGTTACTGGCGATGTTAGTTCGTCAGCGAACATATTGCAAGCTACTGTTCACTTCCGGACAGATCGTTCAATGGCGCTTGACGACACGGTTTCGATCTGGAATGGAGCCTTCGATTCGGCGACATGTCGCCTTCTTGAGGCGTATTGGCTGCTCCATAGAGAAACGACGGGTGGGATGGCTGCTTCAGAGCGAAGCGACGGGTTGGCCCGGACTCCGTTTCGAAATGCCTAGGCACTGCGTCCGGGCCAACCCGCCGCTTCGTTGTGGCATCGCGAGCGGCGTTGCTCTTACACCGCATTGGGACGGCAACCATGATCCTTTCAAGGCATGAGCAGCGCCGTCCGAAAGCGAAGGGCCTGCGCGGGTGCCTAGGCATTTCGAAACGGAGTCCGCGCAGGCCCTTTGCTTTCGCTGCCGCGCGTCGGTGCGGGTGGGGCCGTGGCCGTCCGGCCCGCGTGGCCCTTCGGCCTCCGAAGGAGCCTGAAGAAAACGTAAAGCCGCTATCGCGCGTGCGTCACGCCACCGTCGACAACGAGCGTCGAACCGACCACGTAGTCGCCGGCCCGCGACGCGAGGTAGATCGCGGCGCCCGCCATGTCGTCGTCGACGCCGATCCGGCCGGCCGGGATGCGCTTCGCGGTCTCTTCCGCATGGTCGCGGGCGACCCGGTTCATGTCGGAGGCAAAGGCGCCAGGCGCGATCGCGCTGACGACGATGTTGTCCTGGATCAGGCGCAGCGCCATCCGCCGCGTCAGCTGGATCAGGCCGGCCTTGCTCGCCGCATACGAATAGGTTTCCTGCGGATTGACCGAGATGCCGTCGATCGAGGCGATGTTGATGACCTTGGCCGGTCGGTTCGCGCCCGCCTTGCGCAGCGACTCGTGCAGCGCCTGCGTCAGGAAGAACGGCGTCTTCAGGTTCAGGTCGACGACCTTGTCCCAGCCCTTCTCGGGGAACGTGTCGAACGACTCGCCCCATGCCGCGCCGGCGTTGTTGACGAGGATGTCGAGCGCCGGCTCGTGGCGCGCGAACGAATCGACCAGGTCCTTCACGCCTTCGGGTGTCGAGATGTCGGCGGGCAGCGAGACGCAGGTGCCGAGCGACGACAGCTCGGCTGCGGTCTGGTCGCAGGCCTCGGCCTTGCGCGCCGAGATGTAGACGCGGGCGCCCTGGGCCAGGAAGCCGGCCGCGATCATGCGGCCGATACCGCGCGAGCCGCCGGTCACCAGCGCGCAGCGGCCGGCGAGAGAAAACAGGTCGTTCATGAGAGCACCCCGCATGCTGGTTTGAAGCGCGCCGATTGTGCGCGCCTTGGATCGCGGCGACCAACAATGCCGACTGCTCGAGATCGCTGCCCAAGGTCCGTGGGCGACGATGGTCGGCGACGACGTCACCTGCGCAATCGCCGGAGGCAAAACGCGGCATCGTCGCGCTGCGGTTGCCGGAATCGACACGGGCCCCTCGATCTGCACCGGCCGACCGTCCGGCGCCGCACCATTGCCAGCGCCTTGCGCTGCACCGATCATGGCGCACCGATCGCTCTTGCGCCGCGCGCCCGCCGGTGCCGATCGCGCTGGATCCATGAGCCCACCGATGTCAGGCGAGCCGGCGCCGGCGCAAGGAGCGACCGAGGCGGCCGGCGTGAACGCGCTCGGCGCGGACGCCAAATTGCGCGTCTGCCTGCTCGGCACGCCGCGCCTCGCCTGGAGCGACGGTCGCGTCCACCCGCTGCAGCGCCGCGACGCCGCATTGCTCGCGATGCTGGTGCTCGACGGCCCTGCCCCGCGCTCACGCATCGCGGTGCAGCTCTGGCCCGATGCCGACCCCGAAGGCGCGCGCAACAACCTGCGCCAGCGCCTGTTCCGCCTGCGCCGGACCGCCGCACGCGACGTCGTCACCGCCGACGACGTGCTGCGCCTCGCCGACGGCATCGGCCACGATCTTCAGCCGCCGACCGACCGGCTCGGTGAGGCGCCGCCGGCCGCTGCCGGCGTGCTGCTCGGCGAGCTCGATTACGCCGACTGCGCCGAGCTCGGCGACTGGGTCGATAGCGCGCGCGAGCGCTGGCGCACTGCGCGCTCGCAGGCGCTGGCCGCGATCGCTGAAGACCTCGAGGCGCGTCGCGAGCTGGTGCAGGCGCTTGTCTATGCCGAGCACCTGCTCGACGCCGACCCGCTGGCCGAACCGGCGCATCGCCGCGTGATGCGGCTGCACTACCTGCGCGGCGAACGCGCTGCGGCGCGCGCCGCGTACGAGCGCCTGCGCCGGTTGCTCGACGGCGAGCTCGGCGCCGCGCCGGATCGTGAGACCCGCGAGCTCGCCGCGCTGATCGAGCGCAGCGTTCCGCCGCCGCTGACCCCGACACGCGCGTTGCCGCCGGCCGTGCTGCGGCCGCCGCGCCTGGTCGGACGCGAGCCGCAATGGTCCGCGGCGCAGGCCGCGCGGCAGGACGGCGAGATCGTCTGGCGTGGTCGGCGAAGCCGGCATCGGCAAGAGCCGGTTTCTCGGTGACTTCGCCGCGGCGCAGGCCCGTCACGCGAGCGCGGGGGGCCGGCCGGGCGACGGCCCGGTGCCGTATGCGCTGCTCGCCCGTCTGCTGCGTGCGTTGTCCGCGCCGCAGGCGTTGCCGGCGTGGGCGCGCGACGAGCTGGCCCGCCTGCTGCCGGAGTGGGGCCCGACGCCGGCGACGCGAACCGACCCGCTCGCGCTGCGCGAAGCCGCTGCGGCTTGGCTTACCGAGGCCACGGCCGAAGGCCTGCTCACCCTGGTGCTCGACGACCTCCACTTCGCCGACGCCGCGACCCTCGAAACCCTGCCAGCGCTGATGGCGGTGCCGGGCCTGCACTGGCTGCTCGGCAGCCGGCCGGCCGGCGAAGCCGGCGCCGATGCCGCGGCGGCGATCGCGGCGCTGGCGACGCTCGACCGCCCGCCGCTGCGCCGCATCGAGCTGACACCGCTCGACCGCGACGGCGTGCGCGCGTTGATCGAATCGCTCGGCCTGCCCGGCATCGACGCTGAAGCCTGGGCGCCGCCGCTCTGGCGCCACACCGGCGGCAATCCGCTGTTCCTGCTCGAGACGCTGCGCGCGGTGCTGCGCGACGACGCGGCGCCGGCGCTGCGCGCGCTGCCGACGCCGGCGCCGCTCGCCGAGCTGATCGAGCGCCGCCTGCAGCGCCTGTCGGCGCCGGCGCTCCGCCTCGCGCGCCTCGCATCGATCGCCGACAGCGACTTCGACATCGAGCTCGCTGCGGCGGTGCTCGGTGTGCACCCGCTCGACCTCGCCGATCCCTGGCGCGAGCTCGAAGGCGCACAGGTCGTGCGCGACGGCGGCTTCGCGCACGACCTCGTCCTCGACGCTATGCGCGCCGGCATCCCGGAGGCGGTGGCGCGCGCGCTGCATGCGCAGATCGCCGAGCAGCTAGCGCGGCGCGCGCTGCCGGCGGCGCGCGTCGCGATGCACTGGCAGGCCGCGCAGCGATGGCCCGAGGCCGCTGCTGCGCATGAGGCGGCGGCTCGGCACGCGCTCTCGGCCTCGCGCCGCGCCGACGAGCTGATGCACCGGCGCCAGGTCATCGCCGCCTGCAACAAGGGCGGCGACGTCGACGGCGCCTTCCGTGCCCGCGTCAACACGGTCGAGCCGCTGCTGTTCGTCGAGAGCGTCGAGCAGGCGCAGGGCTTGGCCGACGGCTTGCTCGACGACGCATTGACACCGGCACAGCGCCTCGCCGCCCAGCTCGCCCGCGCGCAGACCTTGCTGATGGCGGCCCGCGCCGCCGAGGCGATGGTCGCCGCCGACGAAGCGCGCGCACTTGCCGCGGCCGATGACGACCGGCCGCGCGAGCGCATCGCGGCGCGCTATCTGGCGGTCGGACTGGCACAGGCGCAACGGGCGGACGAGGCGGTTGCGCTGCTCGAGCCGTACCAGGCCGGTCTGCCGGACGATCCGGCCGACGACGACACCTACCGGTTCTGGTCCGACATGGCGTATGCGCTGCAGGCCGCGAACCAACGGGCCCGCTGCGCCGCCGCGCTCGAGCGGGCAATCGCCGGCGGCGAGGCGCGCGGTGACCTGGCCGAGGTGCTGACCAACCTCTCGAACCGGTCCGGCGTGAAGGGCAACCTCGGCCAGCTCGATGCCGCCCTGGTCGACGCGCAGCGCGCGCAGCGCCTGAGCGAACGCCTCGGCGACGTCGCCGGCGTGCCGGCCGGCGCCCTGCACATCCACCTCGGCCTGCTGTCGGCCTGCAGTGGCCGGCTCGGCAGCGCGCTCCGCCACTTCGACGCAGCCCACGAGCTGTTCGTCAAGGCCGGCCAGAACACCTGGGTCGCGGTCGCTCGCAACCACCGCGCCGATGTGCTGCTGAACCTCGGTCAGGTCGCGCGGGCGCGTCAGGCTCTGCCCGCCGACGACGCGGCCTTGCTTCGAGCGACGCGCGCGCGCCGCCTGATCGTCGCCGCCCGCATCGAGCAGGCGCTCGGCCACAGCCCGCGGCCGCTGCTGACGCAGTCGATCGCGATCCTCGGCCCGGTCGGCGACTCGTATATGCGGCTGCTGGCCCAGGTCGATGCGCTGCGCGCGCAGGACCCGGCCGAAGCCGCCGAGGCGGCCCTCGATCTCGAGGCCGAGGCGCGCCGCATCGAGCACCTCGCGGTCGCGACCAGGGCGCGCTGGTACCGCGCCGACGCACTGCGCCGCGCCAGCCGCCTCGACGATGCCGTCGCCTTGGTGCGCCTGGCGCGCGCGGAGTTCGCGACCACACAGCCATGGGACATGTACATCGCGGAGACCTGGCAGATCGAGCGCCGGGCCTGCCTCGACGGCGGCGATGCGGAAGGGGCGCGCGCCGCGCTGCGCGGCGGGCTGGGCTGGATCGAAGCCGCACTCGCTGACGTGCCCGACGAGTTTCGCGACAGCTTCCGGAACCGCAACCCGGTCAACGAAGCACTGCTCACGGCGCGCGCACCTCGCTCTAGGGCTGCGGGCGACGCGGCCCTGCAGAACAGCACCCGCAGGCCCGAAGCCGCGACCGGTCGGCGGTAACGCTCGGGTAACGGCCGGGCGCCTACGCTGGCTCCATGAAATCCGTGCTGACCTTCGAGTCGATGATCACGCCAAAGATCATCACGTTCCTCTACTGGCTGCTGCTCGGTGTCGCGGTCGGCGGCGTCGCCGCGATGCTGAGCTTCGGCCGCCTCTCGTTCGCGAGCTTTGCGACCGGCCTGCTGGTGATGGCCGGGGCGCGCTCGCGGCGCGCATCTGGTGCGAGCTGCTTATCGTGCTGTTCAAGATCAACGAGCATATGCAGACGGTGTCGAAGCGGCTGTGAGCGCGTGCACCCCGACGATCGAGAAGGTTGACAACTAAAGGATCGGGCCGTACCGTCTCGACGACCCGCCTGCAGCGGTGTCGGTGCGCCACGACCGCCGCCGCGCTGCAATGCGTGCCGTCCCGCCGCCCGTGCCGCCACCGGTCTCTCTCGCTCAAATGAAGATCGCCATCCTCGGCGGCGGGCATGGCTGCTACGCGGCCGCGGCTGACCTGTCGGAGCAAGGGCATCAGGTGGTTCTCTGGCGGCGTGACGCCGCGGCTCTGAAGCCCCTGATCACAACCCGCAGCATCGTGCTGAAAGACGCCGCCGGCGCGCGCGACGTGCCGATCGCCGGCGCGACCGCCGACATCGGCACCGCGGTGCGCGACGCCGAGCTGGTCCTGATCCCGTCGCCGGCGACTGCGCAGCACGACATCGCCACGCAGCTCGCCCCCCATTTGCGTGACGGCAAGGTCGTATTCCTGCCGCCCGGCACGTTCGGCAGCTATGCGATGGCGCAGATCGTGCGCGCCGCCGGCAACCGGGCGCGTGTTGCCTGGGCCGAAACCGGCACCTTGCCGTACCTCGCCCGCAAGCACGGCGAGCGCGAGATCAACATCACCGTGCGTGCGGTGCGCCTGCCGACCGGCGTCTATCCGGCGCGCGACGCCGACCGCGCGATCGACGTGATCCGGCGCGCCTACCCGAGCGTCAGCCCGTGCGGCGACGCGCTGTCCGGCGCGCTGATGAACGCCGGGCCGATCATCCACCCGCCACTGATCGTGATGAATGCGGCGCCGCTGCAGCATCACGAGCGCTGGGACATCCACGCCGAGGGAACGCAGCCTGCCGTGCGTGCCGTGACCGATCGCCTGGATCTGGAGCGCATCGCAGTGCGCGAGGCGTACGGATGGGGCACGCCGCACTACCCGCTCGCCGACCACTACCACAACGACCGCTGGATGTATGGCGACGCCCACAAGCAGCTGGTCAAGTCGGGCGACTGGCGCGAGCACATCGACCTGCACACGCACCGCTACGTCACCGAGGACACCGTGCTCGGCCTGGCGTTCCTGGCGTCGGCAGCACGCCATGCCAGCGTCGACGCGCCGATCGCGCACGGCCTGCTCGCGATCGTCGGCGGCTTCCTCGGCCGCGACCTCCGCAGCGGACCGCGCACGCTGGAAGCGCTTGGCCTCGCGTCCCTGACGCCGGCTGCGCTGAAGCAGCGCCTGCATGACGGCGACTGAGACCAATGCGATCACGTCGCGGCCACGCTTCGCCGCGGTCGGCGCCGGCCGCATGGGGCGCGGCATCGCGATCGCGTTCGCATGGGCCGGGCACCGGATTGCGCTGATCGACCTTCGGCCGCGCGAGGCCGACGCTTGGCAGCGGCTGCATGATGAGGCGCTGGGTGAGATCAAGGCCAGCCTTGCCGCGCTGGCCCAGCTCGGCGCACTGCGGGCCGACCAGGTCGACACGATCGCGGCGCGCGTCTCGATGGTGCCTTCGAGCGGCGCGGCCGCTGCGCTCGAGACCGCCGAGCTGGTGTTCGAAGGCGTGCCCGAGCGCCTCGATGCGAAGCGTGAGGCGTTCGCGCAACTGAACCGGATGTGTCGCGCCGACGCGATCCTGACGTCGACGACGAGCAGCATCCTGATCACGCAGCTCGCCGCGCTGGTCGAGCGGCCCGAGCGCTTTCTCAACATCCACTGGCTGAACCCGGCCTACGTGATCCCGGTCGTCGAGCTGAGCACGCACGCCGGCACCTCGCCCGACGTGCTGGCGCGGGCGAAGGCACTGATGGAGTCGATCGGCAAGCTGCCGGTGGTCTGCGGGCCGACACCCGGCTACATCGTGCCGCGCCTGCAGGCGCTGGTGATGAACGAGGCCGCGCGGATGGTCGAGGAAGGCGCCGCCACCGCCGAGGAAATCGACAAGGCGACGCGCTACGGCCTCGGCCTGCGCTTTGCCGCGCTCGGCGTGGTCGAGTTCATCGACTTCGGCGGCGCCGACATCCTGCACCACGCGAGCCGCGAGATGTCGGCCTCGATCGACGCGGCGCGCTATGCCGCGCCGGCGATCGTCGACCGCCACGTCGCCGAGGGCCGGCTCGGCCTGAAGAGCGGCAGCGGTTTCTACGACTACGCCGGCCGCGACCTCGGCGCCTACCGGCGTGACGTGTTGGCGCGCACCCTCGGCATGTTGAACCACGCCGGCCTGTGGCGTCCTGCTTCCGACGAGACGCTGTCGTAGCGCGGCGCTTCCTGCGCGCGGCGGGTCGCGTGCTGCGTGGCGCTGCGATCTATCTCGGCGCGGTCTGCATCGGCGTGACGCCCATCGCCACCGTCCAGGCCGCAGGCCATGACGCGACGCCCTGCGACCGCACGCACTTCACGATCGCGATCGATCCCGGCCACTCGCGGGAACAGCCGGGTGCGATCAGCGCGCGCGGCGTTCCCGAGCGTGCGTTCAATGAGGCGCTGTCGGCGCAGGTGGTCGCGTCGCTGCGGCGTGCCGGCTTCGCGCAAACGTTTGCGACGCACCCGGACGATGCGGTCGGGATCGGCCTCGAAGACCGCACCCGCGTCGCAGCGGAGCGCGGTGCGCGCCTGTTCCTCTCGATCCACCACGATTCGGTGCAGCCGCAGTACTTGACCCGGTGGTCGCACCGCGGCGTCGAACGACTGCACACGCCGCGCATCCGCGGCCATTCGCTCTTCGTCTCCGGCAGCGGCGACGAAGCGGCCGAGAGCTTGCGCTTCGCGCGATTGCTCGGCGCCGAGCTGCGTCAGCGCTGCCTCGTGCCGACGTTGCATCACGCCGAACCGGTCGCCGGCGAAAGCCGCGCGCTGATCGACCGCGCGCTCGGCATCTACCGCTACGACGAGCTCGCCGTGCTGCGGACCGCGACGATGCCGGCGGTGCTGTTCGAAGCCGGGATGATCGTCCATCGCGGCGAGGAGGCGCAACTGCAGCGGCCGGCGCACCGGCTCCTCTTGGCTGGTGCCCTAACTAGGGCAGCGATAGCGTTTTGCGAAGGTTTAGCACCGAAGCACGTTGCCAAAACCCGCTGCCGCTGATCGCGCATCACGCGCCTTCGCCGTAGCCCAACACGCTGCGATGCGATGACCAGCGACCGAGGAACAAAACGGCGTACGCACTCAGGACACTTGACGGCTTCAATCGTTGACCCGGCTCAGACCTCTCCGCTACCCGCAGTGCGGTGCAGCTCGATGATCTGCCGCAACGTCGTCTTCAGATCCTCGGCACGCGCCAGCCCGAACGGCTCGAGCACGCGCTGCTCATGCTCGCGCGCCAATCCGATCAGGCGCTCGACCATCCGGCTGCCGGCCGGCGTGATGCGAACCAAGGTAACGCGGCGGTCGCCGTCATGGCCGAGGCGCTCGACCTGGCGCTTGGCCGCCATGCGGTCGAGCATGCGCGTCACGGTCGGTTGCTTCAGCACCGCGACCTGAGCGAGCTGACCGATCGCGATCGGCTCGCCGCCGGCCAGGCTGGCGAGCACGCGCCACTCCGAGACCGAGAGGCCGTTCGCTCGCACGACCGCATGAAACTCCGACGAAATCAGGTGGCTGGCCTGCGCCAGCAGGGCAGCCAGGTAGTTATCGACGAAGCGCGTCATGCGGCGTCCCGCGACGTGGAATCAGGCATCCGCGCGGTCTGGGCGAAGTGCTGTTCGCGGCGCCGCTTCACCCACCCGGCGTGACCGCTTGCCCCGTCCGCGCTCGGGTAAAACATGAATTTGAATATATTGCCACCTCAACTAATATAGCCACGCCCAGCGGCGCCAGCATCCGGACAGACCCAACGCAACCATGGCCGAGCGATCGTTCGTCGAAGAGGTCAAGAAGCTGCGTCTCGGCGAAGGCGAGGTCTTCCGCGGCGAGGGCATCCTCGCGGTTACGAAGGCGCTGCTCGAGTCCGGCGTCTCGTACGTCGCCGGCTACCAGGGCGCTCCGATCTCGCACCTGATGGACGTGCTGGCCGACGCCCAGGACATCCTCGCCGAGCACGGGATCCGCTTCGAGAACTCGGCGAGCGAAGCGACCGCGGCGGCCACGCTCGCGGCCTCGGTCAACTACCCGATGCGCGGCGCCGTCGCGTTCAAGGGCCCGGTCGGCGTCAACGTCGCATCCGATGCGCTCGCCAACCTCGCGTCGGGCGGTGTGACCGGCGGCGCGCTTGTGATCGTCGGCGAAGACTACGGCGAAGGTTCGTCGATCATGCAGGAGCGCAGCCACGCGTTCGCGATGAAGTCGCAGATCTGGCTGCTCGACCCGCGTCCCAGCCTGCCGTCGATCGTCAAGGCGGTGAAGGACGGCTTCGAGCTCTCGGAGGCGAGCCATTCGCCGGTGATGCTGATGCTGCGGATTCGTGCCTGCCACGTGCACGGCCACTTCGTCGCCGGCGCAAACCGCACCGCCGCGTTCACGACCGGCGACGCGGTCGACACGCCGCGCCGCGACACCGCGCGCATCGCGCTGCCACCGGCGACCTATGTCCACGAGCAGGAAAAGATCCGGGAGCGCTGGCCGGCGGCGGTGCGCTTCATCGAGGAGCGCGGCCTCAACGAATTCTTCGACGCCGACGGCGAGCGGGACCTCGGCATCATCGTCCAGGGCGGCAACTACAACGCGCTGTTGCGCGCGCTCGAACGGCTCGGCCTCGCCGACGCCTACGGCCGCTCGCAGATCCCGCTCTACGTGATGAACGTGACCTACCCGGTCGTGCCAGCCGAGGTCACGCGCTTCTGCGCGGGCAAGCGCGCGGTGCTGCTGGTCGAGGAAGGGCAGCCCAACTTTCTCGAGCAGAACATCGCGACCGTCCTGCGCCAGGCCGACCTGCAGACCGCCCTGCACGGCAAGGACTGCCTGACGATGGCCGGCGAGTACACGAGCGCCGAAGTGCTGAAGGGCACGCGCGCGTTCCTCGAGCACTACGGGCGCGTCGAACCGCAGCCGCCGCCGGTGCGAACGCCGAAGGTGATCCCGATCGCCGCGATGGAGGGCAGCAACGGATCGACGACTGCGACGCCCTCGGATGCTGGCACGGCCGCTCCAGTCGTTGCTTCCTCCGGCGTCGACGGCGCACCCGAGCCGACCGCTGCACCGGAATCAACCGCCGCCCTGGCGCCGCTCGCCGACGTCGTGCACGGCCGCCCGCCGGGCTTCTGCACCGGCTGCCCGGAGCGGCCGATCTTCAGCGCGATGAAGCTGGTCGAGCGCGAACTCGGTCCGCATCACGTCAGCGCCGACATCGGTTGCCATCTGTTCTCGATCCTGCCGCCGTTCCACATCGGCAACACGACGATGGGGTACGGCCTCGGCACCGCCGGTGCTTCGGCGTTCAGCGCGGCGTCCGGCAAGCGCGCGATCGCGATGATGGGCGACGGTGGGTTCTGGCACAACGGCCTGACCAGCGGCGTCGCGAACGCGGTCTTCAACCGCAGCGACAACCTGACGATCGTCGTCGACAACAACTACACCTCGGCGACCGGCGGCCAGGACCTGCTGTCGTCGAAAGCGACGAATGCGACCCGCAGCACCGGCCATGCGATCGAGCAGGCAGTGCGCGGGGTCGGCGTCAAATGGGTGAAGACGATGCGGCGCACTTACGACGTCGCCGGCATGCGCGACGCGCTGCGCGAGGCGCTGACGACGACTGAGAAAGGCCCGAAGGTCCTGATCGCGCAATCGGAGTGCCAGCTCAACCGGCAGCGCCGCATCAAGCCGCAGATCAAGAAGGCGATCGCGGCCGGCGAGCGCGTCGTGCGCGAGCGCTTCGGCGTCGATGCCGACACCTGCACCGGCGACCACTCCTGCATCCGCCTGTCGGGGTGCCCGTCGCTCTCGATCAAGCCGAACCCGGACCCGCTGCGCACCGACCCAGTCGCAACCGTCCTCGACAGCTGCGTCGGCTGCGGCGTCTGCGGCGAGGTCTCCCACGCGGCCGTGCTCTGCCCGTCGTTCTACAAGGCGCGCATCGTCACCAATCCGAGCGGCTGGGATCGCTTCGCCGAGCGGGTGCGCGGCGCGGTGATCGGCTGGCTGCAGCGGCGCGACGCGCGGGCGCGCGAGCGGCTGGCGTTCTGACGCCGAGCACGCGATGCAATGAATGCGCCGACGCCCGCCCGTGATCTGCCCGCGATGAATACGGCGGCATCGGGCGGCGCGCGATCACTGAAGATCGCCATCATGGCGATGGGCGGCGAAGGCGGCGGCGTGCTGGCCGACTGGATCGTCGACCTGGGCGAGCAGAACGGCCACTACGCGCAGACGACCTCGGTGCCCGGCGTCGCGCAGCGCACCGGCGCCACGATCTACTACGTCGAGCTGTTTCCCCGTGCGCAGGCCGAGCGCGACGGCGCGATGCCGGTGCTCGCGCTGATGCCGCTGCCAGGTGACGTCGACGTCGTCCTCGCTTCGGAGCTGATGGAATGCGGCCGCGCCGTGCAGCGCGGCCTGGTCACGCCCGATCGCACGACCCTGATCGCGTCGACGCATCGCATCTACTCGATCGCCGAGAAGACCGCACTCGGCGACGGTCGCGTCGACAGCGCCGCGCTGATCGCGCACGCCGCCGCAGCGGCGAAGCGCTTCATCCGCTTCGACATGGCCGAGACCGCCGAGCAGACCGGCAGCGTGATCAGCGCGGTGCTGTTCGGCGCACTCGCCGGCACCGGCGTGCTGCCGTTCAGCCGCGCCCAGTTCGAGGCGACGATCGCGCGCGGCGGCGTCGGCGTCGCGCCGAGCTTGAAGGCGTTCGAGACGGCGTACGCGCGCGCGGCAGGCGCCCTCGACGGCAATGCGGGCGACCCGCGCGCTGCGGCCGCATTGGCGACGAATGGGCAAGGCGCCGCCATGGCCGGTGCGGGAGGAACGGTACCTCGTGCGCACGGCGATGCCGTGGCTGCGCCGGCGGCATCGGCGCTCGACGGAACCACCGACGCGCCGCTGGCGGTCGCGATCGCGGCAAGGTCGAGCGTCGCATCGGCAGCGGTGCCGAGCGACCCGCGCGTCCGCGCGCTGCTCGGCCGCATCGACAGCGGCTTTCCGGCGACTGGTCATGCGCTGCTGCGCGAAGGCGTGCGCCGCCTGATCGACTACCAGGACCCTGCGTACGCGGACCTCTACCTCGACCGCATCGCGCGGATCGCCGCGCTGCCGGGCGCGTCCGCCACGCTGATCGACGAGACCGCGCGCCACCTCGCGCTCTGGATGTCGTACGAGGACACGATGCGCGTCGCGGCACTGAAGACGCGCGGCACCCGCTTCGAGCGCGTGCGCGGCGAAGTCCGGGCCGGCTCCGACCAGGTGCTCGCAATCGACGAGTACCTGCACCCGCGCGTGCAGGAGATCGCCGAGACGCTGCCCGGCGCACTCGGCCGCTGGCTCGAGCGACCCGGCCCGGTGCTCCGCCTCATCGAACGTCTGACCACGAAGGGCCGCGTCGTCACGACAAGCTCGCTGACCGGCTTCCTGATGCTCTACACCGTCGCCGGCATGAAGCGCTGGCGCCGCACGACGACACGCTATGCGACCGAGAACACAGCGATCGAAGCCTGGCTCGCGCGCATTGCGGAGACAGTCGCGTTGAACCCCGAGCTCGCCGTCGAAGTCGCGCGCTGCCAGCGCCTCGTCAAGGGCTACAGCGACACCCACGAACGCGGCGTGCGCAACTACGAGACGGTGATGGCCGCGGTCGCGCGCGCCGGCGCACAGCTCGCGCCGGCGACCCTGCGTGAACTGCGCGAGGCGGCCCTCGCCGACGAGCACGGCGTCAAGCTGAAGGGACTGCTCGCGCAGCACGCGCTGGCCTGACGCCAACTGAGGAAGGAGACCAGCCGATGAGCTCTGCGTACCGCGACGACCCCGAGGCCGTGCGCGCGCTGGTGCAGCCCGATCGAGTGCACCGCGACCTCTACATCGACCAAGACCTGTTCGAGCTCGAGCAGCAGCACTTCTTTGCGAACACCTGGAACTACGTCGGCCATGACTCGCAGATCCCGAACCCCGGCGACTACCTGCGCAGCGAGATCGCCGGGCAGCCGCTGATCGTCGTGCGCCACACCGACGGCTCCGTGCGCGTGCTGATGAACCGCTGCGCGCACAAGGGCTCGCGCCTCGTCAGCGCGCCGTGCGGCAACACCGGCAAGTTCTTCCGCTGCCCGTACCACGCATGGACGTTTCGCACCGACGGATCGCTGCTGAACATGCCGCTGAAGAACGGCTACGACGGCACCGCGCTGCACGAATGCGAATCGGCGAAGGGACTCGTCACAGTCGACAACGTGCGCCTGCACCGCGGCTTCATCTTCGCGAAGATCAACGACGTCGGCCCAGATTTCGAGGAGTTCTTCGGCGACTCGCTGTCGTCGATCGACAACATGGCCGAACGCTCGCCCGAAGGCAAGCTGCAGATCGCCGGCGGCTGCCTGCGCTTCATCCACCAGTGCAACTGGAAGATGTTTGTCGAGAACCTGAACGACACGATGCACCCGATGGTCGTCCACGAGTCGTCGGCCGGCACCGCGAAGCGGATGTGGATCGACAAGCCGGCGGACGCACCCAAGCCGATGGCGATCGAGCAGTTCACACCGTTCATGTCGGAGTACAAGTTCTTCGAGGACATGGGCGTGCGCGTGTTCGACAACGGCCACAGCTTTTCGGGCGTGCACTTCAGCATCCACAGCAAGTACTCGGCAATTCCGGCCTACGACGCGGCGATGAAGGCGGCCTACGGCGAAGAACGCACCGCGCAGATCCTCGGCCTCGCGCGCCACAACACCGTCTACTACCCGAACCTGACGATCAAGGGCGCGATCCAGTCGATCCGCGTCGTCAAGCCGATTGCGGTCGACAAGACGCTGATCGAAAGCTGGACCTTTCGGCTGGTCGGCGCGTCGCCCGAGCTGCTGCAGCGCACGACGATGTACAACCGCCTGATCAATTCGCCGTTCTCGGTCGTCGGCCACGACGACCTGCAGGCCTACCGAGGCATCCAGGCCGGCCTGCATGCGAGCGGCAACCCGTGGATCAGCCTGCACCGCAACTACGATCCGAACGAAGTGGGACAGAAGGACGTGACCGCGATCGGCACCAGCGAGATCTCGATGCGCAACCAGTACCGCGCGTGGGCGCGCTACATGACGATGACGATGTGATGGAAGGCTCGAACATCTCGGAGCGAGCGCTGATCGACTTCGTCGTGCGCGAAGCGCGCCTGCTCGACGAGAAGCGCTACGAAGAGTGGAACGCGCTGTTCACCGACGACGCCTACTACTGGGTGCCGCTGGTGCCCGATCAGGAAGACGGCCTGAACCACACCTCGCACCTGTACGAGGACAAGTTGCTGCGCGAGCTGCGCATCGAGCGGCTGAAAAGCCCCCGTGCGTTCTCGCAACAGCCGCCGACGCGCAGCCACCACCTGCTGCAGACGCCGACCGTGGAGCGCGCCGATCCGGCGGCGAACCAGTACATCGTGCGCAGCGAATTCCACTACACCGAGTCGCAGGGCGACGAGCTGAACACCTTCGTCGGCACCTGCTTCCACCACCTGACCGTCGAAGGCGGCGCGCTGCGCATGACGTTGAAGCGGGTGAACCTGATCAACTGCGACGCCGCGCTGCCGGCGGTTCAGCTCTTCATCTGACGATGCCGATGACATCCTCGACAGCGACTGCTCGAACCGTCCACGCCGCCTTCGCCGCGACCGCAGCGCGCACGCCCGACGCACCCTTCCTCTGCGTCGAGGCCGTCACCGCGGCGACCTACGGCATCCCCGCCGGCGAGATCTCGTGGCGCGAGGCGGCGCGCCAGGTCGACGCGCTGCGGGCGCGCTATGCCGCGGCCGGCTACGGCCACGGTCACCGCGTCGGCCTGCTGCTCGAGAACCGGCCGGCGTTCCTGTTCCACTGGTTCGCGCTCAACGCGCTCGGCGCGAGCGTCGTGCCGATCAACGCCGAGATGCGCTCCGCCGAGCTCGAGTACCTGGTCGGCCACAGCGACATCGGGCTCGCGGTCGTGCTGCCGGGCCGCGGCGCCGACCTGCACGCGGCGGCCAAGGCCTGCGGCGTTCCGCTCGCCGTTCGCGAATGGCGCGAAGACGACGACGCCGAGACCGCGGCGCCCCATCCGCTGCCGGCCGCGCTGCGCCCGGCTCCGCGTGCCGATACGCCGATCGGCATCGACACCGAGTGCGCGCTGCTCTACACCTCGGGCACGACCGGCCGGCCGAAGGGCTGCATTCTGAGCAACGCGTACTTCCTGAACGTCGGCCGCTGGTATGCCGACATCGGCGACGTCTGCAGCGTGCGGCCCGATCAGGAACGCATCATCACGCCGCTGCCGCTGAACCACGTCAACGCGATGTGCTTCTCGCTGATGGTGATCCTGGTCGTCGGCGGCTGCTTGATCCAGCTCGACCGCTTCCATCCGCAGACTTGGTGGCAAAGCGTGCGCGAAAGCCGCGCGACCCTGATCCACTACCTCGGCGTGATGCCGGCGATGCTGATCGTCGCCGACCCGTCGCCCGACGACCGTGCGCATTCGGTGCGCTGGGGCTTCGGCGCCGGCGTCGACGGCAAGAACCACGCGCCGTTCGAGGTGCGCTTCGGCTTCCCGCTGATCGAGGCCTGGGCGATGACCGAGACCGGCGCCGGCGGCGCGATCATGGCGACGCGCGAGCCGCGCCTGATCGGCACCCACTGCTTCGGCCGCACCGAGTCGTTCGTCGAAGCGAGAGTGGTCGACGACGAGGGCCACGACGTGCCGCCCGATACGCCCGGCGAGCTGCTGGTGCGCGCGACCGGCCCGGATCCGCGCCGCCATTTCTTCTCGGGCTACCTGAAGGACCAGGCCGCGACCGAGGAGGCGTGGGCCGGCGGCTGGTTTCACACCGGCGACGTCGTGCGGCGCGACGCCGATGGCAGTTTCTTCTTCGTCGACCGCAAGAAGAACGTGATCCGGCGCAGCGGCGAGAACATCTCGGCGGTCGAGGTCGAGAGCGTGCTGAACCAGCATCCGGCGGTGAAGGCCTCGGCGGTGGCGGCGGCGCCGGATGACTTGCGCGGCGACGAGGTGCTGGCCTGCATCGTCACGCGCGAGCCGATCGGCGCCGAGCAGCGTCCGCAGCTCGCCGCCGCGCTCGTCGACCACACGCTCTCCCAGATCGCGTACTTCAAGGCGCCCGGCTATGTCGCCTTCGTCGACGCGTTGCCGCTCACGCTTTCGCAGAAGATCCAGCGCGGCGAGCTTCGCAAGATGGCACAGGCGCTGCCCGGCGACGCGTGCTGCATCGACACGCGCGCGATGAAGAAGCGCCAGGGATGACGCGACGCCAGTCGTACGACGGCGTCGCCGTCGCCGTGCCGGTCACGGTGCCCTACCGGCGCTACTCGACGAAAGGCGCGCACTGGTTCATCGGCGCGGCGCTGGACGCGCTGGTCGAGCGCTCTGGTATCTCGAAAGACCGCATCGACGGCCTCACCGTCTCGAGCTTCTCGCTGTCGCCCGACACCGCCGTCGGCGTCACCCAGCACCTCGGTGTCAGCCCGCGCTGGCTCGACCACATCCCGACCGGCGGCGCCTCCGGCGTGATGGCACTGCGTCGTGCAGCCCGCGCGGTGCAGGCCGGCGATGCCGACATCGTGGCCTGCATCGCAGCCGACGCGAACCACGTCGAGTCGTTCCGGCAGATGCTCGGCGGCTTCAGCCACTTCGCGCGCGATGCGAGCTACCCGTACGGCTCGGGCGGTCCAAACTCGATCTTCGCGTTCATCACCGCGAACTACATGGCCACCTACGGCGCGACGCGCGAGGACTTCGGCCGCATCTGCGTCGCGCAGCGGACCAATGCGCTGAAGAACCCGAACGCGATGTTCAAGGTGCCGCTGACGATGCAGCAGTATCTCGACGCGCGTCCGATCTCCGACCCGATCCACCTGTTCGACTGCGTGATGCCGTGCGCCGGCGCCGAAGCGTTCCTCGTGATGCGCGCCAAGGAAGCGCGCGACCTCGGCCTGCCGCATGCCGTGGTGCGCGCCGCGATCGAGCGCCACAACGCCTACCCCGACGATCCGGTGCTGGTGCGTGGCGGTTGGCTGATGGACCGCGACGACCTCTATGCGCAGGCCGGCGTCAAGCCCGCCGCGATCGACTTCGTGCAGACCTACGACGACTACCCGGTCGTCGTGATGCTGCAGTTCGAGGATCTCGGCTTCTGCGAGAAAGGCGAAGGCCCGGATTTCGTGCGCTCGAAGACGCTGACCTTCGACGGCGACTTTGCGAACAACACCAGTGGCGGCCAGCTCTCGGCCGGCCAGGCCGGGTGTGCTGGCGGCTTTCTCGGCATGACCGAGACGATCCGCCAGCTCACCGACGAAGGTGGCGAGCGTGCCGTTGTCGATGCAAAGCTCGGCCTCGTTTCCGGCTTCGGCATGGTCACGTACGACCGGTGCCTGTGCACTGGCGCGGTGATCCTCGAGAGGTCGGCGTGACGCGCATCCCGACCCGCATGGCGCGCAGAGGCGTGTGCGGGCGACCGACTGCGCACGACTCTGCGTGGGGCACCGAGCAGCATCCACAACGTCTAGCGCGTTGGCGACAAAGGAGGGGCACGCCATGACGATGCCCTTGATGAAGCCGCGCCGCAAGAACCCCGTGCTGCGCACGCGGCAGATGAACCTGCCGCCGTGGGCACGCGGCCGCACCGCGCTCGGCATGACCGCGGCCGCCGCAGAAGGCCGCTTCGAGCTGCAGGTGTGCCAGCGCTGCCAGGCGGTGCAGTACCCGCCGCGCGATGCCTGCCATCGCTGCCTGTCGCCGCAACTGAAGTGGACGACGCAGACCGGCGCCGGCGAGCTGCTCAGCGAGACGGTGCTCCACCACAGCAACGACCCGTTCTACCGCGAGCGCCTGCCGTGGCGGCTCGGCCTCGTGCGGCTCGACGTCGGGCCGACAGTGATCGTGCATCTGCACGGCGACGTGCCGTCGCCGTCCCCACACAGCGGCATGCCGTTGAACGCGTTGCCCGCCGCCGGCAAGCCGGCCGGCACGCCTGCATCGGCAAATCGACAACCGGTGCGCGTCCACGTCGGCGCGCGCCTCGACCGCGCCGGCGCCGCGGTCCTGATCGGATTTCCGCCCGAGGAGAGTGAACACATGGCCGACGACAAGATGCTGCGTGAGATGACCAGCGACCCGAAGTTCAGGAAGATCCTCGTCACCGACGGCAAGACCGAGGTCGGCCAGGCGCTCGTCAAGGCGCTCGTCAAGTCCGGCGCCGACATCGTCTGGGTCGGCCATGCCGAACCGTGGAAGAAGCTCGGCGGCCTCGAAGACATCAGCGCGCTGAAGCCGGTCACGATGGTTCCACTCGACCTGACCAACGGCCGCTCGGTCACCGAGCTGGCCGGCGAGATCGGCGGCAAGGTCGACATCGTGATCAACAACGCCGAGGTGCACCGCGCGTTCGGCATCGCGGCGCGGCGCGGCACCGACGTCGCGAAGGCCGAGATGGACATCAACTACTTCGGCTTCCTGCGCCTCGCGCAGGAGTTCGGGCCGGCTCTGAAAGGCCGCTCGGCGGACGGCGTGACGCATGCGGCCGCGTGGGTCAACCTGCTGTCGATCTATGCGCTCTCGAACTACCCGCCGCATGGCACCTTCTCGGCGTCGAAGGCAGCAGCCCATTCGCTCGCGCAGTGCCTGCGCGCCGAGATGCGGCCGACCGGCATCCGCGTGATCAATGTCTTTCCGGGCCCGATCGACGACGAGTGGAACCAGAACCTGCCGCCGCCGAAGGTCACGCCGGGCGCGCTGGCGAGCGCGATCGTCCGGGCGCTGAAGGAAGGGATCGAAGACGTCTACCCGGGCGACGTCGCGCAGGAGTGGATCGAACGCTGGCGCGACAATCCGAAGGTGCTCGAGCGCGAGCTGGCGGCCGGCGGCTAGACGGCAAGGCGGGCAGCCTGATTCACTCTCGGACGTCGACGATTCAACATTGCGCCACGGCCGGGCTCATGCGGCCTTCCTCATGCACTCACGAACGACCATCCTCCTGCTGAACGTGGCCCACGCGGTCGATCACATGTTCCTGCTGATCTTCGCGACCGCGGTCACGACGATCGCGGCCGACTTCGGCCTGGCGCGCTGGGAGGACCTGATGCCGTTCGGCGTCGGCGCCTTCGTGATGTTCGGCCTCGGCTCGCTGCCGGCCGGCCGGCTCGGCGACCTCTGGGGGCGCCGCTCGATGATGATCATCTTCTTCTTCGGCATGGGCCTGTCGTCGCTGCTGGCGGCGATCACGCAGGGGCCCTGGCAGCTCGCCGCAGCACTGACCCTGATCGGCGTGTTCGCGTCGATCTATCACCCGGTCGGCATTCCGATGCTGTTGCAGGCGGCGGTCAGGCCGGGCGCGACGATCGGCGTCAACGGGCTCGCCGGCAACCTCGGCATCGCGGTCGCCGCCGGCCTCACCGGCCTGCTCGTCCAGTGGTTCGGCTGGCGCGCGGCGTTCGCGGTGCCGGGCATCGTCTGCATCGCGCTCGGCTTCGTGTTCATGCGGCTGGTGCCGCTCGAGCACGAGGCGCCGGCCAAGCGCAAGGGCGGCGCCGGCGTGAAGCTGTCGCGCGCCCAGGTGGCGCGCGTGCTCGCGGTGATGACGACCGCGTCGGCGACCGGCGGCATCCTCTTCAACCTGACGACGAACGGCAATGCGCAGTTGCTGTCCGAGCGCTTCCAGGGTGTCATGCAGGACCCCGCCATGCTCGGCCTGCTGCTCGCGAGCGTCTACGCCGTGGCGTCGCTGGCACAGGTGGTGGTCGGCCGACTGATCGACCGCTACACGCTGAAGCCGTTATATCTCGCGGTTGCGCTGCTCCAGGTGCCGGCGCTGCTGTGGGCCTCGCATGCGCAAGGCTGGTGGCTGTATGCGGGCCTGCTCGCGGTGATGGTCTTCGTGTTCGGCGCAATCCCGTTCACCGACGCGATGATCGCGCGCTACGTCGACGACAACATGCGCTCGCGCGTGGCCGGCATCCGGCTCGCGGTCTCGCTCGGCATCAGCTCGCTCGCGGTCTGGCTGCTCGGCCCGGTGGTCAAGGGCGTTGGCTTCGACACTTTGCTGCTGGTGCTGGCCGGCATCGCGCTTTGCACCGCGGCCGCGGTGCTGTGGCTGCCGTCCGAGAAGCCGGCGACGGCGGTCGCGCCGGCCTGACCGGCCCTCTCACTCGGCCGGCGCGCCCAGGCTCCACAGGCGCAGCGCGATGTGGATCTCGAGCGCGCGCGAGGCGTTGCCCCAGTGGCCGAGCAGGTCCTCGATCGTCGCGAGCCGCTGGCGCACCGTGTTGACGTGGATCTGCAAGCGCTGGGCCGTCACCTTCGCGTTCTGGTTGCTGTCGAAGTAGGTCAGCAAGGTGGTCGCGAGCTCCGAGGTCCGCTTGCGGTCGTGCGAGATCAGCGCGCCGATCGTCGCCTCAAGAAACGCGGTCAGGCTGGCCTGGTCGTGGGTCTCGAACAAGGTCGAATAGAGCGCCAGCTCGTTCTGGCCGACGACCTGGCCGTTCACGCCGATCCGGCGCAGCACCGGCAGCGCGCGCTTCAGGGTCGCGTACAGCGCGGGAATCTCGGCCGGCGCTGCCACCGGCCGCGACACCACACCGCGGTGGACGGTGCCCGATTCGACCCGGGCCCAGTTCGAGATCGTCTGCCGCACGTCGATCGCGCGGGTGGCGCTGCACAGCACGACGAGGACGCCGTCGATCTCGTCGACCAGCACGTTGGCGAGCGGCGTCAATGCCCGGAACCGGCGCGCCGCATAACCGGCACCTGGACCGTCCATCTCGATCAGCATCAACGCGAGCGGCTGGGCGAGGTCGACGCCGTGGCGCTCGGCCTGGTTCGCCATCAGCGCCGGCTCGTCCTGGCGCGGCGAGACCAGCGAGCGCAGCAAGGTCGACGCACCGCGGCTCTTGGTCGCCTCCATCCGCTCCTGCGACAGCAGCACGATGCCGATCACGCTCGAGCTGCGCTCGAAGGTCCGGATCGCGGTGTCGTCGAGCTCGGTGCGATGAAAGAGCGCAGTCGATCCGAGCACATCGTCGCCGCCGATCACCGCCATCACGCGGCACGACTCGCCGTCGGCCTCGTAGGCCAGCACCGAGCGGCCGATCTGCCGGCTGGTGCCGAGGGCGCGTGCCAGCTCGGCGCTGTGGATGCCCTGCGGCGCATAGGTCGTGCTGACGTCGCCGGTGTAGCCGTCGGCCACGCCGCGGCTGATGACCTGGCCGGCCTCGTCGAGCACCAGCACGCTGCCGCCGAGGCGCTGGGCAACCGCCTGGCAGAGCGTCGCGAGCGAGGCGCCCTTCGCCAAGAGCCCGGTCATCTGCTCGTGCGCCTCGGCCGCGGCCTGGACGCTGCGCACATGGCGCTCGAGCGCGGCGCGGGCCTGCTCGGCCTTCTCGAGCGCCGCGTTCGCGCGCTTGAAGTTGTTCGCGTTGCGCAACGCGACGGCGCCGTGCGTCGCGAGCGTGCTGAGGATCGAAATGCTCTGCGCGGTGTGCATGCGGTGGTAGCGATCGGCGACGAACAGCAGCCCCTCGACCTCGCCGTCCCAGATCAACGGCACGCCGACCAGCGCGGCGATGCCTTCGGCGCGAAACGTGTCGTCCAGCTTCGGGTCGTGGACGAAGCGCTTGTCGTGCAGGTAGTCGGGTGTCGTGAACGGCAGCCGCGTCGCCATCAGGATGCTGCCGACGCCTCGGTCGCGGCTCGCGACCATGTTCGACGTGCTCTGCGACAGCGCGCCATCGGCGACCAGCACCTGGTACTCGCCGCGATCGGCGTCGTAGGTCGAGAGCCACGCCACATGCGAGCCGAGCAGATTGCGTGCGCGCGAGACGATCGCGCTCAGCAGGCCGGTGAGGTCGAGCCGGCTCGACAGGTCCTGCGCCGACTCGATCACGGCCATCATGCCGCGCTCGCGCTGCTGCTGCACCTCGAGGCGATTGCGCACCGCCATCGCCATGCGGACCGTCTCGATCAAGGTCGACTTGCCCGGATAGCCTTCGGGCAGCGCCTCGACCTCGCCGAGCCGGCGCGCGAAATCGTCGGCCGGTGCGCCTTGATGCAGCAGCTCGATCAGCGCGCTGGCGGTCTTCTCATCCCTATCCGGTCGAATGGCGCTCATCGCGGCGTGTTCCTCACGGCGAACGACGACGACCGTCCGCTTCGGCGGCGAGAGGCTAGCAGAGGAGATGCCCCGGCCGCGTGCCGTCGGTCGGCCACGGGACACATCGAATCCGGTCACCCGGATGTGCGGCCATCACATTGGGTTGGCGCGCGGCTCCAGCGAGACTGCGGAGCTCCGGCGCGATGTCGGCTTCGCAACGCAGCGGCCACCGACGAACCCCGCGTCCGCAAGAACCTCGATGTCGATCCTCGATTCACTCCGCCCACCGCCCGATCTCCGCGTGCTCGTCACCTGCGGCGCCGGCGGCATCGGCGCGGTGATCGCGCGCGCGTTTCATGAAGCCGGCTCGCGCGTGCACGTCTGCGACATCGACCGCGCGGCGCTCGACCGCCTGAACACCGAGGTGCCGGGCATCACCGGCAGCATGGCCGACGCCTCGGTGGCCGACGATGTCGACCTCGTGTTCGACGACGTGCAGGGCACGCTCGGCGGCCTCGACGTGCTGATCAACAACGCCGGCATCCGGGGCCCGGCCGGCCCGATCGACACGATCGGCGGCGCGGCCTGGGAGCGCACGGTCGCCGTGAACCTGCACAGCCACTACTACTTCGCCCGCCGCGCGGTGCCGATGCTGCGCCGATCCGGCACCAGCCCGCGCCTGATCGCGATGGGTTCGGTCGCCGGACCGCACGACGGCGCCCATCGCGCCGCCTGTGCATCGACCCGCTGGGCGCTCGTCGGCCTGGTCAAGGCGCTCGCGCGCGAGCTCGGCACCGACGGGATCCGCGTCAACGCGATCCTGCCCGGCGCGATCGACGGTTCATCGCGGCTGGCGTCATCGGCTTCCGGCGACGATCGCACGCCAAAGGCTTCCGCCCTTCGCGAAAGGTCGCACCGTCGCAGCATGACGGCCGACGATGTGGCCGGCCTGGCGCTGTTTCTGTGCTCACCGGCGGCGCGTCACCTGACCGGGCAGGCGATCGGCGTCGACGCGGGCATCGACTGTCATTGACCGGGAGACGAGATGGATGGAACCGCACAGGCGCATCGCGCGCCGAGCCGGCACCGCAGCCCGCCGCAGCTGCCGCGCGTGCGCCGTGAACAGCTCAGCGTGAAGATCACCGAAGAGGCCTGCGACCGCTTCCGCCGGCTCGCCGGCGAGCACCGGCTGACCTTGGGCGAGCTGTTCGAGCAGGCGCTCGATGCGTGGGAAGCGGAGCTGCGTGCACGGGAATCGACGGCCTGAAGGGCGGTCGTAGACCTGTCGCCCGAAGTAGCCGTGCGCCGCTCCGATCAGAGCTCGGTTCCGGCGACCAGCTGCAGCGTCGGACGGCTGGCCGATTCAAGCGCGGCTTCGTCGAACATCGCCTGGAATGCGCGCAAGGTCGCGCCCACATACGCATCACTGCGCCGGACCAGCAACGTCTCGACCCAGAGCGGCTCCGGCGCGAACGCCTCGATGCGCAGCGACTCGCCGGCCCGGCTGGTCTCGACCACGCTGCGCGGCAGCACGGTCACGCCGACGTTCGCACCGACGCAGCCGAGGATGCCCTCCACCGTGCCCATCTCGAGGCGGTGGAACGGCAGCCAGCCGCGCGACGTGAACTGCGCTTCCAGGCGCTGCCGGTAAGAACATCCCTGGCGAAACGTGATCGCCGTGAGCCCGCTCGGTGTCGCCATGCGCTGGCTCACGCTGCCGCTGTCGCGGGCGGCGACCAGGACCAGCTCTTCGCGAAA
>Ga0068867_100000437_pt1 | contig 27827 bp, 26 predicted proteins | sample KBSMisM32_FD_65649 | JGI IMG/M metagenome (GOLD analysis project Ga0068867, IMG submission 65649) | Miscanthus rhizosphere microbial communities from Kellogg Biological Station, Michigan, USA - KBS Miscanthus M3-2 | ecosystem: Host-associated > Plants > Roots > Rhizosphere > Soil ...
GAAGATGCAGGTCGCCGAGCAGGAGCTGGCGTTGCCCGTGCCGCCTTCGAAGGTGGCGAATTCATTGCCCTTGGCCGGGGTGACTTTGACCGTCACCGCGGTGCCGGTTTTGACCGCCGACGTGGATTTCGAGCAGCTTTCGTCGCAGCTGATGCCCGTGGCGGCGACTTTGCCGGCGCCGGAGCCCGCCTTTTCGATCGTCAGCGACGGCGTGGCGATGAACGTGACTTTGACCGTCTTGTCTTTGTCCATCAGCACTTTGCAGGTCAGGCCGACGTGTTCTGTGCAGCCAGACCAGGCGCTGAAGGCGTAGCCCGCCGCCGGGCTGGCGGTCAGGGTGACCGTGCTGTTTTTTTCGAATTCGGCCAAGCAAGTGGCGCCGCAGCTGATCCCCGAGGGGCTCGAGGTCACGGTGCCTTCGCCGGTCTTTTCGATTTTGAGTTTCTGCTGTGGCGGCAGGGCTTCGAAGGTCGCCGTGACTTTGGCTTCCCCGCTCCCGGTTTCCGGCGGTTCCACGTACGGCGCGCAGGTAGCGAACGTTCCCACGCATCCTTCGAATTCGGTGTTTTCGACTTTCCAGCCGGTGAATTTGGAGCCCGGTTCCGCTGCGACGGATATGAAGACCTGTTCCCAGCCTTCGCCTTCGTCGCTCATGGTTGTTTCGCAGACACCCGTTTGGGGGCCGGGCGATTTGTAAGCGCATTTGATTTCCGGGCTTCCCCTGTATTTGCCCCCTTCTGCGATGAACGCTTTGCCGGCGCCAGTGCCGGTGAGGATCACTTTCACCGGTTCGACTCCGACTTCCGCGTGGGCGGCTGGGGCGATCAGCAAGGCCCCCACGGCCGTTAGCAAGATGATTAGACGTCTCACGTAGCTCTCTCCTTTTATGTCGAGACCCCCGCCGAGCCGCTTCAGCGGCCGCTACGGCGGCTCGGTTTCCCTGTCGGTTCTTCCCATGCCGAGCCTCGGGGAGGCACGACCTGCAAAGCATACCGGAGTCGTTCCCAAATCGGCAATACCAATTTTTGATTAGCCTCAGTCAGTTCCGAAAAGAGACCGCCCCGGGGCGAGGCCCCGGGGCGGCGGTTCTCTTTGCTCATTCCACGACAGCCGATAGACCGTGCGCGTTCGAGCTCTATCTACTTGGTTCTAGCTGCCGATGTAGGTCGCGCTTAACGGCGTCGTGGTGATGTCTAACTTGGCCGTTTTCGGGCAGAGGAAGCCGCCGGTCTCCTTGTTGGTCGTCTGTTCGGAGAGCGTGACTTCGCCGTTGGCCTGGGTCGATAATAACGGACCCTTGCCTTCGCCTTTCAGGCCGAGCCCGTTGTAGCTGCAGTCGATGAAACCGGAGCACGTGAGGTGGACTAAGCCTTCGCCGGTCACTTTCGATTTTTCGTGACCTTCCTTTAATACTTTGATTTCAGCAGGGCTGGCTTCTTCGACCGCGGTGCAGCTGCCGCCGCCCAGTTCGCAGTTCGTGTAAGTGAAGCTGCCGCTGACCACGAGCGGGTTGGCTAACGTCGTCGAAATGTCGCCTAAGAATAAGACGTTGCATTCGGTGGTGCCGACGCTCGATAAGAGCTTCGCCTTGCCGACCGACGTTTCGTGCACGTGCGAGACCCCGCAGCCGGAGCCGTCGGCGGTGCACAGCGTGGTGCTTTCGGCCATCGCCGAAGAGGCCCCGACGAACGCCATGGCCATCAGCGCCGTCAGCGCCGCGAGGCCGATCATCTTGATCGCTTTCACTTTGTTCTCCCTTCTCGGCGAGATGCCGAGATCGATTACCTTGCGCCCGGAATCGCCTCCCGGGCGCCTGAGGCATTTATAGGCCGGCGCTTTCCGAATACGCAAATTAGTCGGCGCAACTGGGGGTCCTCAGTCGATGAAACGCTGATCCTCTGCCGTTTTAGCCTGCTATTGCCTGGATGTCGATTCTTCGAACGCGCGAAAGCGCGCGTTCTCGCTTTCGCGAATTCTCCAACTGGCGAAAGGGTGCTCGCGAAAATCCGCCCCGTTGAAGCACTCAGATCGATCAGGCATCTCTGAGCGAAAGCTGCTATCTTGCCCGCGCGATGAAGGGAGGAGCCTTGAGCGCGAAGGGGGTCGTTCTGCTGGCCGCGATGCTTGCGGGCCTTTTGATCGCGGGGTGCGGGGGCTCCTCTGACAGCACGACGGTCACCGTCCAAACCGGCTCGCTCTCGAAGGCCGCGTTCGTCGAAAAGGCCGATGCGATCTGCAAGGCGGCGCGAACCGAATTCCTCGCCAAGTACGAAAATCTCCTCAAGGCGCATAAATCGGAACTCTTTACCAAGGACGCCACCAAAGAGAAACAGGAAGCGGTGATCGACGAAGTGGTCGAATCGGTCCTGACCCCCAACATGGAAGGGGAGATCGCAAAGATCGGCAAGCTCGGCGCTCCGAAGAGCTACGCGCCGGAAGTCACCGCTTTCCTCGAAGCGATACAGACGAAGCTGGAAGAAGTGCAGGACGACCACTCGGCCCTCGGCTCGACTCAGTTCCCGTTCAAAAAGGCAGAAGACGTCGCGAGGCGGGCGGGCCTGTACGGCTGCGCCGAAAGCTTCGGCTAAGGGGCCCAAGCACCGGTAGCCTCCCTCGGACGATATGTCCGAGCGCGATTTCATAGCCACGACGCGTGAGCGCGTCGTCGTCTTCGACGGCGGCATGGGCGCGACGCTGGAGCAATTCGACCTCACCTCGGAGGACTACGGCGGGCTGGAGGGCAAGTGCCACGAGGCGCTGGTGCTCAATCGGCCCGATGTGGTCGAGGGCGTGCACGCCTCGATGCTCGACGCAGGCGCCGAGGTGGTAGAGACCGACAGCTTCCAGGGCTCGCGACTGAAGCTCGACGAGTGGGGCCTCGGCGAGCACACGCTGGAGATCAACCGCAAGGCCGCCGAGATCGCCCGCAAGGCCGCTGGGCCGGACCGTCTCGTCGCCGGCTCGATCGGGCCGACCGGCTTCCTCCCCGCCTCGACCGACCCGACGCTGGGCGACATCTCCTTCCGGCGCCTGGTCGAGGTCTTCGCCGAGCAGGCCCAGGGCCTGGCCGAAGGCGGCGCCGACCTGATCGTCGTCGAGACGGCGCAGGACATTCTCGAGGTGAAGGCGGCGGTCTTCGGCGCCCGCGAGGCATTTGCCACGACTGGCGGCAAACTGCCGATCATGACCAGCGTCTCGCTGCTCCCCCAGGGCGGCAAGATGCTGCTGGGAACGGACATCCAAGCTGTGCTGACGACACTGACGGCCCTCGACGTCGACGTGATCGGCCTCAACTGCTCGACCGGGCCCGAGGACATGCGCGACGCGATCCGCTACCTCGGCGAGCACAGCCCCTTGCCTGTTCACTGCATCCCCAACGCCGGCCTGCCGCTGCAGGGCCCCGACGGCGAGACGATCTTCCCGGAAGAGCCCGAGCCGCTGGCGGCCACCCTGGGCGAGTTCGTCGAGCGATACGGCGTCGGCGTCGTCGGCGGCTGCTGCGGGACGACGCCGGCGCACATCGCCGCGATCCGCGAGCGGGTCGCGGGCCGCGTGCCGGGCGAGCGGCCGGCGCCGGGAGGGCCCCGGCTCTCATCGATGATGACCGCGACGCCGCTCGTCCAGGAACCGCGGCCGACGCTGGTCGGCGAGCGCGTCAACTCGCAAGGCTCACGCAGGGCGAAGGAGCTGCTGCTCGCCGAGGACTACGACGGACTGGTCCAGGTCGCCGAAGACCAGGTCGAAGGCGGCGCCCACGTGCTCGACGTCTGCGTGGCGCTGACCGAGCGCTCCGACGAGGTCGAGCAGCTGGCAGCTGTGGTGAAGCGGATCTCGCTGACCCAGCCGGCCCCGATCCAGGTCGACTCGACCGAGCCGGAGGCGATCCGCGCCGCGCTCGAGCAGATCCCCGGCCGGGCCGTCGTCAACTCGATCAACCTCGAGGCCGGACGCGACAAGGCGGATGTCGTCGTGCCGCTGGCGCGCGAGCACGGCGCCGCCCTGATCGCGCTGACGATCGACGAGACCGGCATGGCGAAGACGGCCGAGCGCAAGGTCGAGATCGCCAAGCGGATCCGCGACCTCGCCTGCGAGGAGCACGGGCTCGACCCCGAGGCGCTGGTCTTCGACGCCCTCACCTTCACGCTGACAACGGGCGACGAGGAGTGGAAGCCGTCCGCGGTGGAGACGATCGAGGGCATCCGCCGGATCAAGGCGGAGATCCCGGGCGTGAAGACCTCGCTCGGCGTCTCCAACGTCTCCTTCGGGGTCTCCCCCCCGGCCCGCGCCGTGCTCAACTCGGTCTTCCTCCACCACTGCGTCGAGGCCGGGCTCGACCTGGCGATGGTCAACCCGAACCACATCACGCCCTACTCGGAGATCTCCGACGAGGAGCGCGAGCTGACCGACGACCTCGTCTTCAACCGTCGCGAGGACGCGCTCGAGCGCTTCATCGCCCACTTCGAGTCGAAGGACGAGGAGGCCGGTGAGGAGGCAGGAGACCCGACCGAGGGCATGGGGCCGGAGGAAGCCCTGCACTGGCACATCCTGCGCCGCAAGAAGGATGGCGTCGAGGAGTGGATCGACCGCTCGGTGGAGAAGATCGGCGCCGTGCCGACGCTGAACGAGGTGCTGCTGCCGGCGATGAAGGAGGTCGGCGACAAGTTCGGCGCCGGCGAACTGATCCTGCCCTTCGTCCTGCAGTCGGCGGAAGTGATGAAGCGCGCCGTCGCGCAACTGGAGAACTACCTCGACCGGATCGAGGGCCACAGCAAGGGGAAGGTCGTGATCGCCACCGTCTTCGGCGACGTACACGACATCGGCAAGTCGCTGGTCAACACGATCCTCACCAACAACGGCTACACCGTGATCGATCTTGGCAAGCAGGTCCCGGTCGACACGATCATCGAAGCCGCGGTCGAGAACGAGGCCGACGCGATCGGCCTCTCGGCGCTGCTCGTCTCGACCTCGAAGCAGATGCCGATCTGCGTCCAGGAGCTGCACCAGCGCGGGCTCGGCTTCCCAGTGCTGATCGGTGGCGCCGCGATCAACCGCGACTTCGGCCGCCGCACGCTCTACCCCGGCGGCAAGGAGTCCGATGACGTCTACGAGCCCGGCGTCTTCTACTGCAAGGACGCCTTCCAGGGCCTCGACACGATGGACGCGCTCGTCGACGAGCAGGCGCGAGCGGCGCTGGTCGAGCGCATCCGCACCGAGGCCAGGGAGATGCGCGAGAAGCCGGCGAGCATCGACGAGGGGCCGCCGACCAGCGACGCGAGCATCCGCTCGGCGGCGCGGACCGACGTGCCGATTCCCGAGCCGCCGTTCTGGGGCGTGCGCGAGATCGGCATCGACCTCGACGAGGTCTTCCCCTACCTCGACCGTCATGTGCTGTTCAAGCTGCACTGGGGCGGGCGTGGCGTCAAGGGCGCGGCCTGGGAGGCGCTGGTCGACGGAACTGATGACGAGGAGGGATTCGCGCCGAGGCTGGAGCGGATGTGGCGGGAGCAGGACTACCTGCGGCCGCGGACGCGGCTCGGCTACTTCCCCTGCAACGCCGAGGGCAACGAGCTGATCGTCTACGACCCCGAGGACACCGAGCGCGAGCTCGAGCGGCTTGTCTTCCCGCGCCAGCCCAAGCACGACCGGATCTGCCTCGCCGACTTCTTTCGCCCGCTGGAATCGGATTCCCGCTCACCCGAACGCGACGTCGTCGCCCTGCAGGGCGTCACCGTGGGTCCCGAGGTGACGGAGCTGATCGAGCGCCTCGAGCGCGAAGGAGAGTTCGCCGAGCAGCTCTTCGTCCACGGCCTGGGCGTGCAGGCCGCCGAGGGCCTCGCCGAGTGGCTGCACTCCGAGGTGAGGCGGGAGCTCGGCATCCCACTCGACCAGGGCCGCCGCTACTCGTGGGGGTACCCCGCCTGCCCCGACCAATCCGAGCACGAGAAGGTCTGGCGCCTGCTCGACCTCGAACGGATCGGGATGACGCTCTCAGGCGGCTACGCCGTGCTGCCGGAGCAGTCGACCGTGGCGATCGTCGCCCACCACCCTCAGGCGGTCTACTTCGGGATGAAATCGGGCTTCATCCCCGAGGGCCCGGCGCCCGACGAGCTGATCGCCGGCACCGAGCGCGGCGGCGAATTGCTCTCAGGCGAGTCGACGAGCTGACCGAGACCCCTAACGGGACAGGGCGCAGGTCGAGCGCTGATCGATCGACTACCCTTGACACTTCGTGCGGATCGCTCTCGTCTCGCCATATTCCTGGACTTATCAGGGAGGCGTGAACCGGCATGTGGAGGCGCTTGCCGAGGAGTTCCTCGGCCGCGGTCACCACGTGCGCGTGCTCGCGCCCTTCGACCCTCCCGGTCGGCTCAGCAGGGTGTTGCACCGCGCAGCGCCCGAGCCCCGTGAGGCGCCCGACTACCTGCTGCCGCTGGGCCGTACGGTCGGCATTCCCTCCAACGGCGCCATCTCGAACCTCTCGCCTTTTCCCGCCGGCGGGATCCGCGCGCCGCGCCGTGAGCTGCGGCGCGAGCGCTACGACGTCGTCCACATCCACGAGCCCTTGGTGCCGCTGGTCGGCTGGAACGCGGCGCTCGGCGCCGGCGTCCCCGCCGTCGGCACCTTCCACGCCTACTCGACCAGGGCCGTGCCGAACCGCATCGCGACCGCGCTCGGCGCGCGGCGGATGTTCAATCGGCTTTCCGCCCGGATCGCCGTCTCCCAGGCCGCGGTCTGGACCGCCCGACGCTGGTTCGGCGGCCACTACGAGGTCATCCCCAACGGAGTCGACATCACCGCTGCGCCCTCGGCCCCGAAGCCCCCGAGCGACGAGCTGCGGATCCTGTTCGTAGGCCGACCGGAGGAGCGCAAGGGCCTGCCGATCCTGCTCTCGGCCTTTGGCGCCCTCGTCGAGCACGTGCCCAGCCGGCTGACCGTGATCGGCGCCGAGCGCGGGGACGTCGTCCGCTACCTCGCCGACCCCGACACCCTGCGCTGGATCGACGTGCGCGGCCGCGTCTCCGGCGAGGCTCTATGGCAGACCCTGCACGAGGCCGACCTGCTCTGCGCGCCGTCGCTCTCGGGCGAGAGCTTCGGCATGGTGCTGACCGAGGCCTTCGCCGCCGGGACCCCCGCGATCGCCTCCGAGATCGCCGGCTACAGCGACGTGGTCAGCGACGGCGTCGACGGTGTTCTCGTACCGCCGGGCAACCCGCAGCGGCTGGCCGAGGAGCTGCAGCGGGCCTACCACGAGCCGGCGCGGCTGCGGGCGATGGGTGAGGCGGCTCGGCGCAGCGCCGAGCGCTATGCCTGGCCGCACGTCGCCGATCGCGTCACCGCGGTCTACGAACGGGCGATCGAGGCGCCGCAGCCCCAGGGAGTCGTCGAGCGCACCGCCCACTGGGCCGGGATTCGAGCGGCCGACGGCATGCCGCCACAGCCGCCGCGGCGCCTGCCTTCGCTCGATCCCGCCCCCGCGCAGGCCGGCAACCGGGCGCGCCGGGTGGCCCGCCGCGCCGGCCTCGCCGCCGCTGGCGCGACCGGCCTCGGCCTGACCGCGCTCGCGGCCCAGAAGATCGGCGTCAAAACCGTGGTCGAAAGCATCGTCGGCTCCGACCTCACCTGGGTGCTTATCGCCTGTGCCCTGATGGCCCTCTCGCTTTTCTTCCGAGCAGCCTCCTGGTACTGGATCGTGCGAGCGGCGCTTCCCCGGCGCCCGCTCCGCCGCCGCGACGTCACCTCGGCGACGATGATCGGCGTCTTGATGTCGGCGACCCTGCCGGCGCGACTCGGCGAGCCGGCAAGGGCGATGTCGCTCGCCCGGCGCGTCGGCCGCATGCGGGAGACCTTTCCGGTCCTGCTCGGGACCCTCGTGTCGCAGACGGTGCTCAACATCGGCGCCCTGGCACTGCTCGGCGTGATCATCGTCTCGACGACCGATCTCTTTCACTCGAGCACGCAGAAGCTCTTTGCCTTCAGCCTCGTGCCGCTGGCGCTGCTGCTCGTCGTCCTCGCCGGGCCGCCGCTGATGCGGCGCAACGGCAACGGCCGCCTGGCCCGCCTGGGCGCCACGATGCACGCAGCCTTGGTGCAGGTGCGGGCCGGCCTGCGCGTCTTCCGCCAGCCGCGCCGTGGAGCTGTGGCAGCCGCCACGCAGCTGACCGCCTGGGCGATCCAACTGATGGCCTGCTGGGCTCTGCTCGAGGCGCTGGGTCTGACCGATCAGGCGGGCATCGGCGCCGCCGCAGCGGTCCTCTTCGCGGTCAACGTCACCGCCGTAGTGCCGGCGACGCCATCCAACATCGGCGTCTTCCAGCTCGCCGTGATCAGCGTGTTGCACACGGGCTTCGGCGTCGGCACCGCCGACGCGCTCGCCTACGGCGTGATCCTGCAGGCGGTCGAGGTCGCGACCGCCGTCGCGCTCGGCCTGCCCGCTCTCGTCCGCGAGGGGCTGACTTGGAGCGACCTGCGAGTGCAGGCGCTTTCGACCGCCCCGGTGCGCCTCAAGCCAGAGCCCGCGCGTTTCGAATAGGCTGGTACCGCTGACGGCGGTTACCAGTAATCAATTTTCGCTCGTACGAGATATTCGATCATGGATGCCGACAGCACTCCGCCCCCGACGCGCGTCCGGGCTGGAGGGACGGTCCTCTCCCTCCTCGCCGGCCCACTTTGCGCTCCAATCCTGCGGGCCCACGTCGACGGTCCGCTGCGCCTGCCGGACCTACGCGAACAGATAGGCGGGGCCGCGCAGACGACCCTGCGCGGCCAGGTCGGGAACCTGCGAGCCATAGGCGCGCTCGAACGACACGTGCGCAACGGCATGCCATACACGGTCGAGAACGAGCTGACCGACGTCGGTCGGGCCATTCTCGACGTCGCCGATTGGGTAGAAGCATGGCTTGCGCAGGCTCCCCATGGCCCTATCGCCTTCGGCAGCGAGCCGGCGAAGGGCGCGATTCGGTCACTGGTGGCAGGTTGGGGCTCGACGATCCTGCGCGCGCTTGCCACGCGTCCCCTCTCCCTCACCGAGCTCGATGGCGTCATCCCCGAGATCAGCTACCCGTCGCTGGAGCGGCGCCTTTCGGCGATGCGCGCGGCGCGCCAGGTGGAGGCGCTGCCCAGCGACGCCGCCGGAGCAAGGCCCTACTCGGTGACGAACTGGGCCAGGCAGGCGGTCGGCCCCCTGGTCGCGGCCGGCCGCTGTGAGTGCGAGCACCTCGCCGGCCATGCCGAGCCGCTCACGCGGATCGACATCGAGGCTGCCTTCATGCTCGCCGTTCCCCTAGTCGCCCTGCCCGCGAACGCCAGTGGATCCTGCCTGCTGGCCGTTAGCGGCGCCAACGGAGAGGGGGCAACCGAGCGGTTGACCGGCGTGGACGTCGAACTCGCGCAGGGAGAGGTCGCCGCCTGCGTGTCGAGGTTGGAATCCGAGCCCGAGACGTGGGTGACGGGTCCCGTGAACTCCTGGGTGGCGGCAATCCTCGACGGCTATGTCGACGGCCTTCGCCTCGGCGGCGACTCCGAGCTCGCCCATGTGCTGATCGAACGCATGCATCGCTCGCTGGCTTAGAGATGGTTGCGCCAACTGGCGCGCGCGCTTTTCCGGCATGCCGAATTTTGCAGGAGGAAGTCGATTGCGGAGCAATGCTGTCAGGAGAGGTTTGCACGGGGTTTGCTCCACGGCGCTTGACCGACCCTCGCAGCGTTGTTATTCCTGCCGGACCTGTGCTTGTCGACTCCCACGACGAGCGCATTGCGATCAGCAGGTCGACCCTCGTTTGTCGTCAGCCGGGGGTCGGACGGCGGGGATTGGGGTGGGGTCTTTTCCCGGCTCCACCCCCTCCGCCGTCTGCCCATGCAAAGCCGACGAAGACGAGCAGGTAGACGCTGCCGATCTCGAGCACGAGCGCCCCGGAATCGTTGGCGACGGTCCCGACGACGACTGCGACCAGGGCGCCGAGCAGTCCGGCCTCGACCGCCGGCGTCCCCGCCACCCATCGACGCAGTGCGCAGCGATGCCGCACCGCGGCCGTCGCCAGGATCGCCAGTGCCGGCAGGAAGACGAAGACGATCGGCCGGGCGAAGCTGTGAGCGGAGAGCTGCAGGCGGCGCTGCGCTACTTGGGCGACGTTCCCAAGGCCCCCAGCGTCGAGGACGGAGCGCGTCAAATGGGCGTTTGCGCCCGAAATTAGATCGATTAGCGCAACGATAAACACAAAAGCCAGAGAAAACGCAATAATGAAGAGGGCCGTCCGCCGTCGCGGGGTCGCGACCTTGGAAGCGGCGGCGGCGGCCCCTATCGGCATCACGATCGCCGCGCCTACGTCGGCGCCGAGCTTCCCGGCCGCGAAGACGAGCGCAAAGGCGAGCCCGGCGGAGAGGAACGCGATCGCCGCGGCGCGACGCGACCAGCGCGGCGCGAAACCGCATAGCGCCGCCCCGGTGCCGGCGACGACGAGGACGGCAAGCAGCGCCTCGAGCTCGTTGCCGATCCCGTAGAAGCGGGCGCCGAGCCCGGGGTTCGGTCCAAGCAGCGAGAGCTGGGTCAGCGGCGAACCGGCGGCCACGTCTATCGCGTAGGCGACCGCGACGATTCCGCAGGCGAGGGCGATCGCGCGATAGCCGCGATTGGCCCCAAGCGTGAGTGCCGCCAGAGCAGGTGCGCCGGCTGCCGCGAGGAGCTGTTCGGTGGTCTGACCGGGCTCGAGCGCAGCGCATGCCAAGAGCACGAGCGGCAGGTAGATGACGCTGAGGCCGAAGAGCTTGACGACCGGGGGAGCGGCGCGACCGCGCGTCAACAACGCCACCAGCCCCGCCAGGATCAGCCAGACGAACAGGCTGCCGCCGATCACCGGTCCGCGCCGGCCTGAGATCGAGGCCATCCGGGCAGCGAGCGATTCGAGGCCGGCGACGTCGACGCGACCCTCGCCGCGAATCGGCCGTCCCGACATCGCCGAGGGGATCGCCAGCCCGAAGCGCCGCAGGATCGTCGGCGCGACGTCGGTGGAGAGCACGTAGCCCTTCGTGCGGGTGCTGTCCGAGGTCAGCTCACCGTGGAATCCCCTCCCTGCCATGCCGATCGCCAGGGCCCCGTTCTTCGCCGGCGGCGCCCGCTCGATCGCGATCAACAGATCGTCGCCACGCAACCCGCGGACGAGCGCAGCCAGCTGCCGCAAGTCGGCATTTCGCTCAACGCACCCCTCCCCCGCTCCGTGCAGCGTCGCCGCCAGCAGCCCGGGCACGATGTCGGCCGGCGCCGATTCCGCCCGCTCCACCACCGTCTTCGAGTACCCGGGCCCGCACATCCCGCCCTCGACATCCCGCGGCAATGACTCGTCGTACAACGAGTCGAAGACCCGGTTCCCCTGCGAGACATCCAGATACGTCTGCGCCGCCGGCACACTTCCCATCCCAGCACTGAGCAGCCCCACCGCCATCCCATCCCTAGACAGCTCTGAGACCGAAGTGCCGCTTGGCACCAGCACGACCGTCACATGGGTTGACGACTTGGCGGCTTCGCTGCCTTGGAAGGGCGTTTGGGTGGGGGGCGAAACGTCTTGTACTTTTTCGTCAACGGGCCGGGCCGCCGCCATCGCCGCCCCACCGAAAAAGTTAAGTGGAGTCCCCCACCCGACCCCCGCCCCAACCCCCAGAGCAACGACTATCGTCAACCCAATGGCCGACCGCGTTTTTGCCAAGTTCACGATGTTCAAGGTCGATCCTGCCTGGCGCCGCCGCGACGCCGACCTGCGAGCCGCCGACAAGCAGGAGTTCCTCGCCGCCTGCGAGGACTTCGCCCTCGACCGCTCGCTGCGCGCCTACTCAACCATAGGAACCCGCGGCGACGTCGACCTGGTGATCCTCGCCCAGAGTCCGAGCCTCGACGACCTCCACACCTTTCACGTCGTTCTCGGCCAGAGCGGGCTGGCGAAATGGGCCGACACGCCGTACTCGTTCCTCTCGATGACCAAGCCCTCGCCCTACTCCGAGGAGCAGGCGCGCCCGCAGATCTGCGTCAGCGAGCGCAAGTACCTCTTCCTCTACCCGATGGTCAAGCAACGGCGCTGGTATGGCCTGCCGCCAGAGGAGCGGCAGCGGATCATGAAGAGCCACATCGAGGTCGGCCGCCGCTATCCGGAGATCACGATCAACACCTCCTACTCCTTCGGCCTCGACGACCAGGAGTTCGTCGTCGCCTTCGAGGGGGACGACCCGGGCATGTTCCTCGACCTCGTCCAGGAGCTGCGGCCGACCGAGTCGAGCGAGTACACGGAGCTCGAGACGCCGATCTTCACCTGCGTGGCGCTCTCGCTGCGCAAGGCGCTCGACGCCCTCGACGGCACGCCGAGCGCCGTCGCGGCGAGCGCATGACGACGGCGGCGCTCAGCTACGCGATCGACGAGCAAGACCACTTGGTCAAGGTCGACGCGGGCTACTACAGCTTCGCCGAGGAGAACGGATGGGCCGACGCCGGCACCAGCCTCGGCCGCTCGCTCTGGGACTACGTCGCTGGCGAGGACCTGAAGAAGGTCCAGCGGCTGCTGCTGCGCCGGATCCGCGACGAGGTCGGCGACGTCGAGCTTCCCTTCCGCTGCGACGGCCCCGGCGTGCGCCGCGAGATGAAGATCAGGATCCTCGCCCGCCCCGGCGGCCGCGCCGTCCTCTTCTCCGCGAGCCTGCGCTCGGAGCAGGAGCGCGAAGCCTTCCAGCCGCTGCTCGACCCGTCGGCTCCGCGCGGGGAAGACACGCTGCCGATGTGCGGCTGGTGCGACCGCTTCGAGGTCGAAGGCGAGTGGGTCGAGGTCGAGGATGCGGCGCGGCGCCTGGGCCTCTTCGAGCGCGACGAGATGCCCACGCTCAACCACGGCATCTGCCCCGATTGCAACGAGATGCTGCTCGCCGCATAGGCGAGACCGCGAGTCCCCTATCCTTCCCCGCTCCCATGCCGGAGATCGGAACCCAAGGGAATCCCCTGCGCGTCGCAATCGTCGGCGCCGGCCCGTCCGGCTTCTACGCCGCAGAGCACATCCTCAAGGACGGCGACGTGCACGCCCAGGTCGACCTCTTCGACCGCCTGCCCACCCCCTTCGGCCTCGTCCGCGGCGGCGTCGCGCCGGACCACCCGAAGATCAAGTCGGTGATCCGCGTCTACGAGAAGACCGCGGCGCGCGATGGCTTCCGCTTCTTCGGCAACGTCAAGGTCGGACACGACGTCGAGGTCGAGGACCTCGAGCGGCTCTATCACGCGATCGTCTTCACGGTCGGCTGCGAGACCGACCGTCAGCTCGGCATCCCCGGCGAAGACCTGCCCGGCAGCCACGCCGCCACCGCTTTCGTCGGTTGGTACAACGCCCACCCCGACTACGCCGACGACGAATTCGACCTCTCCTGCGAGAGAGCGGTCGTGATCGGCAACGGCAACGTCGCAATGGACGTTGCGCGGATGTTGGCGCTGACCGACCACGAGCTGCGCCAGACCGACACCGCCGACCACGCGATCGAGATGCTCGACCGCAGCCAGGTCCGCGAGATCGTCGTGCTCGGCCGCCGCGGACCGGCCCAGGCCGCGTTCACCAATCCGGAGATCAAGGAGCTCGGCGAGATGGAGGACGCCGACGTCGTCGTCGACCCGGCCGAGGTCGAGCTCGACGAAGCGAGCGCCGCCTACCTCGAGTCCGAGGAGGCCGACAAGACGACCCGCGTCAACGTCGAGACGCTGCGCGAGTTCTCCCAGCGCTCGCCGGAGGGAAAGCGCAGGCGGATCGTGCTGCGCTTCCTCGCCTCGCCGGTCGAGATCAGGGGCGACGGCAAGGTCGAGAGCATCGTGATCGGCCGCAACGAGCTGGTCGAAGAGGGCGGCACGATGCGGGCCAAAGACACCGGAGAGCGCGAAGAGCTCGAGTGCGGCCTCGTCCTGCGCTCGGTCGGCTACACCGGCATCCCGATCGAGGGCGTCCCCTTCGACGAGAAGCGCGGGCTGATCCTCAACGAGGGCGGCCGGGTGCTCGACTCCCACGACGCCGGCCCCAAGGTCGGCCACTACACCGCCGGCTGGATCAAGCGCGGCCCCTCAGGGGTGATCGGCACGAACAAGAAGGACGCGCTGGAGACAGTCCAGCACCTCTTCGCGGACGTCGAGTCACAGACCCTGCTCAGGCCCGAGAGCCCCGATCCGGCCGCGGTCGAGGGCCTGCTGGCCGAGCGCGGCATCCGCTACGTCAGCTTCGAGGACTGGCAGGCGATCGACCAGGCCGAGGTCGGCCGCGGCGAGCCGCACGGCCGCCCACGCGTCAAGTTCGTACGCGTCGAGGAGATGCTCGGGACGCTCGGCGAGCGAGTCTCGGGCTAATCCTGCTTGCCAAACGGGCGGTTCCGGTATTCGACCCGGCGGTCGGGTGGCGGTTCCATGCCGACCAGGTCGATGACGTAGACGGTGACGTAGCCGGCGTAGCCCCAGCTCGGCTTCCAGCGCGGATAGTCCAGCTTGGGCGGGACGATCAGGACCCGGCGCCCTCCGACTTTCATGCCCGTGAAGCCGAACGCCAGGCCCCTGTCGCTGGTTTCGAGCAGGACCCTGGTGGGTGGGTAGGGGCCGATGTAGCGGCCTTCACGCGCCTTTCGGTAGCTGAGGGCCTCGATATAGCGATAGAAGACCTCCTCCCTGTTGGTCACCCAGTCGTGCTTGGGCACCGCCGGCCCGGATCCCTTGCGGAGGTCGATGATTTCGAGGTGCTTGGGCGGCGGGCCGGTCGGACGGTACTCATCCAACGGCGGGAGCTTGGCGATTTCGGCCTTCGACATCTTCACCGTCGGCCCGCGCGGAGGAGATCCCGGCTTCACGCCCGATTCGATCACCGGCCCCCCCGACTTCACCCTCCGGGCCTCCCCCGCGTGGCCGATCTTCTTCAGGCCGACGAGGTCGACCACGTAGACGAGGGCTTCGTCGCTGCCAGTCCCCCATGAAGCGCTGACGGGGACGATCAGTTCGCGCCGGCCGCCGACGCGCATCCCTTTCAGCCCGTCTTCCCAACCGGGGTTCAGGTGCGCTCCGTATTCGACTTCGAAGGGAGCACGGGGATTCTGCCTCTCTTCGAAGAGTTCCCCGTTCCATTTGATCGCGGTGTAGAGCACGTCGAGCTTGACCTTGGGTTGGGTGGTGATCGGTGGCACCGCGGGGCCCTTCCCCTTCTTGAGTTCCTTGACCACGACCTCCTTCGGCGGTTGGCCGGATGGGACGTGAATGGGTGGCGACTTGCTCGACGGGTACCGAGCCGCGGCGGTGGTCGTCCCCGGATCGCCGCTGCTGCCACCACAGCCGGAGACGAGGAGTGCCCCGAGCACGAAGCCTGCGGCCCATGCGGGCTTCCTCTTGATTAGCACAAGAAATCCCACGCGAAGATCATAGGGGCGCGCGGGAAACGGCGCGCCGCGAGTCGACTCTCCGCCGCTACGGGTGGACCGTCACTCGAGGACGGCTTTGCTGACGCTGCCGACGCCGATCAGGCCGGGCCCGACGTGGGCGCCGATCACGGGCCCGATCTCGGATATGTAGACGGGCTCGCAGCCGAAGATCTCGCGACAGTCGTCGGCGAGGGCGCTTGCCGTCTCAGGATCCTGGATGTGCTGGATGACCCATGCGTCGAGGCCTGCCTCGTGGCGCTGGCGGGCGTAGTCGCGAAGGCGCTCCAGCGAGCGAGCGCGGGTGCGAACCCGCTCCACGGGCGTGATCTCCTCCTCGAGAGTGAGGATGGGCTTGATCTTCAAGGCCGACCCGATCCAAGCGCGGGCGCCGCCGATCCGCCCGCCGCGTCGCAGGTACTCAAGCGTGTCGATCGCGAACCACATCTTGAGCTCCTCCCGTGCCCGCCGGGCGCGGGCGAGGACAGCCTCGGGGCCTCCTCCACGCTTCGCCGCGGCTGCGGCCGCGAGCACCGAGAAGCCCATGCCGCCGCAGGCCGAACGCGAGTCGAAGAGGTGAATTCGCTCTCCGCCCTTGCCGTCGGCCATGAGGCGCTCGCGTGCCTGTCCGGCAGCCTCGAACGTGCCTGAGATCCCGGAGGAAATGTGAATCGAAACGATTTCCTGGTCTTCCCCGAGCAGGGGCTCGTAGGTTGCGACGAAGTCGCCCACCGAGGGCTGTGAGGTCGTCGCGCCGCCTTCGGAAGCGCGCAGGCGCTCGTAGAAGGCGCCGTAGTCGGAGATCTCGGCCTCGGGCTCCTGCTCGCCATCTACGGCGACGTAGAGGCTGATCGCATGGATCCCGTGCGCGGCGACGAGCTCGGCGGGTAGATAGGCGGTCGTGTCGCAGACGACGGCGGTGTTCGACTCGGAAGCCAAGATCGGCGATTCTCTCAAAAGCATCGCTACACTTTGTGAAGTGACCGACTCGGCCACAGAGACGTCCCAGACGGCCATCTCGCTCAGCGAGAAGGCGGCCGGCAAGATCGCCGAGCTGCTCGCCGGGCAAGAGGGCTCCGAGGGTCAGGCGCTGCGCGTCGCCGTGCGCGGCGGCGGCTGCTCGGGCTTCCAGTACGCCCTCGCCTTCGACCGCGCCAAGGAGGACGATCACGTCTTCGAGGTCGGCGACGTCTCCGTGGTCGTCGACAAGGTGAGCATGCAGTTCGTCTTCGGCTCCGAGGTCGACTACGTGGAAGGCCTGCAAGGCGCGGGCTTCCAGGTCAACAACCCGAATGTCGTCGCCGCCTGCGGCTGCGGCTCCTCCTTCCAGGTCAAGGACGACGCGGCCGAGCGCGCCGCGGTCTAGCCGCTATCGAAAAAATCTGATTAAAATCGTGGGCGCTTGCCCATGATGCGGGGGGATCTCAAGAGGGTCGGGCTGCGTGCCTGTGCGTCTGCGCTGATCGCGATCGCGATCGGCCTCGGATTGGCGGCCTGCGGGAGCTCGACGCCGGGCACCGCCGTGATCGACCTCAAAAGCCCCGGAGTCCAGCCGAACGGCAAACTCAAGCCAAGCGTCCGCTGCGGCTGGGGATCCCTTTGGGTGCCCCTCGAATGGGGGGACGTTCCCGGAGACACCAAGGAACTCGCGATCCTCCTCGCTCGCTTCAAATACGCGGAAGGGAGCAAGCAGAAGCCGGAAGTGCTCTTCAGCGACCTGGTCAGCAAGTTCAAACCCAGCGAACGCAAGCTGGTCGCCAACGTGCTGCCGCCGGGAATCAGCTGGTCGTACTTCGGAAACAACTGCGTGACGTCGGCCAAGGGCCAGTATCTGCTGCTCGCGGTCTTTGCCCTGGACAACGTCCGCGAGCGAAAGATCGACCGTCGCCTGGCCACGCGCCTGACCGAAGAAGCACTGAGCGATTCCAGCGGGACCGAAGGGCCTCGCTCGCCGGGTGAATTGACCGAAGACACGACGGCCGTCGGGCGACTGATCACCACGTACACGGGCCCTCACTAAGGCCTTTGCCCGTCACTGGGCGCGACGGGCCTACTGCAGCGCGCGCCTATTCGATCTGCAGCGGGGGCGACTGGACCGGCGGCGCGACCGGCGCGGCGGCAGCTTCCGGCTGCTGGACACCAAGCGCCTCCGCAAGCTCACCCGAGTCGAACATCTCCTCGACGATGTCGGCGCCTCCCAGCAGCTCACCGTTGACGTAGAGCTGTGGGAACGTCTGCCAGTCGGAGATCTCGGCCGTCACTTCGCGCAGCGGCTGCAGGGCGGGCAGGACGTCGACGGCGCCGTACTCGACGTCCATCGCGTCGAGCACCTGAACGACCCGCATCGAGAATCCGCAGCGCGGCATCTCCGGCGTTCCCTTCATGAAGAGCAGCACCGGGTTGGCGGCGATCAGCTCCTCGACCTTCTGCTTCAGCTCGACGTCTGCCATGGACAAAGCCTAGCTACCCGGGCACCTGGGTCTTGACCGAGAGGGCGTGGATGGCGCCATCCTCGAAGCGCTCCTTGACAGCGGCCTTGACCAAGCGGTGCTGATCGAGCCGCGCAAGGCCCTCGAACTGCGGCGCGACGACGACAGCGCGCAGATGGTCCCCTCCGCCGGTCTCGTCAAACACCTCGACCGCGGCGCCGGGTAGCGCCGCCTCGATCATCTGTCGAATCTCTGCCAGGTCGGCCACTCGGCGATTCTATGAACTGTGTCCGTTCGCGTTCGATCGATAGAGCGCTTGGTGGAGCGCCTCGATGAGATCGCTGACGAGCTCCTCGTCGCCGCTGACCTGAAGGCCGTCGCAGTCGCAGCGCACCACCGCGTCCAGCCAGTCGTGAGTCCCGCCCAGCGCCCAGGTGCGCGGTTTGGGCTCCAGCTGGGCGATGCACTCGACGACCTTGCCGCGATCCACCGCGACGTTGACGCCGGCGAGGCGCGCCTGCCTGCCATCGATCTGGGCAGCAAACTGGCAGGTACCGTCTACGCGCGGGTGCAGCTCGGCAATCGGCGTCGCCAGGAGAAAGGCGGTCTCGACGTCGATCGGCATCAGCGGAGCAGTCAACTCCGCCATGTGCAGCCGCTCGAAGCGAGCCGCCGCGACAAGCGGTCCCACCCCCTCTCGCCCCCAACGACTGATCCGGTATGGAGTCCGGGCCCCAGCGGGAGTCGCCTGGACCAAGCCCGTGGCCCTCAGGGCTCCCAGTCGTCGCTCGAGGGCCGGATAGCTGAGGCTGCCGATCAAGCGGTCGAGCTGGGTGAGCGAAAGGGGCCGCGCGGCGAAGGCGCGCAGCATCGTCGATTCCCAGCCTCCCGCCAGAGCCTTGATCGCGCCCTTGGCCGCCACGCTGCCGAGCGGGATCGGCCCCTCCGGGGCGCGGGCGAGCCAGCGCTCGATCGCGTCGACCACCTGCAACAGGTCCCGGCCGGCGTCGGTCAAGTCGTTCTCGACGGCGTAAGGCATGCCGCTGCCGCGTTTGGCCACCGCGCCGAGAGCGACGAGATCGGTGAGACGGCCGCGCAGGGTCGTTTGCGAAGGCCCGCCGAGCTCCTTCAGCAGCTCGCCCAGCCGCATCGGCCGGCGCCCAAGGGCCTGCACTGTCAGGCAGTTGAGCGGACGCGCGAGCAGGGAAAGTACCTGCCCGCCTGCGCGAGCGTTGGCAAGCGTCTCTGTCGGGTCGGGCGCCCCCACCGGTTGCTCCTTCTCATTTTTGCTGACGTGCCGCATCGGCCCTGCGGCGCGCCGTGTACTACAAGGACAAATTGCTACACAAGGCGCGAGCTTCGCTCCCCCGCCATCAAATGTCTTGCCGTGCTCAGATCAGGAACCGGGCGGGGTCGAAGAGCTGCTCGTGAATGCCGTGGACCAGGCTGTTGGGCAGGCGAACGTCTCCACCGACCTGCAGCTGCTCGGGCCGACGGTGGATCAAGGCCTCGAACCAGTCAAGAGCCGGGCCCACCGCGAAGTTCCGCGCCTCCCCGCTCAGCCTCGTGATGCACGAGACGATCCGGCCGCGATCGACGGTCACCTCCACGCCGGCGCGTCGACCCCGACCGCGCCCGGCGCCGTTGTCGGTCTCTGCCGCAAGGCTGCAGACGCCGTCGGCCTCGACGGGCAGGGGAGAGATCGGTGTCGCGAGAAGGAACGCCGCCTCGACGTCGATCGGGCTCAGAGGCGCGGCCTCCTCCATGTGGAGGCGCTCGAAGAAGGCCGCGGCGACGATCGGTCCGACGCCAAGGCGGGTCCAGCGGGTGACCCGATAGGGGGTGCCGCCGCTTCCGGCGGTCGCCTCGACGAGCCCGGTCGCCCGCATCGCCGAGAGTCGTCGTTCGAGCGCTGGGTAGCTGAAGGCGCCGATCAGACGGTCGAGTTGGGTCAGGGTCAACTGCTTCGCTGCCAGGGCGCGCAGCAGCATCGAGTCCCAGCCGCCGACCAGCGCCTTCACGGCTCCCTTGGCCTGCACCGTCCCAAGACGGATCGGTTCGTCCGGGGCGCGGCTCAGCCAACCCTCGAGCGCGCGTGTTGCTATCAGCAGGTCGACGCCCCTGCCGGTCAGCTCGCTTTTGGCGAACTGCGGCCCGCCGACTCGCACCCTCCTCTGAATCGCCCCCAGCTCCTCGAGCCGGGCGAGGTGGCCGCGCAGAGTCGTCTCCGCCGGATTTCCGAGCTCGCGTCGCAGCTCGGCCTGGCGCAGGGGGCCTTGACCAAGCGCCAGCACGATCATCCCGTTGAGCGGCACGGCCAAGAGCTCGAGCACACGCGTGCCCGCTCGCTGCTCTTGCCCCTCGGCAACAGGGGCCTCGGCGCCAACCATGCTTGGGGTACTACCCCGGATTTTCTTGAGTAAGCACCGCCTAGCGACGGCGGCGCAGCATCATCAGTCCGCCCAACGCAAAGCCGGCGACGGCGGCGCCCACGATCAGCTGCGAGCGGTGCGCCTGCAGCTGGCGACGCCAGTCGGTGAGCTCCGCGACGCGCCCACGGAGAAGCTCGACCGAAGTGCCCAGGTCGCGCCGCTGCACGTCGATGTCGCGGCGGATCTGGGCCGCGGTCCGGCCGGGCAGGCCAACGGTCGAGGGCGGCTGCGGTTCGGGATGGGTGCTCATTCCGCCCCCGCCTTGGTCGTCGATTCCAGCGTTTCCCTGGTCAGCTTCGCCTCCTGGATGGCCTGCTCGGGCACCGGCGGCGCTCCGGCCTGCACCGACCGGTAGGCGAAGTAGCCCGCCCCGGCGGCGATCAGGAGGAAGACGGCCGCCTCGACGAAGAACCCGGGCCAGGCGTTTCCGCCGAACACTTCTTCGGCGAGCAGCCAGGCGACGCCCTCCATGACCAGGATCAGGGCGAGGAAGGCGAAGGTGCCGGCCGCGGCGCCGACGACCGAGCCGCGCAGGATCTTGCCGACCTTCTCGGAGATCTCCGTCTTGGCGAGCTCGATCTCCTCGCGCACGAGGGACGAGCTCTTCTCGGCGACGTCGAAGACGAGCTCGCTGACCGAGCGCTCGTCCTGCGGCGGGGGTGTGAATGCACCGTCGGGCATCTCAGTCCGGGGGATCTTCTTCGAAGATACGGCGGTAGGCGAAGGCGGCGACGCGAGTGGCGAGGATGCTGGCGAGGGCGCCGGTCGCGGCGAGCATGCCGCTCCAGGCGAGACGCTTGACGATGTCGTTATCCATTAGGCCCGACCCTACCCCGTAATGGCGCGACCTTACCTACCGGCGCTCGAGTCCATCGCAGATCGTCGCCACCACAAGGGACTTTGCTTGATCGAAGTCGGCGTCGGAGGCGGGGATGACCTCGAAGATCCAGCCCGAGAGGAGCTGCTCGATCGCGCCGTAGAAGGACATCGAGGCGAAGATCGGATCGACGTCGCCGCGAAAGACGCCCGCATCCTGACCCTCGGCGACGATCTTCGCGATCGACTCGTATGCATTGCGAATCTCGGCGAGGTGCGTGCGCCCGAACGAGTTGGCGGCGCGAGTCACCTCGACGATGATCACCTTCATCAGCTCGGGGTCATGCCGGTAGGAGTCGACGATGAAGCCCGCTACCGCTTCCAGCTTGGCCCGGGGTGAGGCATCTTCCTCGTCCGCCTCCTCGATCGCCGCCAGCAGCAGCGACCAGCGCTCGCTGAAGAGCTCGTTGAGGACCTCGTCCTTGGACTTGAAGTAGTGGTAGACGAGGCCGTAGGCGACACCGGCCTCGTCGGCGATGTCCGAGACGCGGGTCGAGTGAAAGCCCTGACGGGCGAAGACGCGGATCGCCGCGTCGAGGATCTGGCGGCGCTTGTCGATCGGCGGAGCGGGAGCCTTGGCCACTACGCCCGCACCTCCGTCAGCTGCGGCCAAACGTATGCCTGGGGACGGCGATTCGCCAGCGAGGGCAGCGAGTCGCGGATGCCGCGCTGCCCGTTCAGGTCGAGATCCGCGGCGAGGAAGCACTCGCCGTCGGGCGCACTGGCGAGGATCGCGCCCCAGGGGTCGACGATCGCCGAGTGGCCGTAGGACTTGAAATGCGGCGGCGCCTCGCCGACCTGGTTAGCCGCTAGGACGAAGACCTGGTCCTCGATCGCGCGAGCGCGCAGCAGCACTTCCCAGTGGTCGCGGCCGGTCGCGTAGGTGAAGGCGGAGGGCACGGCGACGATCTGGGCGCCGCGCACTGCGAGGATCCGGTAGAGCTCGGGGAAGCGCAAGTCGTAGCAGACGCTGAGGCCCAGGTTGGCCTCTGGCAGCGCGGCGAGGACGATCTCGGCGCCGGGCTCCTCGTGCTCGGACTCGCGATAGGAGACGCCGTCGACGTCGACGTCGAACATGTGGATCTTGCGGTAGACGGCGACATCGTCGCCGTCCGGGCCGATCAGGACCGACGTGTTGAACGCCTTCCCTGCGGCGCCCAGCTCGGAGATGCTGCCGGCGAGCAGATGGACTCCCAACTCGCGGGCCCAGCCGCGAGCGGCGCTGAGACTCGGGCCGTCGAGCGGCTCGGCGGCGGCGAGCAGCTCGGCGCCGGCGGCGAGGAGGTTCCACTTCTCCGGCAGGACGATGAGATTGGCGCCCTCCGTGGCCGCGGCTCGCACCAGCCGCTCGGCCGCGGCGAGGTTGCGGTCCTTGTCTCCGGTGGCGTTGAGCTGTACGACTGCTGCGCGCATTGGTGCGTTACTTCCGACTGGTTGATTGACCAGTCAATCAGATTCGCATCACGCGACGAATGACCGCGTCGAGAATGCGGTCGGGCAGGAAGCGAGCGGCGAGGGCCTGCCCGCGCGCGTCGGCGCCGACCAGGTAGCGGGTACGCGGCCGCGAAGCGCTCAGCGCGTGGGAGATCGCGGCGGCGACCTTCTCGGGCGGGATACCGCGTTCGGCGGTCCGCCGGACCGCCCTGCGGAAGCGCTCGATCTCCTCGCCGTAGAGGTCGTCCTGGACGGCCGGGGCCCGGGCCGAGATCTCGTCGGCAAGCCGTTCGCCGCGCTCCCAGATCGGCGTGTCGATCGAACCGGGCTCGATCACCGACACCGCAATCCGCGAGGGCCGCAACTCCTGTCGCAGGCAGTCGGCGACCGCCTCGAGCCCAAACTTGGCGGCGTGGTAGGGGGCGCCGAAGGGCAACGCCATCCGCCCCCCGATCGAGCTGACGAAGACGACGCGGCCCGGGGCGCGCCGTATCGACGGCAGCATCGCCTGGGTGACCGCGACCTGGCCGGTCAGGTTTACCTCGATCTGACGGCGGAAGTCGTCGAGTGGAATCGTCTCCAGCGGTCCGAGGACGGCGACCCCGGCGTTGTTGACGATCGCGTCGAGTCCGCTCCCGCCCACCTCTTCGCCGATCAGATCGGCCGCCGCCGCGATCTGAGCAGCGTCGGTCACGTCGAGCTCGACGGGCCCCAGCCGCTCGCTCGCCTCTGCGCGAAGCGATTCGGCGTCCTCCTCCCGCCTCACACCGGCAAAGACCTGCCAGCCCTCGCGGTCGAGGCGCAACGCGGTCGCCCGGCCGATGCCGGTCGACGACCCCGTCACGAGCACCGATCGCACAGCGCCAGGCTACCGAGGGCGTAACCTTGACCCGGCATGCCTGAGATCGGCACCGACGATGGCGAGCGCAAGCAGGTCACGGTCCTCTTCGCCGACGTGAGCGGCTCGATGGACCTCGCCGAGGGACAGGACCCCGAGGAGTGGCGCAAGATCATGCAGCGCTTCTTCGCGATCCTCGCGGGTGCGGTCGAGCGATTCGGCGGCACCGTCGACAAGTTCACCGGCGATGGGATCATGGCCGTCTTCGGCGCTCCCGTCTCTTACGAGGACCATGCGCCCCGCGCCTGCTACGCGGCGCTGCAGATGCTCGACGACATCGCCGATTACGCGGCCGAGCTGCGCCGCGGGCCCGGCCTCAATTTCTCCGCCCGCATCGGCATCAACTCCGGCGAGGTGGTCGCTGGGGCGATCGGCGCCGACGGCAAGGGCGAGTACACCGCGATCGGCCACACCGTCGGGCTGGCGCAACGGATGGAGGCGCTGGCCGAGCCCGGCACCGCCTACCTGACCGAGCATGCGGCTGCGCTCGCCGCCGGCTTCCTCGAGCTGCGCACCCTGGGGCCGTTCGAGATCAAAGGCGCCCGCCACCCGGTCGAGGTCTCCGAGCTGGTAGGACCGGGAACCGCGCGCTCCCGCCTCGACCTATCCCGCGAGCGCGGCTTCTCCCGATTCGTCGGCAGGACCACCGAGATGGAGGCGCTGGAAGATGCGCTCGCCAGGGCCGATGCGGGCGAGGGCGCCGTGGTCGGGATCGCCGCGGAAGCAGGCATCGGCAAGAGCCGCCTCAGCCACGAGTTTTGCGAACGCTGCCGGGAACGCGGCATTGAGGTCTTCGAGGCGCAGGCCCAGTCTCACGGACAGTCGATTCCGCTGATGCCGGTGCTGCAGATGCTGCGCGCCTACTTCGGCATCGGCGACCGCGACCCGGAGCGAACTGCGCGCGAGAAGATCGCCGGCCGGGCACTGCTCCTCGATCCCGACTTCGTCGACGACTTGCCGCTTGTCTTCGACTTCCTCGGTGTGCCCGATCCCGACCGGCCCACCCCGCAGATGAGCGGCGAGGCCCGGCAGAGAGCGCTTGGCAGGGTCGTCTGCCGCCTGCTCAACGCGCCCAGCCGCCGCCACACGGTCGTGCTTGCGGTCGAGGACCTGCACTGGATGGACGAAGGCAGCAACGCGATGCTGGCGGAGCTCGTCGACTCGCTGGCGGGAACGAAGACGCTAGCCGTGGTCAACTTCCGGCCCGAATACGAGCTCGCGTGGGGTCGCTCGCCGATCTACCGAGGCCTGGTCCTGGAGCCGCTCGACCGCGGCGATACGCGTGAGCTGCTGCGCGACCTCGCCGGCCAGGATCCCTCGCTCGACGGCCTCGAGGAGCCGATCCACGCGCGAGCCGGCGGCAATCCCTTCTTCGTCGAGGAGATCGTGAGGGAGCTGGTCGAGGCAGGGCACTTCGAGGGGGAGCGCGGCGCGTACCGGTTGGTTCGGCCGATCGAGGCGGCCGGCGTGCCGGCGACGGTGCAGGCCGTGCTCTCGGCGCGCATCGACCGGCTCAGCCCGGACGCCAAGCAGCTCCTGCAGGTGGCGTCGGTGGTCGGCAAGGAGGTCGGCGCGCGGGCGCTGTCGCTCACGGCCGGGCTTGAGCTGGAGGTCCTCGACCCGACGCTCTGTGAGCTCGTCGACAGCGGGTTCCTCTATGAAGCGGAGCTCTACCCCGAACGGGTGCTGGCATTCCGCCACCCGCTGACGCAAGAGGTCTCCTACGGCACACAGCTTGCGACGCGCCGTGCCGTCACCCATGCGGCCGCGGCCCAGGCGATGATCGAGCTCGAGTCCGAGCGGCTCGACGAGCAAGCCGCCTTGGTCGCCCGTCATCTCGAGGTCGGCGGCGAGACCCTGGAAGCGGCACGCTGGTTCGCCCGTGCGGCTCACTGGGCAGGGCACACCCGCCCCCAGGATGCGCTGCGCCTCTGGCAGCAGGTCACCGCCCTGACCGACCAGCTCGAGGACGGCGAAGAGACGCGAGCGCTCGCGATCTCCTCCCGCATGCTGCAGCTCGAATACGCCTGGCGGCTCGGGATGGACCGAGAACAAGCCGATGCGCTCGCCCGGCAGGCGACCGAGATCGCCGAACAGATCGGCGACGCGCACGCGCTCGCGCTGCTCAAGCTGCTGGTTGCTGCACGGCCCGGCGTAGCCGAGCGCGCTTCCGAATGGGTCACAGCTGCCAACGAAGCGGTGCGACTAGCCGACGGAACGAATGACCCAGCCCTGCGCATCGCAGTCCGCAGCGCCGGCGCCTACGCCCATATGTGCGCGGGGGACCTCGATTCGCTGGAACGGACGGTCGGCGAGCTACTGACGCTTACCGGCGGCGATACCACCCTTGGGGCCGGCGTCGTCGTCGACTGCCCGACAGCATGGGCATTGATGGCCAAGGCGGTGGCGCTGCGCGAGCGGGATCGTCCCGACGAAGCTGAGAAGCTGCTCGACGAGGCGCTGCGGATCGCCGGCGAGCACGACGACCCCGAGACCGCGAGCTGGGCGCGCGGCTCGAAGAGCCTGCTCGTCGCGGACCGCGGCGAGCGCGAGGCGGCGCTGGCGCTGGCCCGGCGCAACTGCGAGCTGACCGAGCAGCTCGGCGATGTCTTCTCACGCACGACCGCCTCGACCTCGCTCGCCTACGTGCAGCTGGCGGCCGGCGAAGCCGAGGCCGCGCTGGAGACGATCGAGCAGGCCGACCGTCGCTACCGCGAGGCGATGGGCTCGGGGGGCGAGACCGAGGCCTGGCGCTCGACTCTGCGGGCTCGTGCCCTGCTGGGTGTCGGACGCCTGGACGAGGCGCTGGAGGAGGTCGAGTGGGCGACCGACACGGCCCAGCGACGTGAAATGGGATGGCAGATCCCCAGCGCACTTCACACCCTCGCCCAAATAAGGGCCAGCGCCGGTGCGCCCGGCATCGAGCAAGCCCTGGACGAAGCCGCGGAGGCCGCCCGGCGCTTTGGGCAAGCGATGACGCTGAGCCAGGTCGAAGCCGACCGCGAGGCGCTGATCGCCGTCGCGCGCTAGGTCTCACACGTGCGCGGCGTTCCGGGTGCGCGAGTCCGCGCGCGTGCTTGCACCGAATTCCCAGCGCAATGGCAAAAACGCCTCTTTCTGGCTCTGACTCGCTGAGATCTCAGCTGTTTCGGGCCGACCGTTGCCGACACTGCTCAAGTCCTGGTAGTTGTGGGAATTTGGCCATCTAGCAACCAGTCGAATCGGCTGAGTTTTCGTCGAAGGGAGAAACCATGAAGTTTGCAAGGGAGATCGGCGTGGTGGCGCTTGCCGTCATGACCGTTACGGCAATGGCATACGCCACCGCAGCGAACGCCGGAACCACGGCTCTATGTGAAAAACACGAACAGCCATGTCCGGCAGCAAAGACCTATCAGGGTCATTTCGAAGCGTTGGCCGCGAACCCGAAGTTCTTAACCAATCTGGGAGACGTCACCTGTAACAAGGGTCAGCTCTTAGGATTCGCCTTAGGCTTAGCCACCCCCCAGGTCACCCACCTGGAAGCGCTGTCCTTCACCGAAGATTGCTTAAGCGAAGGTGGCAACGCATGCGTGGTCGAATCCACGGAACTCGGCTTACTATTAATTTTAAGGACCGCCTTAAACTTAGGCGAAGCTAATTTCGATCACACAAGAGTGTTAATTAGCTGTCCTGCTCTGATGATGCACTGCGTATTCGAAATGGGAACCGGACTCCATGTGACCGGCTCGCCGAACTCGAATTCGTTAGCCGAAATCCATGCCGTCGAATCTCCATTGACGCTGCCAGAAGGCATGTTCTGCCCGATGGAAGCCTCACTCGATGCCTTATACAAAATCGTATTACCCGATCCGATTGCGATCACGGGTTGAGCCCAAAAGAGCTCTAGTCGGATGGTCAGCCGCGGCTTGCGCGATGTCGCTCTAGCTCGGCGACCATCAGCTTGGTGTGGAGGGCGGCGATCAGGTCCTGCAGGGGCTGGGCGCCGCTCTCCAGCATCTCGACCACGCGCTCGGGCGGGACCTCGCCGGCGAGGCGCTCCATCACGACCTCGACCTCCTGGCGGACGAGGTCTTCGAGCGCGGACTTGTAGCGAAGGGTGTCGTAGACGGTGAAGCCGATCTGCTCGTCGAGCCGGTCGAGGACGTCCTTCGGCATGCCGTAGCGCTCGCGAACCTCGGCGGCGCTGGTGCGGGTGTGCTCACTAGCGAGGGCGCCTCACGGCCAGCTTTACATCACCAAATACGCCGGATTCGGTTCGCTGACCGTGTAGGTGGCGTCGAATTTTGCCGTTTTGGGGCAGAGGAACCCTGCTTTGGTCAGTGCGACTTCTTCGGCACTGAGGCTAGCCGGGGCGCCGCCTTT
>Ga0068867_100000454_pt1 | contig 27165 bp, 27 predicted proteins | sample KBSMisM32_FD_65649 | JGI IMG/M metagenome (GOLD analysis project Ga0068867, IMG submission 65649) | Miscanthus rhizosphere microbial communities from Kellogg Biological Station, Michigan, USA - KBS Miscanthus M3-2 | ecosystem: Host-associated > Plants > Roots > Rhizosphere > Soil ...
TCCACTTCCTCTTCTTCTGCGCGGCGGTGATCCAGGCCGTCAACAAGCACCAGGGCCTGCTGCGCGCATCGGCCGCCAACATCGGCCAGGACCACCGGCTCGGCGCCAACGAGGCGCCGCCGGCGATCATCTCGATCTTCCTCGGCAGCGAGCTGGAGAAGGTCTTCGAGGCGATCGCGACCGGCGAAGGCGACCCGCACACGCCGGCCTCCTTCCTCGACCTCGGCGCCACGGTGCTGCCCTCGCTGCCGATGCACGGCGGCGACCGCAACCGGACCTCGCCCTTCGCCTTCACCGGCAACAAGTTCGAGTTCCGGGCGCTGGGATCGAGCCAGTCGCTGGCCTTCCCCAACACCGTGCTCAACACGATCGTCGCCGAGGCGATCGACGAAATGGCCGAGAAGCTCGGCGAGAAGACCAGCGCCGGCAAGGACATCGCCGAGGCGGTCGCCGAAATCGTCAAGGACTCCTACCTCGCCAACAAGCAGATCTGCTTCGACGGCGACAACTACTCCGAGGAGTGGCACGCCGAGGCCGAGCAACGCGGGCTGAAGAACCTGAAGACCACGCCCGACGCGCTGCCGGAGATGCTCAGCGAGCAGACCGTCGCCGCCTTCGAGAACTACAGCGTGCTCTCCAAGCGGGAGCTGGAGTCGCGCTTCGAGGTGACGGCCGAGCAGTACGCACTGCGCGCCAACATCGAGGCCGAGACGACGTTCTCGATCGGCAAGACGATTATTTTGCCGGCCGCACTGCGGCACTTGGCGCTGATCGCCGAAGCCGGCGTCTCCTCGCTGGAGACGGGCCTGCGCGAGCTGATCGACGAGCTCGTCGGCGCGCTCGACGCGCTCGAGGCCGCGAACTCCGAGCCGGTCGAGCTCGAGGGCATCGAGGGCGCGATCCACGCCCGCGACAAACAGCTCTCGACGATGGCGGATGTGCGCGAGGCGGCAGACAAGCTCGAGAAGGTCGTCGCCGACGACCTTTGGCCGCTGCCGAAGTACGAGGAGATGCTCTTCATCAAGTAGGGCGCCGTCCTGGGGCGGCTCAGTGCCGCGTCAGGCAACGTTGGTCTGGGCTCTGGCGCGCGAAAACGAGCCCTCGCCGCGGACGCAGGGAGGCCGAATGCTGGGCTGCATTCGGCCGACCGAGGACAAAGGCGGGCGAAGGTTTGCAGCCGCCAGAGCGGGGCGAACGTTGCCTGACACGGCACTAGCCTCGGGACGGTGGATCAGGTCGTCGCGGGCCTCGGCCCCAAGTCGAGAGAGCGGATGGGCGCGCTGCAGAGTGCCGAGCGCTTTTTCTGGCTCGACGTCGATGCCGCAGAGGCGCGGTGCGGCGACCTGGGCGGGCTGCTCGACATCCCCGACGATGAGCTCGGTCCGCTGCTCGACTTCGCCGCCACCGCCCCCTCGAAGAAGCTCCACATCGACGGCAAGCAGGTCGTCTTCGGTTTCGACTGCTTCCTCGAGCGCCCCGATGGCGGCGAGGAGGACGGAAACCTGCGGGCGATAGAAGTCCATGTCCTCGTCCACGGCAGCTTCCTTCTGACGGTCCACGAGGAGCCCCTGTGTCTGGCGCAAGAGCTCGACGTCCACCTACCGGAGGGCCGCAGCGAGCAGTACGTCGTCTACGCGGTTCTCGACGCGATGGTCGCCACCGCCTTCGACGCGCTCGACCAGGCGGAGGCGGCGCTGGAGGGGCTCGAGGTCGCCTCAGCCGACGTGCGCAATGCGCGACTGCGAATGGCGACCCTGAGGGCGATCAGCCGCCGGCTTGCGGCGCTGCGGCGGCGGATCGGACCGCAGCGGGGCATCTTCGAGCGGATCGGCGAGGAGATCACCCGTGTCGAGGGCATCGAAAGCGACGGGGAGCTCTACTTCGAACGCATCAACGGACAGCTCAACAGGCTCGTGGAGGCGATCGACGCGGCGACTGCCGCGATGGCGCAGCTCGTCGACCTGCGCCTCAACGAGACGATGTACTGGCTGACGGTCGTCGCCACGATCTTCCTGCCGCTCACCTTCATCACCGGCTTCTTCGGCATGAACTTCAAGTGGCTGGTGGAGGCGATCGACACCCCGCTTGCCTTCGTCGCGCTCGGCCTGGCCGGACCGGCGGTCCTGGCGGGGCTCACCTGGTACCTGGTGCAGCGCCGCGGCAACCCGGTGCAGGCCGACGAGGACCGTGTGCAGCGCTTTCTGCGCACGCTGTCGATACGCGGCTGACGCACCGCACGCCAGCGCTTGTGGCTACTCGCCGTCCTCGTCGCGGTCGCGCGCGGCGCGCACGAGGACGTAGCCGATTCCGGCGAGCCCGAGGATTGGGATCAGTCCGCCGAACACGGCGGACCATGCCTCCGCCGCAAAGAGAATCACCCGGCGAGGTTACTAGCGGGTCGCACCCGCATGCTCAATCCCCCGCGCGGGGAAAGCGTCGGCATCTGGCGCACGGTCATCGTGCGACCGGGCAGGGCATCGAGGCGCAGGCGCTGCAGCAGCATCGTCGCCACCAGCTTCACCTCGGTCTGACCGAAGCGCTTGCCGATGCAGATCCGCTGCCCGCCGCCGAAGGGCACGTAGGCGCCGCGCGGCAACGCCGCCTTGCCCTCACGAGTGAAGCGCTCGGGGATGAACGCCTCGGGATCGGGGAAGACCTCGGGGATGCGGTGGCTCGCCCAGGAGCAGTAGTTGACGTAGGCGCCAGCGACAACGTGGTGGCCGCCGAACTCGAAGTTGCGCACGGCGCGGCGCGGGCCGATCCAGGCCGGCGGGTAGAGCCGCAGCACCTCGTCGAGCACCATCTCGAGGTAGGGCATCTCGCGCTCGAGCGTCTCAATGTCCGGTGGGCGCCCGGCCAGTACGCGATCCTGCTCCTCCCAGAGCTTCTCGACCACGTCGGGATGGCGCGCAAGCTCGTGCATCATGAAGGTGAGCGTCGAGGTCGAGGTGTCGTGACCGGCGAACATCAGGGTCATCACCTGGTCGCGCACCTCCTTGGCGGTGAAGCCCTTGCCGATCTCGTCGCGCACCGCAAGCAGCAGGCTGAGGATGTCCATCCTGCCGGGATCGGGCTCGGCGCGGCGGCGCGCGATCTCGCCGTAGACGATCTCGTCGAGGACCGCCCGCGAGGCGACCATCTTCGACCACGGCGACCCCGGACCGCGCAGCAGGCGCAAATGGAAATCGATGCCGTAGAAGGAAAGGGCGCGCTCGAAATGCTCGGCCGCGGCCGCCCCTTTGCCGGCCTCGTCGGGATCGAGGCCGAGCAGCGCCCGCATCGCGATCCGCATCGCCAGACCGCGCATCCACTCATAGACGTCGACGACCTGACCCGGGCGGAGCCGCTCGATCGCAGGTGTCGCCTCGGCGATCATCGCCTCGACGGCCGCCGCGACCTGCTGACGATGGAAGGCCGGCATCATGATCTCGCGGGCGCGGTCGTGGTAGGCGTCGTCGATCGTCAGCAGGCCGTCGCCCAGCAGCGGGATCAGGTCGCCGAAGCTCGACTCACGCCAATGGAAGTTCTCCGGGTGCGTGACCGTTATGAAGTGGTTGGCCTCGGGGCCGAGCATGAAGATGACCGGGTGATGCAGCAGGCGAACGCTGAAGATCGGCCCGTACTCTTCGTAGAGCCCGAGCAGGATCGGCAGCGGATCACTGGTCATCTGGATCGTGCGGCCGAAATCGAAGTTCTGCGGGCCCGGCGGATAGGTCCCGCGGCGGCGAACGCGCAGCTCGCAGCGGATGTCTTCGAGCAGGCGACGAGCGGGATTCGCGCTCAACTGGACGGGCGGCTCGACGCGCTCAACGGACTTGGCGGGCGCCTCCACTGGCATCGCAACGATCCTAGCTGGCTGACCGGCCAATCCTCGCCTACTCGTTGCGCGAATCAAGTTGTCCAGCAAATGGCTGGACAACTTGATTCGCGTCAAGTGTTCGTGCGGCGAGCTGGCCACAGGCCGCGTCGATGTCACGGCCACGGGTGAGGCGCACGGTCGCGGCGAGGCGATGCTCTTCGAGGATCGCCCGGAAAAGCTCGATCCGCTCCGGCGACGAGCCCTCGTAGGCGCCGGTCGGGTTGTAGGGAATGAGATTGACCTTGTAGGCGCGAGGGTCGAGTAGCTCGGCGAGCTGTCGGGCATGTTCGGGCAGGTCGTTGACGCGGTCGAGCATCACGTACTCGACGAAGACCTTGCGACGGCGGCGGACGCGGTAGCGCTCGCAGGCGGCGAGCACCTCGGCGAGGGGGTATCGGTCGTTGACCGGCATCAGCTGCGAGCGCAGGCCGTCGTTGGGCGCGTGCAACGAGAGGGCCAGGCCGACCGGCATATCGCACTCCGCGAGGCGGTCGATGCCCGGCGTCCAGCCGACTGTCGAGATCGCGGTGCGGCGGTGCGTGACGCCGACGTCGGGCAACCGCTCGCAGGCGCCGAGAACGGCGTCGAGGTTCATCGTCGGCTCGCCCATCCCCATGAAGACGACGTGGTCGATCTCTTCGACGCGGCGGAAGTGCAATGCCTGGTCGAGGATCTCGTCGGCGGTGAGGTTGCGGCCGAACTTCATCCGCCCCGTAGCGCAGAAGGTGCAGGTAAGCGGACAACCCGACTGCGAGGAGAGGCAGACCGAGCGTCGTCCGTCCCGGTAGCGCATCAGAACGGCCTCGACCGGGAGGCCGTCGCCGCTCTGGAAGAGGGTCTTGACCGTGCCGTCGTCGGACTTGGCCTCCTCGACGACAGCGAGAGTCGAGAGCGGCACGTCGGTTGCGAGTCGCTCGCGCAGCGCCGCCGGCAGGTTCGTCATCTCGGCGTAGGAGCCTGTGCCGCGCGCGATCCACTCCCAGACCTGGGAGGCGCGAAACGAGGGCTCGCCGGCCTCGGCGAGGGTCTTGTCGAGCAGCGCGCGGTCGATCGACCGAGTCTAGGGCGGCACTCGTTTCCCCGGGGGTCGCAACGCTTTTTCAATGCAATCCATCAAAAAAGCGTTGCGACCAGCGGCTCGTAGTTGTCGTAGACGACGCGGTCGATCGTCCCCAGACTGCTGAAGCCGCGCGCGCCGCCTGTCGCGCCCACTCCACCAGCTGCGCTCCCGTCGTGCCGGGAACCGCGTTCGGCAATCCGATTCCGATGTCCATCGGTCTTGTCAGCTCTCCTTTCCATCGCTCGACAGCGCGCGGCGCAATTCCGCGATTTCGACGCCCTCTACCCGCACGACCTTGTCGCGAGACTTCTCCCCGCGGACGACGCTGACACGCGATGGCGGAACGCCAACCTGCTCGGCGATCAAGCGGCAGAGCGCCTGGTTCGCCTTGCCGTCGACCGGCGGCGCCGAGACCTTCGCGCGCAGGACGTCGCCACGCCAGCCGAGCAACTCGTCGCGCGAGCCGCGAGGCTGCAGGCGGACCTCGATTCGACCGCTCTTGCTCATCGCCCGGTGCAGGTTAGAGTTGGCCGATGGCCGCAGGCGACGGCATCGAGGCGCTGACCGAGGCGATCGCACGCTACAACGACGCCTGGAACGCGCAGGACCTCGATGCGATCCTCGCCATGCACGCCCCTGACATGGTCTTCGCCAACCACACGGCCGGCGAGTCGGCGCAGGGAGCTGAGGTCCGCGACCACATCGCGCGGATCTTCGCGGCCTGGCCCGACATGAAATTCGAGACGCGGCGACTCTACGTGCGCGATGGGGTCGTCACGCAGGAGTGGACGGCGACCGCCACGCACACCCAACCGATGCAAAGAGGCGATCTCCAAGCACCACCGTCCGGCCGCACGGTGAGCTGGGACGGCGTTGACGTCATCCCCTTCGAGAACGGATTGATCAAGCGCAAGGACGTCTACTCGGATTCCGTCTCGATCCTGCGCCAGGTCGGCCTACTCGACTGAGCGGCTTGCTTGGCTCAGCCGCGCATGCGACTGCGCAGGAACGCCGGCCAGGCTCGCGGCCGACGCGCCGTCGTCAGAGCGAGCGGCAGCGAGTCGAAGTAGGTCACCCGTTCCGTGGCCAACCCGTCGTCGCCGACGACGAAACGATCGACTGCGCTCCAGGAGATCGGCCGCCCGCCGGCGAGGCCGCTGACGGTGAACTCGATCAGGACGCCGTCCTCGGTCGCGCCCCAGCGATGAACCTCCGCCTTCATCTCCGCGATCAGCTCGAAGAGTGACGCGAACGCGCGCTTGCCCTCCTCGAGGGTGTGCGTGGTCGGTGTCATCGGCGCGACCAGGCGGACCCGGTCGGCCAACACCGCGGCGAGCCCGTCCGGGGTGGGCGCGCGCCAGTACTCGGCGAAGCGGCAGACGAAGTCGGCAGCCTTCTCCTCGCTCACGGCGTTGCTCCGGCGGGCGGCAGCTCCCCGAGCAGACGCTCGATCGTCTGGCGCGCGTACCCGAACACGGTCCGGTCACCACTGAGCCGGAAGCGCGAGTTCGCCGCCATCACCGTGGCATAGAGCTCGAAGGCGAAGCGGCCAGGCTCAGCCGCCCCCGCGATCCGCGCCTGCCGTTCCAGCTCCCCAATCCAACTGTCGAGCGCAGCGGCGATCGCGTCGCGGACGGGTCCCGGTCGGTCGTCGAACTCAGCCGAGGTGGCGGCCCAGAAGCAGCCCCCCGAGTAGGCGCCGCGGTCGAGGTGGGCGAGATAGGCGTCGGCGATCGCACGCAGTCGCTCGGCGCCTTCGGGCGCCTCGCTGGCGGGCTCGATCACCGCAGTGGCAAACCTGCGTGCTGCGGCGGCAACCGCTTCGAGCTGCAGCTCCCGCTTGGAGCCGAAGTGGGCGAAGAGGCCGCTCTTGCTCATCTCCAGCTCGGTGGCGAGACGACCGATCGTCAGGCCGTCGAGCCCCTCGGCCGAGGCCAGGTCGACGGCGCGCTCGAGGATTGCGGCGCGCGTGACGGCACCCCTCCCCTCCGCGGCCGAGGGCGATGTGGGCTTGCGGGCTTTGACAGCGCTCGCCATCGAACACAAGCTATCGAAAAGCACGAACGTTCGTTTTTAGATAGCGTGCCGAGGGGCAAAGGCAAATCGGTTGTGGAGGAGGAGCGATGGCAGGTCACGCGGTAAAGAGGATCGACGAGATGGAGGCGATCTACGGCGGTGCGTTCAAGCGAGTCCGAGCGGAGCTGGGGGTCGAGTCTTTCGGCATACAGATCATCGACATGCCGTCCGGCTTCGACGGCTACCCCGAGCACGACCACTCCCAGGACGGCCAGGAGGAGGTCTACCTCGCCCTCCGCGGCGGCGGTGAGATCGAGATCGAGGGCGAGCGGTCGCCCCTCGACCAGGACCACGTGGTGCGCGTCGGCCCCGGCGTAAAGCGCAAGGTCTGGCCGGGATCGGAGGGGGTCCGCCTGCTGATAGTCGGCGGCGTGCCCGGCGGAACCTACGAGGCGCCCTCGATCTCCGAGCTCGGTGAGCCGGACCCGATGGCCTCGTAGCCTGGACAGGAACCTACGGGAACCCGCGGATAGCGCGGATAGCGCGGGTCGGTTCGCGAGCGGCGGCAGAGCGAGAAGACCGACCCGCGCGTATTCGGCACCAGCTGCTGGTGCGCGCAGCTGTCGCAAAGTCCGGCCGCGGGCGAGGTCTCGCGCTTGGACATCATCAGGAGAGGCTAGCTTTGCCGTGTGAGCGAGACTGCGACCCTCTTCGACGCCGACGCGCCCGGGCATTCGGCCACGGTCGCCGTGCAGGCGGTGATCTTCCGCGCCGAGGACGACGGCTACGCGGTGCTGGAGGTCGAGGACTCGGAGACCGGCGAGGAATTCGTGCTCGTCGGCCCCGTCGCCCACCTCAGCGCCGGCGACCGTGCCGAAGTCAGCGGCGACTGGCAGACGCATTCCCGCTACGGCCGGCAGCTGCGTGCCCAGGGCGCGCTGCCGCTCGACCCCGCCGACCGGGCCGGGCGGATCGCCTACCTGACCACCCTCCGTCACATCGGCCCGGCTCGGGCCGAGCGTCTCGTCGACGAGCACGGCGAGAGCGTGCTCGGGGCGATCGCCGCCGATCCCGAAGCGGTGTTCGCCTCGCTGCGCGGCCTGAGCGCCAAACAGGCGGCGGCGGCGGCCGAGTCGTGGCATGCCAGCCGCGCCGTGCGCGACCTGCACGTGCAGCTCGCGCCTCACGGTCTGGCCCACCTAGCGGCGCCGATCCACAACCGCTTCGGCGAGCACTCGATGACCGTCCTGCGCGAAGACCCCTACCGGCTGACCGAGGTCGAGGGCGTCGGCTTTGCCCGCGCCGACAAGATCGCGCTCGCCGCCGACGTCTCGCCCGAATCCCCGCGGCGCGCGCAGGCGGCAGCCCTTTACTCGCTTACCGAGGCCGAGCAGCAGGGAAACAGCTACCTCCCGGTCGGCGAACTGACGCGACGAGCCGCCCGGCTGCTTGGGCTGTCCCCCGATCCGGAGATCGTCTGCGAAGCCCGCGGGCTCGTGGTCGACGACGGTCGCGCCTACCGCGAGACGACACACGCGAGCGAGCTCGCCGTAGCGGAGACCCTCGCCGCACGGGCTGAGGCTCCCCCGCACTTCGACCACGATCCTGGCGAGGCGCCGCCCGCCGACGCCGAAGGCGCCGAGCTGACCGAGGAGCAGTGGTCGGCCGTGCGCGCCGCCTTCGGCTCTCGAATCTCGGTGCTGACGGGGGGGCCCGGCGTCGGCAAGACCGCCTGCACGCGGGCGATCGTCGAGCAGGCCGAAGCGGCGGGCCTGCGCATCGCACTCTGCTCCCCCACCGGCCGCGCGGCCCGGCGCCTCGGGGAAGCCACCGGTCACGAGGCGCAGACGATCCACCGGATGCTCGAGTGGATGCCCGGCCGCGCCCCGGCCTTCAAACCGGGCCACCCTCTCCCCGTGGACCTGGCGGTCGTCGACGAGTCCTCGATGCTGAACCTGCGCCTGATCGAGGTCCTGCTCGACGGCCTCGCCGAGTCGACTCACGTCGTCTTCGTCGGCGACGCGGACCAGCTGCCGCCGATCGGCGCCGGAAAGCCATTCGAGGATCTGATTGCCTCCGGCGTGGCGCCGGTCGTCCGCCTCACCCAGATCTTCCGCCAGGCGGCGCGTTCGATGATCACGACGGCCGCCCACGAGATCAACCGGGGGCGCGAGCCGCATCTCGAGCCCGGCAAGGACCAGGAACACGACTTCTTCTTCATCGAACGCCCCAACCCCCAGCGGACACTGGAGACGGTCGTCGACGTGGTCGCCGAGCGGGCACCGGCCCGCTTCGGCATCGACCCGATTCGCGACGTGCAGGTGCTGGCTCCGATGTACCGGGGAGCGGTCGGCATCGATGCGCTCAACGAGCGTCTGCAAGAACGGCTCAATCCGCGCGGCAAGCGTGCCGTCGGCGATCGCTTCCGGGTCGGCGACCGGCTGATCCAGACCCGCAACTCGCACGAGCTCGGCCTGATGAACGGCTCGATCGTCTTCCTGCGCGGCGACGACCCAGACGAGGAAGAGATCGTCGTCGAAACCGATGACGGCGGATCGCTGACGATTCCCTATGGCGAAACCGTGACGCTGCGGCTCGCCTACGCGATCTCCGTCCACAAGGCCCAGGGATGCGAGGTACCGGTCGTGGTCGGCGTCTGCCACCGCTCACACGTCCGCATGCTGAGCCGGCCCCTCCTCTACACGGCGATCACTCGTGCCCGCACGAGCTGCGTGCTCGTCGGCGACCGCGCCGCGCTCGGGGCCGCAATCCGGCGCGACGACTCCGGCATCCGCTGCTCGGGCCTCGCCGATCGCCTGCGTATCGCCGTCGCAGCCTAAGGTCCTGAGCTCAGCCGACCCGCTTGACCCGAAAGCGCCAGACGGCGGGCGTCGGGTCCCCGAGGCCGCCGGCGTTCCGGGCGAACACCCGAAGGACGTGCACGCCGATCCCGAAGCGACGCGCGAGCCGTTCGCCGCAGGGCCTGAACAGGCCCGCGTCGATGCGGCAGGCGAAGGTGACGCCAGCCTGATCGGAGCCGAAGCGGAAGACGACCCTGGCGGTACGAGTACGGGTGCGAACCAGGTGCAGCGGCTTCCGACGGAAGAAGGTTCTCGGCAACGACGGTTCGGTCGCCGAGGCTGAAGGCGGAGGTGGCGGAGGTGGTGTTTCCACACCCCATTCGCCGGCGGCGCGCGCTTCTTCGGGATCGCCAGGTTCGGGCAGTTCGCATTCTCCCGGCGAAAAGGAAGGTGGGCTGAGCAGGTCTTCGATTGCCGCCGTCGCGTCGACCAGGCCGGCGCCGACGGCGCACTCGTCGAAGGCGCCGACGCCGAGCGCGCTCGCCTGCAACGCGGCCAGAATTTCAGCCGGTTCGGCGGTCGATTCCTCGTCGAGCATCAGGGCCGCCACCCCGGCCGCGTGGGGGGCCGCCGCTGAGGTGCCGCAAAAGCGCCAGGCTTTTTCGCCGGCGACGAAAAAGGCGAAGAAGGTGGTCTGCCCGCAATCGGTTGCGACCAGGTCTGGCTTCGAGATGAGTTCTGGCGCAGCGAGCGCTTCAGCCGCTTCCGTGCCTTCGACCGGTCCGAAATCGTGGCGGACGGGTCCGCGCGAGGAGTATTCCTCCGGTGCGGATTTCGAATCGAAGGGGATCGCCCCGACCGACACGACCTCGGCGCTTCCGCTGTGCCCGAACACGGTCGGCCCGACTACGTCTTCGCCGGTCGAGCGTGGGTACTCGGCGCCGGCGACCCCCGAGCCGTTCTCGAGCAGACCGAACTTGAGCCGCGGCGATTTTCCCGTGAAGCGGTTGATCACGAGCTGCACCGTCCTAGTCGAGCTCGAGCTGTTCACCCATTGCAGGATCTCGGTCGATTCCTGCGTTTTGAGGTTGTCAAGGGCTTCCTGTTCGATCAGCCGCCCCTGACTGTCGAGCAGGAAGGCGTCGAGGTCGGTTTTTACTCCGTTCCAGGGTTCGTCCCACTGCAGGTCGACGCTGAGCACGCTTCCCGGTTCGACTTTGATCCCGAAGGTCTTGTCGACGCCTTTGCCGGGATCGAAGTCGAGGCAGTGCTGGGCATTGAAGCCGCTCAGGCTTTCGACTTTCGGCGGACAACTGCCTGCGTCGCGATATTCGGACGTTTCCCACGACGCGATCTCATTGCCTTCCGAGTCGAAGAGATTGTCGTTTCCGGCGGCCGAGAAGAAGGTGGCCCCGGATTCGACCGCTTCGTTCGCGGCGACGGCCACCGGTCCGTCCTGGAAGAAGGGCTCTTCGAAGTAGAAGACGTCGTCGGCGATCACGTCGGCGCCGGCTTTGGCCAGTTTTTCGATGTTTTCGGCGAAGCCGAACATCGCCGGCTTGAACGCGGTCGCAAAGTCGACCTTCGCCCCGGGGGCCACGTCATGGACGATCTGGATCATGCCCCGACCCTCGTCGGCGGCTACTTCGCCGAGCGATTCGGGTTCGAATTCGTCGAGCACTTTCACTTTTTCTTTGTTCGTGCAGGGGCTTTTGGGGCCTGGCAGGTCGCCGCTTTCTTCGTCTTCTTGGGCGTGCGTCGCCACCGGCCCGCTGCCGTCGGCGGCTTCGGTCGCCGAGTCGAACGAGTCGGAGAGGATGCCGACGGTGACGCCGCTGCCGTCGACCGGGAATTCGCTGCGGGCTTCCCCTGCGCTCGTGCCGGAATCCAGCTGCTGAACGCCCTCGGAGACGACTTTCCCCGAGGGGCAGGTCGCCGCCGTCGCCGGCGCATGCGCCTCGGTCACGCTCGTCACGTCGGCGACCCGCGCGATCGCCTGCAGCTGGGTGGGCTTCGCGGCCACGGTTACGGTCTGGTAGCGCCGACTGCCGTCGACGACTTGGCCGCCAGTTGCGCGCAGGGCCGGCAGCGAGGCGATTGCGCCGTGGTCGAAGCGCACGTAGGCGAGAACGCGCTGTCCGCGTCGCAGGAGGCTGCCTGGACCGCTCGGCGCAAGGCCGACCGCTGCCGCCTGCCGGCGGTTGGATGCGTGGCGCAACGCCGGGCTGGCGAGCTTGATCAGGCGCGGAGAGAGACCGCTCGGGGCACCGGTCTTCGCGCTCGCTGCCGACGAGGCGGCGAGCAATGCGACGAGCGCTATCAGGAGCGCGGCCGATACCGGGCCGCGGCGAAGTCGTCGTCGGCGATGCATCTGCATCACGGTATCGGCTGCGGTCAACGTTTCCTCAAACGCGCGCTGGACGATCGCCTGCTACGGTCCCGCGCGTTAGGTCGGAGAGTTATCCGGCAAAAAGTGTCTAGCGCTCGCGTCGTTGCTTTACCGAAGCCTCCGCGTTCGCAGCACAAGAAGTGGAGGCGAGAATGCCGACTGGAACAGTTAAGTGGTTCAGCGATGACAAGGGCTACGGGTTCATCACCCCCGATGACGGCTCCAAGGACGTCTTCGTCCATCACAGCGCCATCCTCGGCGAGGGCTTCAAGTCCCTGACCGAGGGCTCCAAAGTGTCCTACGAGTCCGAAGACGGCCCCAAGGGCCCCGCAGCCGCAAGCGTGCAGGAAACCGCCTGAGCGCGCACCGCGCACGCGCTGCAATGGGGCCCGCCGAACGGCGGGCCTCTTCTTTGCCCGCCCTATCCTTCCCTCTCCGCTGACTTCGTCGTTTGGGATGCATATGTATCCCTAACCAGGAAGTCAGCAGAGAAGGCTGAGATGACCAGACGAGAAGACCTCCGCAACATCGCGATCGTGGCGCACGTCGACCACGGCAAGACGACGCTGGTCGACGCGATGCTGTGGCAGTCCGGCGCTTTCCGCAAAGGCCAGGAGGTCGCCGAGCGGGTGATGGACTCGATGGACCTCGAGCGCGAGAAGGGCATCACGATCCTCGCCAAGAACACGGCCGTCCACTACGAGGGCGTCAAGCTGAACATCGTCGACACGCCCGGGCACGCCGACTTCGGCGGCGAGGTCGAGCGCGGCCTGACGATGGTCGACGGGGTGCTGCTGCTGGTCGACGCCTCGGAGGGCCCGCTTCCCCAGACCCGCTTCGTCCTGCGCAAGGCGCTCGAGGCGAAGCTGCCGGTGATCCTCGTCGTCAACAAGGTCGACCGGCCCGACGCGCGCATCGGCGAGGTCGTCGACGAGGTCTACGAGCTCTTCATCGACCTCGGCGCCGACGGCGAGCAGATCGACTTTCCGATCGTCTACGCCAACGCGCGGGACGGCTGGGCCTCGCTGGAGGAGGGGGTCGAGGGATCCGACCTCTCCCCCCTCCTCGACCTGATGCTGGAGAAGATCCCGGCGCCCGAGCACGATCCCGATCACCCGCTGCAGGCCCACGTCACCAACCTCGATGCCTCGCCCTACGTCGGTCGCCTGGCGCTCTGCCGCGTGCGCCACGGCAAGATCCGCAGCGGCCAGCAGATCGCCTGGTGCCGTGCCGACGGCTCGGTCGAGCGGGCGACGGTCTCCGAGCTCTACGTCACCGAGGCGCTCGAACGCGTCTCGGCCGAGGAGGCCGGACCGGGCGAGATCATCGCCATCGCCGGGATCCAGGAGGTGACGATCGGCGAGACGCTGGCCGATCCCGAGGATCCGCGTCCGCTGCCGGTGATCACGGTCGACGAGCCCTCGCTTTCGATCGTCGTCGGAGTCAACACCTCGCCGCTCGCCGGCAGCGAGGGCGACAAGCTGACCGCGCGCCAGATCCGCGGCCGCCTCGACGCCGAGCTGGTCGGGAACGTCTCGATCCGGGTCGAGGACACCGACCGTCCCGATGCCTGGGAGGTGCAGGGCCGCGGCGAGCTGCAGCTCGTCGTCCTGCTCGAGCTGATGCGTCGCGAGGGCTTCGAGCTGACCGCCGGGCAGCCGCGCGTGCTCACCCGCGAGATCGAAGGCAGGGTGCACGAGCCGGTCGAACGGCTGGCGATCGACGTCCCGGAGGGACACGTCGGCGCGGTCACGCAGCTGCTCGCGGGCCGCAGGGGCCGGCTCGAGCAGATGACGAACCACGACACGGGCTGGGTGCGGATGGAGTACCTGGTGCCGGCGCGGGGGCTGATCGGCCTGCGAACCGAGTTTCTCACCGAGACCCGCGGCACCGGCGTCATGCACCACGTCTTCGAGGGCTGGGAGCGCTGGGCCGGCGAGATGCGACTGCGCCCGACCGGCTCTATCGTCGCCGACCGTCGCGGCAAGAGCGCCAGCTACGCCCTGCTCGGCCTGCAGGACCGCGGCACGCTCTTCATCGGACCGGGCGAGGAGGTCTACGAGGGAATGATCGTCGGCGAAAACGCGCGCCCCGAGGACATGGACGTCAACGCCATCAAGGAGAAGCAGCAGACCAACATGCGCGCGGCGAGCGCCGAGGTGCTGGAGCGGATGGCGCCGCCGCAACGGCACACACTCGAATCCGCGGTCGAGTTCCTGCGCGAGGACGAGTGCGTCGAAATCACCCCCGAGTCGATCCGCCTGCGCAAGGTCGAGCTCGACAAGACGGCGCGGCAGAAGGCCGCCAGGCAGAACCCGGCGGCCCCCCGCGTCGCTTCCTCCAGGTCCTAGACCGTCGCCGCGGCCTGCTCGGACTGGCTCGCTTCCGAAGCCTGAGCCTCGGGGGTCGACTCGTCGATGCTGCGCGGAAGCAGGACTTCCTTGGCGATCACCAGGCGCTGGATCTGGCTCGTGCCCTCGTAGAGCTGCATGATCTTGGCGTCGCGCATCAGCTTCTCGACCGGGTACTCCTTGATGAAGCCGTAGCCGCCGTAGACCTGGACGGCGTCGACGGTGATCTCCATCGCCGAGTCGGCGGCGAAGCGCTTGGCCTGCGAGGAGACCAGAGTGTTGCGCTTGCCCTGGTCGAGCAGCACGGCCGAGTTCCAGACCAGCAGGCGGGCGGCGTCGACCTTGGTCGACATGTCGGCGATCATGAACTGGATCGCCTGGTGCATCGCGATCGGCACGCCGAACTGGACCCTTTCCTTGGAGTACTCCGCGGCGTACTCGAAGGCCGCACGGCCGATGCCGACGGCCATCGAGGAGACGCCGGGGCGCGTGCGGTCGAGCGTCATCATCGCCAGCTTGAAGCCCTTGTTCTCCTCGCCGAGCAGGTTCTCGGCGGGGATCTCAACTTCGTCGAAGGAGATGGTCGCGGTGTTCGACGCCCGCTGGCCCATCTTGTCCTCCTTCTTGTCGACGCTGACCCCGGGGAGGTCGGCATCGACGACGAAGGCGCTGATCCCGCGGTGGCCGGCCTCGGGATCGGTCTTGGCGTAGACCGTGAAGTAGTCGGCGTAGGTGCCGTTGGTGATGAAGCACTTGGAGCCCGTGATGACGTACTTGTCGCCCTTCTTCACGGCCTTGGTCTTCATCCCGGAGACGTCGGAGCCGGCGTCGGGCTCGGTCAGGCAGAAGGAGGCCAGCTTCGGCTCCTCGCAGAGCATCCCGAGGTACTTCTTCTTCGTCTCCTCGGAGCCGCCGAGCGTGATCGGCGCCGAGGCGAGGCCGTTGGCCATCAGGCTGGTGCCGATGCCCGAGCAGCCCCAGCCCATCTCCTCCTCGATCAGGCAGCCGGAGAGGTAGTCGAGGCCGGGCCCGCCGTAGGCCTCCGGGATGTGAGTGTTCATCAGCCCCACCTCCCAGGCCTTGTCGACGATGTCCTGGGGCCAGGTGCCGTCCTTGTCGTACTCCCAGGCGACTTTGCGGATCTCTTTCTCCGCAAAGTTGTGCGCCAGTTCGCGGAGGTCCTTCTGCTCGTCGGTCAAGGTGAAGTCAACCACTGGTCGAGGCTCCTTCTCGTTCGTTGCGTAAGCCTTTGCGCGCGGCCCGCCGCCGGGGCGACGACCACCGATTGACTGGTCAGTCAACCAGCGCCCAGAGTAGCGAAAACCGGCGCTTTACGAGCTGGCCCGGAGGGGCTTACCCTTTCTATATGGCTGCTCCGCTGGCAGCGACCGACGTCGATCACGGGACCGTCCTGATCCTGATCACGCTGGTCGTGCTGCCGATCGCGGCGATCGCATTCGCCCGCTCGGGCCGGGCCTGGCGCAGCATCGGCCGCGGCCCGTACGCGATCGATCCCGACCTGCCGCCCGTTCGCACTCCCCGCGCGCATCAAGTCTTCGATCCATTTGATGGAGAACTTGATGCACATGGCGGAGGAGAGAGCCGGGCGACAAAGGAAGCGGAAGTGCGCCAGATGGTCGAAGCCAAGGCCTACGTGCGCAGCCGCCGCGGAGATCGGCCGCTCGACGTCGACGCCGAGGTCGAGCGCCGGCTCGGCGATCTCATAGGATTGGACGACTGATGGCCAGGGCCGCCGAGGACAACCTCTACGAGGTCGAGGAGCTGCTCAACCAGCCCGGCACCTACTTCAATCCCCAAACCGAGGTCCTCGTCGTCGTCGACGACTCCAGCTCGCTCGACCAGGAGGTCTTCAACATGGAGGCCTATGAGGGCGCCGAGTGGGTGCGGATCTCGGAGGAGGTACCGGTCGACGAAGACCGCCGCGATCAGGTCCTGGAGAGCTTTCAGACCAGCTACCACCCCGGCTCGGGCGGTTCCGTCTCCGAGACGGCGCTCGAGCAGGGCGACGACGAGATCGACGGCGACGAGGACGGCCAGGAGCCCGGCCGCGAGGACCTCGAGTAGATGCTCGAGGCTGGGGACCGGGCGCCGGCCTTCAGGCTGCCCGACCAGGACGGCAACGAGGTCAAGCTGTCGGACCTGAAGGGCGAGACCGTCGTCCTCTACTTCTATCCCGGGCGGAGACGATGATCAACAGCATCGCCTTGCCGTAGCGTCCGGCCTAGGCGCTTGACGCTGCTAGCGGGGTAGGGTGCGAGTGGTGAACGCCGCGTGATCGTCCTGGTACTTGGTCTTTCGTGGGTCGGGGACTGGAACGAAATTGCCTTCCCGGCAAGCGTGACCCGTGTCTTCAACGTGACTTGGCGTCCGGGGCCGAGGCGCGAGGCCGGGCCGATCTCATGTTGAGCCGAGCTGGGTGGGCGCTGGCGCTGCCGGCGGCGCTGGCGCTGCTGCTCGCCTCCGGCGCGACGGCGGCGACCCGGTACGCGGCCCCGGGCGGGACCGGCAAGGATCCCTGCGCCAACCCGTCGCGTCCCTGCTCCGTGTACACGGCGGCCGACGCCGGCGCCCCGCGGACGACGATCGCGGCCGGCGACGTGATCGAACTCGCTCCCGGCACCTACTACGCCAGGGAAGAAGGCGAGTTCGGATACGTCCCGCCCGTGCAGCTTCCCGAGGGGGTAACTCTGCGCGGCGAACCGGGCAAGCCACGGCCGGTCGTCGTCATGCCGGCGGACTCGTTTGCCGCCAGCGCCTTCTACGTTCCGGCGGGGGTCGAAGTCGCCAATGTGGAAATCCGCAACCTGATGGACACCTCCAGGGCGATCACGATTTCGGGAGGCACGATCGACGGGGTGATCGCGCGCTCAACGATCACCACTGAACCCACCTGCGCCTTCGACAGGGGAACTGTCCGCAACAGCGCCTGCATCGCCTCCGGCGGAGGCCCGGCCATCGTCGGCGGTGGCACCGCCAAGGGAACGTTTAGGGGCGTGATCCGCAATAGCACCCTGGTCGCAACCGGTCCAGGCTCGGTCGGGATGGAGTTCGGCTTCAGTGCCTTCAAGCGAGGCCTGACGGTGAACATCGACGTGGCCGGGGCCTTGATCGCGGGCGAAGCGAAGGACGTAATTGCGAAAGGCTTGTCACTCGACAAAGGCCGCGCCAGGGTGAATATCAAACTTCGGAGCTCGCGCTACGCAACGGTCGGGGCGGGGGGCAGGGCTTTGGTCACCGCACCCGGCACCAGCGGCAATATCAGGGCGATCCCGTTGCTCGCCCGTGACAACCTGCACCAGTTGCCTGACTCGCCCACCGTCGACAGGGGCGCCGTCGACCGCGCCAGCGGCAACCTCGACATCGACGAACAGCCGCGGACGATGGGTGTCGCGGCCGACATCGGCGCCGACGAGTTCGACTCCTTTGCCGCTCCCTGGGCCAACCTCGCCCCGGTCACGAAACTGCTGCACCCTGAAGTCACCGGTTTTCGCTGGACCAATTTCTCCTTCGGCGCTAGCGACATCGGCTCCCACTTCGAATGCAAGCTGGATCGCCGGCCCTACCGAGGATGCGCGTCCCCGTATTGGACGAAGGCGGGGCTGGGGGAGCACGTCTTCCGCGTCCGGGCGATCGACCCGCAGGGGCTGGCCGACCCAACCCCAGCCACCTTCCGTTGGCGCATACCGGCCCGGCTGGCATTTCTGCCTTGAGCGGGGCCGCCGCCTCAGCGGACCGGCGTTCCGCACTTGATCTCTCGAAAGGCTCCGCCAGCATCCAAACAATCGCTGTGCTTGAGATAGCCTTCCGCCCGTGCTTCAACCAGGCGACCGAGCTCCCGACTTCGATTTGCCAGACCAGAGCGGGAACAGGATCAGGCTCTCGGATGTCTTGGATCAGACCGTCGTACTGTATTTTTATCCTCGCGCCGATACGCCGGGCTGCACGACGCAGGCGTGCGGGGTGCGTGACCACGGCGCCGACTACGAGGCAGCCGGGGCGCGGGTGATCGGCGTCTCTCCGGACACCGTCGACGCGGTGAAGAAGTTCGCCGACAAGTTCGACCTCGACTTCACTTTGCTGGCGGACGCCGATCACGCCGTCGCCGAGAAGTACGGCGCCTGGGTCGAGAAGTCGATGTACGGCAAGAAGTACATGGGTGTGCAGCGCGCGACTTTCATCATCGACGCCAAGGGCAAGATCGCCAGGGCCTTCCCAAAGGTCTCGCCGAAAACACACGACGAGACCGTGTTGAAGGCCCTGGCAGAGCTCGCTAGCGCCTGATCAGCTCAGGACGAGATGTAGGTTTCGGATAAGGGGACGAACACCCCGTCTAACAACGCTGTTTTCGGGCAGAGGAAGCCACCCGCCTCGTGAACCATAGTTTGACTGACGAACTTGATTTCGCCGTTATTCTCTTTCGATAATAACGGGCCTATGACGCTGGCAATCTCGCCTGCTAATGTATAACTGCAGTCGATGGAGCTGCCGCAAACGACATGAACTAACGATTCGCCAGTTCCTTTTGCCGATTCATGTCCTTCCTTTAAGAATTTGAGGACTGAGGGTCCGTTTTCTTCTGTCCGAGTGCAGCTTGCACCACTAACCGTGCAATTCGTATAGGTGAAATTTCCTTCGATTTCTTGAGGGGCGCCTAATTCGAAGACTTCACCTGAGAATAACGCGTCGCAGTCGTAGTTCATGACCGAAGTTAAGACTTCGATATGTCCAGTGTAATGCGCTTTGCTTACGGGAGATTTACACGGGTTTTCGTCAACTTCACATAGAGCAGTGTTTTCCGCAGCCGCGAGGGACGGGCCAATAAACGCCATCGCAAGGATGGCGATGACCGCGAAGGATCCCAATGTCTTGACTGTTTTCACAGCGCTTCCTTTCCAATCGCAGTTGGACGAGACAATCGACTCGCCTTTTGGGGAGAGCTTCTACACGCTGCATCACGGAAGGCGCGGGAAAGTTCAAGCAATTAACTCGCCGTCTCAGCCAAACGGCCAGGTCCAAGGCATAATTTCCCCCAGGTGCCTGCATGCGTCATTACCGCGTGCGCGGTTCGGTGCCATGCTTTGCGGCGCCCAGAGCGAGAGCCACCGCAAGGCGGTGCTCTTTAGGCGTAGTAGAAGGCCAGGCCGAATACCACGTACACCGCGAGCAGCTGCAAACCCTCGAACCAGGTCGACTCGCCGTCCTGGGTGACGTAGTTGGCGATCAGGACCGCGAGCAGGACGGCGCCGAGCTCGAAGCCGTTGAAGACGAGCGCGAGCGGGTGCGGTCCGATGAAGAAGGAGGCGAAGACCAGGATCGGCGCGACGAAGAGCGCGACCTGGGCGCTCGAGCCGATCGCGATGTTGACCGCGAGGTCCATCTTGTCCTTCCTCGCGACCAGCACAGCGACCCAGTGCTCGGCAGCGTTGCCGACGATCGCGACGACGACGACGCCGATGAAGAACTCGGAGAGACCGATCGCATGAGACGCCTCGCTGATCGAGCTGACGAGCACCTCCGACATCACGCCGACCAGCACGCCGGCCACCGCCAGCGCGATCACCGATGTGCGCGTCGACCAGCCCCAGGCGTCTTCGCTCCCGTACTCGGGGTTGAAGATGTCGCGGTGGGTCTTCAGCGAGAAGAACAGCCCGGCCACATAAGTCGCCGCGAGGACGATCGCCACGGCGAGCGAGAGATGCTCGACGGTGCCACCGTAATCGACCAGCTCCGCGCCGGGGTGCGGCAGGCCCTTGCCCTCGACCAGCTCGAAGATCGCCGGCATCAGCAGCGCCGCGGCCGCAAGCAGGAGCATCGACGTCTGCACGCTCGCGCTCGTGCGGCTGAAGACCTGCTTCTCGCGTCCGACGCCGCCCACCAGCATCGCGGCGCCGAGGACGAGCAGGATGTTGCCGATGATCGAACCGATGATCGAGGCCTTAACCACCTCGTGCAGGCCCTGACCGAGCGCGAAGAAGGCGATGATCAGCTCCGGCGCGTTGCCGAAGGTGACGTTGAGAAGCCCCCCCACCCCAGGCCCCGAGCGTGCGGCGAGCTCCTCGGTCGCCCGCCCCATCAGCGCCGCCGTCGGCACGATGCCGAGCGCCGAAGAGGCGAAGACGAGCCCCGCCGAGGCGCCGGCCAGGTCCAACGCCACCGCAACGGGGATCAGCGGCGTCAGCAGATAGGGCCAGCCATATGGAGTTCGCAGGAAGGCGGCTACTGGATGCCCCCCGAGCCGATCCTTTCTAGGAGGCCGTTGAGCCCACCCGGGCCGTTGAGGCCGCGCGCTCCGCCCTGCAGCAGGCCGAGGAGTTCAAGTGGGTTGATGCCGAGCTTGACGAAGAGCGCGCTCAGCGGCTTCGAGCTCTGTGGGGCTTCGATCGTCTGCTCCTCGTTGACGCCGGTCAGCTGCAGGTCGAATTCGAGTTCGACGCTCTTGACCTTTTCGGCGCCCTTGCCGTTCCGAGGTTCGATCGTCGCCTGAACCGAGATGCGACGCACGATGTGGTCGTCGCCGACGTAGAGGTCCACGTGCGCGGCCTTGACCGCGCTTTCGAGTTCGCCCTTGCTCTTTTCGAGCTGGGCCTTCGACGGCAGCGAGCCGGTGGCGGCGAGCTGCTGGCTGCAGGCGGGATCTTCGCTCAGTTCGACCGCGGCGTCGACCGCGCCGCCGACGTCGAGGTCGCCGCTGACCTTCGTCGTGTCGGCGCCGCCGACTTCGGCGCTGCCGCCGTCCTTCAGGTTTTCCATCAAGTTGGAGAGCTTCAGCTCCGACGCCGCTTCCTGGCAAGCCGTCACTTCGCTCGATGGGTTTTTCACCCCCGTCTGTCGCTTGATCAGCGCCCTTACGAAGCTGAACGTGCTCGGATCGACTTCGTACGCGGTCCCTTGGTAGCCGACGAAGGCCCTGTCGCCGAGCAGGGTGAAGCCACCGTCGAAGTCGACTTTTTCGCCACCGACCTGACCGTGGGCGGAAGCGCTGAGGTCGAGTTCGGGCAGTTCGGCTTCGCTTTCGCTCTGGAATGGGCCCGCGAGCTTGAAGTCGAGATGCCCCCCTTCGCTGCCTTCGATGTCGGCGCCAACGGAGAGGTCGAGGTCGGCGCTTTCGATGCCCTGCAGCGTCGCTTCGTCGACAACCTGCTGTGGGTCATCGCTGCCGCCGCCGCAGGCTGCGAGCGCGCACGACAGCGCGATCAATGCGGCGAGGGCGGCAAATATGCGAAATCGGCTCAAGTCGTTTCTCTCTGGATCGGCCTCTGGCGTAGCCGTAACGCTAGCGGGTGAGCCGGGGGCCGCCCGCGCCCAGCTCAGCGGCTGTTTTCGATCGGCTGCGGGCTTTCCTGCGTGAGGTTGACGGCGAGCGGGAAGAGAAAGGCCCCGAGGAAGACGAGGATGATGCCGGCGACGACCAGCCAGCGGGCGGTCGAGAGGTGGCCGAGGATCCCGATCGCGAAGCCGATCAGCATCAGCGCGACGTACGGGCCGGCGCTGTGGGGCAACAGCGCGGCGAGCGGCAGGGCGAGGTCTGGCACGACGACGATTATCATCGCCCCAATGGCGGTCGGCTCTGTCACCGAGGTCAAGGAGGCGCTGGCGAAGGTCGGCTACCTCGCCGACGAGCCCGCCGCCCTGGTCTCGTTCCTGGCCCAGCGCCTCGAGAAGCCGATCCTCGTCGAGGGCCCGGCCGGGGTCGGCAAGACCGAGCTGGCCAAGGCGCTCTCTCGGGCGAGCGACCGCGAGCTGATCCGCCTGCAGTGCTACGAGGGGCTCGACGAGGCCAAGGCGCTCTACGAGTGGAACTACCGCAAGCAGCTGCTGCGGATCCAGGCCGGCGGCGAGGACGGCTGGAGCGACGTCCACGACGACATCTTCAACGCGGAGTTCCTGCTCGAGCGGCCGCTGATGCAGGCGATCGCCAGCCCCGAGCCGGTCGTCCTGCTGATCGACGAGATCGACAAGACCGACCAGGAGTTCGAGGCGATGCTGCTCGAGCTCCTCTCCGACTTCCAGATCACGATTCCCGAGCTCGGCCGGGTCGCGGCGACGACGATGCCGATCGTCGTCCTCACCTCGAACAACTCGCGCGAGCTGACCGAGGCCCTGAAGCGGCGCTGCCTCTACCTCTGGCTCGACTACCCGGAGCTGGAGCGCGAGATGGAGATCGTCCGCCTGCACGCGCCCGAGCTGCCCGAGGCGCTGGCCCGCCGGCTGGTCGAGGTCGTGCAGATGGTCCGGGCTCTCGACCTGAAGAAGCCGCCCTCGATCGCCGAGTCGATCGACTGGGCGCGCACGCTGCTGCTGATGGGCGCCGAGGACATCGACCAGGAGACCTTCGAGCAGTCGATGTCGATCATAGTCAAGCACCGGACCGACATCGAGCTGGTCGCCGAGCGAGTCGGGGTGAAGCTTGCCGAGCCCCTACGGCCCCAGGCCTGAAGCCGGCCCGCCAGGGCTGACCGCCAAGCTGCTCGGCTTCTGCGAGGAGCTGCGCGGCGAGGGCGTCGCCGTCGGCACCTCGGAGATCCTCGACGCCTTCGCCGCCCTGGAGCAGGTCCGCTGGACCTCGCGCGAGGACTTCCGCGAGGCGCTGGCGGCGACGATCGCCAAGTCGCAGGAGGACCGGCGCCTGTTCGAGCTGCTCTTCGAGCGCTGGTTCTTCCGCTCCGCCGAGGCCGAGGCGATCGAGCGCGGGATCGACGAGCGCGACCGGCGCTACGAGGGCGGCGACCGTCTCGACCTCGACGAGCTGCGCGAGCAGGTGCGCCAGGCGATCGTCGAGGGCGACGACGGCGAGATGCGCGACCTGGCGCGGCTGGCGATCTCGGCCTTCGGGCGACAGGGCGAGGGGTCGGGGGTGGTCGGAGTCGACGTGCAGCGCATCAGGCGGACGCTGGGGCTGTCCGCCGGGCAGCAGCCGCCGGCCGAGGACGGCGCCGGCGAGCTGCCGCCGATTGACCGCGAGCAGCTCAACGCCTTCGAGCGCCACCTGCGGCGCGAGCTGGAACGCGACCTGATCGAGCGCACCGCCACCCTCCCGCCCTCGCGGCCCCTCGCCGAGCTCGATCGCGCTCTGCCGACGAGCCCGACCCAGGACCTTGCGGCCGTCCATCGCGCGGTCTCGCAGATGAAGCGGCGCCTGGCGACGCTCGGCCACGAGCAGCGCGGGCGACGCCGTGGCCGGACCGTCGACGTGCGGCGCACGATGCGCGCCTCGCTGGAGACCGGCGGCGTGCCGCTGCGCCTCCGCTACCGGCCGAAGCGACCGCGCCGCCCCGAGATCTACGTCCTCTGCGACGTCTCGACCTCGGTGACGTCGGCGAGCGTCTTCTTCCTCTCCGTCCTGCACGCCCTGCACGACTCCTTCCGCAAGCTGCGCAGCTTCGTCTTCATCGAGCGGATCTCCGAGGTGACCGAGGTCTTCGAGCACGAGCGCGACTTCCGCGCGATCGCCCAGCGCATCTCCAGCGAGGGCGGCGTCGCCGACGTCTCCGGCTACACCGACTACGGCCGCGTCTGGCTCGAGTTCCTCGCCGAGATCTCCGACGAGCTCGACCCGCGCTCGACCGTGATCGTGCTCGGCGACGCACGCACCAATGGCCGCGAGCCGCATGCCGAGGTCTTCGCCCAGATCGCTGAGCGCGCCGGACGCCTCTTCTGGCTCAACCCCGAGCCTAAGCTCTACTGGAACTACGGCGACTCGGTGATGGCCGCTTACGAGCGCCACTGCGACGGCGCCTTCGAGTGCTGGACCACCCGGCACCTGGAGAGCTTCGTCAACGTGGTCGCGGGCGGCGCGCCTGCGAGCGACTGAGCGTCGGGGTCGGCGACCTTCGGGCTCGGTCAGGCGAATGCGCGGATCCGCGCATTCGAGGGCGACAACTTCCCACAAGGGTGCCGGAACCTCGGCGAGGCATCGGTCGCAAATCCCAGCTGCCACCAGCGCGATTTGACCGCTCATCCTCGTATCCGCTACACAACTGCCATGCAAGCAGGCCATGCCACACCCAGGGGGCGCAGATGAGAACCCGGAGAGCAATAGTCGGGCTTGTCGTCATGACGGCAACAATCGCGGGACTGCTTACAGCACCCGCCCTTGCAGCTGCGGAAGAAACCGTCCTGTGCAAAGAAGACCCGGCTGAATCGCTCTGTCCCAAAGGGCAAGTCGCGACGCATGTCCATTTCGCCAGCATCACAAAAGGCAAATTTTTAGCCGAAACTTTCATCATCGAATGCGACGTCTTATTCTTAGGCGAAGCGTTATCGGAAAGTGGCAAACCGTTGGTGATTCATGGCAATTTCACCTATTCGAACTGCAAAAACAAAAACAACCCTTTCAAACCTAATTGTCTGGTGGGCGAAGAAAATGGCCCGGCCGAAATCGAAGTCTTAAGGGAAGGTCACGAAACGGCGAAAGTGATCGGGGAATGGTTAGTCCACGTCGGCTGCAGCGAAATTGACTGCATCTTTAACGGCTTGGGCCTGATCACAACGGCCAAGGGCCCGTTATTATCCGCACAGACGCCGGACAACGGCGAAGTCTCGACTCAGGAACAGGTACTCACCAGGGAGGCCAGCAGCTTGCTCTGCCCAAAACTCAATAAGTTAGACTTGACACTTGGGCCTTCAGAAGCGCTTTACTTGACGGAAGGGTAGGGGGAGGAGGAGAAGAACTAACCCTCCTCACTCGAAATGCGAAGGCTCGTTCTCCGGAAGCGTAGGAGCCCTGAAAACCAGCGACAACGGTCACATCGTGTTTCGCAAAGTCTCGATGGGCAAGGTCTTCGCCCAGATCGGCGGGCGCGCCGGACGCCTCTTCTGGCTCAACCCCGAGCCTAAGCTCTACTGGAACTACGGCGACTCGGTGATGGCCGCCTACGAGCGCCACTGCGACGGCGCCTTCGAGTGCTGGACGACACGTCACCTGGAGAGCTTCGTCAACGTGGTCGCGGGCGGGATCCCAGCCGCCGACTGACCCCGCTCAAGAAAGCGTTGGAGCGAATCCATGAGTGCGCGGATCCGCGCACTCGGAGATGACGATTTCCCGACAACTTGCGGACTGGGGGCGCGATCGGCCGCTGCATCGATATCTCAAAGGCCGTGCAGGCCGTCCACTTGGCTCGCTGCCACACACACGATAGACAACCCGCCGAGCGCCAACAACCGACTCTGGGGAGGGTTTGCATGAAATTCGCAAGCAGGACGATTGGACTGATTCTCGTGGCGGCGACAGCCGCATCGTTGCTCGTGACATTTGCGGTTCCCAGTCCAGCCGCCGCCGAAACCATCACCCTCTGCAACGCCGACCAAGAATCCTGCTCCAACCCGACCACATCGGTGCACGAGGTGTCGGTCGGCAAGGCGAAACTCTTAACGATCAACCCCACCAGCACGGTCGAATGCAACGTCTTATTCTCCTCGACGAAAGTCGGCGCGGGGGGAGGCACGGTCCAGACTCTCGAAGAAGGCAGCTTCACCTACACGGAATGCAAATTAAGCGGCAGCAGCTGTGTCGCGACAGAAGAAAACGGCCCCGCTGCAATCAAAGTGGAAAAAACTGCTCACGAAACGGCGAAAGTGACCGGGGAATACTTAGTCCACGTCGTCTGCTCCGGCTTCATCGACTGCAGCTACAACGGCGTCGGCTTGGTGGGCACGTTCAAGGGCCCGTTATTAGCAACCCAGGAAAACGGAGAAGTCACGATCACAGAACAGACGTTAACCAAGGAGGCTGGCGGCTTCATCTGTCCGAAAACGACCAAGTTAGACATCACGATGTCGCCCTTAAGCGCGATCTACGTCAGCGGAGGGTTATCCTCGACCTCGACCTCGATCACCACCTCGCTCACAGGCGGCGGCAAAGAAGGGGCTGAAATCAGCGTCTCAGAGGGCTCCAAAGTCAAGGACACTGCCACGCTCTCTGGCGAAAACGCCTCGAAAGCAGGCGGCACCCTCACCTACAAGGTCTACAAAGACAAAGAATGCAAAGAACTGGTGAGCGAAGCGGGCAAAGTCACGGTCAGCGAAGGCAAAGTCCCCGATTCCGAAGAAAAAGAACTGGAAGCGGGCAAGGAATACTTCTGGCAGGCCGAATACTCGGGCGACGAAATGAACCAGAAATCGACCTCGACCTGCTCCAAAGAGGTGCTCAAGGTCAAGGCCAACGTCTCGATCTCGACGACCCTCTCGGGCGGCGGCAAAGAAGGAGCCGAAATCACCGTCGCCGAAGGCTCCAAAGTCAAGGACACGGCGACCCTCTCGGGCACCAACGCTTCCGGCGCCACCGGCACGGTCGACTACTCCGTCTACAAAGACAAAGAATGCAAAGAACTCTCGACCGAAGCCGGCAAAGGCAAAGTCGAAGGCACCAAAGCCGCAAGCTCCGAAGAAAAGGAACTGGGAGCAGGCGTCTACTACTGGCAGGCCAAATACTTAGGCGACACCCTGCACGAAGAATCGACCAGCACCTGCGGCAAAGAGGTTGAGACGGTAGAAATGTTCTTACCTCACAAAACCGCTCTCTGCACGACCGACGATGCCGGAAAAACCTGCCTCGAAGAACACAAGCCCAGCACGATCGAATTCAAAGACAGCGCCGCCGAATTCTTAACCAGCCTGCTCAATACGAAATGCGAAAGCTCGTTCTCCGGGAGCGTGGGCGCAGCGGCCGA
>Ga0068867_100000460_pt1 | contig 27029 bp, 15 predicted proteins | sample KBSMisM32_FD_65649 | JGI IMG/M metagenome (GOLD analysis project Ga0068867, IMG submission 65649) | Miscanthus rhizosphere microbial communities from Kellogg Biological Station, Michigan, USA - KBS Miscanthus M3-2 | ecosystem: Host-associated > Plants > Roots > Rhizosphere > Soil ...
GATGCGATGTTGTGATCCCGTTCGCCCAGGAATGTCGATGTGGGATTCGGGCCGGTGTAGATCGGAACGTAGGTGACTCTGGTAAGTGACCCGTTCGGATCGCCGACACCGGACGTGATCGACGCGAAGCGACGGGTATCGAGATAGTAAGTGCCCACCATCCAGCGGATCGGCGAATCTTCATTTGAGGTGATGCGGAACTCATCCGACAGCGCCTTCACACGCTCGAACTGGGTCGCCGTGCCGTTGTTGCCCGCCGGCACGTTGACGCTCGCCAGATAGGGCGCCTGCGTGCCGCCATAGAAATTCCAGACGCTATCGTAGGCGACGATGTTGCGGATCGTGCCGAAGCTCGCCTTGTAGGTCAGCTTGAATGAGGCGTCGAACAACTCCCGCTTCGCCTGGCCAATCATGTTCGAGCAGAAATTCCGGTTCACGTCGTTGGCGTCGAAGCGCGCGAAGTTGAACGGATTCGCCGGATCGATAAAGCACGGTTTGCCGGGCAGCGTATTGGCTGCCTGCCAGTGGAAGTTCAGCGCGCCGCCCGTCGCCCTGTCATACTGAACTTTGAAGTTCGCATTGAGATCCGGAGTGATATCGGCGTCGAGAACGGCGCGAACATTGGCGTCGGTCGCCGGATCCTGCTTCTTGTTCAGGAAGATGTTGTCGAAATAACCGCCAAAGTGACGGTATCCGCCGGCGATCAGGCCACGGACATTGTCGGTGAGCGGCCCGGAAACGGTCGCATGCGCGCGATAGTCGTTGCCGTTACCGCCGCTGAGGTCGATATCGCCGGCCAGATGGTCGGTCGGCTGCATGGTGTTGATGATAATCGCGCCGCCGATCGCATTTCGTCCGTACAGCGCGCCCTGCGGCCCGGTAACGACCTCGATGCTCTGCAGGCCATAGAGATCCTGAGCGAACTGGGCCGACGAAACCTGCTGCACGCCGTCGACCACGATCGCGACCGGGTTTTCACCGTTGCGAACCTGGGAAATGCCGCGCACGGTCACGAACTGCGTGCCGATATTTTGTGACTGAGTGATCGAGATATTGGGCGTCTGGGCGATGAAGTCAGAGACGTCGCGGATATTGTTGTCCTTCAGGCGTTGAGCATTGAACGCCTCGACCATCATCGGCACATCCTGCAACTTTTCGTTGCGTAGGCGGGCCGTGACGACGATGTCGCCCGGGTCGCCGGCGAGCGGAGCATTTGTGGTTGCCGACGGCGTCTGGTCCGAGGCCGGAGCAACTTGAGCCACTGCTAGCGTCGATACCGACAAGCCGAGCAAAAGAGCTGAGGCGGAACATCCCCGCTTCAAGACGTGCTTCATCTGTAAACCCCCCATCCAAGGTTGTTCTTGCCGCGCTCTGCCGATTGGCAATCGCGCTCTTCATCGAGATCGGCTCGCGATGATTCCTGATCGGATGAGACTTCCGCCTCGCCCGCTTATTCTACTGATGGGGCGAGTGTTGTTTGTCAGACCGCCTGACGCAATTGCGGCGATGGGTGGAAATCGGGGTGAGATTGATGGGGATGCCAACGGGCACCCCTACCCGTTCGGGTAGGGGAGGGCCAAGCGGACGCGATCGACCCTTCGGCGGATACGCTGACCGAATTGTCCGTCGGCGAAGAAATGCGTCTGCGCGGAGTTGGTTTCAACTTCGTGGCGTGATCATTCTGCCATCGCGCCCTCGGCACGACGCGCGAGGAGAATGCGACCCTGCGCCGCGATCTGCGCCAGCATCGACGGCGTGACGGTCGGCGCCGTTCGGGCCTTTTGAACGAGGCGGGCGAAGCGATCGACCCGAACCCGATGCTGATCGAACCATTGATCGATCATCTTTGACGGTCCGCCGGGGCCGGCCCGGCTCAAGAAATCGAGCCGCAGCTGCTGGAAGTCCCGCGACAGGCCCGCGGTAAGCAGGCGGTCCCAGGGATCGGATGGCGCCAGGCGTTGGGCGGTCGCCTTGGCCCAAGCCAGACCGAGCTCCTCGCCAAGCCGGACATAGGCTGCGACAACCTCGACCTCGCTCCAATTGGCACGCACGGCAAGCGCCGCAATCGCGATCGCGCCATCGAGCTCGAAAAGTCGACTCACCCGCTTGATCAGGCCGGGATCGGCGCCGCTGGCCGCGAGCCGATCGGCGAGGATGCCCGCCGCGCTTTTGACTTCTCCCTTGATGATTTCGTCCGCCTTGCGCGAGAGACGCTCGACGATGGCCGATACGAACGCCGCCATCTCGCCAGGCAAGGCAGTAGGCGGCGCAACCCGGATCAGGTCGCCGATGTGGAGTCGGATAGCATTTGCCGCAGCCTCAAGGAGATCAAGCCTGCCGGCTTCGGATATGCTCGCGGCCTCGATGTCCCCGAACAGCGCCGTCAATCCAAAAATGGTGTCGCAGGCGAGATAGGCGCCGGCGACACGCGCAAGGCTGACGCCCTCCTCCTCGGCGATTTCGAATGGTGCGACGAGACCAAGCCGGTTGATCACGGCATTGGCCACTTTGGTGGCGATGATCTCACTGCGCAGCCGGTGATGCTCGATGGCGCTGGAAAACCGCGTCTGCATCAAAGCCGGGAACGCACTATACAGGATGGGAGACAATGTCGGGTCATCGGTGATCGGAGACGTCTCGATCGCCGCCTGCAGTGTGAGCTTGGCATGGCTGAGGATCACGGCGAGCTCCGGTCGTGTCAGGCCGTAACCATCCTGCGCGCGTCGCGCGTAGACGTCGTTCCCGGCCAGCCCTTCAACCGCCCGATCGATGCGGCCGGTCGCTTCAAGTTCACCGATCACGTTCACTTGCGCCGCCAATGCAACGGGGCCGCCTCGTTCAGCGGCCGAGAGCGAGAGGGTCTGAAGCCTGTTGTCGTCGAGGACAATCCTCGCGACGTCGTCGGTCATGGAGGCGAGAACGGCGTTGCGGTCGTCCGAATCCAGCCGGCCGGCCGTGACTTCAGCGTTGAGGGCAATCTTGATATTCACCTCATTATCCGAGCAATCGACGCCCGCGGAATTATCGATGAAGTCCGTGTTGACGCGCCCGCCCAGCAGTCCGAACTCAACCCGGCCGGCTTGGGTGGTAGAGAGGTTCGCTCCTTCACCAATCACCTTGCAGCGGATCTGGCTGGCGTCGACCCGCTGTGGGTCGTTCGCGGGATCGCCGGCCGCGGCGTTGGTTTCCGTCGATGCCTTGATGTAGGTGCCGATGCCGCCGAACCAGAGCAGGTCGACCGGCGCCTTGAGGATGGCCTGGATCAGCGCCGAGGGATCATAGATCCCCTCGACGATGCCGAGCGCAGTGGCCGCTTGGGACGAGACCGAAATCGCTTTCTGGCTCCGCGAGAATATGCCGCCTCCCGGCGAAAGCAGGTCGGCGTTGTAATCTGCCCAACTCGATGCCGGCAGCTCGAACAGTCGCGCGCGTTCCTGCCAGCTGATTGCTGCATCAGGAGTCGGGTCAATGAAGATATGGCGGTGGTCGAACGCCGCGACCAAACGGATCGACTTCGACAGCAGCATGCCGTTTCCGAACACGTCGCCGGACATGTCCCCGCAACCGGCGACCGTTATCGGGTCGCTCTGCACGTCAACGCCCATCTCCGCGAAATGGCGGGTCACCGACACCCAGGCGCCGCGCGCCGTGATACCCATTGCCTTGTGGTCGTAGCCGTTGGATCCGCCGCTGGCGAACGCGTCCCCCAACCAGAAGCCACGCTCGACCGCGATTGCATTGGCAACGTCAGAGAAGGTCGCCGTGCCCTTGTCGGCGGCCACGACGAAATAGGGATCGTCGTCATCGAGAACCGCAACGCTTTCCGGATGAACGATCTTGCCCTCGACGATATTGTCGGTGACGGAGAGCAAGGATCGAATGAAGATTCGGTAGCTTTCGGTGCCCTCGGCCAACCAGGCAGTTCGGTTGCCGGGCGAGGGGAGCCGCTTCGGGAAGAAGCCGCCTTTTGCGCCCGTCGGCACGATCACCGCATTTTTCACGACCTGCGCCTTCATCAGGCCAAGGATCTCGGTGCGGAAATCATCACGCCGATCTGACCAGCGCAAACCGCCTCGCGCGATCGGCCCGCCGCGCAGGTGAACACCCTCGACGCGCGGAGAATAGACCCAGATCTCTCGCCACGGACGCGGCGCCGGCAGCTCCGGAATCGCGGCGCTGTCGAGCTTGAAGGCGAGAGCCTCCCGACCCGCAGGCGAAAATGCGTTCGTGCGGAGGATCGCTTCGACCAGGCCGCGCAAGCGGCGCAATATCCTGTCGTCATCGATCGCCGATACGTCGACCAGACCCTCGTCGATCGCGGATCGCGCGGCGGCTTCGCACGATGTGGAACGTTGCTCAGGATCGTGACGCGCATTGAAAAGCGTGATCAGGCTCTTTGCCACCTGCGGCGCCTCGCCAAGGGCGTTGGCCGTGGTAAGGAGGCCGTAGCTCATGCCCGTCTGCCGGAGGTAACGGAACCAGGACCGGAAGACCACGACCGCGCTCGGGGTGAGGCCGGCCCCTATGATGAGCTTGTTGAAGGCATCATTCTCGGCGCGGCCCTCCAGCACTTCGGAGATGGCCGCTTCGGCGACATCGGCCCGCTCGATCGTGGCATCATCCGCGCCCACCGGCGCCTCGAGCAGGAATTCGTGGATATACCCCCGCTCATTGGAGAGGGCTGACGGCATTTCCTCGAGGACAGTGAAGCCGAAATTTTCGAGCACCGGCACCACGTCGGAGAGCGGCATCAATCCGCCCGTCCGGTAGATTTTCAGACGGAGCCGATTTGCCAGCTCGCCGGGCACCGCATAGAGGCGGACTTCGCGATCATCTTCATCCGCCAATGTCGCAAGTCGGAGGATGTCTTCTGCGGCTTCGGCTGCTGTGGAACGGGCGCGAAATGTCGTCGGGAACGCCGAGGCGTAATTGAGGGCCAGCCGTGCCGCGCGCGTGGCTCCGATGCGCTCGGCCAGTGCAGCCTCTACTGCCGGCGTCCAACCCCGAACCATCAATCGGAGGCGTTGGTCAAGCGCTTCTGGATCTGGAAGCTGGCCGCCCGTTGGCATCAAGATCGTGTAGCGGATCAGGGCGAGATCGCCGTCGCCGAGGTCGATCGCCCAGTTGACGAGGCGCCCCGCCGCGGCATCTGCGAGCATACGGCCGATCGCCTCTCGCCGTCCGGTCGTCATGTCCTCGCGCGGCAGCCAGACGAATCCGAATAGATGGCGACCCAGCACCTCCTCCACCAGCAGCAGTTTCGGCCGTGGTCGGTCGGTGAGCGACATGGCGGTAAGAGCTACTGAGCGGAGCGCGGCCGGCGGAAAGCCGATAAGAAGATCCCGGGGCAGCTCATGGATCGCATGACGCAATGCCTTGCCGGCGTGCGTGTAGGGATCGAAGCCAAGCTTCTCCTCCATCGCGGACAATCGCCGCCGCAGCAGTGGCACTCGATCTGGCCGCGTAGTGAGCGCGTCCGATGTCCAGAGCCCGGCATGGATCGTGAGGCCGACGATGACGCCTTCTGATCGCCGTGGGAGTATGATGAGGTCGAGGGGTGCTCTGCGGTGAACGGTCGATTGTCGGTCAGCCTTGAGCAGCAGGGGGGCGAGGTTGTCCGCTTCAAACCAAGAAATCGCGGCCATGCAGATTTCGGGCGAGAGAAGGGTTGGTTCGATGCTGCGGGCAAGCCCCGTTCCACATTCAATCCGGCCCTTGCGGTCGGTGCGGCAATGACCAACGAGCGTCATGTGCCCATCGAGGAGCCACGTCAAAAGGGCCGAGCCCTCGCCCTCCGGAAGGCTCGCCGCGCTCTCGCGCATCGATTCCTGGAGGCGGGGATAGTCGGCGACGGCTATGCGGACGTCGGCCAAAACCTTCTCGATCGCATCGGCCAGCGATCGCCGCTCCTTTGCGTCGACCCGCTCAAGCTCCATGTAGATGATGGATTCTCGGCGCAAGTCCGCCACGCGAGCGGGCATCACGCGTTCAAGGCGTCCCGTCTGATCCCGATAGGCTGCGATGATTGGATGCAGGAGGCGTTGGATCGCCACGCCGTGGGCCGCCATGAGCGCTGCAACCGAGTCAACGAGGAACGGCATGTCATCGTTGATGATGGCAAGCCGCATGACACGTTGGCCACCGTCGCCACCAACCGACTCCAAAGCGATCGCTGGTGCGCCTGGGGCACGCATGGCTGCCGTCTCGGCGACGAAAGTCGCAGCGGTCGTCCGCGCCTCTTCGTCGAATCCCTCAAGCTCCTCTGGCAAGGCGCCAACGGTGAGCTGGATTTTAATGTGCGAGTGAAGGTCGGCGGGTCCGTTGGACGGATCGGAAGATGTCATGTGACTACCTCGTGGGAGGATGGTTCGAGGCCGGCCACAGGACGCAGACGTCGGCGCGATGAAGGAGGAGCGGAAAGTCAGAGCCGCCGCGCATGATCCACTTCTTGGTGGTGGCGGCGAATACGTCGGACAGCCAGAGCGACAGCAAGGACAATTGGCGGGACGGCGAATGCCGTCAGTATCTCCGGATCAAGCGTCGGCATGACCGATCTCAGACCCGAGACGAGCAGGTGGAACAGGCTCGCGACATAATAGGCGATCGCCGCCACCGACAGGCCTTCGACAGTCTGTTGCAAGCGGAGCTGGAGCTGCACGCGATTGCCCATGGTTTCGAGCAGATCGCGGTTCTGGCTTTCGAGCGCGATCTCGACGCGCGTGCGTAACAACTGCGCCGCGCGCGTCAGTTTGCGGGCGAGATTGGCCTCACGGTCCGATGCCGTGGCGCAGGTGCGGATTGCGGGATCGAAGCGGCGGGAGAAGAAAGACGCAAGGCCCGGCCCACCAAGATCCGTTCGCTCCATCAACGCTTCAAGGCGCAGGCGAACGAGCTCGGCATAGGCGCGGGTAGCGCCAAACCGGAAATGGGTTGAAGCGCTGCTTCGCTCGAGCTCGAGCGTCATCGAGGTGAGGCGATCGAGCAGCGTGCGATTGTCCTCAAGCGACGACGCTGCGTCCATTTTCTCCATCAGATCGGGCAGTTCGTGTTCGATTGCACCCATCGCGCGCGCCGCCTTTTCGGCGACAGGAAGTCCGAGGAGTGCGAGGCATCGGTAGGTCTCGATCTCCAGCACGCGCTGGACGGTCGCGCCCGCCACCTCGTCGGTCATATCGCGGTTGACGATCGTAATCTCGACGAAGCCCTCAGCACTGGGCGCGAAGTTGGTTGAGACGAGAGCCCGGCCATCCACAATTGAAGCCTGCACCATTGCGGGCGATCGCAATCCTTCGGCGACGAGCCGCAGATCGATGGCAACGACGAGCCGCCCGGGAGGTATGAGTTCGGCCGGCCACGTGGGCTCGGCTTCGAGCGGGACGTGCAGCGTGTAGCTTATGAATTCGCCATGGCGTTCCCAGCGGATCCGGCCGCCATCAAGCGCCAGGTGGCGCTTATCCTCTAGCCACGCGCTCGGCTCCGATCCGTCGTGGGCAAGCTGTGCCACGCGGGCGCGATCCTCCTCGGCCTCGGCAGCAGCAACTTGGAAAGCGAAATGCAGAACGCGGTGGGGTGTCGGAACCGCTGCGAAGGGTCGCGCGTGCAATTCGGCCAGCACGCGAGCCCTGTCGGGATGGGGCGTCAGGCCCATGGTTCGCTCCCCCGTCTGCATCTCAGCCGATCATCATCAGACTCGCATTGCCACCGGCGGCGGTCGTATTGATCGAGGTCGACACCTCTTCGAGCAGCCAGTCGCATTGGTACGCGAGCGCCTGATCCGGTTGGGCGGCATGGACCGAGACGATTGGCCCCGGCAGGCCCGCGACCGACTGGACAATCCTGGCCACGGCCGCTTCGTCGCCTTCGACCAGCGCGGCCGCGAACGGCTCGCTCCCCTTGGTGGAGAAGCTGGCTACGACATTCGCTGGCATGCCGGCGGGGAGCGCCATCCCCTCAATTGCGCCGCGGTTACCCGTGGCGAGGATGGCAGCCATCTGCTCGAACATTCCCGCGCGTGTCGATGGCACCATCAGGATGCGCCCGCGCGGATGCAAGGCGTAGAGATTTCGCTCCCCGACTGGACCGGGGAGAGGCAGGTCCGCGCCCAGTGCGGAGGCGTCGCCATAGCGCCGCGCGACCGCGGCACTCTCGATCTCTCCAACCGCCTCGAGCCAATCAGCGAAATCGTGTAGCGGGGAATCGAGATGGCCAGCCCGCGCGCCGAACACCGGCGCCTGCCCGACCAGGCGTCCAAGATAGAGCGGGCCTCCGGCCTTAGGACCAGTGCCCGAGAGGCCGCGGCCTCCGAAGGGCTGCACGCCGACGATCGCGCCGATCACATTGCGGTTCACATAGAGATTGCCCGCCTTCACCCGCGAGGTGACGTGGGCGATGGTCTCATCGAGGCGCGTGTGGAGACCGAAGGTCAGGCCGTAACCCGTCGCGTTGATCGCATCGATCAGCGCCCCGAGCCGCTCACGGCGATAGCGGATGACGTGAAGGACCGGGCCGAAAACCTCGCGCTTCAGTTCTGCGATATCCTTGATCTCAATGATGGTCGGCGCGACGAACGTGCCGTTGATCGCCTCGGCCGGAAGCGACTGCTGCTCGATATGGGCGCCGCTTTTACGCATCGCGGCGATGTGCTTCTCAATTGTCTCCTTTGCCTCGGCGGTGATTACCGGGCCTATATCGACCTTGAGAGCGTCGGTACGGCCGATACGCAATTCCTTGAGCGCACCCTTGAGCATCGTCAGCGTTCGGTCGGCGACATCCTCCTGTAAGCAAAGGATGCGCAGCGCGGAGCAGCGCTGGCCGGCGCTATCGAACGCCGAGGCGATCACATCGGCGACGACCTGTTCGGCGAGCGCCGAGGAGTCGACGATCATGGCGTTCTGTCCGCCGGTTTCCGCGATCAGCGGAATCGGCCGGCCCGCCGGTGACAGCCGCGCGGAAAGCTGCTTCTGGATGAGCCGCGCCACCTCGGTCGACCCGGTGAACATGACACCTGAGGTCTCGGGCGCCGCGACGAGAGCAGCACCAATTTCGCCGTCTCCGGGCAGAAGCTGCAACGCGTCAGCAGGAACGCCCGCTTCATGGAGGAGGCGGACGGCCTCGGCCGCGATCAGGGGCGTCTCCTCCGCCGGCTTGGCAAGAACCGGATTGCCCGCCACCAGCGCCGCGGCGATCTGACCGGTAAAGATCGCGAGAGGGAAGTTCCATGGACTTATGCAGACGATCGGTCCCAGCGGATGCTGGCTGGCGCCGAAGGTCGATCGCACCTGCGCGGCATAATAGCGCAGGAAGTCGATGGCTTCGCGCACCTCGGCGATCGCGTTGGGCAGCGATTTCCCCGCCTCGCGGACGATAAGGCCGAGCAGGATTGGCATGCGCGCCTGCATCGCCTCAGCCGCACGATCGAGAACATCAGCACGATCGCTCGCGGGAGTCTTGCCCCAGGTGGAGCGGGAAGCTCGGGTAACAGCGGCACTCGCCTGTCCGGCCGACGCCTCAAACACCGCACCGACAACATCCCGGTGATCGGCAGGGTTCAAGACGGGCCGTTCTTTTCCCGGGCCATTGCCGGGATGGGCCTTCCACGCGATCGACGCGCTCTCGCGCAGCGCCACCGTCAACGCCGCGAGGGAGGTTTCGTCGCTTAGGTCGACGCCGTCCGAATTACGACGCTCCGGATACAGATCGGCCGGAAGTGCGATCAGATCATGGCGCGCGCCCGGGTGCGGCATGGCGCGAACCTGATCGACGGGATCGATGACCATGTCGTCGATCGGCACCGCCGGGTCTGCGATCCGGTTCACGAAGGACGAGTTGGCGCCGTTTTCGAGGAGTCGGCGGACCAGATAGGCCAGGAGCGTCTCGTGGGTGCCGACGGGCGCATAGATGCGGCAGGGGCGATCCAGCTTCGCCTTGCCCACCACTTGCGCGTAGAGCGGCTCGCCCATGCCGTGGAGGCACTGGAACTCATATTGGCCGACCGCGAAGTCCGGCCCAGCAAGATGGTAGATGGTCGCGAGCGTCTGCGCATTGTGGGTCGCGAACTGTGGGAACACGGCGTCAGGCGCGACAAGCAGCTTCCGCGCGCAGGCAATATAGGCCACGTCGGTGTGGACCTTGCGCGTATAGACCGGGAAATCGACGAGGCCGTCGACCTGCGCGCGCTTGATCTCGGCATCCCAATAGGCGCCCTTTACAAGGCGAACCATGATGCGTCGCTTCGAGCGCCGGGCCAGATCGACGATCCAGTCGATGACGAACGGGCAGCGCTTGCCATAACCCTGAACCACGAAGCCGAGGCCGTTCCAATCAGCGAGCTCGGTATCCAGCGCCAGGCTCTCAAGCAGATCGAGCGAGAGTTCGAGCCGGTCGGCTTCCTCGGCATCGATATTGAAGCCAATGTCGTAGCCCTTGGCGAGCAGCGCCAGCTTGCGAACACGCGGGAGCAACTCGCCCATCACGCGATCAGCCTGGGCGCGGACGTAGCGCGGATGGAGCGCCGAGAGCTTGATCGAGATGCCGGGGCCTTCGTAGACCCCGCGCCCCTTGGCGGCCTTGCCGATCGCGTGAATCGCGCGCTCGTAGTCGACATAATAGCGTTCCGCATCCGCCATCGTCGTGGCGGCCTCGCCGAGCATGTCGTAGCTGTAGCGGAAGCCCTTTGCCTCCAGCTCGCGAGCGCGCTTCACCGCCTCGTCGATCGTCTCGCCGGTAACGAACTGCTCGCCCATCATCCGCATCGCGAGATCGACGCCACGGCGGATCACCGGCTCGCCCGCGCGTGCGACCAGCCGGGCAAGCGCGGCTCCGAGGCCGCGATCGTCGACGCTGCCGACAAGCTTGCCGGTAACGACGAGACCCCAGGTCGCCGCATTCACGAACAGCGACTTGCCGCCACCGAGGTGCGAGCCCCAGTCGCCCTCGGCGATCTTGTCGCGGATCAGCGCATCGCGTGTCGCGTCATCCGGAATGCGCAGCAGCGCCTCGGCGAGGCACATGAGAGCCACGCCTTCCTCGCTCGACAGCGAGTATTCTTGGACCAACCCTTCGACGCCCGTGCCTTTGTGGTTGCCGCGCAACGTCGCGACCAGCGCCCTCGCCGTATCGCGGATAGCCGCTTTCGTGCCGCCCTCGAGTGTCGCAGCTTCAAGCAGGGGCGCGAGACATTTTGCCTCGTCGCGCCGGTACGCGGCCGTGATTGCCTGACGTAGCGGGGAGGGCTGGCGGATTGCGGGCGCGAAGGCGGCGAAGGCAGGCTGTTCGGTCATGCACTCACTTTAGGGCGAACCCTTGCGCCGTTCTGTCCTATTTTGTACCGCCTATCCGCCGGTTCGTCTTAATTGAGTGGCATTTGAGGACAAGAAATATGGAGATCGGCACATCGGAAGTCGAATTGGATGCGTTTGACCGTAAGATTCTTTCCATCTTGGCTGAGGATGGTCGGATCAGCGTCACGGATCTGGCGAGGCAGGTCGGAATGTCGAAGACGCCGTGCCATCTGCGCATGCGCCGCTTGATCGAAACGGGTGTGATCACTGGGTTTCAGGCGGCCTTGGATCCGGCAAAGCTCGGCCTCGACCATATTGCTTTCACCGAAGTGAAGTTGTCCGACACGCGGGAGAAGGCATTGGAAGAATTCAATGCGGCGGTTCGGCGCATTCCCGAGGTTGAGGAGTGCCACATGATCGCGAGCAGCTTCGACTACCTGCTGAAGGTAAGGACACCAGACATTCGGCGTTATAGGATTGTTCTGGGCGAACGGATCTCAAGCCTCCCGCACGTGGCCAACACATCCACCTTTGTAGCCATGGAGACGGTGAAGGATCGTTGAGGCGGCGCTATTTTGCGGCGTCGGCTTCCATAAGCCAGTCGAGCGCCGCCTCTGGAGTGTCGAAGATTTCCATATGCGGAACCATCATGGTCCGGCGGATCTGCATTTTTGCGATCGCACTGCTGGTGACCATCGCTGTCCGGCATGAGGAGGGATAGTCGGTGAAGGCATCTGCGAGGACTGTCAAAGTCCCCTGGGGAAGTGGCTGATCATCGCTGAGAACGATCCGCAGCCGATACCCCTCGCTGAAGCCCTCGCGTCGCCACACCGCCCGGCACTCTTGAGCGTAGCGGTTCATGTCTTCCGGTGTGAATAGTCCGGCCCAAGTAATGTCGAGAAGGTCAATGTCCCGACGATATTGGATCGTATACACTATCACCTCCTTCGGCTTTGAAGCGGGTGCGAGGGAATTGTCGCACCCGTAGCCAAAGCCTATCTGATCTATGTCGGCTCTTTGGTGCCGAAAAAGAAATAGATAAGCTTTGTGTCTTCGAGAAAGCGCGAAACCTGTAGAGAATTAGCTGGAATCGTTACAACGTCCCCAGCCCGGAGAGTAACGGTCTGCTCCCCAACGGTCGTCTCAATCGCCCCTTCCAGGATAATCGAAATCTCGCGCATGCCGTAGGTTGAGAAGCCTTCGGTCGGCATGCGCTGGCCTGATCGAAAGTGGCCAGTGCCCAGGACTAGGGCGTTTGCGGATGGATCTTCGAATGCAAGCTGCTCAAGAAGGGGTGAACTTGCATTCTCCGACCAGCGGAGCGCCTTTGCCTCCACCGTCAGTCTTTCCGCTCGGGAAGATCGCGGAAGATGGACGGCGTGCCGACGTACAGAAGAACCACCGGCTTCGTGGACTCGTTCCAGGCGGAGTGGGGCGACTGAGAGCGAAAATGCATGCTGTCGCCCTTGCGCAGCACGGTGCGAAGGTCACCGACCTGCGAGACGATCTCGCCGTCGACAACGAACAGGAAATCCTCGCCCTCTCTTTGGTCGATCGGGAAGCGATGCCCCGGCGGGATCGTCATCATAATCGCGTCCATCATCTGGCCGGGAAGGGACGAACTCAGCTGGTGGTATATGACCGGGGAATCGAGGTCGATGAGTTCCGGCTCGTCGGCGCGACGGACGATATTATCATCCTCCGGCACCTCCATGAAATAGCTCACCTCCACCTTGAGCGCGCGCGCCAAAGCAGCGAGGGACACGAGGGAGGGCACCGTCTGATTGCGCTCCGCTTGCGAAAGGAATGGCGCAGATAATCCGCTCGCCTCTGCAAGTCCCGCGAGAGTGAGGCCCAGCTCCTTGCGACGGCTCTTTATCTTTCCTCCGATAGCTATTTTACCAGGTTTCGCCTGTGACCCGAGGAAGGGCATGGCAATATAACTCCTGCTGCAATCTTTTGTTTTAGAGACGCGTAAGCGGGCCGCCTCAGTTGAGACGGCCCGCTACGAGCAAGCGATTTAAAATTTATACTTCAACTCGATATTCCAGTTCCGCGGGATGGCAGGCTGCACGAAGCCCCCCGACACAAACTCCGCGTTGTACTTCTTGTCCAGAAGGTTGTTGACGTTCGCGGTGAGAGACCAGCGACCTTCCGGGCCCTCGATACCGGCCGACAGGTTGACCAACTGATAGGCGTTGCGAGCGGAGTCATTCTGCGGATCCCAATATTGCGACCCGTGACCCTCGACCTCGGCACGGCCGAAGAAGCCGAGCTGCTCTGTGATGGGCAAGTGGGTGATTCCGCCAACCGTCCAAGTGTTCTTCGGAACGTAGGGCGCCCAATTGCCGACGGCTGCGGGATCAGCTGCGTAGGCGCGGATCTTGGCCGACGTCTGACCAAAGGTGCCGTACAGCTCGAACGCCTTTATCGGGCGATAATCGAGCTGGAACTCGAAGCCTGTGTTGTGGACCTTGTCGATATTTTCCAGGATCTGTTGGCTCGTGGGGGCGAAGAAGACGAAGAACAGACCGTTCTTGTCCTGGGTCGAGTACCAGGTCCCGCTGAAATGCAGCGTCCGGTTCAGCCATTCGGTCTTGAAGCCGACCTCGACCGTGCGTGCCTCTTCCTGCTTCAACTGATCCGTCACGCCGACGAGGCCGGCGGCCGAAGCGGCGGCGGCAGTGCCGCTCGGATTGAACTGGCCCGAACGGAAACCGACGCCCCAATCCGTGAAGACGCTGATATTCTCGTTCACCTTGTAGCGCAGCGAGAATTTCGGCTGCATCAGGCTGTAAGTGGCCCGATTGTAGCAGTTCTGCGGAGCGGCGGAGGTGCAGCCCGTCGGCACGGCTCCTGTCTGGTAAGGAAGGACAAACTGCTGCCGCTGGTCGGTATCGTACCGAATGGCGGCAGCGAGCTCCAAGCCCTGGGCGATGTTGTAGCTCACATTGCCGAAGAAGGCGGCTGCCTTGTTATGGTCACGCTCGCCCAGAAACGACTGCGTCGGATTGGGCCCCGTCGACACCGGGTGCAGATAAATATGCGTCAGATCGCCCTGCGCATTGCCGAGGCCGGTCGTGATGGAGGCGACACGGCGCGTGTCCAGATAGTACGCCCCGACCATCCAGCGCAGCGGAACGTTCTCATTCGACGTGATGCGGAATTCGTCGGAGAACGCCTTTACGCGATCGAACTGCGTGGCCGTGCCATTGAAGAATGCCGGCGTGTTGATGCTGGCAAGGTAGGGTGCCTGGGTGCCGCCGTAGAAGTTCCAGACGTAATCATAGGCGGCAATGTTCCGGATTGTGCCCCAATCCGTCTTGTAGGTGAGCTTCAACGAAGCATCGAAAAGTTCGCGCTTCGCCTGGCCGATCATGTTCGAGCAGAAGGTCCGCGAGACCGAGTTGGCGTCGAAGCGCGCGAAGTTGAACGGGTTGCTCGGGTCGATAAAGCAGGGATTGTTGGGGAGCGTGTTCGCCGCCTGATAATGAAAGTTCAACGCACCGCCGGTCGCCCGGTCATAGGAAACCTTGAGATTTGCGTTGAGATTAGACGTCAGGTCCGCGTCGATCGTCGCGCGGATGTTGGCGTCGGTTGCCGGATCCTGCTTCTTATTGAGGTAGATATTATCGAAATATCCGCCGAAGTGCCGATAGCCGCCCGCAATCAGGAAACGAACATCATCGGTAATTGGCCCGGAGATCGAAGCGTGGCCACGATAGTCGTTGCCGTTGCCGCCGCTAATCGATGCGTTGCCGGTCCAGTGATCGGTTGGCTGGCGCGTGTTGATGATGATGGCGCCAGCGATCGCGTTTCGTCCGTAAAGCGCGCCCTGCGGACCGGTCACGACCTCAATGCTCTGAAGATCGTAAAGATCGGTAGCAAACTGATCGGGCACCACCTGCTGCACGCCGTCGACCACGATCGCGACCGGATTCTCGCCGTTGCGCACCTGTGCGACGCCGCGTACCGTGATGAACTGCGTGCCGATATTTTGAGATTGAGTCAGCGATACGTTGGGCACCTTACCAACGAAGTCAGAGACGTCGCGGACGTTCGTATCCTTGAGCCGCTGCTCGGTGAACGCCTGGACCATCATCGGGACATCTTGCAGTTTTTCGCCACGACCGCGTGCGGTCACGACAATGTCGCCAGGTTCGGGAGTCGCCGCATCAGCGGCAGGCGCCGGCTGCGCGGCAGTCTGATCGGCAGGCGGAGTGGCAGTTTGAGCACTCGCAACGGTCGCGGTGCCAAGGCACATCAGCATCGCGGCGGTCGAACAACTGCCGAACAGGCAAAGCTTCATGAGAAACCCCCTTCTTGAAATTATGTTTCTGGCTGCCGCCTGTTGGCGCACTGATCCAGTGACTCGGAAGCTACCCCGTCAAATATTTTGATGTCAATAAAAAGTTTGACACATCAAAAAAGGTGATGCAGCTTTGGCGGCAAGGCCACACCTAACGGTCTGGGCGCGAGCTTTCGTTTGGGCAGATTGAAGTCTCAGATAGTGCCGAGGCGTGGGTGCGAGCGTGCGCGTTTTCACGGGACTCAGCACGAGCCTGGTCAATTCACCCAGCGCCGGCAGGCGGGGTGATGTGGGCCCAATGCTGTCTCAACGTCCGATCTGTTGCCGATGTGGCCGACCACTTGTCGTTGCTATCGAGAATAAGACCATGATTCGGCTAATCGTCATGTACAACCTTCCCCCAGGCGCGGACGAAACCCAATTCCTCGACTGGCGGCTGGGAGATCACCAACGCTACAATAGGGCGCTGCCATTGGCGCAACGCACGGATTTCGGCCGCGTCGTCAGAGCATGGCCTGACGATGCGAAGCCTCGTTTTCGTTTCGTAACCATTGTCGAATGGCCTGACATGGCGTCGTTTGAGCGCGCCTTTTACGCACCCGACGTGCAGGCGAGACTGCTCGAGAACATCAAAAAGCTCGGGGAATTTGATTATTCGATTTCAGAGATTCTGACGAGCTCCGAGACGGCAGGGGAGGCTGAATGATGACGGTCGGCGGGCAGGGGAGGCGCGTCCTGCTTTCGGGCGCGCGCATTTTCGATGGTGTCTCGGAGACGCTCAGCGAACCGGGTCACATCGCGATCAATGGCGACACAATCGAGTCCGTGTCGTCGGAGAGGCCTTCTGGAGAATTTGCCTCCAACCTCGATCTTTCGGGTGGCACGATCATACCAGGATTGATCGACGCCCATTTCCATGCGTTCGCGACCGAGATCGATACTGCAAAGTGTGAAACCTTCCCCCGTACCTACGAGGCACAGCGTGCTCGCTTGAACCTAGAAGCAGCATTGCGACGTGGTTTCACCACCGTGCGCGACGTTGGCGGCGGCGATCATGGAACCTGGCTCGCCGCGGAGCAGGGCTTGTTTCCGTCTCCCCGTTTTTTCTTCTGCGGCAGAGCCTTTAGCCAGTCTGGCGGCCACGGTGATCCACGCCCCTCCCATGAACCTCATGAACTTTGTGGTTGCGCGCCGAGGGGATCACTGTCTGACCTGATCGATGGTGCTGATGCTTTGCGCAAGGCGGCCCGCGAGGCGCTCCGTCAGGGAGCGCACCATCTCAAGATCTTCATGTCCGGGGGAATCTCAACTCCGAGCGATCCGATTTGGTATCTGCAGTTCTCGGACGAGGAGATATCGGCAGTCGTCGACGAAGCTGCGCGCAGACGCCGCTACGTTGCGGCGCACGCCTATACCGCCGAGAGCATCTCGCGAGCCGTCAGGCTCGGCATCCGTTCGATCGAGCATGGGAACCTCATAGATGCCGAGACCGCAACTCAGGTCGCCAGTGCCGGCGCGTTCGTTGTTCCGACGCTGGCGACCTATGACGCCTTCCATCGGTTCGGCAAGGACATGGGCGCGCCCGCCACTACGCTCGAGAAACTGTCGGATGTCCGCGAGCGCGGACTTGAAGCAATCAAACTTTGCAGGGCGGCTGGCGTGAGCCTTGGTTTCGGAACCGACCTTCTCGGACAACTTCATCATCTTCAGAGAGATGAGTTTGCGCTGCGCGCGCAGGTCGAAGAACCTATCGACATCTTGCGATCGGCGACATCGGTGAACGCCAGGCTCTTGGATATGGAGGGAAAGCTCGGCGTGATAGCACCAGGCGCGTATGCAGATCTGCTCGTAGTCGAGGGAAACCCGCTCGAGGACATATCGCTGCTCGCGACCGACAGCGATGCGATCCTGCAGATCTGGTCGCGAGGCCGACAGATTTGATTTCACGGGCCGGCAACGATCGGCCCGAACCGCGCGGATGGCGCAGATGGAGAGGAGCAAGGGGTGAATCCGAACGGAAACGGAAACGGAAGCGGGTCCGCGTGTGGCGAGCGGAAGGAGCGGCACGCGCACGAGGATCTGCCGGTCTTACCAGCAAAGGGACGCGCTTCAGGTGGCGTCGCGTCCGCAGCTGTTGCTGCAGCGTTGATTTTCAGCGGCTCCCACAAGAATCGCTAAGTCCCACAAGGCGAGACGCTGGCGCCTGACGCCCCTCCGCTGGCCGTCTTGGCCAATCGAGGATGAGCCCGCCTTTAGGCGCGGAGGAGATTGCCGCGCTGAACTCCCACATTGAATATCATCACGCAACCAGAGATAAACGCTGGAGTCCGATAATATTAGTTATGTTAAATGGAGATGTGATATTCCGGAATGTTGCGAAAACAATCACGCCTTACGTGATAAGCGCGCCGTTGCTTCGATAGCATGCACAAATATCCTAATCGAGCAAGGCAGATTCTTGCTCTCTTCAAACGCATCCTGTCAGAACTGCAAAATCGGGCAATAAAGAGATGGCACGTCCTAGAGCATTCGATCGCCAGAAAGCTATCGAGGCTGCCATGCTCGTTTTCTGGCGCGAGGGTTTCCCAGGGGCGTCGGTCGAGCAGCTTTGCGACGCGATGGGCGTCGGCTCCTCAAGCCTTTACGCCGCGTTTGGAAGCAAGGAAGATCTCTTTCGGGAGGCTGTCGATTGCTACCTCAACACACTCGGCTGGCGGTTTTGGGGGAAATTGAGCGAGGGCGAAAGTGCGCGCGAGGGTATCAAAGCCCTGCTCTTAGCAGCGGCCACCCTCTTTCCCGTGACCAACGAGACGCCAGGCGGGTGTATGGTTGCTTTGGGTGCTGTGAGCGAAGCATGGCCCAGCACCGCAATCGAGGCGGTCCGGAATGGCCGTTCCCATTGGACCAAGCTGCTCCGCGAACGGTTCGAGTCTGCGATCGCGCGCGGCGAGCTGCCGGATCGCACCGATGTCGGCCGCTGGAGCCGCTTTTACATGGCCGCCTATCAGGGCATGGCGGCCCAGGCCCGCGACGGCGCCACTACCGACGAACTGCTCGAGGTCGCTTGCTCCGCGATGGCGGCGTGGCCCGAAGCAGCCTGATAGCGCCCTTTACGCGGCGAGCGCTTCGGATGCGATGACGGGGTCGGTCGCTAGTCCGGTCGCGCGGAGGAGATAGTTCGCGGCGGCCTCCGCCTTGGCGGCCGCAGTCAGCACGGCGCGGGAGTCCTTCTTCAGAATCTTGAGCCATGAGCTGATATAGGCGGCATGATCCTCCAGGTGCTCGGTCGGAAGGCCGAGATCAGCGCCTAGCAGGGCCGCACCGCATTCCGCGACCAGCTCCTCGAACCCATAGGCCTGATCGCCGAACCTTTTGCCGAACTCGCGATGGAGCCGATCGGGATGACCACTCCAATGGACTGCCTCGTGTCCGAGCGTCGCTGCGTAGGCGGCCCGCGTCTCGAACAGCGCGATCTCAGGCATGGTGATCGCGTCATCGATCCGGTCGTAATAGGCACTGTCGCCGCGATGACGGAGCTTCGCCGGCAACCGATCGAGGAATTGCTGTGCCCGATCGCTCAGGATGTCGGTGGGCGGCACCGCGGTGAGAAGAGGCGTGCGAAACTGATCCGGCAAACCTTCAATCTGGTCGACATTGAAAACGCGGTAGGCGCGCAGCACCCGACGGATCTCGTCAGACCCCTCGCCACCCAAGGGTGACGCGACCTGCTTGGTGTAGCTCTTGTAGAAGATGGCGATCTCGGAGCGCTCGCCCCCGCGCACCTGGCCGCCAAGGGCTTGCGCCTGCTTGTAGGTCATCCAGGTGCGCGAGAGATAACCACGGGATTCAGCGACCATCCACAACCAAAAGCAATTGATGCCGCGATACGGCTCGCCATTGGCACGCAGCGGGCGGCCGCTCCCACCCGGACGCCAGGACTGAACCCATGGACGGACGCCAGCCTCGAGCTTTTCGATGATCGCGTTAGTGATGATGTCGGCGGGCGACAGCGCAGCGGCGGCTTCGGCCATTAGTCATCTCCTGAAGAGGCAAGGCACCCCGGTCTGAGCGGGGCACGAAAAAAGGGCGGCCCTTTCAAGAAGGGCCGCCCAGTCGCCTCGAACGGTTGCGCGGATCAGGCCGCCTGTTGGAGATCCTCGTCGGCGTCATCGCCGGCGCCTTCCGCCGGGGTTTCGATGTCAAAGGCGCCGTTATCCTCCTCAATGTCGCCGGGCTCCTCGTCCTCATCGTCGATCTCGGCCGAGTAGGAGAGGAAGCGGTCCGGCGCGCATTCCTTCTCGAAGCGCATCGCCTCGGGCAGCCAGGCCGTGGCCCTCTCGCGCACTTCGAGCTCGACGATGCCCTTGCCATCGCAGAGCGCGGCGCAGGTCTTGGCGAGTTCGCCCTTCTTCGCGTCCTTGTAGCGTGCACGCAGCGCCGGGCCGCCGATCTCCTCCAGCGCGTCGAGGATCACGTCCTTCTTCACGCGGCCGAAATAGTTGTCGGCGGTCGGCCGCCACCATTGCTCGACCCGGATGTCGAGCAGGCGCCCAAGATGATCGTGGAAGCCGTTGGCGCGGCCGCCCTCGGGAATGTTGAGGGTGGGTTCGAGCGTGCGCGCGACGGCATAGCCAATCCAGGCCCCACGGGCTTCCTCGCTCAGCGCCCTGAAGGCGTCGAAGCGTGCATCCATGGTTTTGTGGACCGTCCAGCTCTTGTCGAGCGCTTTGGCTTGTTCATCGATCGTATCGGAGGCCAGCGACCCTTCATCGCGGAAGGCGAAGATCGGGAAGGACGCACCCTCGGCCCGCAGCGTCGAATGATCCTGCAGGAAGCTCGACGGGAAGGCGATCTTCTGCGCCATCATGAAGATGGCGAGATCAAGCGCGAGACCGGGGTCGTTCGCGACATGGGCGACCAGTATCTGCCGCCGCTGCGTCGCCAGTTCGTCGGTAAGCGCCTGGCTGAGCTTGACGCCGGTGTCGGCCTCTTCGGGTTCGGCGCTGGGGGCGCCCGACCCGGTCGCGGTCGTGGGCTTCGGCGCGTTGGGATCGACCACAGGGCGTTCGCTGAAATAGCCGCTGTGAACCCGGACATCATAGTCCTGGCCGATGAAGACGAAAGTGCCGAGCTGCGCCATGATCTCGGGTGGAATGCTGATCCGCGCCTCGTTGATCGCGTCGAGTTCGCGATCGATTGCCTCGATGCGGGCATTGGCGGCTTCACCCTCCGGGCTCTCACTGTCGATGACGGTCTCGAGCTGCTCGACGAGATTGTCATTCTCGGCCGCGAGCGCATCGACACGGGCCTGCTCCTCGTCGGTCAGGTCGCGCGCGATCGGGCGGAAGCTGTGATATTGCCGCTCAAGGTCATAGGGCACGCGGTTCGAGACCACCGGAATGACGAAGGCGAGGCCCGTTTCCTTGACCAGCGCCGTCGCGGCATCGGTCAGGCGCGTGTTGGCAAGCGCCTCAACCAGCTCGCTGTCGGTCCAGCTTTCATCATCCTCGCCGGAGAACAGGTCGCGCTCGATGCGGCCGCCGGCGGCGATGTACGCGTCCCGGCCGACGAACCGCGCCTTGGCATCGGTCGGCTTGATCGCGCCGTTCAGGATCGCGCGTTTGATGTTGTCAGGATTGTCGCCGTAGTAGCTGCCTGCCATCTGCTTGAAGACGTGGGCCTGGCGATCGACGTCGGTGGTGACGGCGTAGGCCTGCGCCGAGCCGAGCGTGATCTCGCCGGCGGCCAGCGCCTCGAAAACGCATGGCGCGAGCTCGGCGAGGCGGACACGGCCCTCGACGAAGCGGGTGGTGACGCCGAAACGCTTGGCGACATCCTCAGCGCTCGCGCCCTTGTCGATGAAGTGCTTGAAGGCGGTGCATTCGTCCGCCGGATTCATGGGCACCCGGTGGAAATTCTCCGACAGGCTCGCTTCGACCGAGACGTCACTGTCGTTGAGCACGAGCACCTGGACCTCGTGGTCGGCGGGAAGCACGCCGCGCTCGATCAGGAGCTTCAGGGCGCGCAACCGGCGCCCGCCGGCTTTCACGGTAAAGTGGTTCACCTTCTTGAGCGGCATCACCACGAGGTTCTGCAGCAGGCCCTGCGCCGCGATGTTGGCGGCAAGGGCGTCGAGGTCAATCTCTCGGTTGTGCCTGCGCACGTTGTCGTTCGACAGAGAGAGGTTTCTGACCTTCGCGGACTGGATCATCGGTCTTCTCCAACTGGAATAAGCGCGAGCGGTCCTGTTGCTCGCGCGAGCCCGCTCATCAGGCTCACAAGCCGCAAGGCTCCCTCCCCTCCAATGACGCGGGGAAGGAGCCCTCCTTGACGGTCAGGCCGCGGAGCGATCGACGGCGGAATTCTCGCCGCCGACGACGAGGGGCGGCACCGTGAAGTCGGCCGCTTTGAAATAAGCGCGCACCGCCTCGATCGTGCCGAGGCGATCGACCGTCTCCCTATCGACGAGAACGCGTTCCTGTTCGTCGGCGGTGTAGGAGACGGGGTCGCCAGACCCCGTGAACACCACGATCTCCGGATTCCATTCAGAATCATAGCCGCCGCACCAGCGCACGAACGGCAGATCATGGTCGACCAGCCACGCCTCCATCGCCTCGAACTGGCCGCCGGCGACCTCATGAGCGTGCAGCTTTAAGGCCTCGCCCTCTACGCGATCACCGGCCTCGAACGGCACGCCATCCCATTCGAGCGACAACGCCTCGGCGGTGATATGATCGACAAGGGCAGGGTAGATGGCGGCCGGCACGGTGCCGCCAATCGAAATCCAGGCCGAAACACGATTTGCCATGGGGATGCTCCTTTCAAGCCCGCGAGCTGCAGTGGCATTGAAGCAAGGCCCCCTCCCCTCCGATGCCGGACGAAAGGGACACCTGGGGACGGGTCAGGCGGCGATGCGGTCGAGGATGGCGCCGGCGTCCGCGACCGGCACGAACAGGCGGGTGCGGAACTGGATGATCTCGGTGAAACATCCCGCCGCCTTCAATTCGGGGAGACGATTGGCCGGCCAGTCGATAAGCTCAAGCCGCTGTTCACCCGCGACCAGGCTGCGCTTCACTTGATAGGCGCCGATCGCCGTCACGTCTCCCGATCCCAGCACATGCTTGGCAATCTCGACGCCGCCGACGATCGCCGTGGTCTTGGCGCCGAAGGCGGTCGAGAGCTTCGTCACCAGCGGGGCCGGGACGAGACGGCCGAGGAAGGACTGACCGTCTTCAGTGGTCAGCCGCCAGACCTGCACATGATCGTCGGGCAAATGCCCCCAGACCGGCAAAAGGAGGCCGGTCACGAGATATATCGTGCTGACGCGCGTCATGTCCTTGAGCTCCTCATATTCGGCTTCCCAGAGCGCCGCGAACTCCGCGTATCCGGCCTCCTCCCAGGCGCTCTCGAGAAGATCGCCGCGCCGGATGCGCTCGGACGCGCGGGGCCGGATCATCTCGAACCGCTCGATAATCTCACCATCGTCGCTGGTCAGGCTGAAGGTCTTGCAGCGCAGCGCCGCCTTGCCCGACCGGCGGTTGACCATCAGTACGTCCTCCGGCCCGCGCCAGGCCAGCGCATCTGCGAGCCGCATCGGACGCAACCGCTCCTCGGTTTCGATACGCAGGATCTCGGTTTCCGCGCCGCTCACGCCATCGCGTCGGATGACGGTGCGATCCAGGATGGTAAGCCGCTCGGCGGCGATCGTCTCGACGCCGATATCAAGCGTGCCGGCTTCGCGTGCCGCCTCCACGCGGGCCTCGATCAGTCCCAGATACTCGTCGAAGATCGAGTTCTGCAGCGTAATGCGGAGTGCCAATATGCGGTTGAGCCAACGCTGAATCGGCGGCAGGTCGTCCTTGAGGCCGCCTCCCTCCCCTTCGAGGTTGAGGCCGGTCAGGCGCTGGAAATCGCCATAGCTGACTGAGCGCAACTTGCCCGCGTGGAGCAGGCGAAACCAGGTCTGGAGCGATTCCTTGGCGTAATCGCTCTCCAGATTGTCGCGCGGATCGAAAAGCCCCTGCCCGCCCGTCTGTCGCTGCCCGCGGGTCAGCGCGCCCAAGGAGTCGAGGCGACGGGCGATCGTCGAGATGAAGCGACGTTCCCCCCGGCAATCGGTCGAGACGGGCCGGAACAAGGGCGCCGACGCCTGATGGGTGCGATGTGTGCGGCCGAGCCCCTGGATGGCGGCATCGGCCCGCCAGCCCGGCTCGAGCAGATAATGAATGCGCCGGCGCTGGTTCCTGGCATCGAGGCTCGCATGGTAGGAGCGGCCGGTACCGCCGGCGTCCGAGAAGATCAGGATCGCCTTGTCGCCGCGCATGAACGCGTCGGTTTCGGCAAGGTTGGTACGCGGCGACCGACTCTGGACGGTCTGCTTGCCTGCCGGATCCACGATGATGCGGCGCGAGCGTCCCGTCACCTCGGCGACGGCATCGGTGCCGAAATGGGCGATCAGTTGATCGAGCGCGGAGCCCACCACGGGGAGCGCGCAGAGATGCTCGAGCATCGCCTCGCGCATCGCAATCGCCTCCTGGCTGTGGACCGGGTGTCCGTCCGCATCCGACATCGGCTCGGAGCGGACCTTGCCGCTGTCGTCGGTGTAGGTCTTCATCTGGCGGGTCGGGAATGACGCCTTCAGATAGTCGACCATATATTCGAGCGGTGAGAGCTGAACGTCGAGATTGGCGCGCTCTTCGGGCGACATCGCCGCGAGCGTGCGATTGAGCATCGCCTCCGAGGTTGAGACGAGCTGGATGACGACGGCGTCGCCGCGCCCGATATCGGCATGCATTGCCGGGATCAGGGCGGGCAGCTTCATGCCGATCAGGAGCTGGCAGAAGGTTCGCTGCTTGGTCGACTCGAAAATTGAAAGAACCGCCGCCTTCGCGCCCGAATTATAGGTTTCCTTCTTGAAGCCGTCGACGATCCGGGTCGCGGCAAGTGCCTCCTGGAGATTGGCGTGGATGATCGCCCAGGCATCGGCATAGGCGTCGTAGATCTCGATCTGCTCAGGCGTGAGCTGATGTTCGAGGATGTCATATTCAACGCCGGCGAAGCTCAGCGCCCGGGCACAATAGAGGCCCTGCATCTTGAGGTCGCGGGCAATCAGCTCCATCGCCGCAATCCCGCCACGCCGTAGCGATTCCACGAAGGCGCGGCGATCGGCGAAGGCGGTGCAAGCGCCCCAGAGGCCGAGACGGGTTGCATAAGCGAGGTTGTTCACGTCGCTGGCCCCTGTCGCCGAGACGTAGAAGACGCGGGCGCGAGGGAGCAGGTTCTGCAGGCGCACACCAGCGATGCCCTGGTCGGAGCCATCCTTGGTGCCGAAGCGACCCTCGCCGCCGGCGACACCGGCCATCTCATGGGCCTCATCGAAAGCGATCAGCCCGTCGAAATCCTCGCCGAGCCAGTCCAGAATTTGCTGGAGGCGGGTGCCCTTGTCGCCGCGATTGCTGCGCAATGTCGCGTAGGTGAGAAAGAGGATCCCCTCACTGGTGCCGATCGGCGTGCCCGGCTTCCATTGCTTCAGGGGTTGGATGTCGAGCGGAAGCCCGCCGAGCGCAGACCAGTCGCGCTGCGCGTCCTCGAGCAGGGTCTCCGATTTCGAGATCCAGACGTGCTTGCGCCGTCCGCGCAGCCATTGATCGAGGAAGATCGCGGCCACCTGGCGCCCTTTGCCGGCGCCGGTGCCGTCGCCCAGGAAATAGCCGGTGCGATAAGCCTGGCCGGCATCGTCCAAGACCAGCGACAGACCTTCGTCGGCGATGCGGTAACGGCCGGGCAGATCACGTTCGAATGCGTCGCCGGCATAGATGAGCGTCTCGAGCTGCGCGTCGGACAAGGCGCCTTCGTCGACCAGCCGCGCTGGGATTTCCGGCACGTACCTGGCTGGCGGCGCGGTAATCGACCCCATCGCGATCGATTCCACCAGAGCGGTCGGGTGCGGCACCGCGCGCGGAATGCTGATGCGACTCGGTCGATACGGCAGGTAAATGCCCGCAGCCTCGCTGACCGGGGCGGGCTCGGCCAGCACGGCGTACGCAATCGGACTGGTCGCCGCCGACGGCGCGCTGGCCCGAGCGCGCGGGGCAAGGCCCCGCGGCGGGCTGGCGAAGCCTCCGAACACCGCCTTTACCGGCCGAGAGGCTGGCTGATGCGTGGGGCGCTCGTTCGCAACCTCGACGGTCTGACCCTCGATTGCTGCCAGCGCATCGGCCAATGTCAGGCACGTGGCGGGCGGTGTGGTGCCGGACTGGCCCTTCTTGAGGACCATCAGCTTCACGGGCTGGCCGGTGCCATGTTTGGAATAGGCCTTGGGCGGCAGGATGAGGTGGAGGGTCATCGCGCAGCCCTCGACGGCACGCGCCCATTCGGCGGCCGTCGTGTCGACGCGATCGGGCAGGATGACCGCGCAGCGCCCTCCCGGCGCCAGTCGCGCCAACGCGGCGCGGAGGTGGCGCAGCCCGGCCAAACCATCGGGTCCGCGTCCGATGCTGCGCGAGAATGGCGGATTGATGAGGACAGCACTTGGCACGCTGGTGATCGGAAGCAGATCATTGATGAGCTCGCCGTCGTGACCGGTCACCGCGACCGCCGGAAAGGCCGCCTGGAGCAGCCTCGCACGACGGGGATCGATTTCGTTCAGGATCAGCCGCGCTTTCTGGCGAGCCGCGAACACCGCCAAGAGCCCGGTGCCGGCGGATGGCTCGAGCACGAGATCCGCCGAAGTGAGGTTCAGCGCGAGTGCCGCGAGGTAGGCGATCGGCGCCGGTGTCGAAAATTGCTGGAGCGCGATCTGCGTCTCGCTGCGCGCGCTATGGGTGGGAAGCGCATCTGTGAGCGCGACGAGCGCTTCCAGCATCTGCGCCGGAACCGAGGGAAAGTCCGCTTCGGCAAGATGCAGCACCTCGGCGCATTCGAGCGCGTCATAGGCATCACGCAGCGACCAGCGGCCGTCTGCCGCCCGGCACCTGTATGAGGCCTGCATTGTGTCGGTCAGCGTCTTGCGATCAAGGCCGCCCTGGCGCGCGATCAGGTCGCAAAGCGAGCGTGCGGCAATCACCGAAGGATCGGTGAAGTCCAGTTCGAGGGCTTTGTTGGCGAGGTGCATCGAGGATCTCCGTGATAGCGCCCGGCGCTTCCCGCCGGATCACGAAGCCGAAAGGCCCCTCCCCTCTGGACCCGGATGACGGGTCGGTTGACGGGGCAAACCCTGCTCGCACGACATCGATCGCCCGTCCTGAGAGGATCGTCACCCCTATGGGCCGAAACCAAGATGGGTTCGGTCGCGCAGCGATAGAGCCGTGCCCGCCAGGGCCTCACCCCATCGCCCCTCCCTCTCTCGTCGGCGTGACGCCGGAAGAGGGGCATCTTCCCGAGTCCCTGCTCATTGTGTAGCGACTAACCCATAACCATCGTATGGTGTATTGCACCCCTGC
>Ga0068867_100000475_pt1 | contig 26647 bp, 19 predicted proteins | sample KBSMisM32_FD_65649 | JGI IMG/M metagenome (GOLD analysis project Ga0068867, IMG submission 65649) | Miscanthus rhizosphere microbial communities from Kellogg Biological Station, Michigan, USA - KBS Miscanthus M3-2 | ecosystem: Host-associated > Plants > Roots > Rhizosphere > Soil ...
AGGCGGCTCGCGCTGGCTGCTGTATGCGCCGGCTTCGCAGTCACCGCCAGCGCTGCTGGTGTCTCGGTGCGTTTCAGCAGCACCGATCCGACCGCCACGCCGTTCCCGAGTGATCGCTTCACGACGCGCGACTGGAGCAACAACACGTTCCGGCGCGTCAACCTGCCCTTGCCTGCCGACTGCAGCAGCACCGCCGCCAAGGCCGCCGAATGCGCGGACATCGCGGTGATCAACGAGCTCGACGGCTTCTCGACGCAACCGCGCGTCACGGTGCCGTTCAGCGGTGCGATCGACCCGACCAGCGTCACCAGCGACACCGTGTACTTCGTCAACCTCGGCGACACGCTGAGCCTGCGCGGCTTCGGTCAGCGCGTGGGCATCAACCAGGTGCTGTGGGACCCGGCGACGAACACGCTGGCGGTGCAACCCGACGACCTGCTGCAACAGCACTCGCGCTATCTGCTGGTGGTGACCAACGGCGTGCGCGACGCCAACGGCGAGCGCATCGACGACGGCCGTTTCAGCGAGAACAATGCGCGCGGAAGCCAGGAGTACGACCGCGACCTGCGCGACGGCATGCGCAGCGGCTCGCACCGCAACCGCATCGTCGCAGCGAGCTTGTTCACGACGCAGAGCATCACCGCCGACTTGCAGAAGATCGCGCATCAGATCAAGCGCTCGCGTCCGGCGCCGGTGAACTTCGTGATCGGAACCGACCTCGGCAGCGGTGCCGCGACGCGCGCGGTGTTCGCGCTGCCGGGCATCCAGGCCATCCAGTTCAACCGCCAGAACAGCGTGGCCGGCGCGCTGACGCCCGGTTTCCTGCCGACGCCGGCGCTGTCGGTGGTGCCCGGCTCGGTGGCCACGATCGCCTACGGCCGCTTCAGCTCGGCCGACTATCAGACACCGGGCAAGTTCATTCCAGTCACCGACACGCTGACCGGGGCGCCGGCGCCGCAAGGCAGCAACCAGCTGATCGTGCAGATGTTCCTGCCCGCGGGCCCGAAGCCGGCGGCAGGCTGGCCGGTCGCAATCTTCGGCCACGGCTTCACCGACAGCATGTACGGCGCGCCGTGGACCCAGGCATCGATCTACGCCGCACACGGCATCGCGACGATCTCGATCAACGTGGTCGGGCACGGCGGCGGAGCCGCCGGCATGCTGAACGTGCTGCGCACCGGCAATACCCCGGTGACGGTGCCTGCCGGTGGCCGCGGCATCGACCAGGACGGCAACGGCACGATCGATTCGACAGAGGGCGTCAATGCCAACGGCGCGCGCAACATCATCGGCAGTCGCGACGGCCTGCGCCAGACGGTGGCCGATCTGATGCAGCTGGTGCGTCAGATCGAGGCCGGCATCGACGTTGACGGCGACGGCAGCGTCGATCTCGACGCCAAGCGCATCTACTACGCCGGCCAATCGTTCGGTGGCATCTACGGCACGATCGTCCTCGGTGTCGAGCGTGACATCGAGGCCGGCGTGGTCAACGTGCCGGGCGGCTCGATCACCGAGATTGCTCGCCTGAGCCCGTCGTTCCGCCCGCTCAGTGCGCTGGCGCTGCAGGCGCGCGGGCTGCTGAATCTGCCGCTGGCGCCGCCGCCGGCGTTTCCGCTGCAGTTCAACGAGAACATTCCGTTGCGCAACGAGCCGCCGCGGGTCAACACGGTGCCCGGCGCGATGGCGATCCAGCAGGCGCTCGATCGCTTCCAGTGGGTGCAGCAGGCCGGCAACCCGGTGAGCTATGCACAGCACATCCGCAAGCAGCCGCTGCTCGGCAACGGCGCGAAGCCCGTGATCGTGCAGTTCGCCAAGGGCGACCAGACCGTGCCTAACCCGACTGCCAGCGCACTCATCCGTGCCGGCGACCTGGAGGACCGGGCCACTTACTATCGCAACGACCTCGCGTTCGCGGCCAACGCGGCGACACCGAAGAACCCGCATACGTTCCTCACCAACATCGCCGGCGGCGGACTGGCGCCCAGCGTTGCAATCGGCGCGCAGACGCAGATCGCCACCTTCTTCGCGAGCCGCGGCGTCACGCTGATCGATCCCGATGGCGCGGGGCCCCTGTTCGAGGTGCCCGTGGTGCTGCCGCTGCCTGAAACGTTGAACTTCATCCCGTAGCGGACCGCGGCGCTGTGCCGTCGCGGCGAGCGGCGACGGCACAGCAGTTACCAATGGCCCCCCGGCGTCGGGGGACCGAAGGGTGCAGGTGCGCTCGGATAATGCGGCGCAAATCACACCTGCGCTCATGCAACTCGCTGCCGCTGCCACCTCGTGCGTTCGTCGCGTCGGGCGACTGGCCACCGTCATCGCGCTGCTCGCCACGGCGCTCGGCGCGTCGGCGCAGAACGCCAAGCCCGTCAGGAAGCCGGTCCAAGCGGCCTCAGCGCCCAGCGCGCCGGCCGAGGTGCCGTTCGTCAACGGCCATCGCATCGCGCCTGCACCGGCGTGGGTGATGCCGGTCGACGCGCCCGTCAAGGCTGCAGGCGCTGTCGCGCACGGCCCGAGCTACCGCGTGCTGCTGTCGGACGTGCAGACGCGCCTCGATGCGCCCGGCGAGCAGCAGCAGTACGTACGCTCGCGCCTGGTGGCCACTGAGAGCGCGGCGCTCGCCGAGGTGTCGAAGGCCGAGCTGCACTTCAACCCGGCGTACCAGACGATGACGCTGCACGAGGCCGCGCTGTGGCGCGACGGCGTGCGCCATGATCGCCTGCAAGGCGCACGCATCGAACTGCTGCGCCGGGAGGAGCGTCTCGAGCAAAGCACGCTCACCGGCACGCAGACTCTGCTCGTGGTGCTCAACGACGTGCGCGTCGGCGACGCGGTCGACGTCGCCTACACGCTGCACGGCGCCAACCCGATCTTCAAGGGCCGCTTCGCGGACAACTACCAGCTGACCTTCGGCTCGGTGGCCGATGTCGTTCACGTGCGCGTCGATCATCCGGTGAGCCGTTCGCTGCGCGTCAAGGGCATCCGCGCCGACGTCACGCCGGAGCTCACGCGCGACGGCGAGCGCGAGAGTCTGCGCATCGTGCGCCGCGACGTGCCGATGGTGCGCGGCGAGGACCAGGTGCCGCCCTGGTACAAGGTGTGGCCCTCGGTGCACATCAGCGAATATGGCGATTGGAACGAGGTTGCACACTGGGCCGACGAGTTGTTCGCCGACGGCGCCGACCTCGGCCCGGAGCTGAGCGAGCGCATCGAGGCGTGGCGCGCCAGAGGCCTGCCGCGCGAGCGCCTGGCCGCCGAGGTGCTGGAGGCGGTGCAAGACGAGGTGCGCTACTTCAGCGCCAGCCTCGGCGAGAGCTCGCACCGCCCGAAAGCGCCGGCGCGCACCTATGCCGAGCGGCTCGGCGATTGCAAGGACAAGGTCGCGCTGCTGAACGCGATGCTGCAGCGCCTCGGGTTCGATGCACGGCCGGCGCTGGTGTCGCTGCAGCGCAATCGCGGCATGGCCGACTACCTGCCCGGTCACGACCAGTTCGATCACGTGATCACGCGGCTGCAGCTCGACGGCAAGGTGTACTGGCTCGACCCCACGCTGCAGAAGCAAGGGCGCGGGCTCGACACGCGCGGCCAGGCCAGCTACGGCATGACGCTGGTGGTCGCCCCCCAGACGCAGGCGCTGGCGCGCATCGAGCCGCCGCCCGCGGCGTCGGAGAGCATGGAGGTCGACCAGACGTGGGACTTGTCGGACCTGGCGCGCGCCGCGCAGTTCACGTCGATCGTGCGGCTGCGCGGCATGGCCGCGGAGTCGTGGCGCAATGCCGTGGCCGCTGGCGGCACCGACCGCATTGCCGAAAACCTGGCCGGGGCCTGGGCGCGCCTGATGCCCGGCATCAAGCAGACCGCCGCGCCGCAGGTCCGCGACGACCGTGAAGCCAACCTGTTCGAATTCGAGCTGCGCTACGAGGTGCCCGCCTTCGGCACCTACGAGCGCGGCACGCTGACCGTCGAAGCGCCCGCGATCGAGATCCTCGACACGCTGGTGGGCCCGCGCGAGGGGCGGCGCGAGATGCCATGGCTGTACGACCAGCCGCGCCAGATGCGCCAGCGCGTGCGCGTGATCGCACCGCGGCGCTTCCAGTCGCGCCCGCCGGCACCGCAGGAAGTGAGCGACAAGCACTTCAGCCTGAGCTCGCGCATGGAGGTCGATGGCAACCGGTTCACACTGCTGCTCGGCTACACGCGCAAGCTCGACGAAGTGCAGCCCGCCGATCTGGCAAGCTACCGCGAGCGCATCCAGTCGGCGCGCCGCCTGAGCGGCACCACGCTGCGCCTGCCGCTGCTCGACGCGGAGCGCCTGCAGGGCGTGTTCACCGACATCGAGCGCCGCGTGCAGCGCCAGTACGGTTCCAACGGCGACGCGCTGCGCGAGATGGTGGTGCGCCAGGAGCTCGAGGTGGCGTTGGCCACCGAGGTGCTGAAGAGCGCGGGCGAGCAGTCGCCGCTGGTCGGCCCTGTGCTGGCCAAGCGCGCGATCGCCAACAACATGCTGAACCACTTCGACGCCACGCTGGCCGATGTCGACAAGGCGCTGCCGCTCGGCGCTCAGCCGAGCGAGCTGCTGTACGCGCGCGGCATTGCGCTGCTGTCGCTTGGCCGCATCGATGAAGCCGCTGCCGCGATGCGCAGTGCGCGTGAGCCGGGTGGCCGCACCTTCGTCACCAAGGGCCTCGGCAATGCGCAGTACTACCAGGGGCAGTACGCCGCGGCCGAAGCCTCGTTTCGCGAGGCCGCGCAGGAGTCCAGCGGCGAAGACCGCGACTTCGCGCTGATCTGGCTGTTCCTCTCGGCGCAGCGCAACGGCGGCAAGGGCCGCGACGCGATTGCGCCGTTCGTGGAGCAGACCGACGGCGATCGCTGGCCGGGCGCCGTGGTGCACTACCTGGCCGGCCGCGTGTCACAGGACGAGTTGCTGCGCTCGGCACGCAAGGACAAGCAGATGGAGCGCCTGAATCTCACCGAGGCCTGGTTCTACGTCGGCCAGCAGCTGCTGCTGACCGGCGACGCCGAAGGGGCGCGCCGCATGTTCCAGCGCACGGTGGACATCGGCGCACTGCCGTATCGCGAGCACGCGTTCGCGCAGCTCGAGCTCAAGCGCACGGCAGGACGCTAGCGCTCCGGCGCCGGCGCGCGCCGCAGGGCGTGCGCTACGCGGTGCCCCACACCTCGTCGGCGACCTCCACCACGCGTTCGAGCTTGCGCCACTGGTCGTCGATCGACAGCGCGTTGCCGTGGTGCGTGCTCGAGAAGCCGCACTGCGGCGACAGGCACAGGTTCTCGATCGGCACGAACTTCGATGCCTCGTCGATGCGGCGCTTCAGATCGTCCTTGCTCTCGAGCGCACCGACCTTCGTGGTGACCAGGCCCAGCACCACCTTCTTGCCGCGCGGCAGGATGCGCAACGGGTCGAACCCGCCCGCGCGCGCGCTGTCGAACTCCATGAAGTAGCCGTCGACGTGGGTCGAGAACATCGCCTCGACCACCGGATCGTAGCCACCCTCGGCCACCCACGCGCTCTTGAAGTTGCCGCGGCAGGTGTGGATCGTCACCGCCATGTCGGCGGGCTTGTCGCGCAACGCCTCGTTGATCACCTGCGCGTAGCGGCGCGGCAATGCCAGCGGGTCATCGCCGTTGGCGCGGCAGTTCTGCTGGATTTTCGGATCGCACAGGTACGCGAACGTGACGTCGTCGAGCTGCAGGTAGCGGCACCCTGCGTCGGCCAGATGCGCGATCGCGCGGCGGTAGGCCGCCGCGACGTCGGCCCAGAACGCATCGAGCTCCGGATACACCGTGCGGGCGATCGCTGCGCGGCCGCCGCGCAGGTGCAGCATCGACGGCGACGGGATCGTCATCTTCGGCGTGCGCGTGGTCACCGATTTCAGGAACTTGAAATCCTCCACCATGATCGGCCGCGAGCAGCCGATGTGCCCCGTCACGGTGGCGATCGGCGGCTGCTCGCCCTGGCCGGCGATCTTGAACTTCTCGCCCTCGTTGGACTTCATCGTCACGCCGTCGAGCTGCGCCAGGAAGTCGAGATGCCACCAGTCGCGCCGCAATTCGCCGTCGGTGATCGCGCGCAACCCGATCTGTTGTTGCCGCTGAACCACATCGCGCACCGCATCGTCCTCGGCGCGGCGCAATGTGGCCGCGTCGAGCTCGCCGCGTTTGTGTTGCAGGCGCAGGTTCGCGAGCGACGCGGGGCGCAACAAGCTGCCGACTTGGTCGGCACGAAAAGGCGGTTTCGGACTCATGGCATCACAGGTGAATGGTTTGGACGCACACTTTTCTGACGTTGCAGCGCATGCTGCTGTCGCGTTGCACGCTCGTGCGTGCTCATCACAAATCCGCTGCCACGGCGGTTTGTCAAAGACACCTCCCCTTGACCCCTGCAAGGCGTGGAAATCAGTTTGGCGACGCGATGTAAGGGCTCGGTGCCCAAAGAGAGACGTTACACGCCAAGTTTACGAAATGAGCGAATTGGTGCCTTGAGCCCGAAAAGCGAAGCGTAGGTTGGCGCCTCCTTTCACCCACTCGTGTAGGAGGACGACATGAGAGTTCCATTCATTGCCTTGATGGCCAGCGCCGGGCTGCTGGCCTGCAGTGGCGGAGGTGAATCCGACCCTGCGACGGACGGGCAGTCGGCCAACAACAACATCCCAAGCGCCGGCTCCGCCGTTGTCGAGGAGCGCGAGTTCGCCAACGCGACCAGCAGTTCATTGACACCACCGCCCACCTCGGCGCGCGATCTCGGTCCACGGCCCGGCACCAGCAGTTCCGGTGCGCCGCTGCCGGGTTTGACGCCACCGCAAATGGCCGCCTTCATGGCCGGCAAGGACGACTTCAACGAGGCCGAGGTACCCGAGGAGGGCCTGGGGCCGACGATGAACCTCGACAGTTGCGGCGGTTGCCATGCGCACCCCAACAGCGGCGGCACCAGCCCACCGGTGAACCCGCAGGTCGCGTTTGCGAACAAGACCGGGGCGACCAACAGACTGCCGTCGTTCATCCGCGCCAACGGCCCGGTGCGCGAGGTGCGCTTCGTGCGCAACCCCGACGGCACGCCCGACGGCGGCGTGCACGCGCTGTTCACGATCACCGGCCGTACCGACGCGCAGGGCTGCAACATCGCGCAACCCGACTTCGCCGCCGCGGTCGCGAACCGCAACGTGATCTTCCGCATCCCCACGCCGGTGTTCGGCGCCGGGTTGATCGAGGCCATCCCCGACAGCGAGATCCTGCACAACCAGGCCGCTCTCGCAACGGCCAAGCAGAGCCTGGGCATCCGGGGCCGGACCAATGTCGTGCTGGCGTTCAACTCGATCTCGGGCCAGATCAACCACAACGGCAACGACGGCACCGCCGGCCGCTTCGGCCACAAGGCGCAGAACAAGTCGCTGATGATCTTCTCGGGCGAGGCCTACAACGTCGAAATGGGCATCAGCAACGGCATCTTCCCGACCGAGCGCGACGAGACCGAGGGGTGCCACTTCACGACGCTGCCCAACAGCGACTCCGCGCTCGACGGCACGACGCCGCCGGGCGTGTTGAGCTCGGTCGAGAAGTTCACGATCTTCATGCGCTTCCTCGCGCCGCCGACGCCGTCGTCCACGGTGCCCGGCGGCTCGGCGTCGATCACACGCGGACGGCAGGCGTTCAACGACACCGGCTGCGCGCTGTGCCACTCGCCGAGCATGAAGACCTACAACTCCAGCGTGCCGGCCCTGCGCAACCAGACGGTGAACCTGTTCTCCGACCTGTTGCTGCACGACATGGGCAACGGGCTGGCCGACGGCGTACGGCAGGGTCAGGCGAGCGGGCGCGAGTTCCGCACCGCGCCGTTGTGGGGCCTTGGGCAGCGGCTGTTCTTCCTGCATGACGGGCGCACGTCGGATCTGAAGCAGACGATCTACGAGCACTTCAGCGACGGCTCGGAGGCCAACGCAGTGGTGCAGCGCTTCGTGCGGATGCCCGATACGCAGCAGCAGGATCTGCTGAATTTCCTGCGTTCGCTGTAGCGTCCGCGGCGCGGCTACCATGCTCCCTTGCGGTCCACCCGGGCCGCGAGGGAGCTTGCATGCAGCACCGTGCCCTGGGCGGCAGCGGCCTCACGGTCGCGCCGCTGGCCTTCGGCGGCAACGTGTTCGGCTGGACGGCCGACGAAGCCACGTCGTTGCGCCTGCTCGATGCCTTCGTCGACGACGGCTTCAATCTGGTCGACACCGCGGATGTCTACTCGCGCTGGGTCAAGGGCCACAGCGGCGGAGAAAGCGAGACGGTGATCGGCCGCTGGCTCAAGCAAAGCGGCAAGCGCCATCGCGTCGTGCTGGCCACCAAGGTCGGCATGGACCTGGGTGACGGCAAGGTCGGCTTAGGCCCGAAATACATCCGCCAGGCGGTCGATGCCTCGCTGCGCCGGCTGCAGGTGGACCACATCGACCTGTACCAGGCGCACGAAGACGATCCGAAGACACCGCTCGAGGAGACGCTGGGCGCGTTCGCCGACCTGATCCGCGCCGGCAAGGTGCGCGCGATCGGCGCCAGCAACTATTCGGCCGCGCGCTTGAGCGAAGCGCTGAGCACCAGTGCGCGCCTGAGGCTGCCGCGCTACGAATCGCTGCAGCCGCTGTACAACCTGATGGAGCGCCCCGCCTACGAGGCCGAGCTCGAGGCGGTGTGCCGGCGCGAGGGACTCGGCGTCATCAACTACTTCGGCCTGGCCAGCGGCTTCCTCACCGGCAAGTACCGCAGCGAGGCCGATGCGGCCAAGAGCCCGCGCGGCGGCAACATCGTCAAGAAGTACCTCAACGAGCGCGGCCGCCGCGTGCTCGACGCGCTCGACAGCGCGGCTGCGCAGCATCGGGCCACACCGGCGCAGGTGGCACTGGCCTGGCAGATGGCACGCCCCGGCCTCACCGCACCGATCGCCAGCGCGACTTCGCTTGCGCAGTGGCAGGAGCTCGCCGGCGCCGCACGCCTGCGGCTCGACGCCGCGACGATCGAGGCGATCGACAGCGCCAGCCGCTGAACGACCGATCCTTCAACAACAACACGAGAGCCCATCGATGAACGCACCCCTGCCGCTGCCCGCGCTCGACGAGATCCGCCAGCACGAAGACGAAATGGTCGCCATCCGGCGCCAGATCCATTCCAACCCCGAACTCGCATACGAGGAGCACGCCACCGCCGACCTGGTGGCCGAGCGGCTGCAGCGCTGGGGCTACGAGGTGCATCGCGGGCTCGGCGGCACCGGCGTGGTGGGCACGCTGCGCGTCGGCCGTTCCGAGCGCCACGTCGGGCTGCGCGCCGACATGGATGCGCTGCCGATCGCCGAGACCAGCGGCAAGGCCTGGGCGAGCAAGGTGTTCGGCAAGATGCACGCGTGCGGACACGACGGCCACACCGCGATGCTGCTGGCCGCCGCGCGCCACCTGGCAGCCACGCGCCGCTTCGACGGCCATTTGCACCTGGTGTTTCAGCCCGCCGAAGAAGGTCTGGCGGGCGCCAAGCGCATGCTCGACGACGGCTTCCTGAAGCTGTTCCCGTGCGAAGCGATGTTCGGCATGCACAACATGCCGGGCATGCCGGAAGGCCAGTTCTCGATCGTGCCGGGCCATGCACTCGCGAGTTCCGACAGCTGCATCATCACCGTGCGCGGCAAGGGCAGCCACGGCGCGATGCCGCACACCTCGGTCGATCCCGTCGTGGCTGCCTCCAGCATCGTGATGGCGCTGCAGACCATCGTGTCGCGCAACGTCGCGCCGCTCGAGATGGGCGTGGTCACGGTGGGCGCGTTCCACGCCGGCGACGCGCCCAACGTGATCCCCGGCGAAGCGACGCTCAAGCTCACCGTGCGCGCCTACAAGCCGGCGGTGCGCGACCTGCTGCAGCAGCGCATCACCGAGATCGCGCAGACGCAGGCGACGGTGTACGGCGCCAGCGCGCAAGTCGACTACCAGCGCCGCTATCCGATGCTCTTCAACCACCCGGCCGAGAGCGCGTTCTGCCGGCAGGTGGTGCGCGACTGGCGCGGCGAGAGCGGACTGGTCGGGAACCCCGAGCCGGTGACCGGCAGCGAAGACTTCGCGTTCTTCCTCGAGCAGGTGCCGGGCTGCTACGTGTTCATCGGCAACGGCGTCGGCAGCGTGGGCGGTTGCATGGTGCACAACCCCGGCTACGACTTCAACGATCGCGTGCTGCCCACTGGCGCCAGCTATTGGGTGCGCGTGGCCGAGACCTACCTTCACGCGTCGAAGGCCTGAAGGCGCTGCGGCGCGATGGCGACCAAGCGGCCCGCAGACGATGCAGCGCCGGCACCGGCCGGCGACGGGGCTGCCTCGCGCGCGCCCGCGCCGTTCGTGCTCACGTTGCGCGACATCGAGGTGCCGAAGCCGCCGACGCAAGAGCCAGCGCCCCCCAACGAAGGTCTCGTGCGCTCCGACGCGGAACAGCGGCCTGAACCCTATCTCGGCGATCCCGATGCCGAGCGCGCGGCGCAACGTCAGGCGCGGCGCGCGCAGGTGCGGCGCGAGCGTCAGCGCGATGCCTCAACCACCGACGCGGCGCCCGGCGTGCTGGTGCTGAGTGCCGATGCCCGAGCCTGCGAGGCGCTGTGCGAGCAGCTGCGCGCGTTCGGCTTCTCGGTCCAGCGGCAGTCCAAAGCCCCCTCACTGCCGGCGCCGTGGCCGTTTGTGGCGGTGTTCGTCGCGCCGCCGGTGCAAGCCGCCGACGGCGGCGACGCGATCGACCTGTGCCATCAGGTGCGCGAGAGCAGCCGGCTGCCCGGCGAGAAGAAGCCGGTGCTGGTGCTGGCAGCGCCGCAGCTGAGCGCCACCGACCGCGTGCGCGCGGGTCTCGCCGGCTGCAACGAGATCCTGCTCGGCCCGCCCACCCGCGGCACCGTGGCTCAGTTGCTCGAGGCCCGCGGCGTCGCATTGCCCTCGGACGCGCGGCGCTGAGGGGTGGCCTTGCCATGTGGGGCCCGCATGACCACGCGTGCGCCGCGCATCGATGCCCATCAGCACTACTGGTCGCTCGCGCACGGCGACTATGGCTGGCTGCAACCCACGCCGGCGCTGCACGCGATTTACCGTGACTTCGACCCGCGCGACCTGCACCCCCTGCTCGACGCGGCCGGCATCGATGCGACGGTGCTGGTGCAGGCGGCGCCGAGCCATGACGAGACACATCGCCTGCTGGCGCTCGCATCGCTACCGGCCCATCGCGTCGCCGGCGTCGTCGGCTGGTGCGATCTGCTGCATGCGCAGGCGCCCCAGCGGATCGAACGGCTGGCGCAGCACGAGCGGCTGAAGGGCCTGCGGCCGATGCTGCAGGACCTGCCCGACCCGCGGTGGGTGCTGCAGCCTGCGTTGCGGCCGGCACTGCACGCGATGGCGGCTCACGGCCTGGTGTTCGATGCCCTGGTGAAAGGCGGCGCACAGCTGCGCGCGCTGTGCGAGTTCGTGGCCACGCAGCCGGCGCTGACGATCGTGCTCGACCACGCCGGCAAGCCGCCGATCGCCAGCGGCGCACTCGAAGACTGGGCCGCGACCGTTGGCGAGCTGGCGCGCGCCCCGAACGCGTGGTGCAAGCTGTCGGGCCTCGTGACCGAGGCCGCAACGCACTGGCGTGTCGATCAGCTGCAACCGTGGGTCGACGTGCTGCTCGAGCGCTTCGGGCCGCAGCGCCTGATCTGGGGCAGCGACTGGCCGGTGCTGACCCTGGCCGCCGACTACGCCGCTTGGGTGCAGGCCAGCGATCAGCTGTTGCAGCGGCTCGCGGCACCGGAGCGCGACGCGATCTTCGGCCTCAACGCAATGCGGTGCTACCGCCTGAGCGTGCCGCCGCTGCGTTGAGCGCTGACGCGCGCGTCGAGGCGTTGGCGCGCCGTCACTTGGCGCGCGGCGTGTACCACACGCGCAGCAGCGCGCCCAGCCGCGTGCGCCACGGCAGCGACTCTTCCGACAGCACGTCGAGGAAGTCCGACAGCCGCTTGGACTTGGCAATCGTGTACATCGTCAGCCAGACGGTGGCGACGAACGCGGCGATGAACACCAGCACGCGCTCGTGCATCGGTGCCTCGGCCATCGCCAGCAGGTTCATGCCGAGGAAGCCCGTGGTCACCGTGCCGACCAGCCCGAAGATCGTCACCACCGTCAGCCGCACCACCGTGTTGGCCTGGCGGCGCAGGCTGTCGGCCTCTAGGTAGGTGTTCATGTCGTGCATGCGCTCCTTGACCTCGGCGTACAGCGGGTCCAGGCCAAGCTGCGTGGTGCACATGTGGAACAGCGCGCGCGCCTGCGCCTGCTCCGACACCTCGTGGAACCAGTAGCGGTGCGTGAAGCGCAGGAAGGTCGCGTAGCCGATGCGGATCGCCCGCTTGAACCGGCGCACGCTCTCGGGATCGGCGATGTCCAGCCGCTTCAACGCGTCGACCAGCCGATCCGAGAACATCAGCAGCGCCGCCTTCTGCACGTGCGCGATCAGGAACAGCATGAAGTGCTGGTGCCGGAACTGCGCCAGCACGCCGCGATCGCGGCAACGGTAGAACTCCGCACGCGCATCGCCCACCACCACCAGCGCGTGGCCATTGCACATGTAGCGAGTGCGCGGCGCCGCGCCCGAGTCGGACCAGAACCGATCGTAGCAATGGCGCTGCTCGAAGTCCGCCAGGTGCTGCTCGCCGTAGGGCAGGTCGTTCTCGCCGGCGCCGGTCACCAGCCCGAGGCGGATGAAATCGATGCGCGACAGCGCGCGCGGCTCGTCGACCGCCAGGTAGGCCATCAACGGCATCCGGTAGTACTCGATCTGGCGGTAGCGCAGCGCGCCTTCGAGCTCGGAGTGGTCGGGCACCAGCGGCTTGAGCATGAACTCCCAGTGGGCAGCGATGCGCGGTGCGCGATGCTCGCCGACGAAGGCGAGGAAGGCGTCGCGCGCCTGCGCGTCGGAGCTGGCGAGCACGCGGCCGTCGGCGTCGAGCCACTCGACGCCCGCCATCGTGTGCAGTGGCTGACCGGCCGCATCCCAGCCCGATGGATAGCCGCGCCCGAAGCGGTACAGGATCTCCTGCGCCTCGGGCAGGCTCAAGTCGTCGGCCGCCACTTCGAGGTTGAGCAGAACGATGTCGACGTCCTCGAAGAAGTACAGATCGACGTGCACCAGCTGCAGCGTGAAGACGGGCGAGGCCACGCGCGGCTGCAGCCGCACCGCGTGCACGTCGCCGCGCCGGAACACGTGCATCGACGACGGCGACGGGTCGCCGTGGCGACCGCGCCCCTCGCCGTACAGAAACTGTTGCACGTACGGCAGGAAGGTGACGAACTCGTGGTAGTGACGCTCGTGAAAGCGATCGGGCGTGCCGGTGTACTCGTCGATCACGCGGCGCCACGGGCTGCCATCGGCGTCGCCACCCAGCAGCTCCCACGGCCTGCGCTGCACCTCGTCACCGCGCCGCAGCGCCACCAGCCGCAGCGGCCACAGCAGGATCTGGCGCAGATGGTGCACCTGCTGCGTGGGCGACGACGGGCTCGCCTGAAGGTCGATCGCGGCCGGCTGCATGGCGCCACAGTGTAGGCGTGCAGCGCCCGGGTGCAACGCGCGCGGGTAAGCTCGCTGCATGAGCGCGTTGCCCGAGCGCATCGTCTGCCTGACCGAGGAGCCCACCGAGGTGCTGTACGCGCTCGGCGAGCAGCAGCGCATCGTCGGCATCTCGGGCTTCACGGTGCGCCCGCCCCGCGCGCGGCAGGACAAACCGAAGGTCAGCGCGTTCACCAGCGCCAAGGTCGATCGCATCCTGGAGCTCAAGCCCGACCTGGCGATCGGCTTCTCCGACATCCAGGCCGACATCGCACAGGCGCTGATCAAGGCCGGCGTCGAGGTGTGGATCGCCAACCATCGCTCGGTGGCGCAGATCCTCGGCTACGTGCAACGGCTGGGGGCGCTGGTGGGCGCAGCCGAGCGTGCGCGCGACTACGCGGCCGTGCTGCAGGCGCACGTCGAAGGCGTGCGCGCGCGCGCCGCTGCGCTGCCGCGCCGGCCGCGCGTGTACTTCGAGGAGTGGGACGAGCCGGCGATCAGCGCGATCGGCTGGGTCAGCGAGCTGATCGGCATCGCCGGCGGCGACGACGTCTTTCCGCAGCGCGCGGCGGCCCCTCTGGCCAGGGACCGCATCGTCGGCGACCTGCACGAGATCGTGCGCGCGGCACCCGACATCGTGATCGGCTCGTGGTGCGGCAAGAAATTCAGGCCCGAGCGCGTGGCCGCGCGCACCGGCTTCGCCGCGCTGCCGGCTGTGCACGACGGCGAGCTGCACGAGGTGAAGTCGCCGCTGATCCTGCAGCCCGGGCCCGCGGCGCTCACCGACGGACTCGACGCGTTGCATGCCATCATGAGCGGGTGGTGCGAGCGCAGTGCCGCGCGCGAGAGGAGCCGATGATGTTCAAAGCCATCCTGCTGACGCAGACCGAAGACAAGAAGACCCGCGCCGAGCTGCTCGATCTGGACGAATCGCAGCTGCCCGATCGTGACGTGACGGTGGCGGTCGACTACTCGACGCTCAACTACAAGGACGCGCTCGCCATCACCGGACGCGGCGCGGTGGTGCGCAGCTGGCCGCTGGTGCCGGGCATCGACCTCGCGGGCACTGTCGCGGCGAGCCGCAGCGCCGACTGGAAGGTCGGCGACAAGGTCGTCGTCACCGGCTGGGGGCTGGGCGAGAACCACTGGGGCGGACTGGCGCAGCAGGCGCGCCTCGACGCCGGCTGGCTGCTGAAAGTGCCTGCGCCGTTCGACACGCGGCGCGCGATGGCCATCGCCACTGCCGGCTTCACGGCGGCGCTGTGCGTCACCGCACTGCAGCGCCACGGCCTGAAGCCCGGCGACGGCGAGGTGCTGGTCACCGGCGCGGCCGGCGGCGTCGGCTCGGTGGCGGTGGCCCTGCTGGCCGGCCTGGGGCACACCGTGGTCGCCTCCACCGGCCGCCCGCAGGAAGCCGACTATCTGAAAGGCCTCGGCGCCGCGCGCGTCGTCGAGCGCGCCGGGTTGTCGCAGGCCGGCAAGCCGTTGCAGAAGGAGCTGTGGGCGGGCGTGGTCGATACGGCGGGCAGTCACACGCTGGCCAACGCGTGCGCGCAGACGCGCTTCTACGGCGCGGTGGCGGCCTGCGGCCTGGCCCAGGGTGGCGATTTCCCGACCACCGTGATGCCGTTCATCCTGCGCGGCGTCGCGCTGTACGGCATCAACAGCGTGCTGGTGCCCAACAGCGAGCGCGTGAAGGCCTGGGCGCTGATGGCGCAGCACCTCGACGTCAAGACACTCGACGCGATGACTGTCGAGATCGGCTTGAGCGAAGCGATCGCCTACGCGCCGCGCCTGCTCGAAGGCCGGGTGCGTGGCCGCACCGTGGTGGACGTGCGGCGGTGATGCGACGGCGCGCGCCGCGGCGCCTCGTGACAATTGAAATCGCGCCGATGACAGCGCGAAATCCGCTGCGTCGGTGCGCGCTCCACACTGCGCGCCGGTTGCGCTTGCGCCCCGGTTCATGCCGGCGCGCAGCCGCCAGCGAAGCGATCGGAGCCGCGCGCCAGCGCTGAGGTCCGGGCTCGCGGCGGCGCGCGCCCAAAGCGACGCCCGTTGCCCGACGGGTCTTCATCATCTTCGTCGCCGCGCGGCGACCCTGCCAGGACTGCTTCGATGCTTCGACCTGAGTTCACGGTCGTGAAGACCGTCACCCTTGCCAACGGCGTGCGTTTGGAGATTGCGGAGAAAGGGCCGCGCGAAGGCACGCCGGTCGTGCTGCTGCACGGCCTCACCGACTCGCGCCGTTCGTTCGAGCCGGTGTGGGACCACCTGCCCAGCGACTGGCACGCGATCGCCGTCTCGCTGCGCGGCCACGGCGCGTCCGACGTGCGGCCCGCGCTGTACGGCACGCCGGAGTTCGCCGGCGACATCGCGCTGCTGGCCGACCTGCTCGACCTCGCGCCGATGGTGCTGGTGGGCCACTCGATGGGCTCGTCTGTGGTGCTGCAGTTGGCGGCCGACCGGCCTGATCTGGTGCGCGCCGCGGTGGGCGTCGGCACGTTCGCGCGCTACGGCGACAAGCCAGCGCTGCGCGCCTACCGCGACGGCGACGTGGCCGTGCTGGAAGACCCGGTGCCCGATGCGATCGCGCGCGAGTTCCAGCTCAGCACGCTGGCCAACCCGATCGAAGCCGCGACGCTCGAGGCGATGGTGCGCGAGAGCCGCAAGGTGCCGGCGCGCATCTGGCGTGCCGCGCTCGACGGCCTGCTGGCCGACCGGTTCTGTGGCGGCATCCCGACCATCCAGGTGCCGGTGCTGCTGATGTGGGGCAGCCTCGATGGCTACGCGACGCGCGCCGACCAGGACCTGCTGCGCAGCGCGCTGCCCAGTGCGCAGTTGCTGGTGTACGACCACGTCGGCCATGCGCTGCACTGGGAGCAGCCGCTGCGCTTCGCCAACGACCTGGCGGACTTCGTCGCCACGCTCGGCACGGCGCGGCGCGCGCGCCTGGCGGTCTGAACCCCCGATCCGACGGAGACACACCATGACGATCCGAGACAGCCTCGGCCATGCGCTGAGCGGCGCCAATGCGCGCGCGCTCGACCACTACGAGCTCGCATGCCACGAACTGCGCTGCTACATCGGCGACCCGCTGGCGCACGCGCAACAGGCGCTGCGCGACAGCCCGCAGATGACGATGGGCCACCTGCTGGTGGCGTACCTGAACCTGCTCGGCACCGAGCCGGCCGGACTGCGCCCGGCGCGCGATGCGCTGCAGGCCGCGCAGGCACTGCCGGCTGACGAGCGCGAGCAGGGCCATTGCCGCGCGATCGAACACCTGGTGGCCGGCCGCTGGCACGCAGCCGGGCTGGTGCTCGAGGACCTGAGCATCCACCACCCGCTCGATGCGCTGGCGCTGCAGGTGGGCCACCAGATCGACTTCTTCACCGGCCACTCGCGCATGCTGCGCGACCGCATCGCACGCGCCGAGCATGCCTGGCAGTCGGGCATGCCGGGCTACCACGCGGTGCTCGGCATGTACGCGTTCGGCCTCGAGGAGACCGGCGACTACGTGCGCGCCGAGGCGCTCGGGCGGCGCGCGGTCGAGTTGCAGCCGCGCGACGGCTGGGGCTGGCACGCCGTGGCGCACGTGATGGAGATGCAGGAGCGGCGGCGCGACGGCATCGCCTGGCTCGGCGCGCACGCCGACACCTGGAGCGAAGGCAGTTTCTTCGCGATCCACAACTGGTGGCACCTTGCGCTGTTCCATCTCGGGCTCGACGAGATCGACGCGGTGCTGCGGCTGGTGGACGCGCGCATCCTCGGCAGCGCGTCGCCGGTGGTGCTCGACATGATCGACGCGTCGGCGCTGCTGTGGCGGCTGCACCTGCGCGGCATCGACGCCGGTACGCGTTGGCACGCGCTGGCCGAGCGCTGGAGCGCGCTGGCCGACGCCGGCAACTACGCGTTCAACGACCTGCACGCGATGATGGCGTTCGTCGGGGCCGGCCGCGCCGACGATGCACTGCGCCTGCTGGCGACGCAGGAGCGCGCGGCGGTGGCCGGTGCGGGCGACAACGTGCAGTTCCTGCGCGAGGTCGGCTACGACGCGACGCGCGCGATCCACGCCTTCGCCGGCGGCCGTCACGCCGAGGCGGTGCAGCGGCTGCGTCCGCTGCGCAGCCACGCGCATCGTTTTGGCGGCAGCCATGCGCAGCGCGACGTGATCGACCTGACCTTGATCGAAGCGGCGTCGCGCGCCGGCCAGCACCCATTCGCCGACGCGTTGCGGCGCGAGCGCGCCGCGCGCGGCGTCTGACGCGAGCGCGCCTCGGATCGAACAAACGGGGTCGAGCAGGTGCCGCTGCCTGGGCAGCGGCACGCTGCGCGCACTCACTGTGTCGGATTCAGCACGAAGTCGTGGCGCAGCAGGTGACGCCCCGGCTTGGACGGGTTCTCCGGCATCTGCACGATCAGCGAGTTGCGCACGCCGAACACCACGTCGGAGTCGAGGTACGGGTCGCCGTCGCGGAACAGGTGGGTCACCAGCGGTTCGAAGCCCGGCGCCTTGATCCAGAAGTGCAGGTGTGCCGGCCGCCACGGATGGCGTCCGGTGGCCACCAGCATCTGGCCCACCGGCCCGTCGGTGGGCACCGGGTACGCGGTGGGCACGATGGTCGAGAAGCGCACGCGCCCCTGCGCATCGCTGCGCAGCAGCGCGCGCGCGCGGCGCTCCTTCAGGCCGGCGTACTGCACGTCGTACTTGCCGTCGTCGTCGGCCTGCCAGACATCGACGTCGGCACCGGCCACCGGCGTGCCGTCCGTCGAGCGCAGCGTCACGTCGACGTCGAGCGGCTGGCCCGGCGCACCGCGCGCGATGTCGCTGCCCTGCGCGGCCGGCGGCGCGTCCTCGGTGTGGAACGGCCCGATCACGGTGGCCTCGGTGCAGCCCGGCGGCTTGGCGTGATTGAGCGCGATCGTCAGCATCGACAGCCCGAGCGTGTCGCTCAGCAAGATGAACTCCTGGCGCGCGCCGGTGCACATCTGACCGGTGCGCGTGAGGAACTGGATGCCGGCCATCCATTCGGCCTCGGTGAGTTTGACCTCACGCGCGAAGTCGTGCAGGTGCGTGACCAGCGCGATCAACACCTCCTTCAGGCGCGGGTTGTCGCAGCGGTCGAGCCGTTGCGTGAAGGCGCGGGTGATCGTGTGTTCATCGATGTTGCGCATGGGGTACCTCGTGTGTGGAATGAGCAGCGGAAGTCGGAACGAGCCAGCGGGTGGTGGGAAACAGCGACCAGCCCCAGCGCTGTTGCAGCCAGCCCCACAGGCCCTGCTTGAAGAAGATCGTGACGACGATCGCGATCAATCCCAGGCCCATCAGGTACCAGCTGCCGTAGTCGCTGAACGCCTTGTTCAGCGCCCAGAAGATCAGGGCACCGACGATCGGCCCTTCGATGCGTCCGATGCCGCCGATCACGACCATGAAGATCGCGAATGCAGTCCAGTTGACGCTGAACGCGGCGTCGGGGCTGATGCGCAGGTTGCCGACGAAATACAGCGCGCCGGCGAACGCGGCACCGAAGGCCGCGGCGAGATAGACCCACAATTTGATGCGCCGCACGTCGACGCCCTGGCTCTCGGCCGCGACCTCGCTGTCGCGGATCGCCAGCAGCGCCAGCCCGAGCTTGCTGCGCAGGAACAGATAGACGCCGGCGATCGCCAGCACCACACCGGCGAGCGCGATCCAGAAGGTGAGGCTCTCGCGCACGGCGCGCTCGATGCCGCGCAGCGCGATCAGGCTGGTGCCCGAGCCGCCGCCCACGCTGCTCATGTTGGCGAAGCTGAGGCGAAACACCTCGGCGATCACCCAGGTGCCGATCGCGAAGTAGCCGCCCTGCAGACGAAACGCCACCCACGACACCGGCAAAGCAATCAACGCGCCGCCGAGCGCCGCGATGGGAATCGCGACGAACGGGTTGACGCCGGCCAGGTTGCCGAGCATCAGCATCCCGTAGCCGCCGAGGCCGAAGAACGCCTGCTGGCCGATCGACACCATGCCGCCGTAGCCCGCCAGCAGATTCCACATCAGTGCGAACACGAAGTAGCACGCGATCTCGACGAACTCGCGCATCCAGCTCGACTCGGCCCACGCCGGCATCGTCGCCGCCCCTGCGGTCGCGAGCAAGCCGACGACCAGCGCCACGCGGCTGGTGCGCGTGCTGCGAACGATCTGCACGCCCATCGTCATCCGCGCGTCCTCGGCAGCAGGCCCTGCGGCCGCAGCACCAGCACCGCCAGGAACACCAGGTGTCCGACCCAGATGCCCCAGCCCGGATCGAGCCGAAAGCCGATCTGCTGCGCCAGACCGAGCACCATCGCGCCGGCGAAGGTGCCCCAGAACGAGCCCATGCCGCCGATGATCACGGCCTCGAACGCGAACAGCAGCAGCAGCGGGCCGTCGCTCGGTGCCACCGTGGTGCGCATCGCCTGCAGCGCGCCCCCGAGCGCGATCACGACGAACGCGATGCCGGTTGCCAGTGCATACACCTTGCGCGCATCGAGCCCCATCAACTCGGCGATCTCGCGGTCGTCCGACACCGCGCGAAACGCGCGCCCGAGCGCGGTGCGATCGAACAGTGCCTGCAGCGACGCGGTGATCGCCAGCGCCAGCGCAAAGATCGCGAGCGGCAGCGCCCCCACGGCCAGCGTTGCGCCGAGCTGCAGGCTGCGCGTGCTGAAGCCACCGGAATCGAGCGAACGCGGGTCGGCCGAGAAGACCTCCAGCAACGCGTTCTGGATCACGATCGACAGCCCGAACGTCACCACCAGCGACGGCAACGGGTCGCGCCCGAGCGTGCCGTTGAGCACCCAGCGCTGCAACGCATAGCCGGCCGCGAACGCCACCGGCAACATCGCGAGCGCCGCGCCGATGGTGGAGTGGGCGAGCCAGGGCACCGCGGCAATCACCGCGAACCCGGCCAGCACGATGAAATCACCCTGCGCGGTGTTGGTGAGGCGCATCACGCCGAACATCAGGCTCAAGCCGAGCGCGAACAGCGCGTAGAGGCCACCGAGCAGCAAGCCTTGGATCAGCGTGTCGAGCATGTGTGTTGCTGCATGCTGATGCCAAGCGAGGCAAAGCCGCGGGCGGGTATGCGCCGGCGCTCGTGTACGGCGGTCGGCCCTGCGGACCGACTCCTCTGCGGTACTCGACCTCGTGGCCCGCGGCGAAACTCGCTACGCTCACTGCGTTCGCTGCGCTCGAACAATCGCCGCGAGTCAGATGTGGATGCGCGCGCCGCGCGCGCGCATCCACGAGGCCTGCGTTCCTCGGCGCCGCACCATGTCGCTGCCGACGCACACCCGCCCACGGCTTTGCAAGCACCACCGTGGCGTGCATCGGAAAGCAACACGAGCGGTGCAGCGCGGCGGGCAGTACCCGGCATGGGTGACTTGTGGGGCGGCGAGCATCGCAGCGGCGCGCTCGGCGCGCGCGCAGCGCGTGCTTCCATTTCTGACTCGCGGCGATTGTCCGAGCGCAACGACCAAAGGGAGTGCAGCGAGTTTCGCCGCGCGAGCGTGCCGCGAGAAGCGCAGTGGAGTCGGCCTGCAAGGCCGACCGCCACAGTAGGAGCCCGTGTCGGGTGCTGCCTGCCGCGCCGCTCGATCATTCCTCTAGACCCCGAAGTAAGCCCGACTGATCTGCTCGCGCGTCAACGCTGCGCTCGTGCCCTGCAACGACACGCGACCTTCCTGAAAGCACACCACCCGCTGCGACACGCGCTGCGCGACCGAGACGTCCTGCTCGACGATCACCAGGCTCATGCCTGCGTGCGTCAGCGGCGGCACCGCGTCGTAGATCTCCTTGATCACGATCGGCGCCAGACCGAGGCTCAACTCGTCGCACAGCAGCACGTCGGGGTTGCCCATCAGCGCACGGCCGATCGCCACCATCTGCTGCTGGCCGCCCGACAGTGCGGTGGCCGGGTGGCGCCGCTTGCTCTCGAGGATCGGAAACAGCGCGAACAACCGCTTCAGGTTCCACGGGCCGGGGCGGCGCGCGAACGCGCCCATCAGCAGGTTCTCCTCGACGCTGAGCGACGGGAACAGGCGCCGCCCTTCCGGCACCAGCGCAAGGCCCCGACGCACGATCGCGCCCGGGGCCAGCGAGCCGATCGGTTGGCCGCGCAGGCGCACCATGCCGCGCGCGCACTTCACCAGGCCGGTGAGCGCCTTCAGAAACGTGCTCTTGCCGGCGCCGTTGGCGCCGATGATCGCCACCACCTCGCCGGCGTGCAGCTCGAAATCGATGCCGAACAGCGCCTGCGCATCGCCGTAGCGAGCCGTCAATCCCTGCGTCTCGATCAGTGCAGCGGTCATGCGCTCACGCTTCCACGCCGAGGTAGACGCGCTGCACCTCGGGGTTCGCCATCACGGCCTGCGGCACGCCATTGGCGATCGACTGGCCGAAGTTGATGACGAACAGGCGATCGGCGATCGCCAGCAGGGCGTGCACCACGTGCTCGATCCACACCATCGTGATGCCGGCGGCCTTGATGCGGGCGAGCTCTGCCACCAGCTCGCGCGCCTCGTGCTCGGTGAGGCCGCCGGCGATCTCGTCGAGCAGCAAGAGCTTGGGCCGCGTGGCGAGAGCGCGCGCCAGCTCCAGGCGCTTGCGGTTGAGCAGCGTCAGGCTGCCGGCGTGCTGGTTGGCGTGCTTGTGCAGGCCGGTGTGCGACAGCACCTCGTGCGCGGTGTGCCACGCGTCGCGTTCGCGCTGCCCACCGCCGAAGCAGGCTGCCGCCACCAGGTTCTCGAACACGCTCATCTGTCCGAACGGCTGCGGGATCTGATAGGTGCGCCCGATGCCCAGGCGGCAGCGCCGGTGCGGCGGCAGCGCGGTGATGTCGCGGCCTTCGAATGCGATGCGGCCGGTGTCGACCCGCACGTCGCCGCAGATCAGGTTGAACAGCGTGGTCTTGCCGGCGCCGTTGGGTCCCAGGATGCCGAGCGTCTCGCCCGCCTCGACGGCGAGCGAGACGTCATCGGTCACCTTCAGTGCGCCATAGGACTTGGCGACGCCATGCAGGGCCAGGATCGACACGATCGAGACGGTGCCGCGCTCAGGCCATCAGCTTCATGGTGCCGCCGGTCGGGATCTGCGTGGCCGCCTGGTTGTTGACGATCACCAGGTCGTATTTGCGCGACTGGCCCTTGACCCACTGGCCCAGCACCAGCGGCGTCTTGCTGACGTTCTTGAACGGCCCCTGCCCGCCCCACTTGACCGGCCCGACCACGGTGGCCAGGCTGGTGGCCGCCACCGCATCGCGCACGTCGGCCGCCTTCAGCGACTTGGCGCGCTTCAGTGCATCGGCCGCGACCTCGAACAGCGCGTGCGCAAAGCCGATCGGCTGCGTCCATTGCCGCTTGGTGCCGCTCTCGTAGGCGCCCGCCAGCGACTTGGCGCTCTGCTGGGTGAGCGACGACGTGAACGGATGCGACGGGCTCCACCACACCTCGGTGGTGAGGCCATCGCCCAGGTCGCCGAGTGCCTCGATCGCGCCCGGGAACAGCAGCGCCTTGCCGAGGGTGATGACCTTCGGCTTGAAGCCCTGCTGGCTCGCCTGCGTGAGAAACGTCTTCGCATCGGGCGGGATCACGACGCCGGTGACGATCTCGATGCCGTCCTTCTTGAAGGCGGCGATCTGGGCGCTGAAGTCCTGTGTGCCGTTCTGGAAGCGGCCCGGATCGAGCAGCGTGAAGCCCATGCCGGCCAGCGGCTTCGGAAAGCCGAGCTCCTTGTCGCCCCACGCATTGCCGTCACCGTCGTTGGGGAACAGGCCACCCACTTTCTTGTTGGTCTGCACGCTCTTCCAGCCGTTGGTGAAGTTGCCGATCACGTCTTCCAGGCCCCAGAAGAAGTGATATGTCCACTCGAAACCCTTGGCAGGGTCGCCCTTGCGGCCGAAGAACCACGGCTGCCACGGCACCACCGAGCTGATGCACGGCAGGTTGTTCAACTCGCAGGCATCGCTCACCGGGTTCGACGTCTCGGGCGTGCCGGCGGTCAGCACGAGCGCCACCTTGTCCTTGAGGATCAGGTCGCTGGCGACCTCGCCGGCGCGATTCGGATTGGACTGGCTGTCCTTCAGGATGATCTGCACTTCGTGCGGCTTGCCGCCGATCGACAGGCTGTCCTTGAACGCCGCCTTCATCTGCTCGATCACCCAGCGGTCGGCCTCGCCGAATGGCGCCAGCGGGCCGGTCTGCGGCGACACGTAGCCGATCTTCACCACGTCGGCGGCGCGCGCCAGCGGCCAGGCGGCGGCCGTGGCCAGCGCGGCCGTGGTGTGGGTGAACTGGCGTCGGTTCATCGTCATCGTCGTCTCCTCTCGTTGATGCTTGGTTGTGCGTTCAGGCCTGAGGGGGCGCGCCGTCGTGGGCGCGTTGCAGCAGCGCGCGCAAGGCCTGGCGGTCGAGCGCGCGCGGGTTCGGATACGGCGTCTGGGCGGCGAGCTCGGCCGCGCGATCGAGTCCGTCGGCGGGCATGCCGATGTCGCGCAGCGCGGTCGGTGCGCCGAGGCGGCGCGTGAAGGCAAAGACCGCCTGCGCCGCGGCCAGTGGCTGCGCGTCGGCGGCGCCCATCGCGCGCGCGATCGCGGCCATCGCCTGCGGTGCCGCTGCCGCGTTGTAGGCCAGGGCGTGCGCCAGCACGACGGTGTGGGTCTCGGCGTGCGGCAAATTGAAGGTGCCGCCCAGCGTGTGGCACAGCTTGTGGTGCAGGCCCATCGCCACGTGCCCGAGCGTGGCGCCGCACAGCCACGCGCCGTACAGCGCGTCGTGGCGCGCTCGCGCATCCCGCGCGTCGGCGTGCAGCGCCGGCAATGCACGTGCCAGCGCCGCGATGCCCTGCTCGGCCATCAGCGCGATGATCGGGTTGGGCTGCGGCGTGTACAGCCCTTCGGCCGCGTGTGCGATCGCGTTGACGCCGCTGGTGATCGACAGGCCGAGCGGCAACGTCATCGTCAGCTCGGGGTCGTAGATCACGGTCTTGGGCAGCACTCGCACGTCGCGCCCGGTCTTCTTGAGGCCGCCCTCGGTCAGCCCGTAGATCGGCGTCATCTCGCTGCCCGCGTAGGTGGTGGGCACCGCCACGATCGGCAGCCCGGAGTCGAGCGCGATCGCCTTGCCCAGGCCCGTGGTCGAGCCGCCGCCGACCGCGACCGCGCAGTCGGCCTCCAGCCGCCGCGCCACTTCGCGCGCTTCGCGGGCCGTCTCGATCGGCACGTGCATCACGGCACGGGCGAACACACCGGCCGCGCGGGCGCCGAGCATCGACGCCACTTGCTCCGCACTGCCCCGTTGCTCCGGCGTCGCCAACACCAGCGCGCGCTTGGCGCCAAGGCGCTCGATCTCGTCCGGCAATTGCGCCAGCGAACCCGCGCCGAACACGACGCGGGGAATGGACAGTTGCAGCTCGAAGCGCTCGGTCATCACCTGAGCCGTCCTGCACGATGCCCGCTCTTGCGCGAGGCAAAGCCGCGTGCGGGCATGCGCCGGCGCTCTGATGCGGCAGCCCTGCGCTGCGCGCAGGGTTCCCTGCGGTGCTCGATCGCATGGCCCGTCGCGAAACTCGCTTCACTCCCTGCGGTCGTTGCGCTCAAACATTCGCGACGAGTCAGAGGACGTTGCGCGCTGACGCGCGCGGCCACGCGCTCTGCGCTCCTCGGCGCCGCATCTGTCGCTGCCGGCGCACACCCGCCCACGGCCTTGCCGGCACCACCGTGGCATGGGTCGATGCACGCCGCGAGCATCGCAGCGCGGTGGGCGGTACCCGGCGGGGGCGACTTGTGGGGCGGCGAGCATCGCAGCAGCGCGCTCGGCGCGCGCCACGCGCGCGCATCCACCTCTGACTCGCGGCGATTGTCCGAGCGCAGTGAGCGCAGTGAGTTTCGCCGCGCGAGCGTGCTGCGAGAAGCGCAGCGGAGTCGATGCGCAGCATCGACCGCCACAGTAGGAGCGCCTGCCGGGTACCGCCCACCGCGCCGCCCCGTCTCCGAACGAACAAGCTTCATGCGAGGATCTATCGTGGATACCACGGCGGGATCTGCGCATCGACGTTGACCCACACGCTCTTGACCTGCGTGTACTCGCGCATCGCGTCGAATCCCATCTCACGGCCGTAGCCGGACAGGCCTGTGCCACCGAACGGCGAGCCCGGATTGACGCGCTTGTACGAATTGATCCACACCATGCCGGCCTTGATGTCGCGAGCGAAGCGGTGCGCGCGCGGCAGGTTCATCGTCCACAGGCCGCTGCCGAGGCCGTAGTCGGTGCCGTTGGCGATCGCCAGTGCCTCCTCGTCGGTCTTGAAGGTGAGCACGGTCACGAACGGGCCGAACACTTCCTCTTGCGCGATGCGGTCGTACGGCGAGCGCGCGCGCACGACGGTGGGCTCGACGTAGCAGCCCTTGCTCAACTCGCCGCCAGGGCTCCTGCCGCCGGTGAGCACCTCGCCGCCCTGCTCGCGCGCGACGTCCACGTAGCTCAGCACGCGGTCGCGGTGCAGCCGGCTTGTGAGCGGCCCCATCTCGGTGGCCGCCTCGAGCGGGTTGCCGAGCCGGATCGAGCGCGCGAGCGAAATGAATTTCTCGAGGAACGCGTCGGCGATGCGCTCGTGCAGGATCAGGCGCGAACCCGCGATGCACGCCTGCCCCTGGTTGTGGAAGATCGCCCACGCGCTGCCGTTGACCGCGGCGGCGAGGTTGGTGTCCTCGAACACGATGTTGGCGCCCTTGCCGCCGAGCTCGAGCTGCACCTTCTTCAAATTGCCGGCGCTCGCCTGCACGATCTTGCGGCCGGTGGCGGTGCTGCCGGTGAACGCGATCTTGTGGATGCCCGGGTGGTCGGCGATCGCCTGGCCCGCCACCGTGCCCAGACCGGGCACCATGTTCACCACGCCGTCGGGCAGCCCCGCCTCGCTCATCAGCTCGGCCACCTTCAGCGAGGTGAGCGGGGTCACCTCGGACGGCTTCATCACGATCGTGTTGCCGGCGGCCAGCGCAGGCGCCATCTTCCAGCTGGTGAACATCAGCGGGAAGTTCCATGGCACCACCTG
>Ga0068867_100000477_pt1 | contig 26611 bp, 21 predicted proteins | sample KBSMisM32_FD_65649 | JGI IMG/M metagenome (GOLD analysis project Ga0068867, IMG submission 65649) | Miscanthus rhizosphere microbial communities from Kellogg Biological Station, Michigan, USA - KBS Miscanthus M3-2 | ecosystem: Host-associated > Plants > Roots > Rhizosphere > Soil ...
ATCGAGGCGGCGACGAAGAAGTACTCCTGGCGCAGCCGCAGCTCGCGGCCGGCCGGCGTGCTGTCGTTCGGGTACAGCACCCACGAGATGTTCTCGTACTCGTTCTTCGCGCTGGCGGCGCGCGCGTAGTCGCCGGTGTTGAACGCGTTCAGGTCGATGTGCGCCGGCGCCGCCGCCTTCCACAGCCGCAGCGTGCTGACCTGGGCCGTGCCGTGGCCGGGAATCACCATGTCGTAGGCCTTGGCGGCGACCTCGGCGTTCGGGCGCCACAGCGCGCGCGCGCCGCTGCCGTCGCCGCGGTGCTCGACCCAGCCGCCGAAGCATACCGGGTAGGTGATCGCGCTGCGCGGGAACTCCCAGGCGGTGCCGTCTTCGAGCCACGGATCGGGGTGCTCGATCTGCGCACCGTTCTTGATCTCCTGCGCGAACATGCCGTACTCGTAGCGGATGCCGTAGCCGAACGAGGGCAGGCCGAGCGTGGCCATCGAGTCGAGAAAGCAGGCCGCGAGCCGGCCGAGGCCGCCGTTGCCGAGCGCCGCATCGGGCTCGCGCTCGGCGACGTCTTCGAGGCGCTGGGCGTGGGCGTTCATCGCGTCGGCGGCGGCGCCGCGCAGGTCGAGCGCGGCGAGCGCATTGCCCAAGGTGCGGCCCATCAGGAATTCCATCGAGAGGTAGTAGACGCGGCGCGCCTTGTCGGCGCGCTGCTCGGCCTGGGTCTTGACCCAGCGCTGCGACAGGTCGCCGCGCGCGACCATCGACACCGCGCGCATCAGGTCGGTGGGGGTGGCGTCGGCGGGCGCGACGCCGACGTTGTCGAGCAGTTGCTCTTCGACTTCTGCAGCGACCCGGGCGGTCGAAGGCGTGGAATTGGCGTTCACGGGAAAGGTCCTTTGTCGTCTGAAGCCGCGGGTGGTCGACCACGTGCGGCGGGCGCGAATCGGGTCACGCTACCGGCCGGTGCGCCAGTGTCGCACCCGCCGGTGAAGCGCTCCGCCCGCAGCGTCTCGATTGTCGCGCTTGCAATTCCCACGCCCGGCGCCGCGCGGCCGGTGCCGGCATTCGGGTAGAAACCGGGTGTTGCAGCAGGGCCGAAGCAACGCACACTCGCAGCGTGCGCGCGTGCGCCCCATTGCACCGAGGAGACCACCACGATGACCCCCGAAGAACTCGCCCTCAGCCTGGACCTGCCCAAGCGGGCCGTCGCCCTGGTGCTGGCCGGCGGCCGCGGCAGCCGCCTCAAGAGCCTGACCGACCGGCGCGCGAAGCCGGCGGTGTATTTCGGCGGCAAGTTCAGGATCATCGATTTCGCGCTCTCGAACTGCCTGAATTCGGGCATCCGGCGCATCGGCGTGATCACCCAGTACAAGAGCCACAGCCTGCTGCGCCACATGCAGCGCGGCTGGGCCTTCCTGAAGACCGAGATGAACGAGTTCGTCGACCTGCTGCCGGCGCAGCAGCGCACCGACGACGAAAGCTGGTACCGCGGCACCGCCGACGCGGTCTACCAGAACCAGGACATCCTGGCCGGCTATGGCGCCGACTACATCGTCGTGCTAGCCGGCGACCACATCTACAAGATGAACTACGCGCTGATGCTGGCCGACCATGTCGCCAAGAAGCGCGACTGCACGGTCGGCTGCATCGCGGTGCCGCGCGCCGAGGCGAGCGCCTTCGGCGTGATGGCGATCGACGAGAACGACCTGATCACCGATTTCGTCGAGAAGCCGGCCGACCCGCCGCCGATGCCGGGCGACCCGACACGCTCGATGGCGAGCATGGGCATCTACATCTTCAACGCGCGCTTTCTCTACAAGGAGCTCGAGCGCGACATCCACGACCCCAACTCGAGCCACGATTTCGGCAAGGACATCATTCCTCGCGCGGTCAAGAACGGCAACGCCGCCGCGCACCCGTTCGCGCTCAGCGCGGTCGGCACTCGGCACAGGGAAGAGCCGTATTGGCGCGATGTCGGCACGATCGACGCCTACTGGGACGCCAACATCGACCTCACGGCGACCGACCCGCAGCTCAACCTGTACGACACCCGCTGGCCGATCTGGACGTACCAGGCGCAGCTGCCGCCGGCGAAGTTCGTGCACAACCAGGCCGACCGGCGCGGCATGGCGATCGAATCGGTCGTCTCGGGCGGCTGCATCGTCTCGGGCATGGTCGAACGCTCGGTGCTGTTCTCGAGCGTGCGCGTGCATTCATATGCGAACGTGGCCTGGTCGGTGCTGCTGCCGGAAACCCAGGTCGGTCGGGGTGCGCGGCTGATGCGCTGCGTGATCGACCGCGGCTGCATGATCCCCGACGGCATGGTGATCGGCGAAGACCCGGTGCTCGACGCGCAGCGCTTCCTGCGCTCGGAAAACGGCATCACGCTGGTCACGCGTGAGATGCTCGACAAATTGATGACATGACGAAAGGCGCGCGTTGAAGGTATTGCATATCGGGGCCGAGATCTTTCCGCTGGTCAAGACCGGAGGCCTGGCCGACGTGCTGGGCGCGCTGCCGCAGGCGTTGATCGAGGCGGGCGCCGATGTGCGCCTGCTCCTGCCCGGGCTGCCGGCGATCGCCGACGCGGTGCTGCATCAGAAGGTCGTCTGCGAGATCGGGCCGTGCTTCGGCGCCGCGCGCGTCACCCTGCGCCTCGGCCAGATGCCGTACAGCAAGGTGCCGGTGTACGTGGCGGACGCGCCCTATCGTTATCGGCGTGCCGGCAGCCCGTACCAGGCGAGCGACGGCAGCGAGTGGGGCGACAACGTCCAGCGCTTCGCGCTGCTCGGCTGGATCGGCGCCCAGCTCGCCGCCGGCGAGCTCGATCCGGGCTGGACGCCCGAGGTGCTGCATGCGCACGACTGGCACGCCGCGATGAGCTGCGCCTATGTCGCCGCGCACCCGCCGACACGCGTCGCGACGGTGTTCACGGTGCACAACCTGGCGTACCAGGGCCTGTTCCCGAGCGGCGATTTCGCGCTGCTCGGCTTGCCGTCGCGCTTCATGGCATCGAGCGGGCTCGAGTACCACCAGCAGCTGTCGTTCATGAAGGCCGGGCTGAAGTTCGCGCAGCGCGTCACCACGGTCAGCCCGACCTACGCCGCCGAGATCGCGACCCACGAGTTCGGCTTCGGCCTCGACGGCGTGATCCGCGGCCGCGGCGCCGATGTCAGCGGCGTGCTCAACGGCGTCGACGGCAAGGTCTGGGACCCGGCCACCGACAGCGGGCTGCCGCAGGTCTATTCGGCGCGCGAGCTGCAGGGCAAGGCGCGCTGCAAGCAGGCATTGCAGGCCGAGCTCGGGCTGGCGGCGCGCGCCGACGCGCCGCTGTTCGGCGTCGTCAGCCGCCTGACCTCGCAGAAGGGGCTCGACCTCGTGCTCGGTGCCCTGCCGAGCCTGGTGCGCCGCGGCGGCCAGCTCGCGCTGCAGGGTTCGGGCGACGCGGCGCTCGAGGCCGCATTCGTGGCCGCCGCGCAGGCACACCCCGAGGCCGTGGCGGTCCGCATCGGCTATGACGAGGCCTTCGCGCATCGCCTGATCGCTGGGGCCGACGCGATCCTCGTGCCGTCGCGCTTCGAGCCCTGCGGCCTGACGCAGCTCTACGGTCTGCGCTACGGCAGCCTGCCGGTGGTGCGCCGCACCGGCGGCCTGGCCGACACCGTGGTCGATGCGAGCGACCACGCGATCGCCGCCGACCGCGCGACCGGCTTCAGCTTCGACGCCGCGACGCCCGCGGCGCTCGACGGCGCGATCCAGCGCGCGATTGCGGCCTACGCCGATGCGCCGCGCTGGCGGCGCCTGATGCTGCGCGCGATGGCGCAAGACTTCTCGTGGCGCGGCGCCGCGCAGAAGTACATGGCGCTGTACCAGGGCCTGCTGCAATGAGCCGCGGCGGCGCGGTTCGCGCACCGCGCGGGCCTGCAGCGGTGCGCTAAACTCGCCGCCTCCGGAGAGATGGATGAGCGGTTTAAGTCGCACGCCTGGAAAGCGTGTGGGGGCTAATAACCCCCCGCGGGTTCGAATCCCGCTCTCTCCGCCAGACAGCCTTGTGCACCGAGGAGCTCGCCTCCCACCGCAGTTTCGCTGGCCGGGTTGTCGCGGGGAAGAGTGCTGTGGAAGTGGAACTCAAGCTGCTGCTCGCGCCGAGCGACGTCGCCGCGTTTCGCCGGCTGAATCTGCTGCAGCGTTGCGCCGTCCGCAAGCCGCGCACCAGGCGCCTGAATAGCACCTACTTCGATACGCCCGCGCTCGATCTGCATCGGCACGGCCTGGAGCTGCGTGTGCGACGCGAGAGCGGCCAATGGGTGCAGACCCTCAAGACGTCCGATCGTCCCGCATCGGGCTTGCACCAGCGCGGTGAATGGGAGGCACGCGTCGCCGGGTCGGCGCCGGACCTGACGACCTTGTGCGCCGCCGTCGCAGGAGACACCGAGGCGGCGCAGCTGCTTCGCCAGCCGACGCTGGCGCAAAGCCTGGCACCGATCTTCGAGACCGCGGTTCGGCGCACCGCCTGGCCACTGCACCTGTCACCAGGCAACGATGTCGAGCTGGTGCTCGATGAGGGAGAGCTGCGCTGCGGTGACGCGCGCGAGCCGATCTGCGAAGTCGAATGCGAATTGAAGGCCGGCCTGCCGGCGGCATTGTTCGATCTGGCGCGGCAGCTCCAGGACGCCGTGCCGCTGCGCCTGGGCCATCTCGGCAAGGGCGCCCGCGGCTATGCGCTGCTGGCGCCGCAGCCGCCGTCGGCCGTAAAGGCGCAGGCCGTCGAGCTGGATACGAAGGGAACGGTGGAGCAGGGCTTCCAGGCCATCGCCGCCAATTGCCTGGCGCAGATGCAGGCCAACGAGCCCGGCGTCATCGCGGGCAACGATGCCGAGAGCGTGCACCAGATGCGTGTCGGTACGCGCCGCCTGCGCAGCCTGCTGCGCCTGTTCTCCCGAACCATGCCGCTGCCGCCGGCGCTGCAGGCCGAGCTCGACTGGCTGACGGGCGAACTGGGCGCGGCCCGCGATGCCGACGTGCTCGCCAACAGCACGCTGCCCAAGGTCGCACGGGCCTGCGCGAACGAGACGGCCTTGGCAGACCTGCAGCAGGCGGCCGCGTCGCGGGCCGCCGCCAAGCGGCAGCTCGTCGCCGGCGCGGTGGCCGGCGCGCGCTACGCACGGCTGATGCTTGATCTCGCTTGCTGGGTGCAAACGGCGGGCTGGCACGGCTCCATCGACGAGACGGCGCAGGCGCAGCATCTCAGCGAGGCGTTGGCCGAGCGCGCGCTGAAGATTCTCAAGCGCCGACACCGGTGCCTGCTGCAGCGCGGCGAGCGCCTGCTCGATGGCACGCCCAAGGAGCGGCACCGTGCGCGCATTGCCGCGAAGAAGGCGCGCTACGCGTCGGAGTTCTTCCAGTCGCTGCTGCCGGCCAGGCGTGTCAAGCGCTACGTGCGCACGCTGGGCGTGCTGCAGGATGCGCTGGGCTGGATGAACGATGCCGTTGTCGCCGAGGGCCTGCTGCGCGAGATGGCGCGCTCCCGTCCGGATCTGGTCGAAGCAGCAGGCTTCGCGCGGGGATGGCTGGCCGGGCACCGTGACGATGATCTGCGCAAACTCGCGCCACTGTGGAAGGATTTTGGTGCGACGAAGGCACCGCGATGAGCGCACGCGGCCGAGCCACGAGCACGGCATCGGCGGCGCGGAGCTCGCCGCGCGGCCCGCTACTTCGCTGGATCATCGAGCGTTGCATCGACCGGCGCTGCCATGCCGAGTTCAGACCACTTCGTCGTGTCGAAGCGAAACTCTGCGACCGCGCAGGTCGGCATGCCGACGATCTCGCTCGACAGCCGATGCGCGAGCTCGGTGAACTCGGGGTTGTGACCGAAGAGCATCGCGCGGTCGAACTTGTCGTCGAGCGCGCGAATGACGGTCAGCAGGCCCTGCGCACTGCTCGCGTACAGCCGATCGTCGATGACGATGTCTTTTCGTTCGCGGCCGAGCTCATCGGCCATGAGCTGGGCCGTCGTCAGGGCGCGCAGCGCAGGGCTCGACAACAGCCGATCGGGCTTGAGATTCCGCCTGGCCAGACGCTGGCCCATCTCGAGCGCCTCCTTGCGCCCCCGATCGGCCAGCGGCCGATCCCGGTCGGCCCAGGCCGGGTCGTCGTTGCTCGCCTTGGCATGTCTCACGAGAATCAGGGTCTTCATGGCGATGCGGTGTCCGGGTGGGTGTCAAGACGTCGTGGCCGTGGCGACGTCGGACGGCAGCGACCCGCAGGAGCGGCTCGCGCCCACGCTGTCGCGAGTGGGGTCGAAGATGCGGTTGAGCGTACGGTCGCCGAACCCGCCACTGATCCACCGAGGGGCGGGAGCGGCCTGCCGCCCCGACTCGATCAAGCCACCGTCTACTTCATGTCCCCGCACGCGACATAGGTCTTCACGTCTGCGGCGCTCTTGTGGACGTTGATGGCGCCACCCTTGCTCATGATGTCGCTCAGCTTCATGTCCAGCGTCGTCGTCGAGTTGCCGCCAACCACGTTTTGAAGCGGAACGCGAGGCTTCGGATCGAGTTTCGCGCAGCTGCCATCGTGGATGTGCGCGGGTTGCTGCGTAGCGGCGTCCGGCGCCCCGGTCAGCTTGATCACGACTTGCGTCTTGTCTCCTTGCGGCGTCAGCGTGGCGGTTCCGCTCTCGCCAGATGCGTTCTGAGCCGACAGGTTCACGGTCATCGGTTTGTCTTGAGCAAGTGCCGTGCTGGCACCCACCAAGGCAAGGGCGGCACAGAGGCCGTAGACGGTTTGTGGCTTCATGAAATGCCTCCGAAGTGGGGCCTCGAGTGCGGCAATCGGCATGCCCGCAGCGCCAATGCCAACGCTGCGAGCTCGATCCCGTTCGCGGATACGATCCGATCGATCGGCACCCGGGCGGTCGCCTCATGGGACGCCAGATGCCGAAGGAGTCGGGCTGCCTGCGCGGCCCGGATGGTCGTATCTGTCCAAGTTCGGGAGAACCAAGATGGTGAGCAAGAACACGATTTGTCTCTGGTACGACGGCACCGCGTTGGACGCCGCGAAGTTCTACGCCGAGACCTTTCCGGGCAGCGCAGTCGGCGCTGTTCATCGCGCGCCGGGCGACTATCCCGCGGGCAAGCAGGGCGATGTCCTGACGGTGGAGTTCACGGTGATGGGCATCCCTTGTCTGGGCCTGAACGGCGGGCCGGCGTTCAAGCACAACGAGGCTTTCTCGTTCCAGGTTGCGACCGATGATCAGGCCGAAACGGATCGCTTGTGGAACGCGATTGTCGGAAACGGCGGCCAGGAAAGCGAGTGCGGGTGGTGCAAGGACAAATGGGGCCTGTCGTGGCAGATCACGCCGCGCGCCCTGACGGCCGCCGTCACCGATCCCGATCCAGCGGTGGCAAAGCGCGCGTTCGACGCCATGATGGGGATGCGAAAGATCGACATCGCTGCGATCGAAGCGGCTCGGCGCAGCTGACGCGCGTGCCGCGCGAAGCCGACTGGCAGGACGCGGCGAACTGGCCTACAGTGGCGCGACACACTCACCATGAGGAGCGCGACATGCCCATTCGCACCGCATCGATGTCCCGTCGTATCGCGAAGAACGGCGCCACGCTGCATCTCGCCATGATGCAGCGCATCCACTCGCTCGGAGCGGACCATGAGCCCTCCGAGGCCGAACAGGCGCTCGCCGACGAACGTCGTGCCCTCAAGGAGGAGCGAGCGGGGCGACAGGCGCACGCACTGCAGAGGCCGACGGCCGCCGACAGGCTGGTGCGGACGCACCACCCGCTGGCGAAGGAAAAACCCACGGCCAAGAAGGAACCCAAGGAGCACAAGGCCGGCAAGGCCCACGGGCCGACGCGCGCCGAGAAACACGCCGCGAAGGCGGCTGCGCTGGAGGCCGCGAAGCGATCGGCGAAGAAGTCGGCGAAACCCTGACCGGCTCCTTCAGCAGCCCTCTGTATCGTCGAGCAGCGAGAACATCACCGCAAAGATCTCCCGGGTCGATACCGAACCGCCGGCGTCTTTCTCGAGCAGGATCAGTTGCTGTTCACCGGGCAGGCCGGCGGGTATGACCATCCTGCCGCCGGGTTTCAGCTGGTAGATGAGCGATGGGGGGATCAGCTCCGGAGCCGCCGTGACGATCACCTTGTCGAACGGTGCGCGTTCCGGCCAGCCGCGGCAGCCGTTGCCGATCCTGACTTCGACATTGGCATGGCCTTGCCGATGCAAGCGGTGTCGCGCCTGCGCGGCGAGCTCTTCGATGAGCTCGATGCTGTAGACGCGCTGTGCGAGCTGGGCCAGGACCGCCGATTGATAGCCCAGCCCGGTCCCGATCTCGAGCACCGCATCGGTGGGCTGCACATCGAGCAGGTCGGTCATGACGGCAACGATGAACGGCTGCGAGATCGTCTTGCCGCAGCCGATCGGCAGCGGCGTGTCGGCGTAGGCATACGGCTGCAGTTCCAGCGGAACGAATTCGTGGCGCGGTACCCGGCCCATGACTTCCATGACCCGCGAGCTCAGCGCCGCCTTGCCCAGACGTGCGCATGAAAAAACGGTCTGGGCCGAGATGTCGGCCAGCATGCCCTGGCGCAGCTGCGCGAATTCGTCGTCGCTCATGGTCGGCTCCCGCAGGAAGCCATGTGAGCGTCCATCCTACGCCTGCGTCCAGGCGGGCGGCGATCTTCACGAATCGCGCGCTTTGCACGGCTTTGCGCCGCACATCGCGAGCGTGCATTCCGTCGCACTGCGACCTTCGCGCCGTCTGAAAAGTTGCCAATGGGCCGTTAGGCTCGCCGGTTTGACCGGCAACCCCTCTCCATGATCATGACCGTCGCGCTTCGCCGACTCGCCTTGCTGCTCGGCCTCACCTTCGTGCTGTGCGCAGCGGGCGCGGCCCGCGCCGGCCAACCCGACCTGGCGCCGGCCGCGCTGAAGGCGACGCTCATCGCGGCCGACCTGCCGGCGGATACCTGGCCGCCGGTGCCGGGTCGGGGCGAGGCCCCGCCGCTGTGGGAGCTCGAGGGCACGCGCGTGCAGCAGATGCTGCCCTACCGGGAGCAAGGCAGCTGGGTGCGGATCACGGCTCGCGCGCTGCCGGCCAAGGCGCTGCTGATCGTCGAAGGCCAGGTCGCAGGATCGGTGCTGCTCGTCCTGCCCGACGGAACGCGAATCGAGCGCTCGAAGGTCCGCCCCCCCGAACGCGACGGTTCGGCGATCGCACTGGTTTTCCCGCTGCCGGCATCGCTCGAGCCCGGCTCGCCGCTGCTGCTGCACATCGCACACGGTCATCGTGTCAACGTCGACTTCTCCATCGTTGCCGGTGAGGCATGGCGCGAGTACGAGAAGACGCGCCTGATCGTGTCGGCCGCGATGTATGCGTCGCTCATCGCGTTCGCGGTGATCGCCGGCTGCTACTGGGTCGCGCTGCGGGAGCGGATGTTTGCCGACTACACCTGCTACCTGCTTAGTCTGATCCTGTTCATGACGGCGAGCGCCGGGCTGCTCTATGTCGCGCCGGGTGGTGACTGGCTCGGGCGACTCGGCATCCACGGGCAGTGGGCCGCGGCCACCGCGGCGATCGGCTTCGCCATCGGCTTTGCACGCGACTTCCTGGACATCGGGCGACATGCACCGCGGCTTCTTCCGACGATGGATCGTTTGCGCACCGCCTTGCTTTGCTCCGCGGTTGCGATCGCGGCATGGCCGTGGCCGGCGAGCCGGTTCGGCATGGTGGTGGTGATCGTGCTGCTGGCGGTCAACCTGCTGATGATCAGCCTGGGCGTGCGCGCGGCGCTGGCTCGCGATCGCTACGGCTACTACTTCCTCGCCGGCTGGATTCCGCTGACCATTGCCACATCGGTTCGCAGCATGCAGGCGGCGGGTCTGGTCGACATCGCGGCCAACGACGTGTACCTGTACGCGCTCGGCGCGGTGTGGGAGGCGCTGGCCTTGACGCTCGGTATCGCGGATCGCGTGCTCGGGTTTCGGCGCGAGCGCGACGTCGCGCGCAAGATGGCCGAGGAGGACATGCTGACCGGGGTGCAAAGCCGGCGCGCGATCGAGATGCAGCTGCGCGCGCTCGCCAGCGAAGCCCGCGCCGGCGGCAGCGGCCTGGGCGTGCTGTTCGTCGACATCGATCATTTCAAGTCGATCAACGACCGATTCGGCCACGGCATCGGCGATGCCTGCCTGGCCTCGGTCGCGCAACGGCTGCAGGCCGAACTGCGCGACGGCGACCATCTCGGGCGCTGGGGCGGCGAGGAGTTCGTGGCGCTGCTGCCGGGCGCCAACCTGGACAACGCCCACCATACGTCGGAGCGCATCCTGCGCGCCGTGTCGGCAGACCCGGTGCAGATCGCCAGCGGCGAGGTGTCGATCACCGTCAGCATCGGCATCGCGGTGCTCGATCCGATGCACGACGACATGCACAGCCTGCTGCATCGGGCCGACTCTGCCCTCTACCGCGCCAAGGCGAACGGGCGCAACCGGGTCGAACGGGATCCGGGGCTGGCGGCGATGCCGCCCATGGCGCACTGACTCCGCGCGTAGCGTCTCACCTGTCGCGCCGGTCACGGCCGACCTTGCGGCATGCGTGCTTCCTCTTGACCGAGCGGGTACAGCAATTGCCCGCGTCGTGGATCTGGCCGCATGTTCACTGCGGCCTATGGAGGCCCACCATGCCCGAGAGAAAGACCATCGAACGAGCCCGGCGCGACAAGCGCGAGGGCAAGGCGGCTACCACGCAGGCCGGCGAATTCGTGCGCGAGGAGATCGAGCACATCCGCGCGGGCAAGCACGGCGCGCGTTCGGCGGCGCAGGCCATTGCGATCGGCCTGTCGAAGGCGCGGCGCGCCGGCGTCGAATTGCCGCCGCCCGAGAAGGGCGCTGCCTCCGAGGAAACCCGGCGCAGCGCCAAGCGAGCGCTCGAAGCCAGCGAAAAACCACACCCGGTCTCGCGCAAGCGCTCGCGCGCGACCACGGCGGCGCTGCAGCATGAAAGCCAGGCCGCAGCGTCCGAAACGGCGCTCGCCCGCCACGCCACGGCGGCAGCCAGGGAGCGCAGTGCGAGCGAGCGATCGGCGGCGGCTCGCAAGGCGGCGCGCACCAAGGGCCCGGCCGAACGATCCGAGGCGGCCGAGAAGGCGGCGCGAACCCGGGCTCGGCACAAGGCGGGTCGATAGCGCACGGCGCCCAGGCCCGCCGGGAAACGGCTTGTCAGTCAGGGCGGCCCTTCGAGCACCTACAGCTGGACCACGGCCGCTCCCGCCAGCGGCCACACCAGTTCGACACACAGTCCCCGGCCCCCGCCCGGAGCGTCGATCAGCTGGATCGCGATGCCGTGCCGCGCGCAGATTTCCTTCGCGATGGCCAGCCCCAGCCCACTGCCTGGAACGTTCGATTCAGCGACGCGATAGAACCGCTCCAACGCCCGGGCCCGCTCGGCAGCGGGAATTCCCGGGCCGTTGTCGATGACCTTCAGCACGGCGCGCTCGTCGCGTCGGTCGACCTTGACGGTCACGGTGCCGCCTTCCTGCGTGTAGACGACCGCGTTGTGGACGATGTTGACGATGAGTTCCCGCAGCAGCACCGGTTCGCCGTGCACCAGCAAGGTCTCACCGGACTCGAAACCCAGGTCGATGCCCTTGCTTCGGGCGGCGATCAGCATCTCGAACGTGACGTCGCGCGCCAGCGCCGACAGATCGATCTCCCGCATGTCGAGCGGGCGCCCCGGCTCGCTGCGCGCCAGCGCGAGCAATTGCTCGACGATCCGGCCGGTGGCGTCGGATGATGCATTCAGCTCCGTCACCACCGCTCGCATCGCGGGCAGGTCGGTCTGCATCAGGGCATGGCCGATCTGCGCGCGCAGCACGGTCAGCGGCGTCTTCAGCTGGTGCGACGCATTGGCGACGAACCGGACCTGGGCTTCGCTGAGCTGACGCTGGCGCCCGGTGTGGGCATTGATGGCCTCGATCAGCGGTGCGACCTCCAACGGCACCCCCTTGGCGTCGATCGGCGTCAGGTCATCGGCGCTGCGCCGTCGCACCTCGCCCCGCAGGCGGGCGAGCGGCGCCAGGCCGCGCCTCACGCCGAAAGCGATCAGCGCGGCAGCCAGCGCAATCAGCAGCAACTGCACCGCTGCCGCCTCGGTCACGATGCGGCGCGTCAGCTGATGCCTCGCGTCCAGCGTCTCGGCCACTTGCACGAGCAAGCCGCGTTGCCCGGAACCGGCGAGTACCGAACGGGTCACGGCCACGACGCGCACCGCCTGGTCCTTGTAGACCGCGTCGTAGAAGACCGGCTCCGTGGTCGGCGGCGCGCCGTTTGGCGTCGGGAGATCCTCGTAGCCCGTGATGTAGCGCCCATCGCGCAGATCGGCGACGCGATAGAAGATGCGGTCCTGCGCATCGGTTCGCAGCATTTCGAGCGCGGCCTGGGGCAGGTCGGCCACGACGTCGCCGTCGACCAGCGTCAGGCGCTCGCCGATCACCAGCGCCGAGCCGAGCAGCGTGCGGTCGTAGGCTTCGTTCGCCTGCGCGAGACTGCGTGTGTAGCCGACCGCGAAGCCGAGCGCCCAGACCGCGAGCGTCGGCACGAGCAGCCAGCGCAGCAGCAGGCTACGCAGGCGCATCGCCCTGGCGCTCCAGCACATAGCCGAGCCCACGCAGCGTGTGGATCGCCGCACCGCTGCCCCCGAGCCTGCGCCGCAGCCGGTGCACGTAGAGCTCGAGCGCTTCATGGCTCAGCACGGCATCGTCAGAGCGCAGCCGTTCGGCCAGCGCATGCTTGTCGACCGGCCGGCCGGCATGGGTGACCAGCGCTTCCAGCAGATCGTGCTCGCGCGGCGGCAGGTCGAGCGGCTGCGAACCCAGCGCAAAGCGCCGGGACGTCGTGTCGAACGCCAGCTGGCCGACACGCAGCACCGCGTGCCCGGCACCGACGTTGCGGCGATGCAAGGCGCGCAACCGTGCCTCGAGTTCGGACAGGTCGAACGGTTTGGCCAGGTAGTCGTCGGCGCCGGCGTTCAGGCCCTGCACCCGGTCGGTGGTGTCGGCGCTGGCGGTCAGCACGAGCACCGGCACCGTGTCGCCGCGCTGGCGCAGGCGCCGAAGGATCTCCAGGCCGTCCATGCGCGGCAAGGCCAGGTCGAGCACGACGATGTCGAACGCGTGCTGGTGCAGGGCAGCGTCGGCGGCCATGCCGTCGCTGCAGGCGTCGACACGGATGCCGAGAACGCCGAGCGACTGGGTCAGGGTCTGCACCAGCGGCAGATGATCCTCGATCAGCAGGATGCGCATGAAGATCGCGTGCGGGCTGGCGGTCGGGGGTACGGCGTCGGCCGTGCCCGGAGTGTCGGTGGGGAAGGGGCCACGCAATCTACACTAAGCGTGCGACCTGAGAAAACGGAGACGAAGGCATGCCGGCGAGCCGCAGAACGATCGGATTGGGCCTGCTCGGGCTCGCAGCGCTGCCGTCGGGCGCGGTTCGCGCGGCGAATGGCGACGCCGCTGCGGGGGCGTCCGGTCAGCGTGTCCGCGTGCTCTCCACCACCGACCAAACGGCGGTGCAGCCTTTGATCGACGCGTTCGAAAGGCGACACGCAGGCCTGCGTGTCGACTACCGCCAGCTCGGAAGCAGGGAGCTGATCGAGAGCTTCCTGGCCGATGGCGGCAGTTCGGCCGACGTGCTCTGGAGCTCGGCGATGGATCTTCAGATCAAGCTGGTCAACGACGGCCATGCGCAGCCCTACGAGAGCCCGCATGCCCCACAACTGCCGCGTTGGGCGGTCTGGAAGCACGAGGCCTATGGCACGACTTACGAGCCGGTCGGCATCGTCTACCACAAGCCCTCGCTGGCGCCGGCCGACCTGCCGCGCACGCACGAGGCATTGACCTCCCTGTTGCGAGGCGACGTCGCGCGCTTTCGTGGCCGCGTGGCGACCTACGACATCGAACGCGCCGGGCTCGGCTTTCTGATCGCGGCCTACGATGCGCTGGCCACGCCGGCGTCGTGGGAGCTGGTCAAGGCCTTGGGGCGCTGCCAGGCGACCTTGCACGCCGATACACGCAGCATGCTCGAAGAGGTGGCCGCCGGGCGTTCGCTGCTGGCCTACAACGTGCTGGGCGCGTATGCGGAAGCGTTTGCGCGCAGCAAGCCCCAACTCGGCGTGATCTACCCGAGCGACTACACGCTGGTCGCCTCGCGCGTCGCCTTCATCGCCCGCCGGGCGCCGAACGTGCCAGGCGCGAGAGCGTGGCTCGATCACCTGCTGTCGCCGCAGGGACAGCAGTTGCTCGAAGACGCCGGGGGCTTTTTCGGCGTGCGCACCGATGCGCCGGTCGTGCGCCCGGAGTCGGCCCTGGGCCGCCGGCTCGGCAACGCGGCCCGGCCGATCGCCCTCGGGCCCGGGCTGATGGCGCACCTCGACCGGAGCACGCACGACGCGCTGCTGAAGCGCTGGCGCCGCGAATTCACGCCCTCGTCCTGAGTCGCCGGAGCGTTGCGCCTGTGCAACTGCGCAGCGCAGGCGACTCATGCTCAGGCCTTCTCTGCACAACTGCGCAGGTGCTTCGTTCCGGCCTGAGTCGCCGCAGCGAAGCGCCTGTGCAACTGCGCAGCGCAGGCGACTCATGCTCAGGCCGTCTCTGCACAACTGCGCAGGTTGCTTCGTTCGGACTGAGCCAGTCGTTCAGGGCTTCACCATCGCCTTGCGCCACTGCTGCACGAAGTCGCGGTAGTTCTGGTTGTTCAGGTAGCCGATCAGGCTCGGGCCGAGCGCGATCGGCTTGATGCTCGCCCCCAGCGATTGGGTCAGGCGCGCGGCGGTGGTCTCGCCGTCGACGTCGCCGCGCACCGCGTACAGCGCGGCGCGATTCGCGATCACGGTCTGCCCGCGCCTGGACAGCACGTAGTCCAGCCACAGCCTGGCGGCATTCGGGTTCGCCGCCTTCTTGTTGATGAACACGACCCGCGACATGACCAGCGTGTAGTCGCCGGGAAAGACGATGCCGAGGGCGGCATCCTTTCGTGCCTGCGCGAGCGCATAGGCGCCGAGCACGTTGTAGGCCATGACAGTCTGGCCCGAGGCGACGCGTTTCACCATCGCATCGGTCGTCAGCGACAGGCGCGTGTCGGCCTTGCCCAGCGCCTGCGCGATGTCCCAGAACGCCGGCGACGCCGTCACGTCCTGCGTCGCGAGAAAGAAGCCGAGGCCGGATTTCTCGATGTCGTAGGTGATCACCTTGCCCTTGAAGCGAGCCGGGTCCGCACTCAGCAGCCGGGCGACATCGGCATGCGTGCGCGGCACATCGGCAGCCGGCAGCAGGTTCTTGTTGTAGACGATCACCACCGGTTCGAAGGTCGTGGCGTAGGCCTGGTCCCTCCACTTCGCCCAGGGCGGCAGGCCGGCACTCTCGGGCGATTCGTAGGCCAGCGCATAGCCGTTGCTGACCAGGCTGGCCTGCTGGTCCATCGCCGAACTCCAGAGCACGTCGGCCGAATCGGGGCCGAGCTGCGTCTCGGCAATGAAGCGGTGGTGCAGCTCGGTACTGTTCAGGTCGTCGTACTCGATCTCGATCTTCGGGTACATCGCCTTGAAGTCGTCGATCAGCGGCCGGGCCACGTCGGCATCGGTCGTCGAATAGATCACCAGCTTGCCTTCGTTCTCCGCGGCCCGGATCGTGGCCTCGTAGGCCGGCGCATAGCCGGGCGGGACCTTGCCGCGGGCCGGGAACGCGATCGGCTCGTCTTCGAGCGCCGAGCAGGGCAGCGGAAGCGCGGCCATGAACAGCGACGCGCACAGGCCCACGAGGATCTTCATGACGATGCTCCGATCGTTCGTTCTCATTCGCCGCCGCATGGCACCAACAGCAGCGGGACGGTGGACTTGCGCATGACGTCCTGCACCACCGAGCCGAACAGCAGCCCCATCAGCACGCCCTCCGCGCGCGAGCACATCAGGATCAGGTCGGACGGCCCAGCCTGCGCCTCGTCGAGGATGAGCTGCGCGACGTCGTCGCCCTCGTGCACGGTGACCTCGGAGATCGGCTGGCCGTGCTTCTCGGGGCGCACCGCGTAGAAGGCCGCGATCTGGGCCTCGATGTGCTGGCGCACGCGCTGCGCGCGATCGTGGTGATACTGGTCGAGTATTTCCTTCGGCACATGCGAATCGACCTCGACCAGCGACTTCTCGCGCTCTTCGGGGATCACGGTCAACACCTTCAGCTTCGCGCCCATGCGATTCGCCAGGCCGATCGCGTAGGCCAGCACCTCCTCGCAGCCGGCGCCGAGGTCGGCGGCGTAGAGAATGGATCCGATGTCGGTTTTCATGCCGGCCCCTTCAGTGAACATGACCGATGAGCGGGATCACGCCGAAGATCACCGCAGCCGCCAGCATCACCAGCGAGGCCGTCAGCGACCAGAACAGCGTATAGCGCTGATGGTCGCCGAACTCGATGCCCGACATCCCGACCAGCAGATAGGTCGACGCCACCAGCGGGCTGAGCAGGTGCACCGGCTGGCCGATGATCGACGCGCGCCCGATCTCGGCGGCGCTGATCCCGTAGACCGCGGCGGCCTTGGCCAGGATCGGCACGATGCCGAAGTAGAACGCGTCGTTCGAGATGAAGAAGGTGAAGGGAATGCTCAGCACGCCGGTGACGATGGCCAGGTAGGGGCCCATCCACCCGGGCACCGCGGCAATCACGCTGGCGGCGATCGCATCGACCATCTTCGTGCCCGACAGGATGCCGACGAAGATGCCTGCCGCGAAGATCAGCGCGACTACCGGCAGCACGTTGGCCGCGTGCGCGGTCAGACGCTCCTTCTGGTCCTCGAGCTTCGGGTAGTTGATCATGATGGCGATCGCGAACGCGATCATGAACAAGGCCGGCAGCGGCAGCAGGCCGAGGATCAGCACCGCCATCAAGGCGACGGTCAGCGCCGCGTTGATCCACAGCAGGTTCGGGCGCGCGATGGCCGGATCACTGGCGTGCAGTTCCATCTCGGGGTGCCCCACCGCGGCGGTCTCCAGGTCGATCACGCCGATGCGCTTGCGTTCGCGCCGCCCGAGAAGGAAGGCGACGAACACGACCCACAGCGCGCTGACGATCATCGCCGGGATCATCGGCACGAAGATGGCGCCGACGTCCACCCCGAGCGCACTCGCCGCGCGCGCCGTCGGGCCGCCCCAGGGCAGGATGTTGAAGACGCCGCCGGCCAGCATGATCACGCAGGCCAGCACCAGGCGGCTGATGCCGAGCCGCTTGTAGAGCGGCAGCATCGCCGAGACGGTGATCATGTAGGTGGTCGAGCCGTCGCCGTCGAGCGAGACGAACATCGCCAGCACGGCCGTGCCGACGACGATCTTCATCGGGTCGCCGTGCACCACCTTCAGGATCGTGCGCACGATCGGATCGAAGAGGCCCGCGTCGATCATCACGCCGAAGTACAGGATCGCGAACATCAGCATCACGCCGGTCGGCGCGAGCTTCTTGATGCCGTCGAGCATCATTGGCCCGAGCCCCGCGCCGAAGCCGCCCGCGAGGCCGAACGCAATGGGCACGAGGATCAGGGCCACGACCGCGGGCAGGCGCTTGGTCATGATCAGGGCCATGAACACCACGACCATCGAATAGGCCAGCACCGTCAACATGTTCATGTTCGTCTCCTGAAGGTTTCTTCTGCGCGTCGCCCCTCGTCGAGTGGCGCAGCACGAGGCTCCGAACCGGCCTCGTCCGGGATGATCATGGGCCGCCCATCCGGCGCCCACCTTTCGACCAGCTTTCACCCGGTCTAGGGATTTGCGCGGAGCAGGCTGACCCAGTGCGGGTAAGCCACAGGGGGTGTTGAAAGTCTTTCGAAAGCTGCGCGGCGCGGCCCGTCCCTAGCATGTCCGGCATCCCCAGCCACCACGCCAGAAAGGCCGTCCATGAACGTCACAGGAATGCTGCACGGCGCCCGCCTGCTGAAGCTGGCCGGCTTCCCGACGCCGGAGATGCTCGGCCCCGATGCCAGCGAAGCCGACCTGAAAGCCTTGATCGCCAAGCACGGGCAGGTGTTCGTCAAGCCGGTGTTCAAGGGCGGCGTCGGCAAGAAGGGCAAGGCCGGCCTGGTCGGCCGCGCGACCGACCTGAAGACCGCGCTGGCCGAGAAGGAGCGCCTCTATTTCTGCGAACACCACCACGGCAACCAGCACGCCAAATCGAACGGCGTGACCTTCGAGGCCGGCGTGCCGGCCGAGCACGAGGTGTACTTCTCGCTGACCGACGACACGCATTTCCGCGCGCCGACGATGACGCTGACGCACCACGGCGGCATGGACATCGAGGAGCTCGACAAAACCCAGATCGTCAGCGTGCCGTTCAATCCGCTGACCGGGCTGAAGGCGTTCATCGTCGCCAACGCGCTGTCTGAACTGAAGGCGCCGAAGCAGATCATCTCGCCGCTGGTCCAGTACCTGCCGAACCTCTGGGACCTGTTCCACGACTACGGCATGACGACGCTGGAACTGAACCCGATCCGCTTGCGACCGGACGCCAGGGGCCGTCTGACGCCGGTGGCCTGCGACTTCAAGTGCGGCTTCGACCGCGACGATCCGCGCTGGCAGCGTCTCGACCTGCCGGCCGATCTGTTCGCCGCCGACTATTCCGACTTCGAGCAGGAGATCAACACGCTGCGCACCTACCAGGGCCAGAGCGATGTCTACGTGATCAACGCGAAGGGCACGATCCTCGCCCCGACCTTCGGCGGCGGCGCGAATTCTCTGGTCACCCAGATGCTCGGCGACGACGCGATCATCTCGTCCGACTTCGGCGGCAACCCGCCCTACGAGAAGATGAAATCGGTGGCACGCATCTGCTTCAAGCATTGGCTCAAGCAGAGCAACGTGCTCTTCATCATCGGCGGCAAGAGCAACAACACCGACATTTTCGAAACCTTCCGCGCGATGGCCGATGCGCTGCGCGAGCACTTCGGCAAGGCCGGCCCGCAGCCGCTGTACGTGGTCGTGGGCCGCGGCGGGCCGAACCTGGTGCGCGGCATGGGTGTGCTGCGCGACACCTGCGAGTCGCTCGGGATTCCCTACAGCCTTTTCGGCTTCGATTCGGCGATGAGCGAGGTGGTCGACTTCGCGCGACGCGTCGACGCGTGGATGCGCGCCGGCGGCCGCGCCGAGATCGCACGTGGCATGAAGCTGACAGCCTGATTGGGGAGAAGACGATGGACAGGAAAAGCGTAGGCGACTTCAAGTTCTTCACCGGCATCGGGTCGCTGGCCCAGATCGCGACGCGCGACGACCGGGTTTGCGTGCTCAACATCCTCGGCGGCGAATCCAGCGAAGTGACGCCGGTCGGCCATGCCTGGAGCGGCGGCAACGTCGTCTTCGGCACCTCGCCCGGCCGCAAGGGCCAGGTGCTTGAAACGCCGGCCGGCAACATCCCGGTCTACAACAATGTGCGCGAAGGCCTGGAGGACGGGCACCGCTTCAACTGCGGCGTGGTGTACCTGCCGCCGAGCGCGGCCGACGACGGCGTGGTCGAGCTGATCCGCGTCAACCCCGAGCTGACGAAGATCTTCATCCCGACCGAGAAGATGAGCGTGCACGACGCCCGCGAGATCCGCGCGATGGCGCAGGCCCGGGGCATCGACATCTTCGGCGGCAACAGCCTGGGCGTGGCCGACGCCTGGAACCAGGTGCGCATCGGCGGGGCGCTCGGCGGCGACAGCCCCGGCGACACCCTGCGCAAGGGCTCGGTGGCGATCCTGTCCAACTCCGGCGGCTTCACGACGACCATCGCGCAGTACCTGCGCATGGGCGGCTGGGGCACGACGACGCTGGTGTCCAGCGGCAAGGACGTCTACATCCATTACGCGGCACCCGAGTTCGCATTCGCCCTCGGCAACGATGAACGCAGCAAGGCGGCGGTGCTGTACTGCGAGCCGGGCGGCTACTACGAGTTCGACGCCGAGTTCACGAAGCCGGTCGTGGCCTGCGTGGTGGGCCGCTGGAAGAGCAAGCTGACACGCGCGGTCGGGCATGCGGGCGCGATGTCCGGCGGCGGCGACGATGCCGCTTCCAAAGAGAACTGGTTCATGCAGAAGTTCGGCGTGGACGGGCTGTTCACGGCCGAGCGGCCGGTGTTCTCGGCCAAGGGCGCGGTGGTGGCGAACATCTCCGACATCCCGGCCGCACTGACCGCGGTGATGGCGGCCAACGGACAGAAGCCTGACTTCGCGCCCGAGGGCACGATGGAGCTCAAGCCCTGGTTCAGTTCCCCGATGGGCGCGAAGCTGCCACCGGAACTGAGCTTGCCGGTCGTGCGCGCCGTCGCGCCCTACGATCTTCAGGTCGAGGCGCTGGACCGGCATGTCGGCGGCGTGTTCGCGCGCGAGACGATGAAAGACGCATCGGGCGTCTCGCAGATGGATCCAAAGACCCAGGTCACCCGGCTCAACGGCGTCTCGGTGCTCGACGCGGCCCAGCACACGCTCGAAGGCAACGTCGGCCTGGCCCTGCTGAAGGAGCCGGGGGGAGAGAACGACCGCAAGCTCGTCAGCGTCGCGGTGGGCGCCTTCCTGAACCTGCATGGCGACGTGGCGCTCGCCGCGGCGCAGGCTTCACGGGAAGAAGGCAACGCGCCAAATGCGGTGCTGGCCGCGGCGCTGGCCATCATCGGCCCGCGGCGCACCAAGGGTGCCGCCGCGATCGCCCGCGAGCTGATCGAGCGCTTTTCGACCGCCGGGCTGAAAGACGCCCTCGACGAAGGCTTCGATCTCGCGACACTGCGCAAGGCCGACGCCGCATCGATGCTCGGCACGCGCCCCGACCCGCGCGCGCAGGCGATGCTGGCCGGACTGCGCGCGCGCGACGCCCGTTCGATCTTCGTGCGCTACCTGGAGAGCCTGGGCGGCCACCCGAATGCCGATGCGGTGCTCGCCGCCATCACCACCACCTTGGGCTGGGGGCCGCTGATGCGCAAGCGCGTCTCGCGCTTGACGGTCGAATGCCTGCCGGCCTGGATGCGGCTTTTCGGCACGGCGATCGGTGCCTCGGTCGATGCGTCGCGCCACGAGCCGACGCGCTTTGCCGGCATCGACGAAGCCGATCTGCTCGGCCGACGCTCGCTCACCGAAGTGGCCTGCATCGCGTTGCTGAACGACGAGCCGCGCGACAGCGACCTGTTCGCGTTCCAGACCCTGGTCGGCCTGCTGCTGAGCAACGGGCCCGGCACGATCTCGTCGCAGGGCGCCAAGGGGGCGGTGTCGTCCGACGGCCCGGAGCAGCCCGATCGCGTGCAGCTCAACAAGGGGCTGATCGGCTTCCTGACCCACTGCGGCTATGCGCACGGCGGCAATGGCTACGAGGGCGTGGCCTTCCTGCTCGAGCAGTTCGAGGGCAGCGGCCTGACCGACCCGGGCAACCCGGCGCACGGCATCGACGTGGACGGGCTTGCCGCGCGCTATGTCGCGGCCTATGCGAGCTACAAGGCCGACAAGAAGAATACCGGCGACCTTGACGTCCAGAAGATTCCCGGCGTGAACCATCCGGTGTTCAAAGGCAAGCCGGTGAACGTGGACCCGCGCGAGGTCTTTATCGCCGAGCTGATGCAAAAGCGTGGCGAGTACAACGTGTTCCACGACTTCTACAAGGCGGTGGTGCAGAAGCTCTTCGACGAGGGGGTCTCGCGCAACGTGTACTGCGTGAACATCGATGCAGTGATCGCCGCGCTGCTGCTGAAGACCGTCTGGCCCGCCTTTCGCGCCGGCACGATCAAGGCCGACGCGCTGGAAACGGCGGCGTTCGCGATCTTCCTGTATGCACGCATGCTCGGCTGCGCCGCCGAGATCGACGACCACATCAACCGCGGCCGAAACATGGACACGCGCACGGTCGCCTCGGCCTGCCGCTTCGTGGCTTGACGACCCCGATACCCGAGACGGACACCATGACCGATCCCACCGATACGCTGAAGCGCGACGCCCTCGACTACCACCGCTTGCCGAGACCGGGCAAGATCTCGGTCACCCCGACCAAGGCGATGGCCACCCAGCGCGACCTGGCGTTGGCCTACTCGCCCGGCGTGGCAGAGGCGTGCATGGCGATCGTCGAGGATCCGAAGCAAGCCGAGCAGATGACGTCGCGCGGCAACCTGGTCGCGGTGGTCACCAACGGCACCGCGGTGCTCGGCCTCGGCAACATCGGGCCGCTGGCCGGCAAGCCGGTGATGGAAGGCAAGGCGTGCCTGTTCAAGAAGTTCGCCGGCATCGATGTGTTCGACATCGAGCTCGCCGAGAACGACCCGGACGCGCTGATCGAGACGATCGTGCGCATGGAGCCGACTTTCGGCGGCATCAACCTTGAGGACATCAAGGCGCCGGAGTGCTTCTACATCGAGAAGAAGCTGCGCGAGCGCATGAAGATCCCGGTCTTCCACGACGATCAGCACGGCACCGCGATCGTCGCCGCCGCGGCCATCCTGAACGGGCTGAAGCACGTGGGCAAGGACATCGGCGCGGTCAAGCTGGTGGCCTCGGGGGCGGGTGCCGCGGCGCTCGCCTGCCTGGACCTGATCGTCAACCTGGGCCTGAAGCGCGAGAACATCTGGGTCACCGACGGCAAGGGCGTGGTCTACACCGGCCGCACCGCGGGCATGGACGAGAACAAGGCCCGCTACGCGCAGGACACGAGCGCGCGCACCCTGGCCGACGTGATGCCCGGTGCCGACATCTTCCTCGGGCTCTCGGCCGCCGGCGTGTTGAAGGCCGATTGGGTCAAGGAGATGGCGCGCGACCCGTTGATCTTCGCGATGGCCAATCCGATCCCGGAGATCATGCCGGAGGACGCGCTCGCGGTGCGACCCGACGCGATCATCGGGACCGGGCGGTCCGACTACCCGAACCAGATCAACAACGTGCTGTGCTTCCCGTTCATCTTCCGCGGTGCGCTCGACGCCGGCGCGACGACGATCAACGAAGCGATGAAAGAGGCCACGGTGCGCGCCATCGCCGCGCTGGCGCATGCCGAGATTCCGGAAGCCGTGGCGAAGGCCTATGGCGCCGCCGGTCTGCGCTTCGGCCGGGACTACCTGATCCCCAAGCCCTTCGATCCGCGCCTGATCGTCGCCGTCGCGCCCGCAGTCGCGTTGGCCGCGATGGAATCCGGCGTGGCGAGCCGCCCGATTGCCGACATGGCCGCCTACCGCGCGAGCCTGACCCAGTTCGTCTACCACTCGGGCTCGGTGATGCAGCCGGTGTTCGACGCGGCGCAGAAGGCATCGAAGCGCGTCATCTACACCGAGGGCGAGGACGAGCGTGTGCTGCGCGCGGTGCAGGTCGTCGTCGACGAACGCCTGGCCCAGCCCATCTTGGTGGGGCGCGCCGCCGTCATCGAGCAGCGCATTCAAGACTTCGGGCTGCGCCTGGCGGCCGGGCGCGACTTCGAGCTCGTCGATCCGGACACTGACGCGCGCGTGCCGAAGGCAGGGCGCATCTACTATGAACTGATGCGGCGCAAGGGGGTTGCCGCCTCGGGCGCGGAGGCCGCGGTGCGGCGCAACCCGACCTTGTTCGCCGCCTTGCTGATGCGAATCGGCGATGCCGACGCACTGCTGTGTGGCACGACGGGCGGGTTCCGCGCCCACCTCGACGTGCTGGCCGCGGTGATCGGCTTGCGCGACGGTGTGGAGACGCTGGCGGCGATGAACCTGCTGATGCTGCCGGAGCGCACGCTGTTCATCTGCGACACCTACGTCAACAGCGATCCCAGCCCGGCGCAGTTGACCGAGATCACGGTGCTGGCCGTCGACGAGATGCGCCGCTTCGGCATCACGCCCCATGTGGCACTGTTGTCGCATTCGAGCTTCGGAAGCGAGGACACGCCGAGCGCGCGCAAGATGCGGCGCGCGCTCGAGATGATCCAGGCGCTGAAGCTGCCGTTCCAGGTCGAGGGCGAGATGCACGGCGATGCGGCGCTGTCCAAGGAGATCCTCGATCGGGTGTTCCCCGATTCGGGCCTGAGCTGCGACGCCAACCTGCTGGTCATGCCGTCGCTGGATGCCGCCAACATCACGTTCAACGTGCTGAAGGCGACCTCCGGGCACGGCATCACCGTCGGACCGATCGTGCTCGGCCTGGCGCGCCCCGCGCACGTGCTGACGCCGACCGCCAGCGTGCGGCGCATCGTCAACATGACGGCACTCGCGGCGGTCGATGCCTCGTCGCAGTGGGCGAGCCGGACCGCCACGTCGGTGTTGTCTCGCATTCACGCCGGCGCCTGAGTTCGCCCCGCTTTTTCGTGCTCAGGATGGGCGCTGCGCTTGCGGCGCCTACTTCTTCGTCGCCCTCGTCATGAGGTAGTGCTGGCGCAGCGTGTTGTTCTCGAAGTAGCGCGCGATGAAGCCGTCGAGCTCCGCACGAAAGGCCGCGAGCTCGGCCGGCTTGTCCTGCAGCGCGGCAACCAGCTTCACCACCGGCCCGAGGGTCTGCTCGATCCCATGGCGGTAGTGCTGCGGGCTCAGCGCAGAGAAGCTCATGACCGCGCGCTCGAACACGATGTCGGTCACCGCGTCGCCCAGACGCTGGCGCACGATGTTGGGGTCGCCCCATTGCGGCGGAGGTGCTGCACCGGGCGGCGGCGGCACGAACTTGCCGACCAGCGCAAACATCTGACCGACGAAATGCTCGGGAGGCCAGGTCGAGAACGCGATCGTTCCGCCCGGCTTGAGCACACGCAGCATCTCGGCGATGGTGACGTCCGGCCGCGGCGCGAACATGTGGCCGAACTGGCTGATCACGACATCGAAGGTCGAGCGCTCATAGGGCAGGGCCTCGGCATCGCCTTCCCGGTAGTCGATCTCGACGCCGGCGAGCGCCGCATGCTTCCTCGCGTGATCGAGCAGTGCCGGCGAGAGGTCAAGGCCGCGCACGTTCGCGCCGGCGCGTGCCGCGGTGAGCGCCGCCACGCCCGTGCCGCAACCCACGTCGAGCACCGCCTGCCCGGCTCGGATTCGCGCGTGCTTGACGAGCTCCGCCGCAGGCGCCGTGGTGACGGCTTCGAGCGGTGCAAAGAGCGACCATCCCTCGCGCTGGATGGCCTTGAGCTGGGCGAACGGGTCGTCTGACATCGCGCACTCCTTCCGGGAACGGGGCGAAGGACCGGGATTCTTCGCCTCGCGCGGTGGGTTGGCAAGACCGTTCGGCTCCCGCTTCTTGCCCCGCCCCGTCAGGCGCGTCCCTTGTGCTTCTGGTAGGTCCCGATCAGCTGCGCCTGCGCCAGCACATGGCCTTGCATCGCGAGCTCGAGCGCGCCTTTGGTCGGCTTGTCCAGATTCGGCAGCAGGGTGTCGAGCGCGTACAGCTTGAAGAAGTACCGGTGCCGGCCCACTGGCGGGCAGGGTCCGCCATAGCCGGTGCGCTGCCAGTCGTTCAGGCCTTCGCGGCCGCCGTCGGGCAAGGGCCGGCCGCCTTCGGGAATCTCGCTTGCGTCGGGCGCGATGTCGAACAGCACCCAGTGCACCCAGGTCGTGGTCGGTGCCGCCGGGTCCGGAGCGTCCGGGTCATCGACGATCAGCGCCAGGCTGCGGGTGCGATCCGGAACATCGCTCCAGCGCAGCGGAGGCGCGAGGTCGTCGCCTTCGCAGGTGTATCGGCGGGGCATGTCGCTGCCCTGCGTGAATGCGGTCGAACTCAGGTCCATGGTCTTCTCCTTGCCCGCTGGCGCGCGGGATGAAATCGGGGGTCAGGCAGTTGCCACCCGAACCGGAATGCGCCGCCGGCCGAAGCCGCGGCTGGAGCTGCCGAAGCGGCCCGAGATCGGCGTGCCGCAATCGGGGCAGGTGCCGGATGCGCCGGCGTGCGTGTCGATGCGGCACGAGCGCAGCTCATACCAGTCGCGCTCGATCAGCGCCGCGTGGCAGCCGGGACAACAGGTCGTGCCGCCTTCGACATCGTGCACGTTGCCGGTATAGACATGGTGCAGCCCGTTGCGCAGCGCGATCGCGCGTGCGCGCGTGAGCGTGGCAGGCGGTGTCGGCGCCACGTCCGTCATCTTGTAGTCCGGATGGAAGGCCGTGAAGTGCAGCGGCACGTCCGGGCCCAGGTGCTCGGCGATCCAGCGTGTCTGCGCCTCGATCTCGGTGTCGCTGTCGTTGTGCCCCGGGATCAGCAGCGTCGTGATCTCGAGCCAGCAGTCGGTCTCGTGCTGAAGGTACTGCAAGGTGTCGAGCACCGGTGCGAGATGGGCGCCGGTCTGCTGGAAGTAGAAGTGCTCCGTGAAGCCCTTCAGGTCGACGTTGGCCGCGTCCATCCGGGCGTAGAACGCGCGTCTCGGTGCCGCATGCATGTAGCCCGCCGTGACCGCGACGCTGCGGATGCCGAGCGCGTGGCAGGCGTCGGCCGTGTCCATCGCGTACTCGGCAAAGATCACCGGGTCGTTGTAGGTGAAGGCCACGCTCAAGGCGCCGCTCGCGCGCGCCGCCTCGGCGATCCGCTCGGGCGATGCGGCGTCGGTCAGGCGGTCCATCTCGCGGCTCTTCGAGATGGCCCAGTTCTGGCAGAACTTGCACGCCAGGTTGCAGCCGGCGGTGCCGAAACTGAACACGCTGCTGCC